>OBLS010001097.1_pt1 | contig 10790 bp, 10 predicted proteins | sample 1519901 | NCBI WGS metagenome assembly OBLS01 (sample SAMEA3113585, study PRJEB22503) | soil metagenome
AAATAACTGGGATTGACAGAATTCATGCTATTATAGGAGGTTTTCATCTCCCAGCCGATGACGGAATCTTTGAAGTAGCAATTGAACCCACTTTAAAAGAGTTTCAAAAAGCACAACCTGATCTATAATACTAGTGTGGTCATATTGGTTTTCTGAAATCAAACACAATATTATAAGTTTTAGATATTTATTTATTGGATCAAAAAGATAATATCATAAACAGGTTCTTGATCCTGAAATCTAATTTAGGATATTTTATTGAAAACGTCTGTTTACTATTCTCTTATATTGGTTAGAAATAAATTATATGCTCTCTTACAGTCAGAAATTTGTTATCAAGTACAATAAGCAACGCTATTGCAATCAAATTAAAGAAACCACAACTTGGACCGAATAATAAACCGAACAACAAAAGTACAATTTCAGTATACCGGTATTGCTAACGTATAGTCTCTGGCTGCTCAGTAAGTACAGGAAAAATTAGAGTCTCACATTCTACAAGATTAAGAGACCCTGGAGGACAATATGCTAATAATACGAATGACGAGTAAGGGGAAATTTGGGCCTCAGCAGTCAAATTGGACAAGAACATTTTAAAAATTCAGACTTGCATACTGGCTATTTTTGTTATAATTGTACGTATTTCATTAAAGATAATCATTGTGCAATAGTAGAAGATAGTGGTCCTGATGTGAATGAAAAAGAATCAGGAATTATAGCACCGCATGGTTTGTGTACCTTGTGGGATCCTAATGAAGAGTAAACTCGTTAATAGGATAATAAAGAGGGAAAGGTAAATCGGCAAAAATTGGTGAGAAAATAAAGGAAGCAGTAGGCGCAGTAGACAATCTAAGCAAATTTCAGAAGTTCAGCAAGTTAAAGGCTTCGTACATTGAATATGACAAGTTCGCTGATTCAAATCTTCACGAAGGTTATTTCTGTTACAACTGTATTTACTGGATGCCTGCCAGCGGTGGGAAATGTATGCTTGTAGAAGATAGTGGTCCTGATGTTTTAGGAAAAGTTTCAGATGTTATAGCTCCGCACGGATGCTGTGCAGGTTATGAGGCAAACTATGATAAACTGCATGATACAAGGCCAGATGCTGAAGATCCTGACAAGAACAAGGAAAAGAAAACCACTGCAGATGTGACCTAATACATCATCTTTCGTCCTTGTCTATCATCATCTCGCAGGCAAGGTCCTAGACTCAACGGGACTCCATAAATCTCGATTCTACCATATTGGGTTCAGTCTCCTGCGGCTTCTAGATTAAGACAGTAGTGATATTGGGTCAATAGGAAATTACTATTATACTACCAGGAGACTTGAAGTACTTTTCTCCTTCAATTGATTCCTCTATTGCTACTTCATTGTTATTTGGAGTTTATCTTCTTATTTACTTCCTTTATCAGGTCGCCAGTAGATATTGGTTTTTGAAGAAATAGATCATTATTTAAAGCGCAATGGGCTAATGCTCTCCGATTTTCGTGATACATCTCACTTGCTGTCAGAAAATACACTTTGACGTCGGGATCTATTTTCTTCAGTCTCTCATATAGCTGAAACCCATTCATCTTTGGCATCATAATATCAACCAGAACAAGAGCGTAAGAGTCAGGCTTGAAACTCTTCAACGCTGATTCTGGATCATTGAACGTATCTACATCAAATAGTCCGACGATTTTTAGTCCTGCCTCCAATGTTAGAGTAATATCTGGCTCATCATCGACTACCAAGATTCTTCCTTTAGTACCCTGGCGAGTCAATACCTTCTTAATACACAACGCATACAAGGTATGAAAACTCCTAAAGATATATGCTAAACTAAGCAGCCAGCTATACAAGTATACAGTAATGACATCCCTAGGTATTCGCTAGGGACACCTTCGTCGAGTCTCCTGCAGGTTTGCTATTATATCTTTAATACTATTTTGTTTATCGCAGGCGCGTGCTCAAAATTAAAATGTTTTGTCAAGTTCCTATACTAATACAACTATATGTTATCATGAGTAAATACTTGGATTTAAAAAGGGTGAAACAATAGAACGGAAAAAAGTTTTTTCGATGTTAATGTCTTTTGTTAATGTCAATGGTAACCTAAAATTTTGCATAAGTTGTGGTCACACAGCTACTCAAGAAGCATTATTTGATGTAAATGGGGCTATGCTTATAGAAAAATACTCTAATGCATGTGCAGAAAGGGAAGAAAAATAACAGACAATAATGCAGCATGATTGTCTATAAAGATTGACGAAAGCGACTTAGTTTGTTGATCCGTACTCTTTAGAAATCAGTAGGGTGTACATGAAAATATCATCCCATCATGATTCCTCTATTACTACCTCAGTTTTCATTTTCTTCCCCCAAATTCTCCAGCTAGCTGCAACTCCAGCTAACAATAGAGCAGAATCACATTCTCCAGGTTAACCTTTTGTGAATTAAAAAAGAGAAAAGGATGGTCTCTCTCCAGGCATGATAACACAGTGGTATTTACTGGTGTCCTATACCATATATTGCCAAGGGTTATATAGTCATAGTGCGCATATTGTACATGGATACTAGAAAAGACACAAAAGAAGAAATAACAATGCAACGAGAGGTCAATAAAGCATTAGATGAAACAAGAGATGTAATTAATGTTGCAACAAGAGAGGCAGCAAGAGAAATACCTCAATATACACAAAGATTTGGAGATATACAAGAACAAACCATTAAAACTACAAGAGAAATCGCAAATAACTATATAGAATCACAAAAAGAAATAATCAGCATTTATCAATCAGTGTGGACTCCATTTGTAGAAAATACAAATAGCAGATTCTGGAATTATTGGTCAATATCTCCAAAAGGAATAGCTGAGACATATGGAACTGTAGTTAGCAGTTTTGCAGACAACGTAATTGCAGCTACTCGACTAACAAATAATGCAGTCTCTGCAAATATGGAACTATTCAGTACAGCATTGCAGCAGACAAAAGATAATTCAAGGGAGCTATCCAGACTAGGCGTAAATGCTACTAAGGTGTTTCACGAAGCTACAAATGATGTGGCTACCACTGGGCTCTCTGGAGCAGAAACGATACCATCAAGACCAAGAAGATAAGTTAGTAAACAAAAAACGGAAAATAAATCCGCACGCACCATTTTTTTATTGGTTACTGTATCATAGTCATTATCATTATCATAATGACTATGTGCTGCTCAATAGCTCAAAGTTCTGGGACATATATGATTATTTATTCAAACATGGTCAGGCGTCTCTAATGATAGTCCTGGGATGAATATTTTATCCAGGTAGCTATCTAGGTAGAGACTGTCCTTACTATCTTACTTTTTCTTTTTGGTTTTCTTTCCAGTCCTTGGATCTATCCCTTGAGCCCTGAATACTTTGGCCGCGTAAGCCTTTGGATTCTTTACTCCTTTACCCTGTGCTCCTTTAACTACTGAGTCCCAACTCTTTTTTTTCTTGGCTCCACTTTTCTTCTTGCCCGTTCTCACGGGATGTTTTAAACTAGGCATTTCATCTCTCTCTTCGACATCGTCTCTCTAATCTTCTTCGGTATGCTCCGCCGATTCCAGATACCCAGGACCAGCTCAGTTTTACGCTGCAGAGCCAGGCTAAAATTAGACCTATCATAGAAATCCTTTAGCGGGACTATATCAACTAGCGTGGAGTATAAAATATTATAATTGCACATAGTGATCCTATTATTTCAAATCTATCAGGTCTCTTCTTATCCACAATCATTCCCCATACGATTGACGAAATAATGAATATACCTCCATACGCGGCATAAGTTCTTCCAAAATGAGATGCCACCTGGCTAATGTAGGTATTATACCGGAAAAAACTTATCCGCTATATTCCTGAAGATAGGCACACAAATGCTATATCTAGACATCAAAATTGGAGTTCAGTTAAAACGAGAGATGGCGAATGTAGGTTTCTATAGTAGACAACTAACATTATCTGTCTAGTGAAATTGTTGATGCTATCTCTATCTCCACCTAATTTTACCACATAATAACTATAATGATGTACGGGACCAACCTGTTCATATTATGCAAATGGATATATGGAATTTTACCTAGAACCATACATGGCTGCAAGAAGTATATGGAAAGGGGCTATATCCTTTGGGCTAGTGAATATTCCTATCCAAGTTTTCTCCGCAGAACAGAAGGAAGAATATACTTCCTTTAGCCAATTATGTCAAAAGGGGCACAGAATCAAATACAAAAAATGGTGTCCTGTAGAAGATAGAGAAGTTCCATGGTCAGAAATCAAAAAAGGATATGAGATTACAAAGAATAATTATGTGTTAATAGAAAAGGAAGAGATAGAAAATATTAAACTAAAGACAACCAATACAATTGAAATCAAGGAATTTATAAACTCAGAAGAATTTGATCCTTTATTTATTGAAAAGAGCTATTATGTAGGACCTGATACAGGAAAGAAAAAGAAGGGCAGCGACAATACCACTAACACCATACCAGCAAAGGCTTATTCCTTATTTGTCAAAATACTAAATGAAACCAAAAAGGTAGCGATAGGCAAGGTAGTTCTAAGAGATAAAGAACAATTAGTGGGGCTAAGAGCATATCAGAGGGGCCTTGTAATGCACCAGCTGAAATATTTGGATGAAATAAGACCAATGGACGAAATTGGTGGGTTAGATAGTGCTCAGAAAATTGATGCTAATGAATTATCCTTAGGAAAAACATTAGTAGAAAACCTCACTGCTGAAGAATTTGACCTAGGCCAATATTCAGACGCATATGCCAAAGAACTTGAGAAACTAATAGAAGCAAAATCTAGAGGAGAAAAAGTCACTATTAAGGAAGAAGAGGAAAAGCCTGAGGAAACTACAGATTTGCTCAAAGCTCTAAGAGCTAGCATTCACACACAGAACAAACCTTCTAAACAAAAGAGAAAGTAGTAGCGGTAGTAATGAATAGAGATATTATCTATGTCTAAGTAGATAAAGATGATATTTTTCTTTCCAATTGATATCTAGTGAAAAAAATGGATTGGCGAACAAATAAAATAAAAGTAGGTCCGAACAATCACAACAATAACAATAACAATAACAATAACAATAACAACATCCAACTAATATGGCAATGGAAATAGAGGGATGAAAGCTGTAAGGATAGAAAAACTAATTATTTGATAGCATTGCTACACTTGTAGATTTCTAGACGGCAAAAATGATAGATGAATATAACAAGAAAAGAAACTTTGTTAGAACGCCTGAACCCAAAGGAACCGCAAAACAATCTAGAGTAGATAACAAAGGCAGATTTGTAGTGCAAAAACATGATGCGACCAGATTACATTATGACTTTAGACTTGAAGACAAAAAAGAGGGAGTGTTAAAATCTTGGGCTGTACCAAAAGGCATTTCGCTTGATCCCAAAATAAAGCGGTTGGCAGTATTAACAGAAGACCATCCACTTGATTACCTTCTCTTTGAGGGCGTAATACCTGAAGGAAACTATGGTGCTGGTACTGTAATTGTATGGGATACAGGCACTTATGAGACTGAAGAAGATATATCAGAACAGTTTAAGAGAGGAAAGATTACCTTTTCGTTATTTGGTCAGAAATTAAGTGGAAAATTTAAGTTAATAAAAATTCGTTCAAGAGAGGAAGAAGAAAACCAGTGGCTGTTGATGAAATTAACTGATGAGTCAGAGTCTGAAGAAGATTTAACTATTAACAGACCAGAGTCTGTTTTGACCGGAAGAACCAATGATGATCTTAAAATCGGGACTAATGAGGATAAAACAGACAGAAGTCGTACTATAATTGAAAAAAACACAATCAAAAAACAAGTAAACGAAACTCAGATTACGCATGCCAGCAATGTTGGTACAGTTACAGCCAAGCAGCAAAAGGAAGAATTTCCTGCCAGAGTCAAGCCAATGCTATCAACGTTAGTGGATAAGCCCTTTGACAGCAAAGATTGGATTTTTGAAGTTAAGTGGGATGGAGTGCGTTCAATATTACTTTTTCACAAGTCGAAGGGAATATTGGAGCTGCAATCAAGAAATGGTAAATCAATTACTCTCAGGTATCCAGAACTAACAAAAGCATTGAGCTTCTCAATGCCTTCTTCCTATTATTCTTCTTCAGTAATAAAGTGCAAAGAATCAGTAGTTTTGGATGGCGAAATCGTAGTATTAGATAAGAAAAATGGTATTCCTAGTTTCCAAAGCCATCAGAAAAGAATGAATGTAGATTCTATTAGAGAAATTGAAAACTTGTCAAAGGAGATACCAGCGACCTATTACTTTTTTGATATTCTTTATCTTGATGGAATCAACTTGCAGGCTCTTCCTTTCTTAGAGAGAAGGAAAATCCTATCTCAAATTATTGGTAAAGAGAATGCACTAATAAAAATATCTCACTTTATTGAAGAGAAAGGCCAAGAAGTTTTTGATAAAACCAAAAGTATGGGCCTAGAAGGTCTAGTAGCCAAACACAAATCAAGTAGGTACGTACAAGGAATAAGATCAAGAGACTGGCTGAAAATTAAACATGTTAAGACTCAAGACTGTGTGGTTATAGGTTACACCAGAGGAGAAGGAAATAGGGAAAATTACTTTGGTTCACTTCTTCTTGCAGCATTTGATCCCAAGGACGGTAAATTTCGATTTGTAGGCCACACTGGAAGTGGATTTGATTTTGTTCAACTTGATAAAGTATACAAGAGGCTGCAGACGATGCGAATTGATAAACAGCCAATTGACTATGTACCTTACACCAATAGAGACCCAATATGGATAAGACCTGAGCTTGTAGCAGAAATAAAGTTTAGTGGTTGGACTGAAGAAAAAATTATGAGGGCTCCAATTTTTCTTAGATTTAGAGAAGATAAAGTACCTAGGGACTGCCTTATAGAAGGAGTAAGATCTATCGAAAAAGTATTAGAAAAGTCAGTCAAAGAAAAAGAAGAGCAAGAACAATCCAAAAAAGCTAAGGAAGACTTGACGAAGGAAAAGGCTAACGTTGAAAGTGCTTCTTCATTCTCTAACCTAGACAAAGTGTTTTGGGATAGGACCTCAACTCATCCGCAACTTACAAAAAAGGACCTGATCAAATATTACGATAGTATTAGTTCTCATCTCCTACCACATCTCAAGGATAGACCCTTATCTCTTAGCAGATATCCTGATGGAATCAAAGGGAAATCTTTCTACCACAAAAACTGGGACCAGGAAAATAAACCAGCATTTGTACAAACTGCCAAGATCTATTCTGAATCAAGAGAAGATAATACTATTAACTATATTATATGTAATAATAAAGAAACTCTTCTCTGGCTTGCTAATTTGGGCTGTATAGAGATGCATCCATGGTATAGCAGAATTAATGATTTTGAATTGTGCCAAAAAAGAGATGACATATTATATGAAGAAAAATGTGGATTGAATTTTCCTGATTTTATTGTCTTTGATCTTGATCCTTATATTTACTCAGGAAAAGAAGCTAAAGGTCAAGAACCAGAATATAATCATAAAGGATTCAGGGCTGCCGTTGAGGTTGCATATCTTTTAAAAGATTTGTTTGATGATTTGAAGATTGAATCATTTATAAAAACATCAGGAAAGACGGGCTTGCACATTTTTGTTCCTGTTACTAATCTATATACCTATGAACAGACTAGGTCATTTGCAGAAGTCATAGGTAAACTTTTACTCAGACGATATCCTGAAAAAATTACTATGGAGTGGGATACCACAAGAAGGAAAGGCAAGGTTTTCTTTGACTATAATCAGAATGCTAGAGGAAAAACAATAGCATCGATTTTCTCTGCTAGGCCAACTGAATCGGCGACCGTATCGATGCCCATAAGATGGGACAATTTATCAAGTGTGCTTCCGATTGATTATACTGTTTTAAATATTCATGATATACTTAATAAAAAATCAGCAAATCCCTGGATTGATATACTGGAAAAGAAACAAGATTTAAACAAAATCTTAGAAAATATTTCGCAGCTCTGAATGATATTATCAGTTATCCCTTCTGATTACAAAATGGCCTTATTGTATTCTTTTTTATTTTTCAAATATTACAGCGAAGTGAACAGACGTCTTGAAGAATAAGAAAAGTTATTTATCCCCGAAATTTCACATCTGTACTGCATGAGTAATTTCCTGTTAGACGCACATACCCATGTAAATATCGGAAAAATTATTAAAATATACGGCATCTGAGTCATATGAGTAAACCCAGGCGTATCAAAGTAGCATTCTGGAATGTAGGCAATCTTTTCGATATTAAAAAAAATGAAATTGCTACTGACTCTGAATTTTCTCCTGAAAGAGGATGGACAAGGGAGGTACTTGATAATAAATTAGAAAACCTTGCTAAGGTGATTAAATCTATGAAGTTTAATTTTAACCCAGAGGAACCTGATTTTGGGCCTGACTTACTGGGACTGTGCGAAATCGAAAACGAAGGTGTTCTCAAGAAATTGATTAACAAATTAAATCCCGAAATATACGAAATAGCCGAGTACCATGATGGCCCAGATTTAAGGGGCATTGATACCTGTCTTGTATATTCCAAGGAGATGTTTGAATGTCTAAGTACAAATGCGTATAGCATTGACTTCAGGCATCCTACAAGAGATATCTTTTCTGCATATCTCAGGATAAAAAAGAATAATTCAAGATTGCATGTTTTAGTAAATCATTGGCCATCCAGAATGGGCAAATTTAATCGTCCTGAACCTAAGGATACAGATCATGCTAGATATAGCGTTGCAGAAACCTGTGGCAAAATAACAGACACCTTACTGAAAATACCCAAGGAAGAACTGTATGGATTACCAAACTCTTTCAATAAGGATCACCTGACAAGACTTGACTATGAGTGGAATAAGAATGTGTTATTAATGGGAGACTTCAATGATGAACCATACAAGGAAAGTTTAACTAAATATCTAAATTCTGTATCAGATATAAAAAACTGTAGAGAATGGAAAGAAATACTAGAGATCAGAACTAGAAATGAAAAAAATCCTTTGGATATATCACATAAAAAGTACTATCTAGAAGAAAGCACATGCTTATTTAATTGTATGTGGAAATTGGTAGCAGATCCGAATTTGATTGGAGATGCTACCTTGGATCCGAACGTTCCCGGCGGATCGATTTATTATTGGAGAACTAATAGATGGAGTATCTTCGATCAGTTCATTATTTCTCGTGGACTCTACCATGGAAAGCAGAATTTAAGATTTAGGAAAGATAGTAGCAGAATAGTTTATGAAGGTCTTAGACTGATAGATAATCTTTCAAATGACAAGTTTAGTGATAGCAGTAATGAGTATTACTTCATAGACAAGACCAAAGTGCATCCATCACTAAAGGCCAACCCTTTAGATTTTGTATATATAAAACGTACTTATAATGAGAACATCAAACAATTCGAAGACGATAACAAGAGTGTGCCGGAATGGAGAGATAAGAATACAGGTTATAGCGATCATTTTCCTATCATGTGTATTATTGATATTCTAAGTTAGTAGTGAGTGTGCCCCAATGGTAGAGGCTTTGCCTTTTTTTCTACATAAAGATCTATAAGGTTACTATTTGTGATACTTTATTTTTTCTCATCGAAGAGGTCATCATCAACTAAAATTCAGATAGAGGGTAGCAGACGGACAGTCCAAACAAAGTCATTCGTCTGTCTATGAATAAAGAGGCTACTATGTGATCCAGACACTAGACTAATAAAGGCAGATAGTATCGATGAATAAAGGAAAGTTTTTTGGAAGTTGTGGAGGAAACTTTGAATGCATTTGTGAATATTGTTTTGGGTCTCATTCGAGATCAAGACGTTTCTAATTTAAAATAATAAGAGTAATAAAATATAGCAATGCTTCACATTATGATGAGAAAATCATGGGTATAGGCCGTAAAATAATGGCTGGCATTGCTCTCGTAGTGGCAGCGATGGTTGTTAAAAGATATATGAAAAAGAGAGAGGAAGAGGAGAAGAGGGGAAGAGAAACTGACAGATAGGCGTGAATTCATGAAGCTACGGCTTAAATAAACGACGAAAATAGTCTTACACTATAGCTAAATTCAATTGAGAAACCTAACCAGGCCCTAGACTCGACTATGGTTTGTCGGCACTTTCCTTTGGTTGAGTCTCCTGCGGTTTCTTCACCAAATTAAACATTCCAATGATTCTGCAAGTTACAACCGTACCAGTTCTATCTGTGATTTTTTCGCTAAATTCAAATAATTCTGGTGTTATAATATTAATAATAGAGGATAAGACGTATGTGATAAGTCTGGCTTAAAGCAGCAAGTCCGGGTTTGCGATACTACCACGTTATTGATTCCTCTATTATCACTCTTACGTCATTTAATGGTCAGAATGGCAACGGCATTTAAACCACATTCACTTTATGCAAAGTCTGTCCTATGCCTTAATAGCTATCGTAAGGAGGTAGTCCCATCTTAAGACGTTCTCATAGAAGTAAGGTGCTATGGCTTGTATTAAGTCGTGTCGAAGCGCCTCGACCTTTGCACTTTCAACTGCTTGGATGGCGCGTATCATGGGGCCGTATTTTGTACTAAACATCTGCCAGTTCCCTATGCTCATCTGCTTAATCAAACACTAAATACATTACATGGAATACCTCAATATGCAGATACAGAAAAAAGACAGGTGGCTAAGAACATAGTAGACAGTAATAGTGACCTGCGTGATGTTTTCTTTATCATACCAAATGGAGACGCATATTTATTTGAGCCGT
>OBLS010001098.1_pt1 | contig 10790 bp, 8 predicted proteins | sample 1519901 | NCBI WGS metagenome assembly OBLS01 (sample SAMEA3113585, study PRJEB22503) | soil metagenome
TCCCCACAGCGACAGCGTGAGCACCTGCGCGTAGTTGTAGTCGTGCCGGATGCGGGCGGCTGCGAGCGCGCGTGCTGAGAGGGCGCGGTAGCCGGTCTGGCCGTCGCTCGTGACCGTGCCGAGCAGGAGGCCGAGCAGGGCGCTCGTGCAGCGGTTCGCGAGCGTCCGATGCCACGACATGCCGTCGCGCCGGCCGAGGAAGCGCGAGCCGAGCACGTAGTCTGCGCGGCCGCGGGCCACCGGCTCGAGCACGCGCTCGAAGTCCGCCGGGTCGTATTCGCCGTCGCCGTCGAGGTAGACGGCCGCCGCATAGCCCTCGTCGCGTGCCACGTTCAGGCCCGTGCGCAGCGCCGCGCCGAGCCCCCGCGAGCTGTCATGTGAGTGGACGCGGGCGCCGTGCTCGCGCCCGATCGCGGCTGTGGCGTCACGTGAGCCGTCGTCCACGACAAGCAGGTCCACCGGCAGGCCGCATGCCTCGCGCGGGATGCCGGCAAGCACGCCGCCGATGGCTGCCTGCTCGTCGCGTGCGACGACGATTGCGAGGCAGCGCTGCGCGGCTGCACGGGTCGCGGCCGCCGACCCGTCCTCCGCCGGCACCAGCGGCCGGCCGCGCGCGGCCTCAGGCTGGGGTATGCCCAGGAGCCGGGCGATCGTCGGCGCCAGATCGAGGACGGAGCGCGGCTCGTGCGAGATCGCGCCAGGCACGGCGCCCTTGCCCCAGACGACGAAGGGAACCGGCCGCTCGCCCCAGTCGAGATGGCCGTGGCCGCCGATCCCACGGCCCTGGCCGTGGTCGGCCATCAGGATGACGGTCGCGCCCTCGAGTCTGCCCCGCTCCTCGAGGAAGTCGAGGAATTCGCCGACGTGACGGTCCGTCTCGGCGAGCTGCTCGAGGTACTCGGGGCTGCGCGCGCCGCGCACGTGGCCGAGCTGGTCGGCGGCGAGCAGCTGCAGCACGAGCAGGTCCGGGTCCTCCTCCTCCACGACGCGCCGACCCTCCGCCGCCAGCGAGCGATCGATCTCCGAGGTGGGCTGCACCGAGGTCACCGAGCGGACCACCTCCTCGCCGAACGGGTCCAGCAGGTGCGCGATCCCGACGAGCCGGCCGCGCCGGCCGTCGCGCTCCAGGACGTCGAAGACCGACTCGCGGCGCACCCCCAGCCGCGGCGCGAAGTTGGAGCGCATGCCGTGCTCGGCCGGCGTGGCACCGGTGAACATCGACGAGAAGCAGACGACCGTGCGGGCCGGATACGCCGGCTCCACGGCGAGGTACTCGGTGCCCTCACGAGCGAGCCGGTCCATGACGGGGGCGTCCGCCTGCCAGAGACGGCCGCGGTTGCAGCCATCCACGACGATCACGTACACGCGCCGGGCAAGGGCGGCCGGTGCCACCGTGCCGGCGCACTCGTCCGCCGCGCGCGCCGGATAGTCGGGCAAGCGCCGCGCGAACGAGCGCGCCGCGATCGCGCCCAGCCCGGCCGCGATGGCCAGGGCGGCGGCGATTCGCAGCAGCGAGCCCGCGCCCGGCTCTTCGGCCAGCAGCGTGCCGGCGCTCAGAGCGATCACGAGCTTCGGCAGTTGCTCGAGCGCGTTGCCGCTCGTGGGATCCGAGTTCGTGAGCACCAGGCGCCAGAAACGCAGCCCGTTGGTCCAGGGCGCGCCGGTGCGCAGGTGGTAGTAGACCGACCCCCAGACAACCACCGTGAAGAACGCGTACCCGGCGAGCGCTCCGGCGAGCAGCGCGGGCGCTCGCCAGGGCTCCAGCAGCGGCAGCGCTGCGAGTGCGCCGAGCCAGAGCAGGGCCCGCCCGCGCAGGGCGAACGGGAAGCGCGACAGCACCGCCGCCGCCGCCGCAGCGCCGAGCAGCGAGAGCCCGAGCGGACCGGCCGGAGCCAGGCCGAGCGGCGCCGCCGCAATCAGCACGAGCAGCGGATAGACGACCGAGAACGGCCGGCCCTCGTTGAAGACGTTCCACGCCCGGGCCGCCCAGACCTCGAGGGGCCCGGCGGCGCCCGTGCGCGCGCCCGCGACGGTGCCCGCGTGCTCCCGCTCTTCGCTCCGGCTCACGCCGGCATCGTATTAGGGTGCCCTAACAGATGTCGGCGAGGCCTTCCAGAGCTGGCAGAGGCGGCGCACGTATGCGCTCGGCTTGTCCGCGTAGAGGCGCGCGCCGAGCGTCATCGCCTCCGCCTGCAGCTCCGCGCGGCGCCGGTCCACCGCCTCGAAGAACTCCGGGTCGGCGCCCGTGTGCTCGCGAATCCAGTCGGCCAGCACCGCGAGGTCGTGGTCGTCGCCCAGGCGATCGGCCAGCTCGTGCGCCTGGTCGCCGACGGCCTGCATGACGGGTGGCCAGAGCGGACGCAGCAGCGTGTGGTGATACCAGAATTCCTTCACTCGCTTGCGCCACTCGTGGAGCCCCTCGACGCTCGGGTTCTCCTGCACCGCCTTGAAGTCGCGCCGCCCGCGGCGGTAGGTGCGCTCCAGACCGCTGCGCAGAGCGTCGAACGAGTCGCGCTCGAGCGGCCAGTCGTCCACTCGTCCACGCGCCCCGCCCAGCATCGCCACCACAGCCGAAGCCGCGACGTGGCGATTGCCGTCCCCATTGCGGGCGCGCTGCGCCTGGATCGCCTTGCGCAGGTCCCAGCCGAGCCCGGCCGGGAGGTCGAGCGTATTCAGCGTGTCGAGCATCACGTCGCTGTCACGTACCGCGGCCAGCTCACGCCCGGCGTCACGGAAGACGGTGTTCTCGCGGGCGAAGCTGGTCTCCCCGAGCTCGCCCCGGGCGAGCCGCAGAAGCGCGCGCAGCTTCTTAAGGTCCTTGCGCGCCTCGTGGACCGCCTCCTCTGCCGTGCTGTCCTTCTTGCCTCGCAGCGCATCGGTCGCGTGGTCGATGCGGCCGCGGGCCACGCGGGCCAGTCCCTCAGGAAGGGACTCCGTCGGCTCGAGGCGATACGCGCGCGAAGCGCTCACAAGGGTGAGGCTATCGGTGCTTCGCCTCGCGCGGAGGGGCGACTATCCCGGCTCGCGCTCCAGCAGCCTCGCGGCCGCGCTCGCGGGGTCGAGGCGTCGCGCCACCACGGCGTCGAGCAGCTCCTGGACCTCTGGGTCGTCGCGCACCCGGTCCTCGAGCGAGCGGCGCAGCCGCCCCGCCGCCAGCGCGACGACCTCGTTCATGAGATTGCGCCGCCGGCGCTCGGCCAGCGTCCCCTGCTCCTCGATGAAGGCACGGTGCTCGGCGATCTTCTCCGAGAGCTCCTCGACACCGTCGCCCCGGCTCGCCTCCGTCTTCACGATCGGCACCCGCCATCCCTCCTCGGGCCCAAGCGACAGCACGCCGCGGATCTCGCGGACCATTGTGTCGGTGAGCGGGTGGTCCGCCTTGTTCACGGCGATCACGTCCGGGATCTCCATCACGCCGGCCTTGAGAGCCTGGATCGAGTCGCCGCTGCCAGGCATCAGCACCAGCACGACCGTGTCGGCGTGGTCGATGATGTCGACCTCGGCCTGCCCCACCCCGACGGTCTCGAGGAAGACGTCGTCCTTGCCGCTCGCGTCCATCAGCAGCGCGGCCTGGAGCGTGGCCTCGGACAGCCCCCCGAGCGAGCCGCGACTGGCCATGGAACGGATGTACACGCCCGAGTCCAGGAAGTGGTCGGTGAGGCGGATGAGGTCGCCGAGAAGTGCCCCGTGCGTGAACGGCGAACTGGGGTCGATCGACAGCACGGCCACCTGCCGCTCGCGAGCGCGGGCATGCTCGATCAGGCGGCCGATGAGCGTCGACTTGCCGACTCCCGGCGGGCCCGTGAACCCCGCGACGGCGGCGTTCCCGGTGCGCGGATAGACCTCGCGAACGAGCGCCCAGCCCTCGGGATCGTCGTTCTCGACGAGCGAGATCGCGCGCGCCAGGGCACGCTTGTCGCCAGCGAGCAGGCGCTCGGCGAGATCGGCGGCTGTACGTCCGGGGCGGTTCACGGGTGGGGACTTTATGCAGCGGGCCAACGGGGCCAACTACAGCGCTGAAGGGGCGGCTTCCCGGGGGTGTGTGGCGATCTAGAGCCGCATAGGTGGCGCAGATCGGCTCACACCCCTTCGATGCCGTCGTTCAGCGGACCCGCCAGACCCACACGGACCGCACCAGACTCCGCGGACGGCCGGGCGAATGCGCCCACGACAGGTGAAGGTGCGGCGCGCAGCTTCGCGACGGCTTGCACAACGACGGGTGGCCGTGGTTGTAGTCGCCGTTCCAGCCGACCCAGCGGAAGGGTAGGCGCGGGTGGTTCTGGCGCGGCTCGGCCCAGCGGGCGAGCCGGGACACGTCGGCCCACGTGCCGCCCGGGCCGGGCTCGATGTCCACCGCGAGGCCCAGCGGGTGCTCGCCGAAGGGCTCGTGCCCGACTGTTCCGAAGCCCTCGGTGATCCGGACGCGGTAGCGGCGGACCAGGTAGAGCACGTCGGCGAGGATGCGCCGGTCCACGCGCGCCCATGTCTGACCGGGGACCGGCACCCAGCGCCCGCCACCGTTGATCCGCATGAGCCGGCCGACCTGGCCCGGCAGCCCGTAATCCACCCGCTCGCAGGCAACGTCGAGGGCGTCAAGCGTCTCCGTATGCACGCTGTCGCGGCCGGCGCCGCACCACGCGCTGTCCGAGACGCCGTCACGCACCTCGATCGAGTCGTCGCCGTCGCCGCCGTCGGCGAAGTCGGCGCCCTCGCCGCCAAGCACCTCATCAGCGCCGTCGCCACCCTGGAGGCGATCGTCGCCGGGCCCGCCGTCGAGCACGGCGCTCGCGGTCGCTGCGCTCAGTGCGTCATTGCCGTCGCTGCCGAGGATCCGAGCCGGGAGCTCCGCCGCGACGCTCACGGAGTCGTCGAGATCGCCGGCGTCGACGTCTATCCGTTTCACCGGCACGGCGCCGGGCGGCGGCGCGCAGCTGGCGGTGCCCTCCTGCGCAACGATGCAGCCGGGCCCGGCGGTGAGCGGCGCACTCTCGTCCGTAACCCTGAAAGCGAAATCGGTGGGCCTGACCCCAACGCTGAGCTGATTCACCTCCCGCGCGCGCGCGATCACGCGCAGCGCGTCGCCCTCCACGGACACGCTGGCCGCCTGGGCAGCGGCGCAGAGCGCGAGCAGCGCGATGAGCGCCGCGCCAACTGTGGCGAGTGCTGTGCGGCGGTGCATCAACGCAGGTGCTCGGCCACGTCCCAGGTCCACAGCTCGACCACGTTGCCATCGGGGTCGGTCACATACGCGGCTCGCCCCGCGCCGTCGAAGACCAGCTGCTCGACCTCCTGGCCTCGCTCGCGCAGCATCGCGACCGCGCCGTCGTAGTCGTCTTCCGCGATGTGCATGGCGAAGTGCACGTGCACGCCGCCACGCCCGCCGGCCAGTCCCACCTGCGGACGCCACAGCCCGATCCGCGTGCGATCGCCCGCCATCACCCAGATCGCCTCGCGGTCCGGCCAGCGCGCCACCACGGGCAGCCCGAGCACGCCTGCGTAGAAGCGCTCCGCGGCTTCGAGGTCCGCGACTTCGAGCACCAGCTCGGAGACACCGATGACCGGGATGCTCACATGCCCTCCTGCTCCTGGATCTCCGCATCCACCTCGACCCCGGCGGCACGCGGGCGCTCGGGCACGGAATCGAGTGACGCCACCCGGAAGTTGACCGTGAAGCCCTGGCCGGACGGCCCGAAGTACTCGGTGTCGGCGTTGAAGGTCCCGAAGACGAGTCCGTCGCAGCGCATCAGGCCCGTGACTCCGTCACTCATACGCCAACGCTCGCAGCACGTCCAGCCGCGACGCTCGCCGCGCCGGGCCGATCGCGGCCACTACGCCGGCGATTGCCGCAAGCACCAGCAGGATGATCAACGTGCGGATGGGATACGAGAGCTCGAAGCCCTCGTCGGCCAGCGGCCGCGACACAAGCACCGCGAAGATCACCCCCAGTACGGTCCCGAGAATCGCCCCGATCAGCGCGGTGATGACGGCCTCGTAGCGCACCATCGTGCGCACTTGGCGCCGCGACATCCCGACCGCGCGCAGCATGCCGAGCTCGCGCGTGCGCTCGTGGATCGAGAGCGCGAGCGTGTTCACGATCCCGAACAACGACACGATCACGGCCAGCGACAGCAGCGCGTAGACGAGCCCGAGCAGCGAGTTCACCTGCTCCTCCTGCTGGTCCTTGAGCTGGCTCTGGTTCTGGACCTCGACGGTTGGGAACGGCTGCTTCAGGGCGGCGTCCATCTGGTCCTGCACCTGCTTGGGTGAGGCATCGGGCGCGAGCCTGGCCAGGGCCAGGCTCGGCTGGAGCCGGCCGAACTGCCGCGTGGCGCTCTCGTCCACGATCGCCTTCCCGAGCAGGTCGAGCTCCCCCTCCACGGTTCCCCGCACGGTGAAGCTGGCGGTTCGCTCGAGCGGCGTGCGCAGGCGCAGGGTGTCGCCGATCTTCAGACCCTGGTCACGAGCGAAGTTGTCGTCGACGATCGCGTCGTGCGGGCCCAGTCCCGCCAGCACCGACGGGTCGCCGCTCTTGAAGGTGAGCGCCAGCACGGTGCCGAGCGTGCCCGGATCGACCGCCGCCACGCGCACGTTGTCGCCGCCGTGCGGCAGCGCACCGGTGGCGTAGGTGATCGACGACACCGTGTCGACGCCTTCCACCTGGCGCGCCCGGTCGACCGCCTCGCGCGGGATCGGCGAGAAGCCGTCGCTGTTCTGGAGCACGATCTCGCCACGGAAGCTCTCGTCGATCGTGTTGGCCACCGACGTCTTCAGCCCCGCGGCGAAGATGGTCACGAACACCACCAGCGCCAGCCCGATCATGAGCGCCGCGGCCGTGGTGGCGGTGCGCCCGGGCTTTCGCATCGCGTTCTCGCGCGCGAGCCGCCCGGTCAGACCGCGCAGCTGCTCGAGCGGGCGCCCGGTGAGCGACGCCAGCGGGCGCACCAGTCGCGGCGAGAACAGGGACACGCCGAACAGGATCAACGCCGCCCCGCCGCCGAGCAGGCCCGCGGCGGTGCCCGAGTCGTCGATTCCGCCGAACAGGCCGCCGAGCATCATCGCAAGCCCGATCAGGCCGACGACCAGCGCCACGACCGTGACCGCGCGCCCGCGCGGCTTCGCGTCCTGCAGCTCAGCGTCTCGCAGAGCCGCCATCGGCGTCACGCGCGTGGCCCTCAGGGCGGGCACGAGCGCGGCTACGAGCGTGACTGCCACGCCCACGATCAGCGACACGATCACCGTCCGCAGGGTCACCACGGTGCCCGTGTTCGGGAGGTCGATTCCCACGGCCTTGAACAGTTCGTTGATCCCGAACGCGAAGCCCACACCGCCGGCGAGCCCCACGGCCGCGCCGAGCAGTCCGAGGGCGAGCGCCTCGATGCCCACGGTGGCGAGCAGTTGCGGGCGCGAGGCGCCGAGCGTGCGCAGCATCCCGAACTCCCGCGTGCGCTGGGCGACGGTGATCGAGAAGGTGTTGAAGATCTGGAAAGCGCCCACGAACAGCGACACGCCCGCGAAGACGAGCAGCGCTATGCGCAGGAAGCCCAGGTTGTCCGAGATGTCGTCGGTCTGGCGCTGAGCCGCCTCCTCGCCGGTCTCGACCTGCACTTGGCGCGGCATCACACGCGCGATCCGGTCGCGCAGCTGCTCCGGGCTGACACCGTCCTCGGCCGCCACCGAGATCTGGTCGAACTGGCCATCGCGATCGGTCACCCGCTGCGCCTCGGGCAGCAGCACCTGGGCGATGCCCGCGCCGCCGAAGCTCGTGTCGCCCAGCTTGGTGAGGCCGACGATGTCGTAGGTCCTCGCGTCGTGCGCCCCGGCCAGACGCAGCTTGCCGCCCACCCGCAGGTCGCCGGTGTCGGCCGTCTGCGTGTCGATCGATACCTCCGTGGCGGACCGCGGCTTGCGTCCCTTGACGTAGTCGAGCGTCTCGAAGCGCGGCGGCAGCAGGGAGGAGATGAAGTTGGGAGCGAAGCTGTTGCCGATCGGGTCGCCCTTTGCGTCCACGAAGCGGCCCACGGCGAAGACCGATCCCGCCGCGGCATCCACCCCATCGACCTGGCGCACCCGCTCGATCAGCCGAGCCGGGAAGGCCGGCGGCCCGACCTCGTCCGACTGGATCTCCTGCCGCGCCGTGATCGCGACGTCCGTGCCCTTCAGCGACTCGCTGAAAATATCGCTGAACGACGCGTTGATCGTGTCCGTGAGGACGTAGGTGCCGGCCACCAGGGCGACCCCGAGGAAGATCGCGAGCCAGGTGGTGAAGGCGCGCAGCTTGCGCGCGCCGATTCCGCGCAGCGCGACCTTCGTCACGCCACGGCCTTCATCAGCTCGATTACCTCCTCGGCGCTGCCCGCCTCGCCGTCATGCACCACGAGGCCGTCGCGCAGCACCACGAGCCGGTCGGCGTACGACGCGGCCTCCGGATCGTGGGTCACTATCACCACGGTCTGCCCGAACTCGTCGACCGCCGTGCGCAGCAGCCTTAGGACCTCCTCGCTGGCCTTCGAGTCGAGGTTGCCGGTGGGCTCGTCGGCGAACACCACGGCGGGGCGCGACACCAGCGCGCGGGCCACGGCCACGCGCTGCTGCTGGCCACCGGACAGCTCGGCCGGCCGGTGCGTGCGCCTGTCGGCCAGGCCCACCGTCTCGATCAGGCGCTCAACCCACTCGGCGTCCGGCTTGCGGCCGGCGATCGAGAGCGGCAGCAGCACGTTCTCCTCGGCCGTGAGGACCGGGATCAGGTTGAAGAACTGGAAGACAAAACCGAGCTTGTCGCGGCGCAGCCTGGTGAGCTCCGCGTCGTCCAGGCTGCTGATCTCGTCCCCGTCGAGGATGACCGTGCCGGTCGTCGGCCGGTCGAGCCCGGCGAGGATGTGCATGAGGGTCGACTTCCCCGAGCCCGACGGCCCCATGATCGCGCTGAAACGCCCGCGCTCGAAGCCGACGCTCACGCCGGCCAGCGCATCCACTGCGGCGTCGCCCTCTCCGTAACGGCGGCGGACGTCCGCCGCGGTGACTATCGAATCCATGCGTCCAGGTTGGCATAGTGGCCCGCATGGATCCGAAGACGATGTGGGGCTCAGGCGACTACGTCGCTGTGGCCGACCGAATCTCCGACGTCGGCGAGCTCGTGGTGGAGCGCGCGGGCGTCGAGCCCGGCATGGAGCTGCTGGACGTGGCCTGTGGAGCGGGCAACGCCACCATTCCCGCGGCGCGTGAGGGCGCCCGCGTGACGGGGCTGGACTTCTCGCCTGCTCTGCTGGCGATCGCCCGCGAGCGAGCCGCCGACGCCATGGTCGAGGTCGACTGGGTCGAGGGCGACGCGCAGGCGCAGCCCTTCTACGACGCCAGCTTCGACCGCGTGATCTCCACCTTCGGGCACATGTTCGCGCCGGACCACCAGCGCACGGCCGCCGAGATGCTGCGCGTGTGCCGTCCGGGCGGGACCATCGCGGTTGCCTGCTGGACCCCCGAGGGCTCGATCGGCCGGATGTTCCGCACGATCGCCGAGCTGGTGCCGCCCCCGCCGGGCAGCCTGCCGTCGATTTTGTGGGGAACCGAGGCGCATGTTCGGGACCTGTTCGGCGACGGCGAGTTCGAGCGACACGAGGTCGAATGGCAGGACGACTCGGTCGAGTCCTACGCGCGCTTCATGCTGGAGAGCTTCGGGCCGCTTCTGAACGTGCGCGAGCAACTGGGTGAGCGTGAGGGAGAGCTCGACGAGGCGTTCCGGACCTTCCTGGCCTCCGAGAACCTGAACGACGACGGCACGCTGCGCTTCAACGGTGAGTACCTGCTGGCTGTCGTGGCTAGATAGCGGCGCGCTCGAGGACCTCGATCTCCTCGATCGCGCGGCCCGCGCCGAGCGCGACGCAGGTGAGGGGGTCGTCAGCGAGCTGGACCGGCACGCCGGTCTCGAGCTCCACCCGCTCGCGAAGCCCGCTCAGCAGCGCGCCGCCGCCGGCCAGCAGGATGCCGTGCCGAGTGAGGTCGGCAGCGAGCTCCGGGGGCGTGTTCTCGAGCGCGTCCTTCACGGAGTCGAGGATCTCGACCGCGAGCGGCTCGAGCGCCTCGCGCATCTCGGCGCTGCTGATGCTGGCTTCGCGCGGCAGGCCGCTCACGGGGTCACGCCCGCGCACCTCCGTCCCGGCGTCGGCCTGATCGGGCGCCACGCCTCCAATCTCGCGCTTGACGGCCTCGGAGGTGGTCTCGCCGATCGCGAGCCGGTGGTGGCGGCGGATCCAGCCTGCCACCGCGTCGTCGAAGTCGTAGCCGCCCACCCGCAGCGAGCGCGACAGCACGATCCCGCCCAGCGAGATCACCGCCACCTCGCTGGTGCCGCCGCCGATGTCCACGACCACGTTCGCCATCGGCTCCTCGATCGGCAGCTCCGCCCCGATGGCCGCGGCCATCGGCTCCTCGATCAGCTGGACCGAGCGCGCCCCGGCGCCGAGGCAAGCTTCCACGAGCGCCCGGCGCTCCACGTCCGTGATGCCGGACGGTGCGCACATCACGAGGCGCGGATGCGCGAAGCGGCTCTTGTGAACGCGGCCGATGAAGTGCCGCAGCATCGCCTCGGTGACCTCGAAGTCGGTGATCACGCCGTGGCGCAGCGGCCGCACCGCCGAGATCGACGCCGGCGTCCGCCCGATCATGCGCTGCGCCTCCTCGCCGACCGCGTGTACGTCGTCTGTGCGCGTGTCGACCGCCACGACCGACGGCTCCGACACCCGGATGCCCTCGCCGCGCACGTAGACGAGCGTGTTCGCGGTGCCGAGGTCGATCGC
>OBLS010001099.1_pt1 | contig 10789 bp, 10 predicted proteins | sample 1519901 | NCBI WGS metagenome assembly OBLS01 (sample SAMEA3113585, study PRJEB22503) | soil metagenome
TTCTCGACCGCCGTCAGCACCGGCATCAGGTTGTAGAACTGGAAGACGAAGCCCATGTGGGCCGCGCGATAGTCGGTGCGCTCTCGGTCGGACATCGCGGCGAGCGAGACGCCTTCGATCAGGACGTCGCCGTCCTCGATCGAGTCGAGACCGGACAGGCAGTTCAGGAGCGTGGTCTTGCCGCAGCCCGACGGCCCCATGATCGAGACCATCTCGCCGGGACGGATCGCGAGATCTACGCCCTTGAGGGCCTGCACGCGGACGGCGCCGGTGTCGTAGACCTTCTGGAGCCTTCGCGCTTCGACGATCGGCAAAGAGCTTGGATCGGTCATCTGAAGCCTCCTTTTCTCGACTGCCAGCCTCCCGCTCGCGGAGGTGACGTGAATCGGGGCGGCCGCCGATCCGCGGTGCGGGGAATCCCGGATTCCCGAGGAAGTCCGCGACCCGACACTCGGAGGCATCGAAAGGAGAGCTCCATGACCGCAACATCACTCGAGAGCATCACAGTCGCCGACGTGATGCACCGCGGAGTCGTCACGTGCTCGCCGACGACCCGCCTCGCCACGGTCGCCCGCGAAATGGCGGCACATCGCATCCACTGCGTCGTTGTGCGCAGGCACGACACCGATGCCGTCTGGGGCGTTGTCTCGGACCTCGACCTCGTGGCTGCGGCGGCGCTCGGGGCCGCAGATGACGTCGCCGGCGCGGCGGCAGCGACGCCGGCGGTGCTGGTTCGCACGGAGGACGGCCTCCGGCGGGCAATGCAGCTGATGGCGGAGCACCAGGTCACGCATCTCGTGGTCGTCGACCACCACGGGCGGCCGAGAGGAGTCATCTCGACCCTCGACGTCGCTGACGCCCTCGCCGCGTAAAGGATCGGAGTGGTGCGGGCCTTTCGGCCCGCACCACTCCGCGCTCACCTGGGTTCGTCCGCTGTGACGGCGTGCGGTGGCAGGAACGTCTCGGTCTCGTAGCTGTGGACGACAGCCGCGGCATGGAGAGACACATGTGCCACCGGCGCGCCGATGGGATTGAGGGTGAGCAGCGTCGGAGCACTCCAGACGACATCGCCGACGACCGGCTTACGGATCTTCTCGCCGCGAAAGTCGCTGTACCCCGCGTGGTACACCGCGGTCATGGCGAGCGATGCCACCAGCGCAATCGACGCAACGACGACGGTTCCGCCCCGGCCTCGGAGACGTCTGCCCTCGAATGCCGCAAAGACGGCAAGGATGGGGAAGACCGAAAGAAGGAGTCCGTCGATCGCGCCGTAGAACACTCCCCGCCATGCGATCGCCGCCGCGAACTCGAGTCCCTTGGGATGGGGCGTCGCCTCGTCCGTCAGGTAGACGATCCCCACGAGGATTGCCGAGGACGCGAGGACGAGCGCGAGTGTGAGCCAGGGTCGGCGCGAGGCTAGACGGGCCAGCGGTATGCCGGTCGACCGGGCCCACACAGCGACGAAGGAGATCACGGCTGCCCCGTAGATCCCGTAGTAGACGTCTCGATTGATTTCGAGCCAGTCGGCGAAGACGAACGGCATCAGGAACGCGAGCATGAAGCCGCCGGCGAGCCACATCGACTGCCGGATCGAGGCTGTGGCCGTCACCCATCTGGCTCGTGGATCCCGGACAGCAGCTTGAGCGGTATGAGCTGTCATGTTCCATCACCTCCGTCAGCGAACGATCAGGACGGACGACGCCGCCTGGTGTGCCACGCGCTCCGAGACGGAGCCGAGCGCCTTGAGGCCACGGAGGCCGCGGCTGCCGAGGACGACGAGATCGCTTTCCGCAGACGCGGAGACGAGCGCTTCGACCGGGTGGTCGAAGACGCTCCGAACCTGCCTCGCGATCCGCCGCTGGATGGCGCCCGGCTCGATGTCGTCCTCGAGGCACGCGACGATTGGGATCAGCCTTGCCTCGAATCGAAGAGCGAGCGCCTCGGCAACGTCGTAGGCAGCCAGCGATTCATCCGAGCCGTCGAGGCCGACGACGATCTTGCTCGGGAAGGCACCCAGTGCGGTGCGGGCGACCAGGACCGAACACGGTGCCTTATGGATCAACTCGGTCGCGGTCGAGCCGATCACGATTCCGACCGGCCGGCTGTGACCGTGCGAGCCCACCGCGACGAGCGTGCTGCCGGCACGGTCGATCTCGTGGAGCAGCAGGTCCCACGGCCGACCCTCGCCGCGCTTGAGTATCGCAGTCCCGCCGAGGGCATCGCGCGCAAGCTCGAGGCGTTCCTCGGCAGTCGCGCGCAACGCAGCCTCGTCGACCATTGCGGGCGTCGCCGGGCCCACGCCGCCCACAAGGCCGGCGACGAGGTCGTAGGCAGCCAACAGCGTGACCGGCCCCTGCGCCAGTGTCGCGGCCTGACGCGCCGCCTCGACCGATTCTGGCGAGCCGTCGATCCCGACAAGCACGCGCCCAAAGATCGAGGAGCCCAGCTGTGTTTTCTTTGTCTGTGCGGTCTCGGTATTCATGTTTCCTCCTTCAGGTGTCGGATGGCGGGCGAACGACGAGGACGGAGGACGCGGCGCGATGCGCGACCCGCTCGCTCACACTTCCGAGCGCTGCCGGCCCGTGAAGGCCACGGCTGCCGACAACCAGCAAGTCCGCCTCTTCTGAAAGGTCGACCAGCGCCTCAACCGGCTTGCGCTGATCGTCGACGACGTCCGAGTCGAGATCGCGAATCCGGTCGAGATCGATTGACTTCCCGCCCGTTGCCGCGACGAAGACCAACTCGGAGCCGAATCGCTCGGCAATGTCATTCGCCACCTCTGCTGCGGCCAGCGAGTGATCCGAGCCGTCGACACCGCAGAGGATGCTCCCCGGGAAGGGCCCGAATCGCGGCCTGCGGGCGAGCAGAATTGAGCACGGAGCCTCGTGGAGCAGTGCGGTCGACATGCCGCCGAGCAGCATCCCGAGCATCCGGCTGTGTCCGTGCGGCCCGACCGCGACGAGCGTCGCGTCCGACCGACTCAGCTCGTTGAGCAAGCTCGGAACCGGGTCGCCGGCAAGGAGGTGCGTGCTGCTCGGATGGACGGCGTCGACCGCCTTGTGAAGTGCGTCCCGTGCCGCTGCATCGAGCTCGCCCAGCACATGGGTCGCCGCGTAGCCGGCATGCACCGCGACGTTGACGTCCGCAACGGTGGCCAGGCGCAGCAGCCCCTCGGACGAGCGGAGGCGATCAGCCTGGCGGGCGGCCTCGAGCGACTCGGGCGAAGAGTCGACGCCGCAGACGATTCGGTCGAAGATCCCAGTGGCCCTGGGTGCTTGGACGAGCATCGGAGCCTCCTCGTTTTGCACTCAGCGTCCCGGCGTTCGCGCTCCGGCGAATCCGGGGGGCCGCTGAACGGCGCTGCGGTAAAGCCGCTACCAGGTCTTCGGCGTGCGGCGCCTCTCCGCGCGCGCCACGCGGATCCGCGCGTCCACGGCAACACAGCCGTCGGGCCCCGCGATGACCGGATTGAGGTCGAGCTCGGCGACCTCGTGCAAGTCGTCGCCGAGAAGGGACAGCCTCTGCAGGAGATCCTCGAGCGCACCGGCGTCGGCGGCCTCCGCGCCCCGGAACCCGCGGACGAGTGCTCCGGCCTTCCCTCCCGTCACGAGCTCGTGGGCGTCGACGTCCGTCAGCGGCGCGATACGGAAGGCCGCCTGCCCGATCAACTCGGCAAAGACGCCGCCCGGGCCGAAGGCGACGAGCGGCCCGAAGACCGGGTCCTGGACGACCCCGGCGAGAAGCTCGGCACTGCCGCTGATGAGCGGCTGAACCAGGACGGGAAGGCCAATTCGCTCCGCTGCCTCGCGAACCTCCGCCTCCGACTCGAGACCGACGGCGACGCCGCCCGTCTCGGTCTTGTGTGCGCCCGGCACTGCGCTCTTGACGACTGCGGGAAGTCCCAGTTCGGCCGCCGCCGACACAGCCTCGGCTGCCGTCTCGGCCACACGCTCGGGAACAACGGAGATGCCGTAGGCCTCCAGCACGGACCGGGTCTCGGCCGGATCGAGCCACGCCTCCTCACGCCCCTCGAGAGCAGCGGCGACAACGTTGCGAGCCGCATCCCGATCGACCCCTTCGACGGCCGGAGTTGAACCGGCGGGGCGACGCAACCATGCCGCCCGCGCTGCCGCGATTCCCAGCGCGCGACCGGCGGACTCCGGGTAAGCGAAGTTGGTGACTCCCGGCGGCAGGGTCATCGCTGCTCCGGAGATGAGGGAGGCGAGCACGGGCTTCTCCGCACCGGCCGCCGCGCGCCCCACCGCGTCGGCAACGTCCTGAGCCGAGGCGACAACCGGCGGCACGAAGAGGACGATGACAGCGTCGATGCCAGGGTCGGCGAGCACATACGGCAGCACCTGCTCGTACGTTGCCTCTGTCGCCGAGCCCAGCATGTCCACGGGGTTCGACACGCTCGCTTCGGCCGGGAGAACCCCACGGAGGGCCGCCGCGGTCTCCGGCGAGAGCGCCGGCAACTCCAGCCCGGCGGCCTCGCAAGCGTCCGCGCAAAGGATCCCGAGACCTCCCGCATTCGTGAGGACGGCGACGCGCCGGCCCCGAGGAAGCGGCTGCGTCGAGAGGAGGGCTGCGGCGTCGATCAGCTCTCCGAGCGTGCGCGCCCGAATCACGCCGGCCTGGTGGAAGAGCGCGTTCACTGCGGCCTCGGAGCCTGCGAGGGCGGCCGTGTGCGAGCTCGCTGCTCGCGCTCCGGTCGCAGTCGTACCGCTCTTCATCGCCAGGATCGGCTTCGTTCGTGCGACGCGGCGCGCGATTCGTGCGAACCGGCGCGGGTTTCCGAACGACTCGAGGTAGAGAGCGACCACGCTCGTGTCCGGGTCGTCCTCCCAGTACTCGAGCAGGTCGTTCGACGAGACGTCGGCCTTGTTTCCGACCGAGACGAAGGCCGAAAAGCCCAGCCCTCGCTCCCCGGCCTTCTCGAGCAGGGCGAGCCCGAGCGCGCCGCTCTGCGACGAGAAGCCGATCGGCCCGGGCGGCAGCGCGCGCGGCCCGAACGTCGCGTTCAGCTGCGGCGCCGCGACCGCGATGCCGAGGCAATTCGGGCCGATGAGCCTCCCTCCGTGGGAACGCACCACCTCCAGCAGGCGCTCCTGACGTTCCCTGCCCTCCTCGCCGACCTCCGCAAAGCCAGCAGAGATCACGCACACCGCCTTCGTTCCGAAGTCCAGCGCCTCCTCGACCGCGGAGAGCACATGGCGCTCGGGGACGCAGACCACGACCAGGTCCGGCGTTTCGGGCAGCTCGCTCGTGGAGGGGTAGCCGCGCACGCCGGCGACCGCTTCGCCGGCGCGGTTCACCGGGTAGACGACCCCGGTGAACTCGGCCTCGACGATGTTGCGGAACAGCCGGCCGCCGATCGCGTCCCGGCGGCGAGAGGCGCCGAGCACGGCAACGCTCGATGGAGCGAAGAACGGCCGAAGTGAGGCGGCGGCTGCGAGATGGTCCCGCCGATCGATGCGATCGAGGTACCTCGCTGTCGGCGCGATCGGGAAGCTCACCTCGAGTTCGGAGCCCGCCAGCGTGCGTGAGATCTCGAAGCCCGCCTCCTCGAACACCTTCAGCATCGGCCGGTTCTCGGCGAGGACCTCGGCGACGAACCCCTCGATGCCGGCTTCAGCTGCCCTCTCGGCGAGGCGCTCAAGCAGCCTCGGCCCGATCCCTCGACCTTGATGCTTGTCCGCGACGGTGAAAGCCACCTCTGCCGCCCTGGTGTCCCGGAGCCGCATGAAGACGGCGTGGGCGACCAGCGCGCCGTCGAGCTCGCCGATCAGCGAACCGCACTCGATCCAGTCCGGGTCGAGAAACGGATCCACGAGCTTCGGCCCGACCGACGGCAGACCGTGGAAGCGATGGTAGAGGCTCGCCTTCGAGAGGCCAGCGAGGAGGCCGGCGAGCGCCGGGCCGTCGTCCTGGCCGGGTGAGCGCAGACGAAGGGAGGTCCCGTCGCGAAGAAGTACGTCGAGCGCGTCCGGGGACGCGCTCAACGTTGCTGCCTGTGGCGCGCTAACCGGTCGCGACAAGCGTCTCCTTGCCGGCCTCGAGGTGCACCGGGTGCCCGGAGAGAACGACTTTCAGGGCGTTCGTCGTCGCCGCGTCGGCGAAGGTCTCGTACGCCTCCATCGTCTCGTCGAGCTCGAAGCGATGGGTGGCGAACGGCGTTGGGTCGAGCCGTCCCTCAGCGATCAGCTTCATCAGCTTCGGTGTCGTGAAGGTGTCCACGAGCCCTGTCGTGATTGTGACGTCCCGGATCCAGAGCCGCTCGAGGTGAAGTGTCGCAGCGTGGCCGTGAACGCCGACGTTCGCGACCCGGCCTCCCGGCCGGATGAGCTCGGCGCAGAGCTCGAAGGTCTCCGGAACGCCGACAGCCTCGATGGCGACGTCGGCACCGAGCCCGTCTGTGAGCTCCATGACCGCTGCAACCGGATCGACGGCGCCGTTCTGGATCGTCACATCCGCGCCGAAGGCGCGAGCCTTTTCGAGCCGCGCCTCCGCGATGTCGAGCACGACGATCAGCCCCGGGGTGAACAACTTTGCGGTCATCACCGCGGCGAGGCCGATCGGCCCGGCGCCGACGATCGCGACGGTGTCGCCCGGCTCGACTCGGCCGGCGAGCACGCCGACCTCGTACGAGGTCGGGAGGATGTCGGCAAGGAAGATCACGTCCTCGTCGGTCAGCCCTTCCGGGATCTTGTGGACGGATGTGTCCGCGAACGGAACCCGTGCGAGCTCGGCCTGAAGGCCGTCGATGAGATGGCCGAAGATCCAGCCGCCGCCGCCGGTGCAGAGGCCGTAGCGCGCCTCCTTGCAGAAGCGGCAACGCCCGCACGACGTGATGCAGGAGACGAGTACCCGGTCGCCGGGAGCAAGCGTCGAAACGGCAGCGCCCACCTCGACGACAGTTCCGACGGCTTCGTGGCCGAGGATGCGGCCCGGCTCGACCTCGGGGACGTCGCCCTTGAGGATGTGCAGGTCGGTTCCGCAGATCGTCGAGGTGTCGACGCGGACGATCGCGTCCGTCGCGGCCTCGATCCTCGGGTCGGGCGCGGTTTCCCACGCACGCTGGCCAGGCCCGTGGTACACGAGCGCCTTCATGGCTCCTCCTCTCTCCCGCTAGGCGAGGCCCGGCGGGTGGAAGCTGCGGAGGGCGCGGGTCGGATCGCGCTGCCCCAGGTCGGTGCGAATCCCTTGCAGGAGCTCGACGAGCCGCGGGTTGGTGCCGAAGTCGGCCCAGAGCCCGGCAACGACGCAATGGTCGTCGGCCCAGAAGGGACACGTGTCGCCCGGGCACGCCCGTGGCCGCCCAGCCGCGTAGTCCAGTTGGCAGATGCGTGTTTCCATGACCGCAGCGTCGCCGCCCGGAACCAGGGTGCCATCCGTGGCCTCGCGGCTCTCCGGTGTGGGGAACTACCGAGCGTGGTGCGCGCCGCGACGCACTCCGAGCTCGACCTCGACCTCACGTGCACCCGTCTCGTCGAGCAGGCCTGGCGGCGGCTCAGTCGACAGACCGAAGTGCTCGGCGAGGAACGGCGCCAGGTAGCGGCCCGCGATCTTGCCCGGTGGCCACCACAGCGGCTCCATTTCGACCTCGGACGAGCCGTCCAGGACGTCAGATCGCAGGAATCGTGGGCTCAGACCGGTCAGGAGGAGCCCGCGGAGCACGGGTCGGAACGGCCGCGGCTCGATCTCAACCCCAGCGAGTGCCGCGATCCACTCCGCTGCGGCGTCGGCCTGCTGCGCTGCGATCCCGCCCTGCTTGATCGGGAACGCGGTCATGTCACCGACCGCGAAGACGTCGTCCCGCCCTTCGACACGTCCGCGCTCGTCGACGGGAACGAACCCGCGGCCGTCCTGCCGAATCCCGGGAATCTGTCGTCCTTCGGGCACCGGGATGGAGACGACCTGCTGCGTCCGGATCGCCCGCCCCGGGACGACGACGAGCGCGCCCTTGCGGAAGACGACCGGCGTCGTCTGCGCGTGGACGGCGATGTTGCAGCCGGCCAGCACCTCAGCCACGGTCTCGGAGGCGGCCGTTCCGAAGATCGCGAGCGGACTGGCTTCGGGCGTCACGAGACTCACCTGAACCTGTGTGGCTCCGCGATCCTCGAGAACCGTCTTCGTCATCAGGGCGAGCTCGTAGAGGGGAAGCGGCCACGCCGCCTGGGTCGGCAGTGCAAATGTGATCGACCCAAGCCGACCGGCGGACGCGGCATCGAGGACCTCGGTGAGCTCTTCGCGTTCCTCTCGTCCCCGGAAGGTGAGCCCTCCGGGCACTCCCTGGCGTGTGCGCACGCCGACGGCGAGGACGAGCACCTCCCACGGAACTTCGCGGCTGTCGACGGTGCGGGCTCGCCGCCGCCCGAGATCCACACTTTCCAGCGCACCCGGCGTGAACCGGGCTCCGGCGAGCTCCACGAGCCTCCCGACGGGGAATGAGCGAGCCTCGCCCTTTCCGAACGGCTCCGCAACGGCTAGCGGCCGGTAGACGAAGTCGGTCTCCGGAGCGAGCACCTCGATGTCGACGCGCTCTTCGGCCAGGGCCTTCAGAGCGAGAGTCGCCTCGAGCGCGGCAACACCGGCGCCGGCGATCAGGACGTGAAGGGGTCCCTGCATGACGCGCAGAGTCGTCCGAAGTCGTCCCCCCGCCATCCGTGGCAGCGCGGCTCCATGGTTCGGCTTACTACCGAGCGGCCACCGAAGCACGACGCGCGACGACGACGCCGGCACGCCACCCTGGCGCTCGTCCTCCCGTCGGCGGGCTGATCGACTCGGCATCGAGGCCGCACCGGGCGATCAACCACGCCACTGCCGAGTTCGAGTTCCACATCTCCCCCGCGCCGAGCTCGTCGCGTCCCCAGACCGGTGTGGGCACCGACGGCACGAGATCGAGGACGCGCCGGGCAAGCTCCGGTTCCTTAGTGAGCCGTCGGGGGCTCTCGACGGCCTCCCCGATGTCCGGGATCACGCCACCGGCCCAACGCCGGAGCTCGTAGCGGAAGATGCGGAAGCGCCCGGCCGGGTAAGTGCCGACCGGCCCGCCGGCGACGACCCCGCGCTCCTCGCCGTCCCCGCGGAGAACGGGAGCCGACTCGATCACGAATCGGCCTTCCGGCACCCGGACGACGAGAGCCGAGTGGTAGAGGTCGCGCGGCGGGCGACGCTGGAGCCGAGCAGCCAGGAACTCGAAGATCTGTCCGTTCATGCGAACGGAATGGCCGCCGGCGCCGAGCGGCAGCCAGTACAAATCCACACCTGACTCACCCGCATTTGCCTGCATGCCGGAAGGATCTCCCGACACCCACCGACCCGCATCCGCAGGCAAGGCGGATCACGTTGCGGGGAACTACTCGGCGGGGCGGCCAATTCATGCAGTCTGGGTGATGTCTCGCCGCGATCGGCGAGTTTCGATGGATCGGACCCCAGCAGGAGGACTGAATGCCGGACGCCACCACCGAGTTCTTCAGCGCTCTCGAGGCGCGCCGCCACGAGCCGTTGCTCGAGAAGGAGCGGGGCACGCTGCGCTTCGACCTCACAAGCGGCAAGCGCACGACGCGCTGGCTCATCGAGATCGAGGACGGCGACGTCTCGATCTCCCATCGGAATGCGAAGGCCGACTGCGTCGTGCGGGTGAAGAAGTCACTCTTCGACGGGATCGCGACCGGACAGCAGAACGCCATGACAGCAGTGCTCCGCGGGGAGGTCGGCATCGAGGGAGACGTGACACTGCTGGTGCACTTCCAGAAGCTGTTCCCCGGCCCCGAAGGGGAGAGGTCATGAGCGACGATCTCGTCAAAATCCTCGACGGCAACACCTTCGTCGTCAGCGACTCCCGCGGGGACATCGAGGCATCGATGACCGATCCGACGGGCCTGTTCTCGTTCGACAACCGTTTCCTCTCGACCTGGGTCTTGACGGTGAACGGCGAGCGCCTCAATCCGCTCTCGGTCGACGACCTGCAGTACTTCGAGACGCGTTTCTTCCTCGTTCCGGGGATGGGCACCGTCTACGTCGACTCCAAGCTTTCGGTGATTCGCCGGCGCGCCGTCGGAGACGGCTTCCACGAGGAGCTCACGATCCTGAACCACGACGAGCAGCCGGTCGACCTGACCATTCGCATCGATGCCGGCAGTGATTTCGCCGACCTGTTCGAGGTCAAGGACGCACTCCAAAAGAAGGGGCGCTACTACACGAAGATCGAGAGGAAACGACTCGTGCTCGGGTACAAGCGCGAGTCGTACGAGCGGGTGACCAGCATTTCCGCGTCGGCTCCCGCCAAGCTCGACAAGAAGGGGCTGACCTTCACCGTCCGCATCCAGCCCCAGGGATCGTGGACCACCGACCTCGACGTGGTCACAGCCGCCGGTGCAGGTGGAACCTACGCCCGACCCAAGTACGAGCGGGGCAAGAGGCAGGCCAGACCAAACATGGAGCGGAGCCTGCAACGGTGGCTCGACGACGCCCCGCGCCTCGAATGCGACTGGGACTCGCTGAAGGCGACCTACCGCCGCAGCCTCGTCGATCTGGCTGCTCTGCGCTTCTCCCCGCCCGTCATCGGCGGGAGAAAAACACTGCCGGCCGCAGGGCTTCCATGGTTCATGACCATGTTCGGCCGCGACAGCATCTTCACGAGCCTTCAGGCGCTGCCGTTCACGCCCGAGCTCGCCGCGACGACGTTGAAGGCTCTCGGGGACTGGCAGGGGAGCCGTGTCGACGACTTCCGGGACGAGGACCCCGGCCGGATCCTCCACGAGATGCGCTACGGCGAGCTGACGGC
>OBLS010001100.1_pt1 | contig 10786 bp, 8 predicted proteins | sample 1519901 | NCBI WGS metagenome assembly OBLS01 (sample SAMEA3113585, study PRJEB22503) | soil metagenome
TGAAGAAGAAGTTGAAGGTGGTGTCGAACACCGTGCCGTTCATGGCCGAGGTCGCGAGCATGGCCGGCGCCACGAACACGTCGTATGCGACCGGCCGGCCACCCGGCCCGGGCAGGTCGCCGACCAGAGCTCCGACCCCGATGCCGATCGAGAACAAATAGAACACCGGCTCGAGGAAGCCGCTCAGGAATGCCGGCCACATGCGCACGTAGGTGCGCGCATTGCGCTCGACGACGCGAAACGCCCGGCGCGACCCCACGAGAGCGACGGCGGTACTCATCTGAGAAGCCCCTGAGGCACATCGTGCTCGCTCACGCGGCCAGCCTGGACGTGAACGTGCGGACGCCCCACGAGTAGCCCGCGGCCGTGCAGGCGACCAGGAAGGCGACGTGGCCAGCGGCCGCAGTGAGCCCGATCGACCCCGTCGTCGCGCCCCGGCACAGCTCGACGCCGTGCCACAGGGGCGACACCCAGGCCACCGGCTCGAGCCAGCCGGGTAGCTGGTCGAGCGGGAAGAACGTGCCCGAGAACAGGAACATCGGCATGACCGCGACTCGCATGATGATGGGGAACGGCAGGTCGCTGTCCTGCCCGGCCGAGAAGGCGGTGAGAGGCGCGCCCAGCGCGAGCCCGGTGAGTACGGCCGCCGGCACGGCCAGCACGCCCCACGGTGAGGGCACGGCACCGAGCAGCGCGGCGACGACCACGAACGCGGTGGCGTTCATCGCCTGGCGGGCGCCGATCCAGAGGAGCCAGCCGCCGAACACGTCGCGGGGTGTGAGGGGCGTGGCCGCCGCCGCGTGGAACGTGCGCACCCACTTGATGCCGGCCATGACCGGCCACAGCGACTCGCTCGCCGCGCCCTGCATGGCGGTGGCCGCCAGGATGCCCGGAGCCACGAAGACGAGGTAGTCGACGCCGGCGACCGACCCGCGGTTGTCGTCGACGAGGCCGCCGAGCCCGATGCCCATCGCACCCAGGAACAGCAGCGGCATGAGCACGCCGGTGAGCGCGGACGTGCGCCAGAACCGGCGCCACACCCGCGCCTCGCGCTCGGCCACCCGCAACATCGGCACGGCGGCCGCCAGGGTCTCGTAGCCGCCGGTCGCCCGGACGGTGGGGCCGCCAACCGGGGCGGTGCCACCGATCGAGCTGATGTCAGTCATCGAGGGTGCGCCCCGTGAGCTGGAGGAAGACGTCCTCGAGCGTGCTGCGGCGCACCAGCACCGAGGCGGGCTCGATGCCGTCGCGGGTGACCTGCGCCAGCGCCTCGTCGCCGTGAGCCGTGTAGATGAGCACGCGGTCGGCCAGGTTCTCGACGCGGTCGCCGGCGCCGTCGAGCCGGGCGAGCACCGCCTGCTGTTCCTGGGGCAGGGCGAAGCGCAGTTCGACCACCTCACGCGTGGAGTAGCGGTCGATGAGCTCGCGGGGCGACCCTTCGGCCACGATGCGGCCGCCGTCCATGATCACGAGCCGGTCGCACAGCTGCTCGGCCTCGTCCATGTAGTGCGTCGTGAGCACGAGGGTGACGCCCTCACGTTTGAGCCGGTAGAGCCGCTCCCAGAGCAGGTGACGGGCCTGGGGGTCGAGGCCCGTGGTGGGCTCGTCGAGCAGCACCAGGTCGGGTCGGTTGATGAGAGACCGGGCGATGGTGAGGCGTCGCTTCATGCCGCCCGACAGCGGGTCGACCCGCGACAGGCGGCGATCGTCGAGGCGGGCGAAGTGCAGCAGCTCCGCCGCGCGCTCCCGGATCTGCGCCATGGGTAGGCCGAAGTAGCGGCCGTAGATCACGAGGTTGTCCCAGACCGTGAGCTCGGTGTCGAGGTTGTCGTCCTGCGGCACGACGCCGAGCCGGCTACGGATCGCCGGGCCGTCGACCACCGGGTTCATACCGAGGACGCGCAGCTTTCCGTCGGTCACCGGTGACACGCAGGCGATCATCCGCATCGTGGTGGTCTTGCCGGCGCCGTTGGGGCCGAGAAAGCCGAACACCTCGCCGCGCCGTACCGAGAAGTCGATGCCGTCGACGGCGACGTCGTCGCCGAAGCGCTTGGTCAGTGCCTTGGCCTCGATGAGAGCCGACGCAGCGGGTTCGTCGAGGGAAGCGGGCGGATCGGACATCACCGACCGACGCTATCGGCGGGGTCTGACACCGGAGCCACAGGTTTCGGTCGCCCGCTCCGGGCGGCGTCTGCAACCACCGGGCGGGCACGCTGGTCGGCGCCGCCGAGGCGACTTGAATCACGGTCGGCGGCGGCCCCTGACCCTGTCGGCGTTCCTCCGTGTCGAAAATCGACACGGAGGAACGCCGAAACCGGCCCCGAACCCCCCGTCGGAGCCGCATCGCGTGCGTAGGCTCGACTCGACCGCTGCGAACACGAAGGAAGGGGGGAGCGCCGTGCCGTACGTCTACGCGTTCGACCACCGCCACAAGCGTCCGCCGATGGACATGAAGGACCTCCTGGGCGGCAAGGGCGCCAACCTCGCGGAGATGACGTCGGTGCTACGGCTGCCGGTCCCACCCGGCTTCACGATCACCACCGACGCCTGCCGCGACTACATGCGCTCCGGCTGGCCCAAGGGGCTCAACGACGAGGTGGCCCGGCACGTGCGCAACCTCGAGCGCCAGATGAAGCGCCGGCTCGGCGACCCGTCCGACCCGCTGCTGGTGAGCGTGCGGTCGGGGGCCAAGTTCTCGATGCCGGGAATGATGGACACGGTCCTCAACCTCGGCCTCAACGACCGCAGCGTGAAGGGCCTGGCGCAGGCCACCAGTGACGAGCGCTTCGCCTACGACTCGTACCGGCGGTTCATCGCCATGTACGCCCGCATCGTGCTCGACCTCGACGGCGGTCCCTTCGACGACGAGCTCGAGGCCGCCAAGAAGCAGTCGGAGGCGTCCACAGATGCCGAGCTGCCGGCCGACGCCCTCAAGGACCTGTGCGGCACCTACAAGCGTCTGGTCAAGGAGGGCACCCGCAAGGCGTTTCCGCAGGACCCGCAGCAGCAGCTCCACGGGGCGATAGAGGCCGTGTTCAACTCGTGGGACAGTCCTCGGGCCCGGGCCTACCGCGAGCGCGAGAAGATCCCCCACGACCTCGGCACCGCGGTCAACGTGCAGACCATGGTGTTCGGCAACCGCGACGACGAGTCGGGTACCGGCGTGGGCTTCACCCGGAACGCCGCCACGGGCGAGGACAGGCCGTACGGCGACTTCCTGGTCAACGCCCAGGGCGAGGACGTGGTGGCCGGTATCCGCAACACGCTCGACCTCGACGACCTCGGCGAGCACTTCCCGGGCATCAAGGACGAGCTGCTCGACATCTTCGCCCGGCTCGAGGCGCACTACCGCGACATGTGCGACACCGAGTTCACCATCGAGAGGGGCAAGCTCTGGATGCTCCAGACCCGGGTGGGCAAGCGCACCGGTCGGGCAGCCCTGCGCATGGCCGTCGACATGACCAGGCCGAAAAAGCGCGGGTGGTCCATCTCCCGTGACGAGGCGCTCCTGCGCATCAACGAGGACCACGTCGAGCAGGTGCTGCACCCGCAGTTCGCGTCCTCGGACGTGAAGGTGATCGCCTCCGGCCTCGCGGCCTCACCCGGAGCCGCCGTGGGCAAGGCCTACTTCACGGCCGACGACGCCGCGAAGGCCGCTGCCAACGGCGAGAAGGTCATCCTGGTCCGCAACGAGACGTCGCCCGAGGACGTCCACGGCATGCAGGCGTCCGAGGGCATCCTCACGGCGCGCGGCGGGCTGGTCAGCCATGCCGCCGTGGTCGCCCGGGGCTGGGGCATCCCGGCCGTGGTGGGTGCCGACGCGCTGCGGATCAAGGGCACGTCGTTCACCGCCGGCGACGTGACCGTCGAGCAGGGCGACGTGCTCTCGCTCGACGGGACGACCGGCCAGGTCGTGCTGGGCGAAGTCGAGCTGTCGGCGAGCGAGGCCCCGGCCGAGCTGGACACCGTCCTCGGCTGGGCCGACACCATCCGCCGCGGCCGCAACCCCGCCCGCGCCCGCCTGTTCGTACGGGCCAATGCCGACACCGGCGCCGACGCCGCCAACGCCCGGGCCCGCGGCGCCGAGGGCATCGGCCTGTGCCGAACGGAGCACATGTTCCTGGGTGACGACCGTCTGCCGATCGTGCGGGAGATGATCCTGGCCGACACCGACGACGGCGAGGCGGCGGCTCTCGAGAAGCTGCGCGCCGCCCAGAAGGCGGACTTCGTCGAGATCCTCGAGGCGATGGACGGGCTGCCCGTCACGGTCCGGCTGCTCGACCCGCCGCTCCACGAGTTCCTTCCCAGCGTCGAGGAGCTGCGCATCCGTGAGGCGCGCGACGGGCTGAGCCGCGACGACCAGAAGCTGCTCGCCGCCGCCGAATCGTGGCGCGAGCAGAACCCCATGCTGGGCACCCGGGGCGTGCGCCTCGGCGTGGTCAAACCCGGCCTCTACGCCATGCAGGTGCGTGCGCTCATGGAGGCGGCGCTCGACCGGGCCAAGGCCGGCGGCAAGCCGGTGGTCGAGATCATGATCCCCCTCACCGTCAGCCGCGAGGAGATGGAGGAGGCCCGCCACTGGGTGACCGACGCCATCGCCCTGGCGATGAAGGGTTCCCGCCGGCACCTCGAGGTCACCATCGGCACGATGATCGAGACGCCGCGGGCCGCGCTGTGCGCCGACGAGATCGCCGAGGTGGCGGAGTTCTTCAGCTTCGGCACCAACGACCTCACGCAGATGACCTTCGGGTTCAGCCGCGACGACGTCGAGTCCAGGATGATGCCCGCCTACCTCGCGCAGGGCCTGCTGCGCCGCAACCCGTTCGAGACCATCGACGAGAGCGGCGTGGGCGACCTGGTGAACGTGGCCGTGGAGCGGGGGCGGTCGACCAACCCCAAGCTCAAGCTGGGCGTGTGCGGCGAGCACGGGGGCGACCCGGCGTCGATCGCGTTCTTCCAGCGGGTCGGGCTCGACTACGTGTCGTGCTCGCCGTTCCGGGTACCGGTCGCGCGCCTGGCCGCAGCCCAGGCCATCGTGGGTGAGCGGGGCTCGGACACCCGCTGACTTGCCTTTTCGGGTCTCCCGCGACGGCGGGTAGGCTGCCACGAACCGAAGGGGAGTAGCCCCGACGTGCTTGATCGTCAATACGGCCTCGGTTGGCCCGGCGAGCACGGCCCCCGCGGCGGGCGAGACCTTCGGCTGGAAGTCCATCTGGATACAGCCGGAGGTAGCAGGTGTCGCTCGCCGTCCTAGCGTCCGAGTCTTCGAGCTCACGCGAAAACTTCGCGAGCTTCGACGTCCCGATCTGGATCTGGGCCGCGTTCCTGGCGTTGGTCTCGACCCTGCTGATCGCCGACCTGCTCCTCGTCCACCGGACACCCCACGCGCCCACCACCAAGGAAGCCGCCATCGAGTCGGCGGTGTGGATCAGCATCGGGGTTGCCTTCACGGGGGCCGTGTTCGCCTGGCACGGGGGCCAGGCCGCCGGCGAGTACATCTCCGGCTACCTCATCGAGAAGAGCCTGAGCGTCGACAACGTCTTCGTGTGGTCGATCATCATGAGCTACTTCGCGGTGCCCCGAGAGTTCCAGTTCCGCGTGCTGTTCTGGGGCGTGTTCGGGGCGCTGGTGCTCCGGTTCGCGTTCATCTTCGCCGGCGTCGAGCTGCTCAACCGGTTCGAGTGGCTGCTGTTCGTGTTCGGCGCCTTCCTGCTGGTCACGGCCTTCCGGATGGTGCGGCACACCGACGAGGGCGTGCATCCCGAGAACAACGCCGTCCTCAGACTCGTCCGACGTGTCATACCCTCGACCACCGAGTACAACGGCCAGCACCTCTTCGTGAAGCACGGCCGCAAGCTGCTGGCGACCCCGCTGCTCGCCGTGCTCATCGTGGTCGAGTCGAGCGACGTGGTGTTCGCGGTCGACTCGATCCCGGCCATCCTGGCCGTGAGCCGCGAGCAGTTCATCGTCTTCAGCTCCAACGCCTTCGCCATACTCGGCCTGCGGGCGCTGTACTTCCTGCTCGCCGACCTGCGCGACCGGTTCACCTACCTGCAGCAGGGCCTGGCGGTCATCCTCGCCTTCGTGGGCGTCAAGATGATCGTCGCCGAGTGGTACCACATCGACACGTTCGTCAGCCTGGGCGTCATCGGCGCGGTGCTGGGCGTGTCGATCTGGCTGTCGATGCGCATGACGGCCCGCGAGGACGCCGAAGCGGTCGCGCCGAGTCGCTGACCGCGACAGCGGCCGCGAGCCGCAGAGCGTCGGGCCAGCGAATGCCGACGGTCCGGTGGCGATCGCCCCCGACGGCGAGCCGCCACCGGCGGCCAATACCCGCGTGGTGCGCCAGCGCGACGACTAGTGCGAAGGTCGGCGGGTCATCACAGCCACGCCCCCCTTCGCGGGCGCGATCGGCCCACCATTCCAGCTCGTCGTCATCGCCGAGTGCCTCGTCCCAGCCCGTTTGCACCACGCACCCCAGGAGGCAGAGGCCGAGCGAGATGTACCAGGCGAGGTCGTGGCAGGCCGGTCCCTCGCCCGGATAGGCGCAGTCGAGCAGGATCGTGCCGAGCGGCACGCACCCTTGGCATCACGGCCGGCCGGAGGCGCCAGGAGTAGCGTCACGCCGACTTCGTGTTCGACCAAGGAGGGAGCATGGAGAACATGGGAACGACGGCGGGCCCGCTGGGCGGCTACCCCGCCACGTTCGAGGTCGATGCACCTGAGCGCATCGACAACTGGCGGCCGCTCGTTCAGTGGCTGCTGGCCATCCCGCATTTCCTCATCCTGTACGTCCTGGGGATCGTGTCCGAGGTGGTCGGGATCATCAGCTGGTTCTTCATCCTGATCACCGGCAAGCTGCCCGAGGGCCTCGCGACCCTGCAGTGCCTGTACATCCGCTACAACAACCGCGCCTGGTCGTATGCAGGTTTCCTGCGCGAGGAGTATCCGCCGTTCGTCTTCGAGACGGTGGCGGGCGACCCCGGCACCTACCCGCCGGTGCGAACTTCGTTCGTCCCCGAGCTCGAGAACCGCAACCGTCTCACGGTGGCGTTCCGCATCATCCTGGTGATCCCGCACGTGATCGTGCTGGCCGTGCTCGGTCTCGCGGCATTCGTGGCGGTGGTCATCGCGTTCTTCGCGGTGCTGTTCACGGGTCGGTGGCCCGACGGTCTGCGCACGTTCGTGGTGGGCGTCATCAGCTGGGCCACGCGTTTCAACGCCTACTTCCTGCTGCTCACCGACGAGTACCCACCGTTCAGCCTCGACTGACGACCACCACTGACGCGTCGAGCGGCCGCCCGGGGGAGAGCGGCCGCTCGACACGTGTGGGCGCTTGACACCCGCGGGGGATCTCGGGCTGGTCCACCGGGTCACGTCGCCCGGCGGTAACGGCGCACGGCCAACGGGCCGAACACGGCCACGATGCCCAGCGACCAGGCGATCGAGCCGACCACCGACCAGCCCACCGGTGTGCCCAGCACCAGGTCGCGGGCGGCGTCGATGGTGACCGACACGGGCTGATGATTGGCGAACGCCTGCAGCCAGCCGGGCATGAACGACGTGTCGACGAAGGCAGACGAAGCGAAGACCAGCGGGAACACCATCGGGAACATGGCCGCCTGCGCGGCCTCGCCGTTGGACGCCCCGAGCCCGATCACGGCCGCCACCCAGGAGAGCGCGTAGGTGAAGAGAAGGATGAGCGCGAGGGCCCCGACGTAGGCGGCGATGCCCCCGTGGATGCGGAAGCCGACGAGGAAGCCCACGGCGGTCATGAGCACCATGACGAAGGCGTTGCGCGTGGCATCGGCGATCGTGCGCCCGGCGGGCACGGCCGATCGGGCCATGGGGAGCGACCGAAACCGCTCGATCAGGCCCTTGTGCAGGTCCCGGTTGGCTGCATCGGTGAGGCCGAAGCGCTCGAGGAGCTCGTCGGCTCGCCCGGTCACGTCGGACGCAGGCAGGTGGGTGAGCCGGCCGACGAGCTTGAGGTTCTCGCGACCGGTCAGGTTCTCGTCGATGGCTGCGTACTGCCCGGCGAGGCCGATGCTCTCGCGCACTGTCTGCGGGTGACGGGTCACGTCGAGCCCGAGCACCTCGGCGCGCCCGCCGTCGGGCCGGAGGATCGTCGTGAGGATGCGTACCGTGGTGGTCTTCCCCGCGCCGTTGATCGTTCGTCACGGTCGTGGTCGACGGCCTCGAGCACCGGGGGCTGGTCGAGCGGCGAGTGGCCGACTACGACCGCCGCATCAAGACGGTGGAGCTCACCGACGAGGGTGTCGCCGCCCGTGAGCGGGCGCTCGACGCCGTCTACGGGCCACGCGCCGGCTTCGCGGCGCTCAGCCCGACCGAGCGGGCGACCCTGGCCAGGCTCCTCCGCAAGATGGCAGACGCACAGGCCTCCTACGACGAGGAGCTGCTCGACAAGCCCCATGTGCGCGCCGACATGCGGCGGCTCGCCCAACAGCGCATCCGGGAATTCGGGGGCGGTGGTCGCGGCGGTGGACGCGGTCGTGCCCGAGGCGACATGCATGGCTGGCGGGGGCAGCTCGAGCTCCACCGCGAAGAGCTGTTGCGGCTCAGCGATGAGCTCGACCGCTTCCGGGCCGAGGTGAAGGCCCAGGCCCGCCGTCCGGTCGACGAGGTCAAGGCGGCCAAGAACGCCGCCAAGAACGAGGTCAGGGCCGAGGCCCGTCGCCCGGTCGACGAGGTCAAGCCCGCCAAGAACGCCGCCAAGAACGAGGTCAAGGCCCAGGCGCGGGAGGCGAGAGGGCTCAAGGGGCGGGGGCGGCGCCGGTAACCTCGCCCCGATGGGCATCCTCGACGAGGACGTAGCTGCGGTACGGGCCGCGTCCGACATCGTGGGGGTGATCAGCCAGTACGTCCAGCTGCGCAAGGTGGGGCAGCGCTGGCAGGGCCTGTGCCCGTTCCACAGCGAGAAGACCCCGTCGTTCTCGGTCAACGCGGGCGAGGGGCTCTATTACTGCTTCGGCTGCCACGCCTCGGGCGACGTCATCACCTTCGTCCGTGAGATCGAGCATCTCGGCTTTGCCGATGCTGTCGAGTGGCTGGCCCCCAAGGCGGGCATCACGCTGCGCTACTCCGACCGCGACGAGGGCGAGGGGCGCAAGCGCCGCACAAAGCTGGTCGACATCATGGCCAAGGCCGTGGCCTGGTACCACGAGCGACTGCTCTCCGCCCCCGACGCCGGCGCGGCGCGCAAGTACCTGCGGGACCGAGGCTTCGACGGTGGCGTGGTCCGCGAGTTCCAGATCGGCTGGGCGCCCGACAGCTGGGACGCGCTGTGCAAGGCCCTGCGGCTCGGCGAGAAGGATGCCCGCGACACCGGCCTCGGCCGGGTCAACAGCCGCGGACGGCTGCAGGACCACTTCCGCGCCCGGGTGCTGTTCCCGATCTACGACGCCGAGGTGCGTCCCGTGAGCTTCGGCGGGCGCATCCTGCCGGGCACCGAGGCCCCCGGGAACCAGGGCAAGTACAAGAACACCACCGAGACGCCGCTCTACAACAAGAGCCGCGTGCTCTACGGGCTCGAACGCGCCAAGGCGGCGATCGTCAACAGCGGGACGGCTGTCATCTGCGAGGGATACACCGACGTGATCGGCTTCCACCGGTCCGGGGTGCCCCTAGCGGTCGCGACCTGCGGCACGGCGCTCACCGACGACCATGTCGCCCTGCTCAACCGTTTCGCCGCGCGCCGGTTGGTGCTCGCGTTCGACGCCGACGGTGCGGGGCAGGCGGCCGCCGCTCGCTTCTACCGTTGGGAGCGTGAGCACGACCTGGAGGTCGCCGTCGCGGACCTGCCCCCCGGCCTCGATCCCGCCGACGTGGCCCGCACCGACCCCGAACGGTTGGCCAAGGCGGTGGACGGCGCGGTTCCGTTCCTCCGCTTCCGGCTCGACCGAGCCTTCGCGGCCGCCGATCTGTCGACCAACGAGGGACGGGCGCGTGGGGCCGAACGGGCGCTCGAGGTGATCGCCGAGCACCCCGCCGACCTCGTCCGCGACCAGTACGTGATGGACGTCGCCTCCCGATGCCGCATCGAGCCCGACCGGCTGCGTGCGCAGCTCGCCGCCATCCGATCGCGCCGGGGCGGTCGGAGCGGGGGCGGCAGCGGTGGCCGCAGTGACCGCCCCGATGCGCGGGCCGGTCGTCGGGTCGATGGGATCGGCCCTCGCCGGAGGCCCGGCGGCGACGAGACCGCGCCGCCGCATCCGGCGTCGAGCGGCGAGCGTTCCGTGCCCAACCAGCCCGGTGGCGATGACGGCACGGATGGCCGGAACGTCAACGGCTCGGGGCGAGCTGGTCGAGAGGGACCGGCCCACGAGGTGCTGCGCCATGCCGTCCACAATCCGGGCGAGGTCGGCCGCTGGCTCGACGTGGCCCTGTTCGACGATCCGATCCACGCCGGCGCGTACGAGGCCCTGCTCGATGCCGAGACCCACGCCGAGGCGCTCGCCTCGTCGCCGCCCGCGGTGGCGGATCTGCTGGCGCGACTCATCGTCGAAGAGCCGACGTCAGAGCCTTTCGACGCCGTGCGGCGCTTGTTGACCGAGGTCGCCCGCCGCGAGATCGGCACGCTTCGTCTGGTCGGCGCGAGCGTCGACGATCCTGGCCGGGCACTCGCTGACCTGGCCGTTCTCAACCGCGTCATCGACGGGTTGCGCGACCAGGCAGCCGCAGTCGAATCGGCCGAGCGGTTGCTAGCCTGGCTCGAGGAACGGGTTGGAGACGGGGGATGACGGACACGCCATCGATGCTTGATGCC
>OBLS010001101.1_pt1 | contig 10784 bp, 9 predicted proteins | sample 1519901 | NCBI WGS metagenome assembly OBLS01 (sample SAMEA3113585, study PRJEB22503) | soil metagenome
GAGGTCAGGAACGCCGGGAGGCCTCCTGGTAGCGGGCCAGGGCGCGGTCGCGGGCCGCCATGTGGTCGACGATCGGGTGGGGGTAGTCGGGGCCGAGACGGATGCCGCCGGCTTCGAGGTCGGCGGGGCTGGCCTGCCAGGGGGCGAAGATGGCCGGGGGCTGGAACTTGGCCAGCTCGGGGACCCAACGGCGGATGTAGTCGCCGTGGGGGCGAAGATGGCCGGGGGCTGGAGCTTGGCCAGCTCGGGGACCCAACGGCGGATGTAGTCGCCGTCGGGGTCGAACTTCTCGGCCTGGGTGACGGGGTTGAAGATCCGGTAGTAGGGGGCGGCGTCGGTGCCGGTCCCGGCGACCCACTGCCAGCCGCCGTTGTTGGCCGGCAGGTCCCCGTCCATCAGGTGCTGGAGGAAGAAGCGGGCGCCCTCGCGCCAGTCGACCAGCAGGTGCTTGGTCAGGAACGAGGCCACCACCATGCGGGCCCGGTTGTGGACCCAGCCCTGGCCGGTGAGCTGGCGCATGCCGGCGTCGACCAGCGGGTAGCCGGTGCGGCCCTCCCGCCAGGCGGCCAGCCCGTCCGGGTCGTCCTCGAACTCGAAGCGGGCGAACTCGGGGCGCATGTGCTCCCAGGCGCTCTCCGGCTGGTGGTAGAGGATGTAGCCGTAGAAGTCGCGCCAGAGCAGCTCGTTGACGAAGGTCTCGCGGTCCCCGGCCCGCCGGGGATGCTCGGCCGCCCGGCCACCCCGGCCCACGGCCGCCGCCACCTGGCGCGGGGAGACCAGGCCGAAGCGCAGGTACGGGCTGAGCCGCGAGGTCCCGTCGACGGCCATGTAGTTCCGCGCCCTCGCGTACCGGTCGACCCGCCGGTCCACGAACCACCGCAGCCGCTCCAGCGCCGCCCCCGGGTCGGGCGGCGTGATCTCGACAGCCCCCTCCAGCCCGAACCCCCCAGGGTCCAGGCGTGGTAGCAGGTCGGGTCCCCCGGGCGTCGTCGAACCCGGCGACCCCGCGGCGGGTCCCCCGGTGGGGGAGCGTAGCCGATCGCCGGAACGGGGTGAGTCGGCTGTCCACAGCCCCCCGGGACCGGGATCCCCCGGTCCCAGCTCGTCCGGGACCTGGATCCGACCCGGGGGTGGGAGGGGGTCGTCCCAGGCGGCGGTCTTGGCGGCGCGGGCGAACGGGGAGTAGACCCGGAAGGGGTTGGCGTCGGTCGTGCGGAGCTTGTCGAAGTCGCTCAGGTAGAGGCCGGGCATGGGGTGGAGGGAGCGGCCGTCGGCCCGGAGGGCGCGTTCCACGGCGGTGTCGCGGCGGCGGGCGTAGGGGGTGTACTCCTGCGAGCACCAGACGGTGGCGGCGGCCAGCTCGCGGGCCAGGGTGGGGATCACGGTGACGGGGTCGCCCTCGAGGACCAGCAGGCGGCCGCCGAGCGCCTCCAGGTCGCGGGCCAGCGCCTGGAGCGCCCCGTGCAGGAAGGCGCGCCGGTTGGGGCCGCTGGGGCGGCCCTCCAGCAGGGTGCGGTCGACCACGAAGGTGGGGACGACCTGGTCGGCGGCGTCCTGGGCGGCCAGCAGGGCCGGGTGGTCGGCCACCCGGAGGTCCCTGCGGAACCAGACGACGGCACGGCTGGGCATGGCGGAGCGCTCCTGGTCGGGCGGTACGTCGGGCCGTCCCACAGCCCGGCACCCACCTCTCCGTGTCGTTGCGCATCGGGGGCGGCGGGCCCGCGGCGGGTTGGTAGGCTGGTCCCGCCCGCCCGCAGCCGTGCAGCAAGGAACGCCGATGGCCCTGGTCGTCCAGAAGTACGGCGGCACCTCGGTCGGCGACGCGTCCCGGATCCGCCGCGTCGCCGAGCGCGTGGTCGCCTCCCGCCTCGCCGGCAACGACGTGGTGGTGGTCGTCTCCGCCATGGGGGACTCCACCGACGACCTGATCGCGCTGGCCAGGAGGGTCTCGCCCGACCCGCCGCCGCGCGAGATGGACATGCTGCTGACCGCCGGCGAGCGCATCTCGATGTCGCTGCTGGCCATGGCCATCGCCGACCTCGGGGTCACGGCCAAGTCGTTCACCGGCTCCCAGGCCGGCATCATCACCGACACCCTGCACGGCAAGGCCCGCATCCTCGACGTGCGCGCCGGGCGGATCAGCGACGCCCTGGCCGAGGGCAACGTGGTGATCGTGGCCGGGTTCCAGGGCGTCTCGACCTCCAGGGACGTGACCACCCTGGGCCGGGGCGGGTCGGACACGACCGCGGTCGCCCTGGCGGCGGCGCTGGGGGCGGGGGTCTGTGAGATCTACACCGACGTCGACGGGGTCTACACCGCCGACCCGCGGGTGGTGCCGCAGGCCCGCAAGCTGCACATGGTCTCGTACGAGGAGATGCTGGAGCTGTCGGCCTGCGGGGCCAAGGTGCTGATGCTGCGCTGCGTCGAGTACGCCCGGCGCACCGGCATGGTCCTGCACGTGCGGTCCAGCTTCACCGACGTCACCGGGACCTGGGTCCGTGAGGAGGACGAACGGATGGAGAAGGCGATCGTCTCCGGGGTGCCGCACGACACCTCCGAGGCCAAGGTGACCCTGGTCCGGGTGCCGGACAAGCCGGGGGTGGCCGCCCGGGTGATGCGCGGCATCGCCGAGCACGGGGTGAACGTGGACATGATCGTCCAGAACGTCTCCCACGGCGGCACCACCGACATCTCGTTCACCGTGCCCAAGGCCGACCTGACCGGGGCCATGGCCGTGCTCAAGGGCCTGCAGGACGAGGTCGGGGCGGCCGAGGTGGTGGCCGACTCCGACATCGCCAAGGTGTCGCTGGTCGGGGCGGGCATGAAGTCGAGCCCGGGGGTGGCGGCGGCGATGTTCGACGCCCTGGCCGAGGCCGGGGTCAACATCGAGATGATCTCGACCTCGACCATCCGCATCTCCTGCGTGATCCGGTCCAGCGACGTCGGCGTGGCCGTGCGGGCCATCCACGACCGCTTCCACCTGTCCGAGGAGGCCGAGTTCCGCCACGACCACCCCGACGGCACGGCCGAGCTCCCGGTGGTCCGCTGATGCCTGGCGCCCTTCCGACCGCGGTCATCGTGGGGGCGACCGGGGCGGTCGGGGAGGACCTCCGGGCCCTGGTGGCCGAGCGGGAGCTGCCCGTCGGGGAGGTCCGGCTGGTCGCCTCGGCCCGCTCGGCCGGGCGGCGGCTGCCCGTCCGCGGCGAGCAGGTCGAGGTGCAGGCCCTCGCGCCCGAGGTGTTCGACGGCGCCGACCTGGCCTTCTTCTCCGCCGGGGGCGGCATCTCCAGGGAGTGGGGGCCGGTCGCGGCCGAGCGCGGCGCGCTGGTGGTCGACAACTCCAGCGCCTGGCGCATGCACCCGGAGGTCCCGCTGGTCGACGCCGACGTCAACCCGGAGGCGGCCGGGGACCACCCGCTGGGGATCGTCGCCAACCCGAACTGCACCACCCTGGCCATGACCCCGGTGCTGGCCGTGCTGCGCGACCGCTTCGGCCTGGAGTCGATCACCCCGACCTCGTTCCAGGCGGCCGGGGGGTCGGGCCAGAAGGGCATGGACGAGCTGCTCGAGCAGGCGGCCAAGCTGGTCGGGGACCGCGACCTGCTGCGCCACGGCGGCCGGCCCGAGGCGCTGCCCGACGGCCAGGTGTTCCCCCACCCGATCGCCTTCAACGTCGTCCCCCAGTGCATGGGCTTCACCGAGTCGGGCTACACGGTGGAGGAGCTGAAGCTGCGGGACGAGCCGCGCAAGATCCTCGGCCTGCCCGAGCTGGCCTCCCACCCGACCTGCGTGCGGGTGCCGGTGCTGGTCGGCCACTCGCTGTCGGTGCGGGCCGTCTGCGCCGAGCCGGTCGACCTGGAGGCGTTCCGGGCCGGCTGCGAGGCCGCTTCCGGCGTGACCGTGGTCGACGACCCGGCCGCCAACGCCTACCCGACCCCGCTGGAGAGCGCCGGCAGCGACGGGGTGCTGGTCGGCCGCATCCGGGCCGACCTGGCCGACCCGCGGGCCGTGCTGTTCTGGTCGGTGGCCGACAACCTGCGCAAGGGCGCCGCCCTGAACGCGATCCAGATCGGCGAGTTCCTCATTCGGGAATCACTGGACTGACGAGATAGTTGACGATCTAAACTATCGTCGCCTGCCGCGTCCCCAGGAGGTCCGCATGACCGAGGCGTCCACCGGCACCGGTTCCCCGTCCCGCACCGCCCTGCCCTCCGGGCCCGTCTGGCGGGCCGGCCTGCTCGCCGCCCTCGCCGCCACCGTCGTCAACGCCCTCGCCTGGGTCCTGGTCCAGCAGGTCCTCGACGCCGGGCTCCAGATCCCGGTCGAGCCGGGCAGCACCGACCTGATTTCGCTGCCCATCGGCGCCGTGATCGCCGTCACCGCCATCACGAGCCTGGTCGGCGCCGTCGTCCTGTGGCTGCTGACCCGCCGCGGCCCGTCGGGCGTCCGCCTCTGGGCCATCCTGGCCATGGCCTTCGGGGTCCTGTCGGCGCTGCCCGCCTTCGGGATCGACGTGTCCACCACCCGGCAGCTCGGCCTGGTCCTGTTCCACCTCCTGGCCACGGTGGTCGTGATCGCCGTGGTCCGCCAGCAGCTGGGCCGACTTGCCACGCCCTGAACCAGACAGTATGCTTTACGAGCAATATTGCTAGGCAGCGATATATGTTCGGGAGGCGGCATGCTGGGGGCGCTGGAGCTGACCGACGACGGCCGCTACGCGCTGCGGTTCGAGCGCACGTACCCGCACTCGCCGGCCAAGGTCTGGCGGGCGCTCACCGAGACCCGGCACCTGCGGGAGTGGTTCGTGCAGGTGCTCGACTACGACCGGTCCCGGCTTGACTTCGCCGACGGGGCCGAGCTGACCTTCGTGGCCAAGGGCGACCAGGTGCCGGCGGGCCGCGGCCGGGTCACCCGCTGGAGCCCACCGCAGCTGCTGGAGTACACCTGGGACGCCGAGACGCTGCGATGGGAGCTCGAGGCGGACGGCGACGACGCCTGCCCCGACCGCGACGCCGCCGTGGCCGTCGCGCCCGGCTGGCATGCCGGGCTGGACCTGCTGGCGGCGTTCCTGGACGGCCGGGCGACCGGCCCTCCGCCGCTGGAGCGGTTGCAGGGCGAGTACGCGCGTGCGCTCGGCTGAGCGGTCGGTGTTCGAGGCGCTCGCCGAGCCGCACCGGCGGCGCATCCTGGACCTGCTCTCGGAGCGCGAGCGCCCGGTGGGCGAGCTCGTCGGCGAGCTGTCGCTGGCCCAGCCGACCGTCTCCAAGCACCTCAAGGTGCTGCGCGAGGCCGGCCTGGTCGAGGTGCGCGGCGACGCCCAGCGCCGCCTGTACCGCCTCCGGCCCGAGCCGCTGGCCGAGGTCGACGAGTGGCTGGCCCCCTACCGCCGCAAGTGGAACGACCGGCTGGACGCGCTCGGCCGCCAGCTCGACCGCATGCCGGACGACTGAAGCCCGGCGGGCGCCTCAGTAGAACTCGGCCGTCCAGGGGCGGGGGCTGGCGAAGGCGGTCCGGAGGAGGTCGACCGCGCCGGGGTCGAAGCCGGTCAGGAGGCCGGCTCTGACCAGGTCGTCGGGGGTGGCGAAGCCGGTGAACAGGGAGGCCAGGCCGCGGATGTCGGCCGTCGGGGCCTCGGCCGGCGGCGGCGCCGGCTCGACCCGGCCCTGGCCGTCCTCCAGCTCCAGGCGCCAGCTGCCGCTGTTCCAGGGGCAGACCGGGTCCTCGACCCGGAACGCGACCCCGCCGGCCACTCCGGCGGGCCAGGGGCGGGCCTGGAGGGCGGCCGGCAGGTCGACCAGGCGCAGCATCCAGTGCCAGCGCTCGGTCAGGCGGGCGAAGCGGTCGGTGAGGGCCCAGATGGCCGCCGGGTCGGGGTCGGGGCCGCTCCAGGCGACCACGCCGCTCATCGAGGCGTAGCCGGCGAACAGGGCGAACAGGGCGGCGTCGGCGCCGGGCAGGCAGCCCCAGTCGGCCACCTCGACCCGGGTCTGGAAGGGGGCAGGGTCGGACCGGAACTCGAGGGTGGCCACGGCCCAGCCGACCGGGCCGTCGGGGCCGTCGAGCACGAAGGCGGCCGTGGTCTTGTCCTTGGTCCGCCGGGCCAGCAGGCGCCAGAACCGTTCGTCCCGCTCGAAGGCGCCGTGGCGGGAGGGGGCGACCCGGCGGTAGACCTCGGCCAGCTCGGCCGGGTCCTCCAGCGAGACCGGCCGGGCCCGGTAGGGGTCGGTGCGCTTGGGCAGGTGCTCGGACCTGGCCTCGTACCAGGTCCAGCTGCCGGCGACCTCGAACCCGGCCCCGCGGTAGAACGGGAAGGTGCTGGGGGTCAGGGTGGCCAGCGGCACCCCGTCGCCGTGGAGCTCGGCCAGCAGGCCGGCCAGCAGCCGCGCCCCGTGACCGGCCCCGCGGTGCTGGGGTGGGGTGGCCAGCTGGAGGACCTGGGCCGAGGGCAGCGCCCGGCCCAGCCACCACTGGGCCTGGCGGTCGAGCCGGAGCAGGCTGGTGATCTCGCCGTCGGCCTCGACCACCCGGAACTCCCCGGGCTCGGTCCGCTCCACGTAGTCGTCGACCTTGGCCCCGACCATCAGGCCCAGCACCATCAGCCGGGCCACCGCCTCGTGCTCGGCCGGGTCGATCGGCCGGTAGCCGTCAGTAATAGTCGGGGCTCCAGGGCTTGGGGCCGGCGTGCATGGCCCGGAGGAAGTCGACGCCGGCCTGGTCGAGGCCGCGGACCACGCCGAGGGTGGCCAGGTCGCGGGGGTCGTGGTAGCCGGCGAACAGGGCCGCCAGCCCGGCCGCGGTGGTGGTCACCTCGGCGTCGTCCCCGACCCGGACCGCCTTGCCCTCGCCGCCGTCGACCTCGATCGTCCAGGTGCCGTCGACCCACGGGCAGGTGTCGTCGCTGACCCCGATGGTGATGCGGCCGCGCAGCCCCGACGGGTAGCCGCGGGCCGCGTACGCCCCGGGAACGTCCACCACCCTGGCCATCCAGCGGTCCTGGCGCAGCTGGCGGATGTCCTGCTCGGCCACGAGCAGGGCCAGCGGCTCGGGGTCGGGGCCCTTCCAGTGGACGCTGGCCTCCAGCGAGGAGAAGCCGGCGGCCAGGGTCAGCAGCGACCGCCAGCCGGCCTCGCTGGCCGCCCCCCAGTCGACCACCTGGACGCTGGTGCGGACCTCGCTGGCCGAGACGTCGCTGCTGACGGCCAGGATCGCCCAGCCGTCGGGGCCGTCCGGCCCGTCGACCAGGAAGACCTGGGGCGGGCCGCTGCCCCGGTCGGCGAGCAGGAACTGGCGCCACCAGTCGGCCTCCCGGTCGACCTGGCCGCTGCGGCCGGCGGCCACCCGGGCGAAGCGCTCCTGGAGCGGGGCCGGGTCGTCGGCCGGGACGGGCAGGGCCCGCCAGCCGTCGGGCCAGCCCACCGGCAGGTGCCTGGCCGCGGCCTCGTACAGGGTCAAGGTGCCGGCGTACTCGTAGCCGGCCCGCCGGTAGAGCTGCACGGCCGCCGGGAACAGGGTGGAGATGGCCGCCCCGCGCTCGTGGACCTCGCCCAGATAGGCCCGGAGCAGCTCGGTGGCCACCCCGCGGCCGCGGTGCTCGGCCCCGACCGAGAGGCCGGACACCTGGCTGGCCGGGACCGGGCGGCCGCCCCAGCGCACCGGCTGGCCGCGGGCCAGCAGCAGGCCGAGCCGGTTGCCGTCCTCCTCCAGCACCCGCAGCTCCTCGACCCGGGTGCGGGCCACCGAGCGGTCGATGCTGACGCTGGTGGTGGAGTCGCCGAACGCCTGGGCGTCCTGGACCATCAGGGCCCGGTGCTCCTCCGGCCGTGCCATCCGGTACCTGCGCGTCACCCGCGACCTCCTCAGTGTCCGGATACGACCCTATCAACCCCCGCGGACAGGGCGAGCCGAATCCGTTACGGCCGCAGAACGGCCAGGAAACCTCCTGGCAACACTGGCCCTGTACCTACTTGGCGTGCCGGTTTGACTCTGACGCAGAAAGGGGTACCGCCTTGGACTCCGGCGATACCGCGTTCGTTCTCATCTCCGCCGCCCTGGTGATGTTCATGATCCCCGGCCTGGCGCTGTTCTACGGCGGCATGGTCAGGGCCAAGAACGTCCTGGCCACGGTCATGCAGAGCTTCTTCACCATGGGGCTGGTCTCCGTGCTCTGGGTGGTCGCGGCCTACTCGCTGGCCTTCGCGCCCGGCGGCCCGCTCATCGGCGGCCTCGACTTCCTCGGCTTCGCCAACGTCGGCCAAGAGCCCAACCCGGACCTGTCCCCGACCATCCCCCACATCGCCTACGCCGTCTTCCAGCTCTTCTTCGCCGCCATCACCCCGGCCCTGATCACCGGCGCCTTCGCCGAGCGGATCAAGTTCTCGGCCTTCGCCCTGTTCACCACCTTGTGGCTGTTCCTGGTGTACGCGCCCCTGGCCCACTGGGTGTGGGCGCCCGGCGGCTGGCTGCGTGACTTCGGCGCGCTCGACTTCGCCGGCGGCACCGTGGTGCACATGAACTCGGGCTTCGCCGCCCTGGCCGCCGCCATCGTCATCGGCAAGCGCCGCGGGTTCCTCAAGGAGGCGATGGTCCCGCACAACCTGACCCTGACCATCCTCGGGGCCGGCATCCTGTGGTTCGGCTGGTTCGGCTTCAACGCCGGCAGCGCCCTGGCCGCCAACGGCCTGGCCGCCCAGGCGTTCATCGCCACCAACACCGCCACCGGCGCGGCCGTGCTCGGCTGGTGCCTCACCGACTGGCTGCGCCGGCGCAAGACCACCACCCTGGGCGCGGCCTCGGGCGCGGTCGCCGGCCTGGTCGCCATCACCCCGGCCGCCGGCTACGTCGGCCCCATGGGCTCGATCGCCATCGGCCTGGCCGCCGGCATCGTCTGCGCCTGGGCGGTCGGCCTGAAGTACAAGGCCGGCTACGACGACGCGCTCGACGTCGTCGGGGTCCACGCCGTCGGCGGCATGCTCGGCGCTCTGCTGATCGGCGTGTTCGCCGACACCGCGTTCAACGAGCTCGGCGCGGACGGCCTGCTGGCCGGCGGCGGGCTGACCCTGCTCGGCAAGCAGGCGGTGGCGGTTGTCGCCACCCTGGCCTTCTCCTTCATCCTCAGCTTCGGCATCCTCAAGGTCGTCGATCTGGTCGTCGGGCTGCGGGTCACCGAGGAGGAGGAGCTGTCCGGGCTCGACATCTCCCAGCACGAGGAGGTCGGCTACGCCTTCGCCGAGGGTGTCGGGGCCGCCGCCCCGATCCCGACCGGCGCCGCGGCACCGCCCGAGCGCGCCCCCGCAACCGTCCGTGTGCCCCAAGGAGATCTGGGCTGATGAAGCTGGTCGTGGCGGTCATCAAACCGTTCAAGCTGGAAGAGGTGAAGGCGGCGCTCGAAGGCGTCGGCGTCCAGGGCCTGACCGTGACCGACGCCCGCGGCTTCGGCCGCCAGCGGGGCCACACCGAGGTCTACCGCGGCGCCGAGTACCAGGTCGAGCTCCTGCCCAAGACCCGGGTCGAGGTCCTGGCCGATGACGACGCGGTCGAGGACGTGGTCAAGGCGATCGTCGACGGCGCCCGCACCGGCTCGATCGGCGACGGCAAGGTCTGGGTGCTGAACGTCGACCAGACCCTGCGCATCCGCACCGGCGAGATGGGAGGGGACGCGCTTTGACGGTCAGCTCCGCCCTGGCCGAGGTACGGGCGGCCGCGGAGCTGACGCTGAGCGAGGGCGGCCGCCCGGCCAGACACCGGGGGGCCGCCCTCGACAACGCCCTGGCCGCCTTGGTCGACACCGTTCCGCTGCCCCGCAGCAGCGTGGCCGTGCTGGCCGTTGGCGGCTACGGCCGGGGCGAGGTGTCGCCCCACTCCGACATCGACCTGCTGATCCTGGTGGACGACAAGCGCCGGCCCAGCCCCGAGGATCTTCGCGGGCTGCTCTACCCGCTGTGGGACGCCGGCTTCCAGGTCGGTCACGCCGTCTGCTCGCCCAAGGAGGCGATCGAGCGGGCCCGGGGCGACCTTGAGGCCGCCACCTCGCTGCTCGAGGCCCGGCTGGTGGCCGGCCCGGTCGGGCTGATGGACGAGATGACCGGCCGGCGGCGGCGCTGGCTGGAGCGGGACGGCCGCCGGCTGGCCCGGCGGCTGCTCGAGGTCACGGCCGAGCGCCACCTGCGGGTCGAGCGGGCCGGCTGGGTGCTCGCCCCCGACCTCAAGCAGGACGTGGGCGGCCTGCGCGACCTGCACGCCGTCGGCTGGCTGGCCGCGGTCGCCGGCTGGCCCCGCCCGGCCGGTCGGCCCGAGCTGGTCCGGGCCGGCGAGCTGCTGCTGGCCGTGCGCGAGGCCCTGCACGGCCAGACCCGGCGCAAGACCGACCGGGTCAGGGCCGACCTCCAGCCGGCCGTGGCCAAGGCCCTCGGCCTCGACGGCCCCGACGGGGTCGACGAGCTGATGGCGGCCGTGCATACCGCCGCCCGGACGATCGAGTACCTGGCCGCGATCGAGACCCGGACCCTGGCCGAGCGGCTGCTGGGCGGCCCGCGCCGCTCCGGCATGGTCCGCCGCCTCGAGCCGGGCGGCATCCGCCTCGAGGACGGCCTGCTGGTCGCCGACCCGACCCAGGCGACCCAGCCGACTCACCCGACCCAGGCGGCGCACGCCGCAACCTCACCCGCCGCAATCGGGGCCCCTTCTGGGAGGGTAGCCCAGGGCGGGAACGAGGGCTCGTCGCTGTCCACAGGCGCCCCGGAAGCCGTCCCAGATCCGCCGGCCGACCCCGACGCCGAGGTGCTGCT
>OBLS010001102.1_pt1 | contig 10782 bp, 11 predicted proteins | sample 1519901 | NCBI WGS metagenome assembly OBLS01 (sample SAMEA3113585, study PRJEB22503) | soil metagenome
TCGCCGGCGAAGTAGCTGACGAGCCCGGAGACCACGCCCACTACCAGGGCCAGGGCGAGGCCGAAGAGGGCGCGTGTGGGGTCCCCGAGCCAGGCGAACCCGATTATGTAGCCGAAGATGGTGACGAAGGCGAGGAAGGCGGCTATGAGCAGCAGGCTGTTGCGCCTGTTACGGGCGATGCGCTCCCTGAAGGTGCCCTGGTCCCGCTGGTCCATGGCCCTAGTCGTAGGAGACCGTCACGGACTCCCGCTCGGGACCCTGGGCCTCAAAGTATTCCTTCTCGGTGAAGCCCATGGCACGGGAGAAAATGACCGCGGGGAAGCTCTGAATCTTCGTGTTGTAAGACTGGACCGAGTCGTTGTAGTGCTGCCTCGCGAAGGAGATCTTATTCTCCGTCGATGATAACTCCTCCTGAAAGTCGATCAAAACCGTGTTGGAGCGGAGCTCTGGGTAGTTCTCGGCAACGGCGAACAGGTTCCCTATGGCCCCTGAAAGCCGGGCCTCGGACTGGGCCTGCTGGCCTGGCGACTGGGGCTGCATAGCCTGGGAGCGGGCCTGCGTTATCTGGGTAAGCACGTCCTGCTCCTGGCGGAAGTACTTCTTCACGCCTTCGAGGAGGTTCGGGATCAGATCGTATCGCCGCTTGAGCTGCACGTCTATCTGTCTGTAAGACTCCTCGACCTCATTACGTCGCCGCACGAGCCCGTTGTAGGTAGCGATGGCGTAGATCACGAGTATCACCACGATCACGACGATGACTATCAATAGAACCGTACCCATCCAAAACCTCCGCGACTAGGATGCCAAAAGCATTATATCCCCACAGAATTAGGAATTCTGAATTTCGAATTGTGAAAGAATAGTGAAGTGTGAATTTCGAGGTTAGAGAGGCCTACGTGACAAACAACTCCAAATTCCACATTCCCAATTCTCAATTCCTAGCCGACCTCTACGACCTTGAATACACCCACGACTACGACATCCCCTTCTGGCTCTCCATCGCCGAACGCGAAGCCGGACCTATAGTCGAGTGGGGCGCGGGTACGGGACGCATCTCCATTCCGCTCGCCGCAGCGGGGCATGACGTTACCGCCGTCGAGATCTCCGGCCGGATGGTCGAGCGAGGCAAGAAAAAGCGCGAGAACGTCGGGTGGATCGTGGGCGACATGCGCAGTGTGGACCCAGGGCGGCGCTACGGCCTCGCCATCTGCGCCTTCAACTCGTTCCTTTGCCTGAACAGCGTGGACGACGCTCTGGCATTTCTGCGCAACGCCCACGAACACCTCGTGCCAGGCGGCCTGCTCGGCATAGAGGTCTCGGCGTTCTCACCGGAAGAACTGGTGGACCCGCCGGGCGGCCCTACGCAACGCCACGACTTCACCCGTGAGCTGGCCAACGGCCGGCTCGACCGCTTCTCCGTCTCCCACTACGACGTGTCCACACAGCTAATGGAGATGCGCCTGTTCTATGAACGATACGGTGCCTCTGGCGCGCTGGAGAGCCGGAGAGCCCACGACCTCGCCATCCGCGTCGTGGGACTCAGTGAGCTGGATCTCATGATGCGACTCACTGGCTTCGAGGTAGAGGCAGTCTACGGCGGCTTCGAGGGCGAGCCGTTTACCTCGACGAGCGATTACCTCATCGTGCTCGCAAGAAAATAGGCATCAGGTTACAGGCTTCTGGCAATAGATATCAGGTTGCAGACCGCTTTCGCGGGGACAGGCCCCGCGGGAATGACAGTCGTGCTCCCTCAGGTTGTACACCGCAGTAGTCCTCATGCGTATTCCGTATCACTAGCTGAAGTGCTGACGAGCTGACAAGCGGAGGCGTCAGCCGGAGCGTGCTGAATTGCTGAAATGCTTGACACCAGGCCATTGCGGGTATATAGTCGATCTCGACTAGTTCATATCGACTAAAGGAGCATTGGTGGCGTCGAAGAGGAAGGTATCCAATCCGCTGGCTCTGGCGGTGATGGCGCTCCTCTACGAGCGGCCGATGCACGCTTATGAGATGGTCACGTTGATGCGCGAGCGGGGCAAGCACGAGTCGGTGCGGCTCAGGTACAGCTCTCTGTATTCGGTGGTAGGAGCGTTGGAGCGGGAGGGGCTCATCGTTCCGAGGGAGACGGTACGCGAGGGGCGGCGACCCGAGCGGACGGTATACGAGATCACCGGCGCGGGACGCGAGGAGTTCCTTACCTGGCTGCGCGAGCTCTTGAGGGAGCCGGTCAAGGAATACACGCAGTTTGCGGCAGGGCTCTCGTTTTTGGCCGCGCTTCCTCCCGAGGAGGCGGAGGCGCTTCTGAAGGAGCGGGTGCGGCGACTGGAAAGAGAGAATGAGGAGATGAGATCCCGTCTGGCCACCGCCATGGAGCAGTGGAACCTACCACGCCTATTCCTCGTAGAGTCGGAGCACGAGTTGATGTTGCGGGAGGCCGAACTGGGATGGGTGCGCGAGATAGTAGAGGAGATCGAAGCCGGAAGGCTGGGCAGTCTGTCGGAGTGGCGCGCCCTCCATAAGGGGCATGGCGAGGGTGGAGGGGAGAGTGATGTCTGAGAGAGCCAGCCTACCCCGATGGCTCAAGTTCGCCAATCCTGTGATCGTGGCCTTGCAGCGCCGCGGGGTAGTGATCGGCACCATGCGGCTGCTGGCGGTGCCTGGCCGCAAGAGTGGCCAGCTGCGTACGACTCCGGTTTCACCGCTGATGGTGGAAGGCGAACGCTACATCATCGCCGGCCTCGAAGAAGCGGACTGGGTCAAGAACGCGCGGGTTGCGGGGTGGGGGATCCTGGCGCGAGGCCGAGAGCAAGAGCGCGTAAACCTTGTGGAGTTGCCGCTCCAGGAGCGCGCCCCCGTCTTGCGGGAGTTCCCGAACAGGGTGCCGCATGGGGTCCAGTTTTTTCGGCAACTCTACGGTATCTCCGGCACTCCAGAAGAGTTCGAAGCGCTGGCGTCCCGATGTCCGGTGTTCCGGGTGGAGGAGGCTGGGCCGTGATCTGAATAAAGAGGACCCCCGGCGGGGTGCTGCAACACCTCATGCCGAGGGTCGGAATCCCCGAGTTGTAGGCCCGCGTACGGCGAGACCCGTTACCCGAGACATGCAACCTCAAGGATAACAGGTCGAAGCTCCGCGGTAGGAATGGCCAGCGCGCATTCGCCGACGGCCACAACCAGAAAGGACCTTTCGACCCGATGAAACGCGAAACCACCACGCACTACCAGACCGACGAAGCCAGGATACTCGCGCTCTTCGAGGATCTTCTCGAAGACTGGGGCAGGGGAGACGGCGAATCTTACGGTTCCCGTTTCACCGAGAGCGCCGACTACGTAGCCTTCGACGGGACGCGTACCAGGGGACGCCAGGAGATCTCCGCATCACACCAGCGACTCTTCGACAAGTTCCTCAAGGGCACGCGCCTCACGGGCAACATCCTGAGCATCAAGTTCCCGAGCCCCGACGTGGCCCTCATCCACGCGACCGGAGGCACGGTGATGCGCGGCAAGACGAAGCCTTCGCCGGAACGGGATTCGATCCAGACCCTCGTCGCCGTGCGCGAGGGCGCCGACTGGCGCTTTGCCGCGTTCCATAACAGCCGCGTTCGTCCCATAGGTAGCAACGTGGCAACGTTCCTGCTCTGGGCGGTCACCGACAGGCTCTGGCGTATCTTCGCGCCAGGAAAGGAGGACGCATGAGCCGCGCGAAGAAAGCCCTGATCGTCGGCGGTGGCGTCGCCGGGCCTGTCGCCGCGATGGCGCTAAGGCAAGCAGGAATAGACTCTGTCGTCTACGAGGCGTATGCGGGCGGCGCGGACGACGCTGGCTCGTTCCTCACCTTCGCCAGCAACGGCCTGGACGCCCTGCGCACAATCGACGCCCACCACCTTGTGCTGTCAGAGGGCTTCCCCACGCCGCGCATGACGATCCAGAACGGCACCGGCAAACACCTTGGCGATGTCCTCCTCGGTGGTACCCTGCCAGACGGCACGGTCAGCCAGACCCTCAAGCGGGCCGACCTCTACCGGGCGTTGCGCGACGAGGCGGTCAGGCGCGGGGCCCGCGTCGAGTACGGCAAGCGGCTCGTTGATGCCGAGACCACGCCTGGTGGCGTCACGGCGCGTTTCGAGGACGGGACCGAAGCCGTGGGAGACCTCCTGATCGGGGCCGACGGTATCCACTCCCGCACCCGGCGCATCATCGATCCGTCGGCGCCACGTGCCCGCTACGTTCCCGTGCTCAACATCGGCGGATACGCTTGCGACGTGGCTGTCCAGGCGGAGCCGGGCACGTTCCGGATGGTCTTCGGGAAGCGGGCGTTCTTCGGCTACGCGGTTCATCCATCGGGCGAGATCTGGTGGTTCGCCAACCCTCCTCGCGCCGACGAACCCACGGGCGCGGAGCTCGCCGCCATCGGCACCGAGCAGTGGAGGGAGATGCTGATTGACCTCTTCGCCGGGGACGACTCGCCGGCCGTGGAGATCATCCGTTCCACCCCCGGAAAACTCGCCGGGTGGGCTACCTACGACCTCCCCTCCGTACCGACCTGGTACGGAGGTTCACTGATCATCATCGGGGACGCGGCGCACGCCACTGCACCTTCCTCGGGGCAAGGCGCGTCCATGGCCATCGAGGATGCCGTCGTGCTCGCCAGGTGCCTGCGCGACCTGCCGGACACCGGGCAGGCGTTCGCCGCCTACGAGCGTCTACGCAGGGCCAGGGTGGAGCGTATCGTCGCGCACGGGGCAAGAACGAGCAATAGCAAGGCCGCCGGTCCCGTCGCCCGGGTGCTGCGCGACCTGATGATGCCCCTGATCCTCAAGCGTGTTGCCAGGGGTGAGTCCCTGGCGTGGATGCACGACTACCACATCGAATGGGACGCGAAGGTGGCGTAACGAGTGGGCCGGTTCCCTAAACGCTCGTCAGCGGCTCAGACGCCAGTAGCGTCGGACAGAGAGGGGGAAGAAGACCGCGAACCCCATTGATTCCACAACCACCTCCATAATTCGACTCGAAGCAGGTCAGGAGCCGAGCTCGACCGTGAACCCGCCCGGCGCCTCGACGTAAAACGTATAGGCATGATGCTGCTCAGGAGGCGCCACATCGAACCCGTCTTCCTTCAAGCGGCGGTTGACCTCGTCCACGATCTCGCCGCTCTCTACAAAGAAGCCAACGTGGAAGGTTCCGGGATACGCGACTTCAGTCGCCTTACCGGCCTTCATCAACGTCAACACGAATCCGCCATCGTCCGTCAGGAAGGCCATGCCGGCGTTCCCTCCCATCCTCCGCAGACCGAAGTATCTCTCCAGGAAATCACGGGCCACCGGAACGTCCGTGACGGTGAGGTTGAGATGGTTCAGCTTCACGACCACACCTTTCTCCGTACGTAGTACATAGTTGTATGCACTATACTGTACGCTGTACGGATTTACAAGGAAAGGTTGTGTGAAATGGTGCCGGAGTACAGTGGAGGCGGGGACCCGAAGCGTACCATGGCGCTGCTATGGGGGATCGGGAAGAAGCCGACCAGGGGACCAAAGCCTGGGCTGAGTGTGGGGCGGATCGTGGGCGCGGCTGTCGAGGTCGCCGACGCCGAGGGGCTTGCGGCGTTATCCATGCGGCGCGTCGCCGACAGGCTGGGGATCGGCACGATGTCCCTCTACACCTACGTGCCTGGCAAGGCGGAGCTTATCGACGTCATGCTGGACGCGGTGCTGGGCGAGGTGGCGCAATCCGGGGATGTAGAGCTGGGATGGAGGGCCGGGCTAGAGCGGATCGCGCGCGAAAACTGGGCCTTGTATCATCGGCACCCGTGGATGCTGCAGGTAGCCACGACGAGCCGGCCGCCGCTCGGGCCGAATGTGATCGCCAAGTACGACCGCGAGCTTCGGGCGGTGGATGGGATCGGGTTGACCGAAGTCGAGATGGACTCGGTGCTCATCCTCGTTCTTGAGCACGTCCAGGGCGCGGCGCGGCGATCGGTGGAGGTGGCCGAGGCGGAGAAGCGCACAGGCAAGACCGACGATGAGTGGTGGCTGGCAAACGAGCCGCTTCTCGAGAAGGTCTTCGATCCGGATCTCTACCCGACGGCGTCGAGGGTAGGGCCGGCCGCTGCGGATGCCTACGGGTCCGCCTACGACCCCGCGTACGCGTTCGAGTTCGGACTGCAGCGCATCCTGGACGGCGTCGAGGCGCTCGTCCGGTCGCGTTGACGTTCGTAGCAGTCAGATCTTTGGTTGCCGGACCAGCAGACGATTCGACCAGGTATCTGGTCCGCGACTATCGTTCGTGACCTCGTAGCAGGCGTCGTGTCCACGTTACACACTTTCCTTCGTTCTCCGGACCCGAGCCCACGGACGGCTACCGGCCTGCCATGGCGTCGTACCGTTTCTGGAGTTCCTCGCGGGAGATGCCTTCGACGTGCGTGCCGATGTACCAGACGTGCCCGAAGGGGTCCGTCACCCCGCCGCGGCGGTCGCCGTCTTCGCTGTCCTCGACCGGCATCAACTCTGTCGCCCCTGCCGTGATCGCCCTATCGAACACCGCGTCCGCGTCCTCCACGTAGAGGAACATGTGGACCGGCGAACCGCCGAGCGATCGTGGGCCGGCCATGCCGAAATCGGGCGCTTCATCGGTGAGCATGACCGGCGAGTCGCCTATCACGACCTCCGCGTGCCGGACGCGCCCGTCCGGGTCCGCCCAGCGAAAAATCTCCGTCGCCCCGAACGCCTCCTTGTAGAACTCGATGGCGTCTGAAGCGTCTTTGATCGTCATGTACGGTGTCACGGTGTGGAACCCCTCCGGGATGGGGTTGACTTCGCCACTCATGTGTCCCCTTTCCAGGCTCACGTTATCTAACGCAATACGAGTGTACGCACAGACCGCTTGGTTCCCATACTCAGTTGCCGCCTGTCCTGAAGACGAGTTTGCCGACTTAGTCGTGGCTAGGTTGTCTCCGCGGGTTCAGCGGCGGGCGCTTTCGTACCCTCATCGAGCGCGAGCAGGAGCGTCTCTGTGAGTTCCGCGGGATCCGACCGGCGGATCAGCACTTCCGGCGTTCCATGCCAGCCGGCGCAATCACGCAGAGCGCCGGCGAGACGGGAGACGACATCGTCGTTCACCGGCGTGTCCGGCTCGAGGTGTATAGCCTTGACCTCGAAGGTTCCCTGCTTGCGGTGGGCCTTGGCGTCGAGCCTGCCAACGAGGGCGCCGTTGTGGAGTATCGGGAGGGAGTAGTATCCGTACCTGCGGCGGGCCGCGGGGGTGTAGACTTCGATCTTATACTCGAAGTCGAAGAGCTCGAGGACACGCGCGCGGTCCCAGACCACGGGATCGAAGGGGGATAGCAAGGTCGTGACGGAAGAGCGCAACCCGCCGGATAGGATCTTCTCGGCCAGCTCCACGTTATCTGGGTGTACGTAGGCTGGCTCGCCCTCGATCCTGGCCCGAAGAAGGCTCGCTTCTTCGACCAGCTCCTCGAGAAGTCCGGCGACACCCTTCTTGGGTGTGCGGAAGTAGTCAGGAACCCAGCGGGCCGAGGCGACTCCGAGCGCGCGTACCGCCTTGAGAGCCAGCGCCCGTCGCACCTCCTGTTCGTTCGGTGCTAGGGCGTCTGCCCAGTCTGGCAGCGCGTTCGCCAGCACGCGCTCGCGCAGGTCGTAGACGCGGTGGAAGTTCTCGCGGCGGGAGATCATAAGCTCCCCCGCGGCGAACAGGTGCTCCAGCGCCCGCTTCTCGGGCTTCCACTCCCACCAGCCTCCGGCCTTCCCGTCGGTGCGCGCGAACTCCGCGGCGCGCACGGGACCTTTCTCACTAATGTGCTCCATCACGTGCTCGATCTCCTCGTGATGGGCCCGCATCCAGGTCCTGGTCTTCTCCCCTCCCTCTATCATGAGCCGGCGGTACAGGCCGTAGTCCTCGATCGGGATAAAGCACGCCGCGTGCGACCAGTACTCGAACAGCGCCCCCTCTTCCAGAAGGTCTTCCAGCCACCGCGGCTCATAGGAGCCTAGTCTGCTCCACAGCACCAGGTAAGGGCTGCGCGCGACGACGGAGATAGAGTCGATCTGCAACACCCCCATCCGCCGGATGACCCCCCGAACGTCGTCCTTCGTGGCACGCTGCGGCGCAGAGTCCAGTCCCTGCGCAGCGAGCAACAACTCCCGCGCCGCCTCTACCGAGAACTCTATGGGTCCCACCTCCAGTCGACCATCGAGGACCGTATAGTTATACGGCAGAGATCCAAGCGTAGCGAGTATCGAATAGGCCACAGGCTACAGGTCTCAGGTATTGGCTGCAGCCTGTTGCCTGTGGCCTATCCAGGCAACAAACTGCGGCCCATCAGGAACTCGTCAACCTGCTTCGCGGCCTTGCGGCCCTCGGCGATGGCCGTGACGATCAGGTCGGCTCCCAGCCTGGCGTCGCCGGCGACGAAGACATTGGCCTCTTTGGTGCCGAAGCCGTTCTCCGAGTGGATCGCGCCGCGCTCGGTGTAGCCGAGGTCCATGTCTCGGAGGAAGCGGTCGCGCACGGGGCCTGTGAAGCCGATGGCGAGCAGCACGAGGTCGGCTTCTATCTCGAAGTCCGTGCCGTCTCTGGGAACGGTCCTGTCATCCGATATGCGCTCGGTCTCGACGGCATGCATCTTTTCGACGTGGCCGTTGGATCCCGAGAAGGCTTTGACGGCGACGGAGAAGCCGCGCTCGCCGCCCTCCTCGTGGGCCGGGTAGGTGTGCAAAATGAAGGGCCAGTCGGGCCAGGTGAGGTGGTCGGGGGTGTCGGGCGGACGGGGTCCGTGGGTCAGGACTTTGACCGAGGCGCAGCCCTCGCGGTGGGCGTTGCCGAGGCAGTCCGCGCTCGTGTCGCCGCCGCCGAGGATCACGACGTTCTTGCCCGCGGCGGAGATCGAGATCTCTGCGTTGGTCGGGAGGCCTGCCACCCTCCTGTTCTGCTGCACCAGGTAATCCATCGCGAGATGGATGCCGCCGAGTTCGCGGCCAGGTACGTCGAGGTCGCGTCCCTGCAGGGCACCGACGGCCAGGACGATGGCGTCGAACTCGCTCTTGAGGTCTTCTGTGGTCGGGTCCTCGCCGACGTGGGCGTTGGTGCGGAACTCGACCCCTTCCTCCTCCATGATGGCGATGCGGCGGTCGACGACCCACTTTTCGATCTTGTAGTCGGGGATGCCGTATCTGAGGAGGCCGCCGATCCTATCGTCTTTCTCGAAGACGACGGCCGTGTGTCCGGCCCAGTTGAGCTGCTGCGCCGCGGCGAGTCCGGCAGGCCCGCTGCCGACGATGGCGACCTTCCTGCCTGTACGCTTCTCCGGCGGTGTCGGCCTGGGGACGACCCATCCCTCCTCGAAGGCCCTGTTGATGATGGAGAGCTCTATCTCCTTTATGGTGACGGGCTTGTCGTTGATGGCGAGGACGCACGCGGCCTCGCACGGGGCCGGGCAGAGCATCCCCGTGAACTCGGGGAAGTTGTTGGTCTGGTGCAGGCGGTCTATGGCCTGCTTCCAGTGCTCGCGGTAGACGAGGTCGTTCCAGTCGGGGATCAGGTTCCCCAGGGGGCAGCCCGTGTTGCAGAAAGGCACGCCACAGTCCATGCAGCGCGAGGCCTGTCCCTTGAGCTCATCGTCGGGCATCGGCTCGTAGACGTAGCGGTAGTCCTGGATGCGCTCCTCGATCGTCCGCTTCGGGGTCGGCTTGCGTCCGATCTTGAGGAAGCCCTTCGGGTCCCCCACTAGCTCGCAACCTCCAGCTCGGTCTCCTGCCGCTCCCTCAAGACCCGCTTGAGGTCGTGCGGCATCACCTTGACGAAGTTGGGCAGAACCTCGTCCCAATCGTCGAGCACGCGCCGCGCCAGGTCACTCCCGCTCCACTGCAGGTGCCGCTCGACCATGCCGTGCAGGAGCTCGATGTCCTCCTCGCTCTGCACGGCCTCGAGACCGACCATGTCCATGTTGCACAGGCTCTCCAAGCGCTCCGCCTCGTCGAGCACGAACGCCACGCCGCCGCTCATGCCGGCTGCGAAGTTGCGCCCCGTCTCGCCGAGCACCACGACGACCCCGCCGGTCATGTACTCGCAGGCATGGTCGCCTACGCCCTCGACCACGGTGTGGGCGCCTGAGTTCCTGACGGCGAAGCGCTCCCCTGCGAAGCCTCTGAAGTACGCCTCCCCGCCCGTCGCCCCATAGAGCGCCACGTTGCCGACGACGACGTTCCTGGTCGGCTTGTAGGCAGCGAGCCTCGAAGGGAATACGGCGAGCCTGCCACCAGAGAGTCCCTTTCCGACGTAGTCGTTGGTCGTGCCTTCGAGGGTGAAGGTCAGGCCGCTGGCTAGCCACGCGCCGAAGGACTGGCCCGCGACGCCGTGGAAGTCTACGCGGACCGTGCCGTCGGGCAGGCCCTCGTTGCCGTAGCGACGGGCGACCTCCCCTGAGAGCATCCCGCCGACCGTGCGCCTGGTGTTCGTTATGGGTTGCTCGAAGCGGATCTCTTCACCGTTTTCGAGAGCCGGTATGCACTTCTCGATCAACTCGTTGTCCAGCGATTTCTCGAGCCCATGATCCTGGCTCTCGGAGTGGCGGATCGCCTCTCCTTCCGGTGCCTCGACCCGGTGGAGCAACGCCGAGAGATCCACGCCGCGGGCCTTCCAGTGCTCGATGGCCTCGCGCATCTTGAGTTTGTCGGCGCGACCGATCATCTCCTCGAAAGTCCTGAAGCCCATCTTCGCCATGTACTCCCGCACCTCTTCGGCGATGAAGAAGAAGTAGTTGATGACGTG
>OBLS010001103.1_pt1 | contig 10776 bp, 9 predicted proteins | sample 1519901 | NCBI WGS metagenome assembly OBLS01 (sample SAMEA3113585, study PRJEB22503) | soil metagenome
GCATAAATCCCCGAAGGCCCTGCTCCGACAATCGCGATCACGTACGGAGTGTTAGCGGCGATCACCAGTCAGCCAGCCGCTGCCGCTTCGTGCTCGAGAGGGGGTGTCTCAGTCGCAGTCGGTCCTTCGACAGAATCAGGACGCGTCGTGCGGCTTCGCCGGCCCCGCCGAGCGCCGGTTTCCCGGTTCGAGTCGCCGTTCGAGGAACCGGCGTCATCATCAGCGCTTGTAGAAGTGCTCGTCGAAGCCTCGGACTTGCGACGGTCATTGCGCCCACGCGGCTCTCTCGGGCGGGGGTCCCGAGCGCCCCCGTCAGCCTGCCGCTGCGTCGCTACGGGCATGTCGTGCAATTCGACACCGCTCCCGTGACACACAGGGCACTCGGTGCTGAACGCCTCCAACAGGCCTGTGCCGATCCGCTTCCGCGTCATCTGCACCAGACCAAGGCTCGTGACCTCCGCCACCTGGTGTCGCGTCCGGTCGCGGCCGAGGCACTCAACCAGCCGTCTGAGCAGCAGTTCACGGTTGCTGGGCAGCACCATGTCGATGAAGTCGATCACGATGATGCCGCCAATATCGCGCAGCCTGAGCTGCCGGACGATCTCCTCGGCCGCTTCCAGATTGTTGCTCGTGACGGTGGCTTCCAGGTTGCCGCCCGCTCCGGTGAACTTGCCGGTGTTCACGTCGATGACCGTCATGGCCTCGGTGCGCTCGATGATCAAGGAACCGCCGGACGGGAGGAAGACCTTGCGCTCCAAACCCTTGGCGATCTGCTCGTCAAGCCGGTACTCGGCGAAGAGGTCGGCGTCAGACTCCCAACGTCTCAGCCGATCCTTGAGGTGCGGGGCTACATGAGTGACGTACGCCTCCACCGAGTCGTAGGCGTCGTTCATGCTGCCGTTGCCCTGGATGATCAGCTCACTGAAGTCCTCGGTGAACAGGTCGCGGACGATCCGAACGGTGAGGTCCGGCTCGCCGTAAAGCAATTGCGGCGCGTTGCCGGCAGCAACCTTCTTCTCGATGTCCTGCCACTGGGCCTGCAGCCGGTTGACGTCGCGAACCAGCTCCTCCTCCGACGCCCCCTCTGCGGCCGTCCGCACGATGACACTGGCCTCGCCCACCAGGTCGGCCAAGATGTCCCGCAGCCGCTTGCGCTCGTTGTCCGGCAGCTTTCGCGAGATGCCAGAGAGGTGGCCGCTCGGGGCATAAACCAGGTATCGACCGGGGATGGAGACGTGGTTGGTCAGCCGTGCGCCTTTGGTCCCGACCGGATCCTTGGACACCTGAACCAGGACCGTTTGCCCCGACTTGAGCACCTTTTCGACCTTGCGGTTCTGACCTTCGGCGCCGAACGCGTCCCAATCGACTTCACCGGCGTAGAGCACCGCGTTGCGGCCGCGGCCGATGTCGATGAACGCCGCCTCCATGGAGGGCAGCACATTCTGCACCCGGCCGAGGTAGACATTGCCGATCAAGGACATGGCCGAGTCGCGGTCGACGTAGTGCTCGACCAGGATGTCGTCCTCGAGCACCGCGATCTGAGCCAGGTCCTCCCGCTGCCGAATGATCATCTTTCTGGTCACCGACTCGCGCCGGGCCAGGAACTCCGCCTCGCTGAGGATTGGTACACGGCGGCGACCAGCTTCGCGGCCCTCGCGTCGGCGCTGCCGTTTCGCCTCCATCCGGGTGGAACCCTCGATGCCGGTGACCGCCTGGCTGGATCGTTCGCGGCGGGATTCCCGAACCCGGACAACGACGTCGCTGGGATCATCTGGCGAAGCGCCGGCATCCTCTCCTCGTCTGCGCCGCCGGCGCCGACGCCTGCGTTGGTCATCCCGCTCAGAGGCGTCCTCACCGGCGGCAATTTCATCGGCTACAGGCACTGCCGCAGCCTCGGTGAGCCGGTCCGCTATCTGCTCGATGTCGTCGCCTGACGGCAGCTCAAGGTTGTCGGGTCCGCGGGCCTCTTCAGTGTCTGATTCGTCATCGCCACGTCGCCGGCGCCTCCCACCCCGCCGCCGCCGACGGCGGCGGGCGGGCTCCTCGCCCGCGACCGCAGCCTGTTTCTCAGTGGCCTCGTCAAGACCTTCCTCGGCGCCATCAAGCGAGTCGTCAAAGGGAGGGAGCTCGTCGCCGGGAGGAACCACCTCTTGGTCAGTACTGGGCTGCTCCTGCTCCGCGTCGACAACGCCGACGGATTCGTCGGATGGCTTCAGCTCGGCCGCCGGCGACGCCTGCACGTCCACCGTCGCGGGCTCATCCACACTGCTGACCGCGGTGTGGGGCGGTACGTCGACGCGCTGGTCGGTCTGAGGCGTGTCAGCAGGCCCAGCGACGGCCGGAGGCGTCCCGTCGGCAGCCTTCGCGGCTTTCTTCAAAGACCGCTTGCGCGGCGGGGGTGCTGTCGAGTCACCAGACGAATCAGCCGATTCCGCCACCTTCGTGGCCGTCTTCTTAGCTGCGGCCTTCTTGGCTGGCGAGGTCGTGCGGGTCCTCTTCGCGGCCGTCCGGGGGGCCGGCGGCTCACTCGCGGTCGACAGGTCAGGCGGCTGCGCTGGAGCACCTTCTCCAGCGAGCCCCGGGCCTGTCGGCTCATCCGTGGTGTGCTCGGGTGTCGAACTCACGGTCTCGATGACCGGAGCCCCCTCAGTGCCTCCTGGCGGGCCAGCCGCTCGTACGGCTGCTCGTCGCCGCCGAGCGGGCGGCGGCGAATCGACCGGATCTGCTGCATTGGTTGTGGGTTGGGTATTCGTGTCGGGCTCGTTATCGAGCATCCGGACTCCTCAACGGCGCGAATGACCGCGCCAAGTTCGTTCGCGGCTCCAGGTCAACTGGGCTGCGGAAGCTTACGTAGGCGATGGGAAGCGGCAAGCGCTCCCGCGGTCAGGCGCCCGGTATCAGTGGGCGCTCGTCGCGGTGGAGCATCGGCGCACTTCGAGCAACGACCTGTCACGTCGTTGCATCCATCGAGGTCGAGCGCCCCCGCACTCGAACCGCAGCCAGTATCCCACATGTCCAAGCAGCCATCGTGCATCAGCGCTGGAGCGGCGCGCTCGAGGCGGGCGCATCGATCTCCCCCGTGCTCGAGTTGAGCGTCCCTTGCTGGAGCCGAGTGCACAGGGGCACTTCGCTGGGTCGGAAGTCGGGCGCGAGCCGGCCGAGGGCGACAAGAACATCGTCGGGTCTGACCAGGGGGGCTGAATGAGAGGTCAGGAGCAGCAGCGAGGTTCTCTCAATCGACAGCGACAGCACAGCGTTGCGTGCATCGAAGTCCCGGAGGCCGTTCTTCGTCATGCGCTGAACCGGCACGGACGACGCTGCAAGGAAGCGGTCGACGGCATCCTCGAGCACGGCATCTGGCACCCCCACGAGATCGATCCGCCACAGCGAACCGGTCAGCAGGTCGCTCAGCGGTGTTCGGGAGGCCATGACGACCTCGAGGATGTCCAGGCCCGGCGGCAATGCCGCGTCCAGTGCCGCCCGCACCTTCTCCGGATCGCACGGCTCGGTCAGGCCAATCTCCAGATACTCCGCCTCGCTCGCCGCCCCAGTAGGGACTGAATTGGCGTACGAGATGCGGGGATGCGGCGAGAAGCCGGAGGAGTAGGCCATCGGCACATCCGCGCGACGGAGCGCCCGCTCGAACGCGCGGCCGAAGTCGCGCGAGCTGGTGAAGCGGGCACGACCTCGTTTTGCGTACCGGATCCGTAGCCGCTGCCTCGGTGGGGCGTGCTGTTCTGGCTGGGTACGACCGGCCACGCCGAGCAACTTACCCGGCGGTGACGTGATGCCAAACGAACGCTAGAGGTCGACTCTCTCGTTCTCGGCGCCTTCGTACGGCTTCCCGGTCACCTTGGCCTTGGCGAAACTCAGGATCGAGGCAACTCGACCGCCGGGCGTGTCCCAGTACTCCGCGCCGTGACCGCTGACCTTGATCAACACCACGTTGGGATCATCGGGACCTTGGGGTAGCCAGGCCTCCACCCAGGCGTTCCACAGGTCGTGGACCTTGGCCGAGTCGTCGACGACATGTGCCTCGCCGTCGATCGAGATCCAGGTGTCGTTGGAGGAGAGGGTGACCCCGACGTGCGGATTGAAGGCGAGATTGCGCACCACGCGGGAATCCCGCTCAGCGAAGAACCATAGATCGCCGTCGAACTCCACCTCCTGCTGAGCCATCGGCCGGCTGATGAAGTGCCCGTCCTCGTCCACGGTGGTCAGCATTGCGATCTTGATATCCCTGGCCAGCTCAGCGAGCCTGCTGACGCTACCGGTTTCCTCTGCCATGAGCTTCCTTCCAAGTCGAGTGGGTACTTCTTTCATACCCTGCCGCTACCCGATTCAGATGCGCGATTGAGGTACGGGCAGACCTGGGTGCATCGAAGTCCTCGCCCGTCCAAGAAGGAGCAAATGTGAGCACGGACATCATGGAGCGGATCCGGTACGCACGCGACCGGGCACTAGAAGCGGAACAGACTGAGCGGCAGCGCATCGCGGACGCGGACAACGAAGAGCTGCAACGGGCGGCGTCCGTACGGCTGGCCACTCGACAGGCGGTACGGGAGGCACTGGACGACATCCTCGACGAGCGATCTGATCCCGCCAAGCCGTCATAGGCCCCTCCTATCACGTGAGGCCGTTGGTGACGGCTGCGATGGGCAACAAGGAGCGGCCGGTCGGACCAATCTGAATCGTGGTGTCCAATTGCGGGCACACGCCGCAATCGAAGCACGGCGTCCAGCGGCAGTCGTCCACCTCGGTCTCGTCCAAGGCGTTCTGCCAGTCCTCCCACAGCCATTCCCGGTCAAGACCCGAGTCCAAGTGGTCCCAGGGCAGCACCTCGTCATAGTCGCGCTCGCGGGTGGTGTACCAGTCCAGGTCGACGCCGGTGCCGGCCAGCCCAGTCTCGGCGCACCCGACCCAGCGCTCGTACGAGAAGTGCTCGCTCCAGCCGTCGAAGCGGCCGCCCTCGCGCCAGACCGCTTCGATGATCTTGCCGACCCGGCGGTCGCCGCGGCTCAGCAGGCCCTCGACAGCACTCGGCTTGCCGTCGTGATAGCGAAAGCCGATCGCTCGGCCGTACTGGCGGTCGCTGCGGATCGCCTCCCGCAGCTTGGCCAGCCGGGCGTCGACTGTTTCATGATCACATTGGCCGGTCCACTGGAATGGGGTGTGCGGCTTCGGTACGAAGGCGCCGATGCTCACCGTGCACCGGATATCTCGGCGCCCGCTCACCGATCGTCCGGTGGCGATGACCTTCTTGGCCAGGTCTGCAATGGCCAGCACGTCCTCATCGGTCTCGGTGGGCAGGCCGCACATGAAGTACAGCTTCACCTGGCGCCACCCGTGGGAGTACGCCGCCGCCACCGTGCGAATCAGATCCTCTTCGGTGACCATCTTGTTGATCACTTTGCGCAGCCGCTCCGAACCGCCTTCTGGCGCGAAGGTCAGACCCGATCGGCGGCCGTTGCGGGACAGTTCGTTGGCCAGGTCGATGTTGAAGGCATCGACCCGGGTACTGGGCAGCGAGAGTGACACGTTCGTGCCCTCGTACCGATCCGCCAGCTGGCGGGTGATGTCGCCGATCTCGGAGTGATCGGCGCTGGACAAGCTGAGCAGCCCCACCTCCTCCAGCCCGGTGGCCTCGATCCCGGCCTGAACCATGGCCCCAATGACCTCGATGCTGCGCTCCCGCACCGGGCGCGTGATCATGCCCGCCTGACAGAACCGGCAGCCCCGGGTGCAGCCGCGGAAGATCTCGACCGAGTAGCGCTCATGGACGGTTTCGGCCAGCGGCACCAACGGCTTCTTGGGGTAGGGCCAGGCGTCGAGGTCCATCAGGGTGTGCTTGACCACCCGGTCCGGTACCCCGCTCCGGTTCGGCCCCACGCGAGAAATCCGGCCGTCAGCCAGGTAGTCGACGTCGTAGAACTTCGGCACGTACACCGCTCCGCCGGCCGCCAACCGGAGCAGCAGCCCATCCCGGCCTCCCGGGCGACCGTCGGCCTTCCACTCGCGGATCACCTCAGATATCGCGATGGCGATCTCTTCGCCGTCGCCCAGCACGGCAGCATCCAGAAAGTCGGCGATCGGTTCCGGATTGAAGGCGGCATGGCCGCCGGCGAGCACCAGCGGATCATGCTCTCGCCGCTGGCTTGCGTGCAGCGGGATGCCGGCCAGATCGAGAGCGTTCAGCATGTTGGTGTAGCCGAGCTCGGTCGCGAAGCTCAGCCCGAAGACATCGAAGGCAGCCACCGGGCGGTGGGAGTCTAGGGTGAACTGCGGCACCCCGTGGCTCCGCATCAGCGCTTCCAGGTCGCCCCACACCGCGTACGACCGCTCGGCCAGAATCCAGTCCTGCTCGTTCAAGATCTCGTAGAGGATCGCGATGCCCTGGTTTGGCAACCCGACCTCGTACGCGTCGGGATAGCTCAGGCACCACCGCACGTCCACGGTGTCCCAGTTCTTGACCTTAGAGTTCAGTTCGCCGCCGACGTATTGGATCGGCTTGCTCACCCGAGCCAGCAACGGCTCCAGGAGGGGGAAGACGGAGACCGGCGCCTCGGTGCTCGCAAGGGTCATGACGAGCTCAGCCTAGACGCACTACCGTGGTGACGTCTCTTCCACAAGGGGTGGCCGCATGGCGTTGTGGTTCTTGCGAATCGAGGGCATCACCGGCGACTCATCGGTCACTGGTCATGAAGGGTCGATTCGCGTCGCCTCCTGGAGCTGGTCGGTCAGCAACAAGCAGGGCATGGCGACGGGCGCCGGGTCAGGTCACGCGGTGCTGCATGATCTTGTCGTCACCGCAGCCTCAGGGAGGGCCTCCCTGCAACTCATCGAAACGTGCGCGCTCGGCCGCCAAGCCGCCACGGCGAGCCTCACCGGCGTCCGCGGCGACAGCGAGCTCTTCACCTTCCTGCGCTACGACCTGGCGAGGGTATCGATCGAGACGGTCACGCAAACGGTCGAGGACAGTGGCGAGGCGCTGGACCAGGCCGTCTTGCAGTTCCGCGGGCTGAAGGGCACCTTCTGGCGTCAGCTACCTGACGGATCGGCCAGCCCTCCCCTCTCGATAGAGATCGGCAACCCGCCGCACTGACCACTACCCGAGCTCAGGAAACCAGAGCGCGATCTCTCGCTCGGCAGATTCGGCGGAATCTGAGCCGTGGACCAGGTTCTCGCGGTTGGACAGAGAGAAGTCGCCACGGATCGTGCCGGGAGCGGCCTTGCGTCCATCGGTGGCGCCGTTGATGGCGCGGACCACCTCAATCGCTTCGTCTCCCTCCACGATCATGGCGATTGATGGCCCCGAGGTGACAAACGTGCGCAGCGGTGGATAGAACGCCTTGTCGACATGCTCGGCGTAGTGCTGGTCCGCGAGCTCCCCCGTGATGTAACGCAGTTCCAGGGCCACAATCGACAGGCCCTTGGCTTCGAAGCGGCTGATCACCGCTCCGGCCAGACAGCGACGTACCGCATCGGGCTTGATCAGGACGAAGGAACGCTGGGCCGGAGCGGCCGTCGCAGGTGAGCTCATGGCCGGAACCCTACCGAGCGGACGAGAGGAGGCTCTAGCCCTGCGAAGGCTGCGCAGCGTCCAATCGCTTGCCGAGCACGAAGGACAGCACCCAAAGACCGGTGAACAGCGCGCCGACGAAGATCATCGTGACGGTGAGGATGCCCAAAGCCAGTCCGGCGAACTGGGTGAGCCAGCCCAGAACGTAGCCGGTCGGCTTGCGGAGGGTCCCAGCCGAGATCAGGGCGAGCAGCGCCGCAGCACCCCCGAGGCCGCCCGCGAGACCGGGCGGGACATCGGAGTTGAAGATCATCACCGGCACCGCCAGTCCGAACACGATCGCTTCGAAGATCAAGATCGCCAGCAGCACCGAACGCATCGGATTTCGGGCGCTGAGGGTGATCAGATTCACGGCCATTCCCCGCGGTCGACCGACTCGTTGGCGCCCGCGTCAGCAGCGTCCGGATCCCAGTCGTCGTCAAGCTCGCCTTCGGCGGCCGGAGTGGCTTGGTCATCGCTGCCGAGTAGCGTACGGGCCTCACCGACCGCGACCACGGATCCGGTGATCAGCACGCCCGGCAGGCCGACCCCCGACTCCTCAGCGAGTGCCACGGCGACATCAATGGCGTCATCAAGCCGAGGTGCGACCCGTACCCGCTCGGCTCCGAAGACCTCCGCAGCGAGCTCCCCCAGCTCTTCGGCGGGCATGCCGCGTGACGTCGAAGCCACCCGGGTGATGACCACAGAGTTCATGATCTCTTCGAACACCTGGAGCAGTCCGCGCGCGTCCTTGTCCGCCATCACGGCGACGACACCGACCAGCGGTGCGAAGCCGAATGCCTCGGTGATCCCGGCGGCCGCGGCCCGAGCGCCGTGCGGGTTATGAGCTGCGTCGAGCACGATGGCAGGCGACCGCCGCACCAGCTCCAACCGCCCTGGCGAACGCACGGCTGCGAAGCCTTCGCGCGCCACCTCGGGGTTGAGCGCCTTCATGCCAAGGAAGGCCTCGACCGCGGCCAGGGCCTGGGCTGCGTTGGCCGCCTGATGTGCTCCATGGAGGGGCAAGAAGATCTCATCCACTGGTCCTTCGGAGGCGTTGACCCGCAGCAGCTGGCCGCCAACAGCCAGTTGCCGATCAATCACCCCGAATTCAATTCCCTCGCGTTGGGTCAAGGCACCGACGTCGGCGCAGCGTTCGAGGAGTACCTGAGCTGCCTCCAACGGTTGACCGGCCAAGATCGCCTGGGCGCCGGGCTTGATGATGCCGGCTTTCTCCCGGGCTATCTCGGCCAGAGTGGTTCCGAGGAGATGCGTGTGATCAAGATCGATCGGGGTGATCACCGCAACATCGGCATCAGCGACATTGGTGGCGTCCCATGTTCCGCCGAGCCCGACTTCGACCACCGCGACGTCCACCGGAGCGTCAGCGAAGGCGGCGAACGCCATGGCCGTGATGATCTCGAAGAATGTCATCCGCACACCGTCGATGAGGTGGCCGTCGACGATCTCCACGTAGGGCTCGATCTCGCGCCACACCTGGTCGAAGCGCTCGTCGCTGATCGGCTCGCCGTTGACGGTGATCCGTTCGGTCACACCCATCACGTGGGGACTGGTGAACCGACCGGTACGCAGGCCGTCGGCGCGCAACAAGGAGTCGATCATGGCGGCGGTACTCCCCTTGCCGTTGGTGCCGGTCAGGTGGATGACCGGGTAACAGTGCTGGGGATCGCCGAGCAGCTCAGTCAGTGCGCGGATCCGTCCGAGGCTCGGGGCGACCCGATGCTCCGGCCAGCGCGCCGTCAGGGCGGCGACGATTTCGGCGTGGGTTTGATCCGCAGGCATAGCGACCCCAGTCTAGGTAGCTGAGCCGGCATGACTACGCAGACTCAGAACAGCGTCGCTCGGACCTCATCCAGTCGACAGCGCGCATCCAGGTTTGAATCTTGGACGCAGATGTAAATTCGTGGCGCAAATTGCGCGAATGTGCGCCTTGCGTAACCGTTCTCTAGGATTTCCCGGTGACCAGCTCGACTTCGGACACCCGACCCGACGCAGCAGCGCCCGGTATGCCCCGCGTACCGGAGCGTCCGGCGTTGGAGGGTCTCGAGGACCGCTGGATCGAGCGTTGGCGCGAGCAACGCACGTACGTCTTCGTGCGACCGGAGAACCGGAGCCAGGTGTACAGCATCGACACGCCACCTCCCACGGTGTCGGGATCGCTGCACGTCGGCCACGTCTTCTCCTACACGCACACGGACCTGATCGCCCGCTACCAGCGGATGCGTGGCAAGCACGTCTTCTACCCGATCGGCTGGGACGACAACGGTCTGCCCACCGAGCGGCGGGTGCAGAACTACTACGGCGTCCGCTGCGACCCCACCCTGCCGTACGACCCGAATTTCACACCTCCCACCCGGCCAGATCCCAGGCGGCAGCAGCCGATCAGCCGTCCCAACTTCGTCGAGCTCTGCCATGAGCTCACCCATATCGACGAGAAGGCCTTTGAGGATCTCTGGCGCCGGGTCGGACTCAGCGTGAACTGGGACACGCTCTACACCACCATTTCCGATGATTCGATCAAGGTGTCTCAGGTCGGCTTCCTCCGAAATCTGGCCCGAGGCGAGGCCTATATCGCCGAAGCGCCGACCATGTGGGATGTCACGTTCCAGACCGCAGTGGCGCAAGCGGAGATGGAGGCGCGCGACTATCCGGGCCACTACCACCGAGTGGCGTTCCACACCCCGGATGAGCCTGTCTACGTCGAGACCACTCGTCCGGAGCTGATCGCGGCGTGCGTGGCGTTGATCGCCCATCCCGACGACGACCGTTACCGCTCGCTGATTGGCAGCACGGTGACCAGTCCGGTGTTCGGAGTCGAGTTGCCCGTGCTCGCTCATGGAGCTGCCGAACCGGACAAGGGCTCAGGCCTGGTCATGTGCTGCACGTTCGGGGATCTCACCGATGTGACCTGGTGGCGGGAATTGCAGCTGCCCGCCCGGGTGATCATCGGCCGCGACGGTCGCGTCATCTCCGAGCAGCCGGGCTGGATTGGGAACGCTGACGCCTGGGCAGAGCTGGCGGGCATGACGACCTTCAGTGCCCGAGAAGCGATGGTGGGACTGCTGCTCGCTTCGGGCGACCTCGACGGCGCCCCGACACCCACCGAGCGCAAAGCCAGCTTTTACGAGCGAGGCGACAAGCCGCTGGAAATCGTCTCGACGCGCCAGTGGTACATCCGCAACGGCGGACGCGATCCC
>OBLS010001104.1_pt1 | contig 10775 bp, 8 predicted proteins | sample 1519901 | NCBI WGS metagenome assembly OBLS01 (sample SAMEA3113585, study PRJEB22503) | soil metagenome
TCGCCGATGTCATCCGAGCGCTCGACGGCGAACTCGCCAACGTCCGCGGCAGTCGTCCCGAGCACCTGGACTACTCGGGCGCCGCATCGGCACTTCAGCAGGTCTGGATCGCTTTGCGGGCCTCGGAGCGAACGATCCTTGAAGGTGTCACCTTGGCTCATGTCTCTTCGGGTGAGCTGCCCGAGTTCGTTTCCACTCTGGTGGCGAACCCTGCTGCCTGGACCTAAGGTGCCCTGATCAGAGCAGCGGGCGCAGCGGCGTGAGCACCTTCTCAGAGAACTTCACCATCGCATGTCGGCGTTGCCACGTGGGCAGGGTCAACTCGATGGTGTTCGTGGAGTCCATCCGGAAGATCTCCTCCATCTGGCGGGCCACGTCGGCGTTGAATACCTCGAGGTTGATCTCGTAGTTTCCTAGCAGGCTGATCCGGTCGAGGTTGGCCGTGCCGATGGTGGACCACTGCCCGTCAATGGTTGCCGTCTTGGCGTGAACCATCGCGCCTTGGTAGAGGAACAGCCGGACACCGTTGCGCAGCAGATAACCGTAGTAGCCGCGCGACAGCCAGTCCGCGACGATGTGGTTGGATTCGGCCGGCACGATGATTCGGACATCCACCCCGCGCGCCGCCGCGTGGACCAGGGCGTCCAGCATGTCCTGGTCAGGGATCAGGTAGGCGTGGGTGAGGTAGATGTGGTGCGCGGCCCGGTCGAAGGCCTCGAGATACATGCCGCGGATGGGGTACACCATGTTGCGCGGGATGTTGCGATGGATCCGGATGTTCGGCTGCCAGCTCCGGGTGCCGAAGTCGGGGAGTGCGGCGCGGCGTCGCCCGGTGAAGAGGTTCCAGTAGTCGATGAACGCGTTTTGAACGTCCCAGACGATGTCGCCTGTGAGCCGGGCATGTGTGTCGCGCCAGTCCGTCGCGTACAGGGACCCGATGTTGTAGCCGCCGATGAAGGCGACCAGATCGTCCACAACGAGCAGTTTGCGGTGATCACGCCCGCTGTTGCGGGGAATTCGGAAGCCGCTGGCAATGACCGGGTGCGCGCGGACCGCGATGTTTCTCGGCAGGAAGAAGAAGGATTGCGGTACGACGAGATTGGCGAACTCGTCGTAAACCACATAGACCTTGACACCCCGGTCGGCCGCCTCGATCAGAGCCGTCTTGAACGCCTGACCGACAGCGTCGCCCTTCCAGATGAAGGTTTCGAAGAAGATCCGGGACTTGGCCTGGCGGATGGCGTCCAGCATGTCGGCGTAGAGGTCCTCGCCGTAGGTGTAGACCGTCACCTCCGAGCCGCCGGCCGTGACCGAGCGAGGCGGGATGCGGGGGAATCTCGCCGGTACACGATGGCGTTTGCGCCGGTAGTCCACCACGGCGAGCGCGGCCAGTGTTGCCCCCTGGACAACCAGTACGGCCAGCACGATGCGTCGAAGGATGGTGCGCACCGAGATGCGCCGGACCAGCATGCGATCCAATCTAGCCCGTGCCAGGTCACCGATCCGGGACCTGTCGACGCTGTCGGCGAGGCAGACCTGGCCGTGTCGCCGACTGCGTCTAGGGTGGTTCAGTCATGACCAGCACGCCGCACCTCGAGCCGGCTCCGGCCGCCGTTCCGGATCTGTACGCCGACGTTTCGTTTCCGGAGGTCACCGTGCCTCGCTCGCGATCGAAGTCCCGGCTCACCGGCGAGAAGTTGCTGGAAAGCCTCAACCCACCACAACGTGATGCGGTGCTGCACGAGGGCTCCCCGGTGCTCGTGGTGGCCGGCGCAGGGTCTGGCAAGACGCGGGTGCTGACTCGGCGGATCGCCTACCTGGTCAGCGAGCGTCGGGTGCACCCTGGCTCGATTCTGGCCATCACATTCACCAACAAGGCCGCGGCCGAGATGCGCGGCCGGGTGATGGATCTGGTCGGCAACCGGGCCAAATTGATGTGGGTTTCGACCTTCCATTCGGCTTGCGTTCGGATCCTGAGGTCGGAGATTGCTCGGTTCGGCATGTTGCGCACCTTCTCGATCTACGACGACGCAGACTCCAAGCGGCTGATGCAGCTCGTGGCGAACGATCTTGATCTCGATCCCAAGCGGTTCCCCGTGCGCGGCATTCTCAACTGGGTCTCTGCCTGCAAGAACGACCTCGTCGACCATGAGTCGGCCAGCTCGCGCGTACGGTCGGCCAACGAGGAGTCGTACGCGGCGGCTTACGCCGAATATCAGCGGCGGCTGATCGCTGCCAACGCCCTCGATTTCGACGACTTGATCATGACCACCGTGCACCTGATGCAGGCCTTTCCCGAGTTGCGCGAGCAATACCGGCGGCGGTTCCGGCACGTTCTGGTGGATGAGTACCAAGACACCAACCACGCGCAGTACGCACTGATCCGCGAGCTGTGCTCGGCCGAGGTCGACGGGTTGGGCGAGGGTCCGATCACCCCACCACCGGAGTTGATGGTGGTCGGCGACTCGGATCAGTCCATCTACGCGTTCCGCGGCGCCACGATCCGCAACATCAACGACTTCGACTCCGACTTCCCGGGTGCCCGGGTGATCTTGCTCGAGCAGAACTACCGTTCCACGCAGACGATCTTGACCGCGGCCAATGCGGTGATCGTGCAGAACGCTGGCCGCAAACCGAAGAACCTGTGGTCCGATGCGGGAGACGGCGCGCAGATCGTCGGCTACGTCGCCGACTCCGAACACGACGAGGCCCAATTCGTGGCGGGCGAGATCGACCGCCTCAGTGATGCCGGCGAGGGTCGCTATCGCGACGCCGCCGTGTTCTATCGGACCAACGCCCAGTCCCGCGCATTCGAGGAGGTTTTCATCCGCATAGGCCTGCCCTACAAGGTGGTCGGCGGGGTCCGCTTCTATGAGCGGCGGGAGGTCCGCGACGCCATCGCCTATCTACGGGCGATCTCCAACCGTAGCGACGACGTGTCGGTTCGCAGAATACTGAACGTGCCGAAGCGTGGCATCGGCGATCGCGCGGAGGCGGCGGTAGCCGAGTTGGCGACGCGGCTGCGAATCAGTTTCGGTGAGGCTCTGCGCCGGGTCGATGAGATCCCCGGACTGGCCAGCCGCTCTCTTCGCCTGCTGCAAGGATTCACGGACCTTCTCGATCAACACGAAGGAATGGTCGCCGCGGGGGTACCGGCAGATCAGATCTTGACCAGCGTGCTGGAGAAGTCCGGCTACCTGAACGAGCTGAAGACGTCAGCCGATCCTCAGGACCAGACTCGCCTCGAGAACCTGGTCGAGCTGGTCGCGGTGGCCCAGGAGTTCGTCACCGGAGTAGCGGCCGCTGAGGTGGAGCCTGACCTGTATGCAGAGTTTGGCGTCCTGGACAGCGATCGCGCGGCCGATTCCAGCCATTCGACTGAGTGGGAGCGCGGAAGCACAAACTCTGGACCCGTCGACGAGGTCAGCGCACCGCTTGCTGAAGACCGCCCAACTGAAGACCTCGAGCTGGCGGCGGGAGCGCCCGAACCCGACACATCACTCGGCGCCTTCCTGGAGCGGGTGGCTCTGGTAGCCGATTCCGACCAGATCCCGACCGCGACGGACAGCGCGGACTCGGGCGTGGTGACCCTGATGACCCTGCATACCGCCAAGGGCCTCGAGTTCGACAACGTGTTCTTGACCGGCTGTGAAGATGGTGTGTTCCCGCATCAACGTGCACTGTCCAACCCCGACGAGCTGGAGGAAGAGCGGCGGCTGGCCTATGTCGGCATCACTCGTGCACGTAGACATCTCTACGTGTCCCGGGCGATCGTCCGCGCCGCCTGGGGGGCGCCGCAACACAACCCGCCCAGTCGCTTTCTCAACGAGATTCCCGATCGGCTGATCGACTGGCGACGCACGGAGCGCGCGGTAAGCACCTGGCGCAACACATCAGCAACCTCGAAGGCCAATCAGCAGTGGCGCAACACTGTTGGCTTCGGCGCCGGTCGGCAGCAGCCGCGGCGCATCCCAAGCCTGGTAGCCGGTGACCGTGTGCTGCACACGACCTTCGGCATGGGCAAGGTGATCACCACCTCAGGTTCCGGCGAGGACGTCAAGGCCGATGTCGACTTCGGGTCCGCGGGGATTAAGCGGCTTTCGCTGAAGCACGCGCCTCTGGAGAAGCTTTAGCCTAGGGATTCAGAGCGCGGCTGCGCAGCCAGGGTTCCGGATTCACGGCCTGGTAGACATCGCCGGGCGTAACGCCGGCCGGATAAATCTCGAAGTGCAGGTGTGGCCCGAAGGTCCGGCCCGTCATGCCGACCGCGCCGACTACCTGGCAGGGCGATACGGTCTGGCCGACGCTCACCGATACCGACGACATATGGGCGCTGAGTGATTGCGTCCCGTCGGCGTGGCGAATCGCCACGTACGTGCCGGCCCATCCGCTGGCTGGTCCACTTCCCGCGTTGATAACGACGCCGGAGCCGGGCGCGTGGATTCGGGTGCCGACTGGAGCGGAGAAGTCCATACCGGTGTGGTAGCGCGCCCAGGGTCCCACCTGGCCGAACCGGGCGGCGATGGTGTAGCCGCCGGTCACCGGTAGGCACGACTTGCCGTTGCTCGCCAGATCACTGACGTGGCCTGCAGCCGCCGCGGAGCGGCTTCCCCCGCTGCCACTGCTCGCCGCTCGAGCGGCGGCGATGCGGACCGCCTGCTTCTGGGCTGCTTTGGAGGCATCCTTCAGCGACTTTTCTCTGGCTTGGACAGCCTTGAGCTGAGCAGCAGTCTGGACCTTCTTGTCCGCCTTGGTCAGGGCCTCTGCCCGTTGCTCGGCCCGGCTCGTGATCTTCTCTGAATTCAGCGCAGAGCGTGTCTCGTCGCGACTGGTCGTTGGGTCGCGATCGAAGCCCGATGGCTTCGTCACGCCAGACTCAACCGACACCTCGACCTTCGTCTGGGCCTCCTTGGCCGGCTGAGGCTCAGCGGCTCCAGTCAGCGCGACCGAGCCGGCCACGCCCAGACCCAGGACGGACACGGCGAGTGCGGCGATGCCGTGCTGTGCCCAGCCCTTCTTGTCTTCACGAATGTCATCGATCAGGACTCGACGGGCGCTGTGGCGATCGGAGCGCAGAAAGGCTCGTGCGTGCCGGTTCAAGCGGTCGGTGATGCTGGGAGGGGTCGCGCGGCGCGCGGCAGCGTGCTGCGTGGCTCTAGCCAAGTCAGGCTCTCCTCGTACGACGGGGGCAGGTCCTGCCTCCGGCCAGAAGTCGTACGTTGCTTCTGCCTGAATGAGGCCCCGAGTGGTCTAGCGATCAAACGCAAGAACCGTAACGGAAACATAACGAAGAGCCAAATTTTGGCTAGACCACAGGTCTAGGTGGTCTCTATATGCTGCGACGGAGCCGCGTGACCCTAGTTTGTATTGATGCCTGCGGCGTTGAGCCAGGGCTGTGGGTTGATGGCCTTGTAAACGTCGCCGTACTTGACGCCCACTGGGTAAAGCTCGAAATGCAAGTGTGCGCCGAAGGCCCGGCCGGACTGGCCGACATATCCGATGATCTGACCCGCCTGGACCGTCTGGCCTGAACCGACCGCGAACGAGGACATGTGGGACGACATGGTGGTCATACCGTCCCCGTGCTTGACGGCGACATGATTACCGGCCCAGTCGCCAGAGTTGCCGGCGTAGAGCACGACACCGGACTTGACCGCGCGGATCGGTGTGCCGTAGGCGGCGCGGAAATCCAGGCCGGTGTGGTATCGAGACCACACCCCGTACTGGCCGAAGTAGGCGCCGATGACGGCACCAGGGACCGGTGATGCGGCGCCACCGCCGCTGGGAATGCTGGTGGTGCTGACACTCCTTGTTGCCGTACGAGAGCTTCGAACAGCGCTCGTCCCGCGCTGCGGCTCGGCCCGCTTGTTTTCGGCGGCAATGCGGGCAGCAATCGCGCGGCGCAGTCGTTCCTGAGCGAGTTGTACGGCGGCTTTGCGGACCGCGCGGTCGGCCGCCGCCAGGTTCTCGGCTCGAGCGTCCGTGCCGGCGTCGCGAGCCGCGCGCGAGACGTCTTCTGCGGTCTTGGACAGATCTTCAGCTCGTTGCGCAGCCCGTTCGTTGACGATCGCCGTGCGAATCTCGGGCGTACGGGAGGTTTCGTTGAGCTCCGGAGCCTTCGGCGAAAAGGCACGCAGACTCGCTGAATCGGTGACCTTCTTCTCACCGGCGCCCTTGTCTGTCAACTGTGGCCGCGCCGGCTGGCGCTCACCGAGGGTGACCGTGGAGTCGATCGGGCCATCGGCATTATTCGCCGTTTGGGCGTTGGTGGTCAGGGCAACCGAGCCGGCGACGGCCAATCCCAAGCCGGAAACCAGGAGAGCCGCAAACCCGTGGGAGAGCCAGCCGCGGCGCTCCTCAGGATCGAGATCGACAGCAAACGCCCGGCGCGCAGGACGCCTGGACTGTGCTGCCACGGACAAGCTCCTCACCGTCGACCATCTGTACGCGCGCGGGGGAGCAGAGCGATAGGGCCGCCGTTGGCCTGTTGCTCGATCAAGCAGCCCTGAGGCGGATCCGATTCGGCAACGTGGACGTCCGCTTCGATCCCCCGAGATTTCAGACGCTGAGGAGAACATAACGGACAGGTAACCAAACCTCAAACAAGGCACCACTATGTGAGAGCGGTGTCGTTTCTGTTACTCGGTGGAGCCAAGTCTAGATTCCGCGCCAACAACGATCCCCTGATGCGGACGGAGCTCGCGTAGCGCCAAGGCGATCTGGAAGGCAATCCGGCCGTTGTTGGGCATGGAGAGATGGCCCACGCCGCGTACCGCGACGTTACGCGCACGCAGATCTGGATGGTCGATTCGGGCGTTCCGGCTGGGCACCACGAGATGGTCCAGGTCGCTGTAGAAGGCAACGGCGAACGTCGCGGGTGAGCAGCCCGTAGTCGAACCGCGAGAGGTTGCGGAAGCCCCGGCGGCGGAGGGCCCGGTCCAGCACGGCGAAGATCGAATGGTTGTCCGCGACGCCGTGAACCAGCAGGATCGGCGTCGACGCGATCTCGAGTCCTTCATGCACGATCGCCCGCTGCTGCGGATTCAGGCCGGAAAAGGGCCGCCTGGGGCGCACCTTTAGAGCCGGCTCAGTGAGGACTCCCAGGGGTACATGATCAGATGTGCGCTGATCCAGGCCGCTTCAACGGCGACTCCGGAGGCAATCCGAGGTATCCCACGGGTCCACCGCGAAATGCCACCAAAGGCCCCGTTGATCACGCGGCCAGATTACTGCGCCACTACGCTGGTCCTCGTGGCCGCGGAGCAGCGCGATCTCGGGGACGTCGGTTCTGGTGCCGAGCTGGCGCGGGGGTCGACGCCGCTGCGGATCGTGGTGGCCAAACCGGGCCTGGATGGTCACGATCGCGGCGCCAAGGTTGTGGCCCGGGCCCTTCGTGATGCCGGCATGGAAGTCATTTACACCGGGTTGCACCAGACACCGGAGCAGATCGTGCGCACGGCGCTCGCCGAGGATGCCGACGCCATCGGGCTGTCGGTCCTTTCGGGGGCGCATATGACGTTGTTTGCCCGGGTCGTCGAGCTCCTCAAGGCCGAGCGAGCCGACGACATCGTCGTCTTCGGCGGCGGCATCATTCCCCAGGCGGATCGGGCGCCACTGTCAGAAATGGGCGTGGCTGCAGTCTTTACACCAGGCTCGAGCATGGCCGAGGTCGTGGACTGGGTCCGGGCCAATGTTCGCCCTCCTCGGACCGCAACCTCCTGACCTCCTCCGCCGCCGCGATCGGCGACCATTAGGCTCGTTTTCGCTCGAGCCGTCGTCTCAGCAGGAGGTCAGGGTGGATTTGTACGAGTACCAGGCGCGTGACATCTTCGAGACGTACGGCGTGCCTGTGCTGCGCGGCATGACCGCGACCAGGCCGGAAGAGGCCAAGGCGGCCGCCGCCGAACTCGGCACCCCGGTCGTGGTGGTCAAAGCGCAGGTCAAGACCGGCGGCCGTGGCAAGGCGGGCGGCGTCAAGATCGCCAAGACGCCGGATGAGGCGGCCGCGCGCGCCCAGGAGATTCTTGGCCTGAACATCAAGGGTCATGTCGTCAAGACGGTGATGATCACCGAAGGCGCTGACATCGCCGAGGAGTACTACTTCTCGCTGCTGCTCGACCGAGCCAATCGCCGCTACTTGGCGATGTGTTCCCGCGAGGGCGGCATGGACATCGAGACGCTCGCGGTGGAACGGCCCGAAGCACTGGCGCGGGTCCCGGTCGACCCGAACACCGGCATCGATCAGGCCAAGGCCGACGAGATCGTGACCGCCGCTGGATTCGAAGGCGACGATGCGGCAAAGATCGCCGACGTTCTCCAGCTGCTCGCCAAGGTCTACACCGAGGAAGACGCCACGCTGGTCGAGGTCAACCCGCTGATCAAGACGGCGGACGGCGCCATGATCGCGCTGGACGCCAAGGTGTCTCTGGACGAGAACGCTGTCTTCCGGCACCCGGAGCACGAGTCTCTCGCCGACATTGCCGCAGAGGACCCGCTCGAAGCGGCGGCCAAGGCGAAGGACTTGAACTACGTCAAGCTCGACGGCTCGGTGGGGATCATCGGTAACGGTGCGGGACTGGTGATGAGCACCCTCGATGTCGTCGCGTACGCCGGGGAGGAGTTCCCGGGTTCGCCCAAGCCGGCCAACTTCCTCGACATCGGCGGCGGCGCCAGTGCCGAGGTGATGGCGAATGGCCTGGAGATCATCATCGGCGACGATCAGGTGAAAAGCGTGTTCGTCAACGTCTTCGGTGGGATCACGGCGTGTGACGCGGTGGCCAACGGGATTGTGCAGGCCTTTGAGCTCCTGGCCAGCCGGGATGAGCACGTTGACGTGCCACTGGTGGTACGGCTTGACGGCAACAACGCCGACTTGGGACGAAGGATATTGACCGAAGCCGGGCTGCCCGGACTTGAACAGGTCGACACGATGGACGGTGCCGCCCGTCGGGCTGCCCAGCTGGCCGCTAGCTGAGGGGCGTCAAGAGATGGCAATATTCCTGAACTCCGATTCCCGGGTCATCGTCCAGGGCATGACCGGCTCGGAAGGCCGCAAGCACACCCAGCGGATGCTGAAGTCCGGGACGAGCATCGTCGGCGGCGTGACTCCTGGCAAGGGCGGTCAGATCGTCGAATTCGATGCAGCCGGGGTGCCCGTCTTCAATTCCGTCGCCGAGGCTGTCCAGGCCACCGGCGCCGATGTGACTGTGATCTTCGTTCCGGCCAAGTTCACCAAAGCTGCGGTACTCGAGGCCATCGGAGCCGAGATACCGCTGGCGGTGGTGATTACCGAGGGAGTACCGGTCAAGGACACCGCCGAGTTCTTCGCCCTGTCGCAAGGCTCTTCGACGCGGTTGATCGGGCCCAATTGCCCTGGGCTCATCTCACCCGGCCAGTCCAATGCCGGCATCATTCCCGCGGACATCACCAAGGCTGGCCGGATCGGCCTCGTCTCGAAGTCGGGCACGCTGACCTACCAGATGATGTACGAACTCCGCGACATCGGCTTCTCATCGGCGGTGGGCATCGGAGGTGACCCAATCATCGGCACCACCCACATCGATGCGCTGCAGGCGTTCTCACTCGACCCGGACACCGACGCCATTGTGATGATTGGTGAAATTGGCGGCGACGCGGAGGAACGAGCAGCTGAATTCATCTCGGGCAGCGTTAACAAGCCCGTGGTTGGCTACGTCGCCGGGTTCACTGCCCCGGAGGGCAAGACCATGGGACATGCCGGTGCCATCGTCTCCGGCTCGTCCGGCACGGCCGCAGCCAAGAAAGAGGCATTGGAGGCTGCCGGAGTGAAGGTCGGCAAGACGCCCAGCGAAACCGCGCAGCTCGTGCGAGACGTGATGACAGAGCTCGCCGCTAGCGCTGGGTAGATCGTCGCCGCGCTAGTTGACCTGAGAAGCGCGCTGCCCGGCGCGAACGGCGACAGTGCGCCATTCGTCGTCGCTCAGGTCGAATTTGCCCTTCGGACTGAGGAAGGTATAGACCACCTTCGGACCGGCGGCCACTGCGCCGACGCGATACTTCAGAGAGCCGTTAGTCAGCTTCTGCGTCACTGTGACGGCCCAGCCGTCGATCTTCGTTCCCTTGGCACCCGGGCCCGAGACGGATTTCGGCGACGGCACGCTCGCGGTGAGCTTGCGCTTCGGGCACCTGTCGACGGTCGTTCGAAGATCTGAAACGAACTTCCTGGCGGCCTTGTCGTTCTTCATGGTCAGAATGATCTCGTCCAGGCCGAACCCGGGATCTGCGCCGTCCTCGAGGAGGTAGGTACGGGCGGTTCGAGAGGTGGCCGGGGTCTTGGCCCAGTCCACGCTCTCACACTGCGCCCCGGCGAAGTCCGCGCGTGGCACGTCGGGGACATCACCCACCCACCGGGAAGCCGTATCGCCCACCGGCGGCAGGTCGCCGGCAGCCAGGAAGCCTGGTTGGTCCCCGCCGATGGGCGGCGGACCAGGCTTGACGGCCAGATCCTCCGGGCAGGCGCCGCCGGCGTTGCGGCATTGAGTGGTCGTGGCGGCAGCCAGCGCCTTGGCCACCTTGGCGATGTCAACGGGTTCGCCGGTCTGAGCGACATCGACGACGTTCGTCACCCTGCCCGTTCGGTTCAGGACGACGCTGTGATATATGGCCTTGCCCTCTTGTTCGATGACCACCACCAGACCGACCGCCTGGTCGCCGAGGCCGTTGACACTCGAACCGGATCGGACGTATCCGCCGGCATCGGCGCAACCGCCGAGGGACCTTGCGGCGACGGCGTACGC
>OBLS010001105.1_pt1 | contig 10768 bp, 9 predicted proteins | sample 1519901 | NCBI WGS metagenome assembly OBLS01 (sample SAMEA3113585, study PRJEB22503) | soil metagenome
TCGCCTTGTCGACACCGGTGGCACCGGCCAGGCGCTCCGCACCGCGGGCTCCGGCTCCGAGCACTCGCGCGGCCGGAGAGCGAGACCTCGTCCGGGCCGGCTCGCGGCCGCTGCCATCAACGCTCACGAAACCGACTGTAGCCCGCCAGCGGACAGACCCGACGACGTCTAGTGCCGAGCCCAGCGGATGGGGTAAGGCGGGAGCCACTTTGGTGCCGGCGCCCCTGGTCGCCGCCGACGAGTCGCCGCTATACGGGTTCGACTGGCGGGCACCGGTGCCCGACAACCGAACGAATCGTCGGCAATCCGCGGGCATCGCCTTACCGAGTCGCTCAGGCGCTTGCCACACACGCGAGAGCGCGCCGGCATCTCCGCAGGGCCGCCGACCTCTTCCGCCAGGTCGGCGTGCCGCCATGGGCGGAGCGCGCCGAAGCGGAGCTGCGCGCCACCGGCGAGACTGCCAGGCGGCGGGACCCCTGGACGCTCGACCAGCGGCCCCGCAGGAGCTGCTCGTCGCCTCCGGCATGACCAACCGCCAGATCGCGCACAGCTCTACCTCAGCCCGCGCACGATCGACTATCACCTGCGCAAGGTCTTCAGCAAGCTCGGCGTTACCTCGCGCTCCGAGCTGGTGCGCATGGGCGTGCCACAGCAGGAAGCCGTCTGACCCGGCAACGCCGACCGGCATTCGCCGACGGTCGGAAGAACCCAAGTGAGAGCGCTCCTATGGCGGTTTCTCCTGCAAACCTCCAGATTTGCAGGAGAGGTAGCGCCTGCCGGAGCAAATCAGCAAACCATGGCGGGACTCGTGCGTTGAAGTACAAGACACACCTCCCCTGACCGAGCGCACGAAAGGACGCGTTGCACTCGCGGACCGCTCCTACCCAAGCACCGCTCCTCCCGGACGCGTCAGCACCCGCCCCGAGGGACCTACGACACCCGACCTTGATCTCCAGGCCGAAGGTCGCGGGCAAATTCTTGTCCGCCGGCGGGCAGAAGCTCTGGGTGCGCGGTGTCACGTACGGGACGTTCCGGCCGCGCGCCGACGGGGAGCTGTTCCCGGAGGACGACGTCGTCGAAAGCGACCTCGCGAGCGTAGCTGCCGCCGGGCTGAACGCGATCCGCACCTACACCGTGCCTCCGCGACGCCTGCTCGACGCGGCGCGCCGCCACCACCTGCGGGTGATGGTCGGCCTGCCGTGGGAGCAGCATGTTGCGTTCTTGGACGATCCTCACCGACCTGCCTCGATCGAGCAGCGAGTCGCGGCGGGTGTCCGGGCCTGTGCGGGTCATCCAGCGGTCCTCTGTTACGCGATCGGCAATGAGATCCCGGCGCCGATCGTCCGCTGGCACGGGCGTCGCCGCATCGAGCGTTTCATCGAACGCCTGTACCGGATCGCGAAGCTCGAGGATCCCGACGGGCTTGTCACGTACGTCAACTTCCCGTCGACCGAGTATCTCGAGTTGCCGTTCCTAGACATCTTCTGCTTCAACGTGTACCTCGAGGAGCGCCAGCGTCTCCAGTCTTACCTCGCCCGCCTCCACAACCTGGCGGGCGACAAGCCGCTGCTCGTCGCCGAGATCGGCCTGGACAGCCGCCGCAACGGCGAACAGACGCAAGCCGACAGCCTCGACTGGCAGATCCGCACAGCGGCCGCCGCCGGCTGCGCGGGCGCCTTCGCGTTCGCTTGGACCGACGAATGGCATCGCGGCGGCCACGACATCGAGGATTGGGACTTCGGGCTGACGCGCCGCGACCGGACCCCCAAGCCGGCCCTCCGCTCGGTTGGTGAAGCGTTCCGGCACATGCCCCCGCGACCGGCCGAAACCTGGCCGCGGATCTCGGTCGTGGTCTGCAGCTGCAACGGTGCAGACACGCTCCGTGACTGCTTCGACGGCCTGGTGGCCCTCGACTACCCCGACTACGAGGTAATCGTGGTCGACGACGGCTCGACTGACGCCACGGCGGCGATTTCGAAGGACTATCCCTTTCATCTCATCGCGACCCCCAACCGCGGCCTGGGAAGCGCCCGGAACACGGGCTTGGCGGCGGCGACGGGTGCGATCATCGCGTACGTCGACGATGACGCGAGACCCGATCCAGACTGGCTGACCTATCTCGCTCACACGTTCATGACAACCGACTACGCGGGCGTCGGCGGCCCCAACATCGCGCCGGGCGGAGACGGGCCAATCGCGGACTGCGTCGCGAACGCCCCGGGCGGTCCCACGCACGTCCTGTTGAGCGATCGCGAGGCTGAGCACATTCCGGGCTGCAACATGGCGTTCCGCCGGGGCTGCCTCGAGGCCATCGACGGCTTCGACCCCCAGTTCCGTGTTGCTGGGGACGATGTCGATGTGTGTTGGCGCCTCGAGCAGCACGGCTGGCGACTCGGCTTCAACCCTGCTGCGATGGTGTGGCACCACCGCCGCAATTCGCTGCGCGCCTTCTGGAAGCAGCAGCGCGGATATGGCAGGGCGGAAGCGCTCCTAGAGCGCAAGTGGCCGGAGAAGTACAACGCCGCCGGCCACATCTCGTGGGGGGGCCGTATCTACGGGCCCGGCCTTCTGCGCGCCGCGCTGCCACGCCGCTCGCGCGTCTACTACGGCACCTGGGGGACCGGCCTCTTCCAGCAGCTGCACCGACCGGCTCCGGGCGGCCTCCGCTCGGTTCCACTCATGCCTGAGTGGTACATCGTGCTCGCGGCTATCGCCGCTCTCTGCGCCCTCGGCGCACTCTGGCAGCCGCTGCTTCTATGTCTGCCGGTGCTCGTGGTCGGGCTCGCCTTGGTAGTCATCCAGGCCGTTCGCGGATCGAGCCGCGCCTCCTTCGCGACGGGCGGCGGAAGGCGACGACGGCTCGGCCTTCACGCGCTCACCGCCGGCCTGTACCTGGCGCAGCCCCTCGCACGCCTCGCGGGGCGCCTCGGTCACGGACTTACTCCCTGGCGGCGCCACTCCCGGGGCCGCGCTCCCCTGGTCCGCCCGCGCACCGTCGCCATCTGGAGCGAGGACTGGCGCCAACCCGAGGAGTGGGTCGGACGAGTCGAGGCGCGCCTGCTGCAGCGCGGGGCACCCGTGCGGCGTGGTGGCGACCATGACCGCTGGGACATCGAAACGCGCGGCGGCCTGCTCGGACGGGTCCGACTAAGCACTGCTGTAGAGGAGCACGGCGCCGGCCGCCAGTTGGCGCGCTTCCGGCTCATGCCCGCGCCCTCCCCCGTCGCCGTCGGCCTCGGCTCGACCGCCGCGGGGCTGAGCCTATGGGCCGCCGCGGCATCGGCTCCACTCGCCGCCGTGGCGCTTGCGTGCTTCACCGTGGTCGTGGCCGGCCGGGTGCTGCTCGAGCTGGCAAGCGGCGCAGCGCCGCTCTACGCGGCGATCCAGGACGGCACGAAGCAGGCGCCGAGGGGAACGTCATGACCCGTCGGCGGCGCGCGCGTACATACCGCCGTGTGGGCCGCGAAACACGTGGATTCCGAGGGCAGATCGCGCTGCTCTTCCTCTTGAGCGCGCTGAGCAGCGGGCTCGTGCTGCTCGTGCCGGTGCCGCTCAAGGTCGCGGTGGACAGCGTGCTGGGCTCCGAGCCGGTCCCCGGCTGGCTCGCCGCGATACTGCCGGCCGGCGGGACGGGCTCGGACCCGGCGCTCTTGCTGACGCTGGCGATCCTCTTCGTGGTGGTGACGCTGGTGATGCAGCTGGCCGAGCTCGCGTTGCTGATCCTGAGCGCATACACGGGCCAGAAGCTCTCGCTCGCGTTTCGGAGCAAGCTGTTCGGGCACGTACAACGGCTGTCGTTCGCCTACCACGACGAGCGCGGGACGCTGGACTCGAACTACCGCATCCAGTGGGATGCACCGGCGGTGCGCTACATCGCCGTCGATGCGGCGATCCCGCTTGTGACCGCCGCCATGACGGTCATCGGGATGGTCGCGGTCACGTTCGTCATCGACTGGCAGCTCGCCGTCGTGGCGCTCACAATCGCCCCACTTCTGATTGCGCTCCTACGGGTCTACGGCTCCGCGCTTCGCAGGCAGTGGCATGAGGCGAAAACGCTCGAGAGCTCGGCCTTCTCGGTGGTCCACGAGGCCCTCGGGGCGCTCAGAGTCGTCAAGGCGTTCGGCGGCGAAGACCGTGAGACCGCCCGCTTCGTCGATCGGTCGAGCGAGAGCGTAAGGGCAAACGTGCGCGTTTCTCTCACCGAGGGCCTGCTCACTGTCGCAGTTGGGCTCACCATCGGCATCGGGACCGCCCTCGTGCTGTACATCGGCGTAAGGCGGGTGGATGCCGGGAGCCTCACGCTCGGCGAGCTGCTCCTCGTCATGGCTTATCTAACTCAGCTCTACGAGCCACTGCGAACGATCGCCAAAAAAATCGGCGATCTGCAGGAATCAGCCGCGAGCGCGGAACGAGTCTTCGCGGTCCTCGACCGGGCGCCCGAACTGGGCAACCGCCCGGGCGCTCGTCGCGTGCAACGGGCGGTCGGCGCGATGGAGCTGCGTGAGGTGTCGTTCGGCTACGACGACGAGCGAGCTGTCCTCGAGCAAATATCGCTCACGGTGGCACCGGGGACCAGTGTCGGCATCGCCGGGACGACCGGTGCGGGCAAGACCACGCTGGTGGGCCTGCTGACGCGGTTCTACGACCCGACATCGGGACAGGTCCTTCTCGACGGTGTCGACCTGCGGGACTACCGGCTCCGAGACCTGCGAAACCAGTTCGCGATCGTCCTGCAGGAACCCCTCCTGTTCTCCACGAGCGTCGCGGAGAACATCCGATACGGGCGCGTGGACGCGGCCGACCCGGACGTGATCGCGGCGGCCGAGGCCGCCGGGGCGCACGACTTCATAAGCCGGCTGTCCGACGGCTACGCGACGGTCGTCGGCGAGCGCGGCATGCGCCTCTCCGGCGGTGAACGTCAACGCATCGCACTGGCGCGCGCCTTTTTGAAGGACGCCCCCGTTCTCATCCTCGACGAGCCGACCAGCTCAGTCGATACCCAGACGGAGGCGGTGATCATGGACGCTATGCGGCGCCTGATGGCGGGTCGCACGACTTTCATGATTGCCCACCGGCTCAGCACGCTCGACTACTGCGATGCGCGCATCATGCTCAGCGATGGCCGCGTCCGCGATGTTCAAGCGGCGCGTTCGGCACCAGCCGCGGGGCTTTCGGAGCTGCGCCGCGCGTAGCAGAGCCGCCTTCGACACGCGGTTTCGCCCTCCAAGCGGGCCGGGCCACTCGCGCGATCGCTGCGAAGCGCCCCGGACGCCAGGCGCCTGAGCGGCCTCGATAGCCCGGGGCGGACCAGAGAATCGAAGTTCCTGCGTCGCCGGTTGCGATGGGGACCGGTGCCCGGTAACCGAACGAATCGCGCAATCTACCGGCATCTTCGTGAAGAGATGTACGAATCCAACTCGCTTCCAGAACGAATCTGTTCGTAACCATCCGCAGCCGTCGCGGTCGCTCCTAGGGCGCTGTGCCGCAGTCCTCGTTCATCCTGGCGGCGGCGGCCGGCGACGGGATGCCGACCGCGTCGGTGCCGCAGGCGACCGGCCCGTACATCTTGGCGGCGGCGGCCGGGGACGGGATGCCGACCGCGACGCTGCCGGCATTGGTATCGCTGGGAACGCTGGCGGACACCGCCGCCGGCGTCTGCGATGACACGACCGGCTCGTCCTCGATGTTCACGAGGGCGAACGTCGCCGTTGCGACGGCGGCGCCAAGGACGGCCGCGGCCGACGATAGGACGGCGAGCGAGCGTCTCGGGTGCTGCAGGTTCGATGCGTACTGCATCCTGACCTCCATTGTGGCTTCGGCCAATCTCTAATTCGGCGCTGTGTCGCTTCGCGTCGTGGCACCGACCACGAACTTTTGCGGGCGACCACCTGAGCCGCGCTCTGGACTCCAGCCCATGGACGGCAGATACTGGGCACATGAGGTCAATTCACGTTCGAGTCGAGGACGACCTCTACATGCGCATTCAGGAGGAGGCCGCCCAGCAGGACCTGTCCGTGGCCAGCTTCGCGCGTGTCGCGACGATCGCCCGCGCGCTTCTCTGGGGGGTCCGTAGGGGCGCACCCTGGGCTGATACGGACGCCTGGGGAGAGGCGGTGACGATCATCGAGGAGATCGAAAGCCGTGATCGGGCCGCCCGCGCGAAGCTCGCCCGCGACAGTCGCGTGGGCGGGAGCTTCCGGGACAAGCTCGAGCGGGAACGGGCAGCGCCGCCGTAGATCCTGGCGCCCGGCTGGGTGACCGGCTCGCGCGAAATGAGGTCCGCATGTCCCCAATTTGTGCAGATCTCGTGGGAAGCCGATCGAAAACTTCGTGGCTCGCGCCACGACGCGTGCGTCGGTAGGGCGCCGCACACTGGCCCCTTCCCCGGACTCGCGTGGCTCCCGAGGAATGTGGAGCCGCCCAGGAGGTTCCCCGTGCAGTACGCACCCCAGCTCCACCAGCCAAGCCGGACGCTCGTCGTACCGCTGCTCGCCGCGGTGCTTGGCGCGGCCGTCGCGACCGCGACGTTCGCCCTCATCAACATCGAGGACGAGGCGGTCACCGTGTCGCTGCCCTCTCAGGCCGTGCAATCGGCGCCGCCGAGCGACGCGGTCGCCGGGCAGCGAAACGACGCCGGCCCGGCGGAGGGCACGGCCCAGCAGATCATGGCGACGCCTCAAGGCTCCAGCGCCGCTGCGGCCGCGAGCGCCGCGCCCCGCTATGACGGCGGGCCGAACGAGGGCACGAGCTCGAGCGCGATGACGCCCCCAGCCGAGGAATCGGCCGGCCCTCAGCCATACGGTGGCACGCGACCCTGAGGACGTCATGCCAACGAGGATTTGCTTCAGCGGCATCGGCGGTGACGCGATCACCGTAGAGGAGAGCCCTGAGCAGATTCGGGACGTACTGAGCAACCGCTATGGCACGCCCGTACTCCTCACCCGGAACGGCCGGCACGACTGCGTATACATCAACCCTGAGCGCATCGCGTGCTGGTATCCGAGCGCCGACCAGGGCGAGCCGTATGTGATGTCACGCCCATTCAAAGGACCGATATGAGAGCCATGAGGATGAGACACAGGACCTGGTTGCGCAGATTCAGGATCCTCGTCCTCCCCGCGTGCGCGCTCGCCCTGGCGTTCCCGGCGAGCGCGCCCGCGGCCCCCGGTCAGGACCTGCGGTCGCCCGACGCCCGCGACGCGGCGCGTGTCGCGTCGCAAGCGGAGGCGCAGAGCCAGCACGGTCCAGCGCGGGCGACGAGGGCGGTCGAGAGCACCAGCTCGGACGACGACACGCTGGCGATCGCGCTTTCGAGCGCCGCCTTCGGAGTGGCGCTGGCCGGGTTCGCGGTGGCCCTCGGCGCGCTGGTTCGCCGGCCCAGAAGCAGGTGGAGCGTCAACTAAGTCCGCTCGGCGCGCAGCACATCCGCGAGTCCTTCTCGGGAATCGATTTCGAGCTTCCGGTAGGCGTGGGTCAGGTGCGTCTCCACCGTCCTGACGGCGACGAAGAGTGCTTGAGCGATCTCGCGATTCGCCATGCCCTCGGCCGCCAGGAGCGCCACGCGGAGCTCGGCGGGCGTGAGAGCGTCACGTCCGCGGCCGGCGTCGCGGCGTGGCCGCGCGCCTGCCATGACCATCTCCGCACGCCCGGCCTTCGACAGGGCTGCAGCGGAGCACCGGTGCGCCAGGTCGACGCCCTCCCGTAGACAGACGAGCGCCTCGGCGCGGTGGCCCTCCCGGCGGAGCGAGGACCCGAGGTCGATGAGCGCACGGGCATGCTCGAGCATGGCCGGGGAGGATGCGAGCACGTGAACCGCCTGGCGGAGCGATGCGATGCCGCGCTCGCCGCCCTCGAGCACGCCGATGGTGCGCAACGCGATCCCCCGCGCACGCGAGGCCCCGAAGGCGTCGGCGAGCGTGGCCTCCTCGCGCGCGAGTCTGAGTGCTTCGGGAACCTCTGCCTGCATTGCCCGCCCGAGGGCGTGACGCGAGCGCCACGGCCATACGCACGGTCCGAACGATCCGGATGCAAACCAAGGAGCCACGGCGCGCATATCCGCCTCCCCAGCCTCGACGTCGCCCAGCGCGATCCGCAGGCGCCCGCGATTCTGCCGGAGGACGAGATACGGCAGAAGCGGCGGGCCCGTCTCCGGTGCACCGGCTTCGGCGAGAAGGGTCGCCGCCTCCTCCGGCCGCCCTCGATCGATCAGGACGTCGACGAGGAAGGCAAGCGCGTAGGTGCGCGCAGCCCACCGGTTGTTCGGGGCGATCTCGATTGCGTACCTGGCGTCGGACTCGGCTTCCGGGAGGCGGCCGGTCCGGTACTCGAGGACCGATCGGAAGCAGTGCGCGAGCGCGGATCCGAGCTTCGAGCCCTTCATGCGCGCGTCCACGAGAGCCGCCTCCACCGCGGGCGCGGCTGTCTCGAATGCATCCGACAGAATGAGGCCGCTCACGGCGTACCAGTAGGACGGCGACTCGGCACCCACCTCGGAAAGCAGTTGCCCCTTGGCGAGCGCCCGCTTCGCGCAGCCGATCGCCTCGTCATCGGTCGCCGCGACCGCATCGGCCTCGCCGGCCACCGCCGCCAGCGCGAGTCGCTCCCCAAAGGTCCGGCCCTGAAGGCCGGCGTAGCAGAGCCTGCGCGCGCGCGCGAGTGCGGCCGGCCGCAGCTCCGGGTGCACGCGCCCCGCGTTGATTAGGTCCGCCTCGAGCTCCAGCGACAGCTCACGGTCGGTCTCGCCGAGCTCCTGCGCACTTTGTTCGAGAACCGCCACGGCCTCCTGCGGGCGGCCGCTGTGAAGCAGCGGCACGGCGAGCTCGCGTGCGATCTCGACTCGCTCTCGCTGGTCAGCCGCCAGAGCGAGCGCCGCACGGAGGTGCTCGGCAGCCCGGGGCTGGTGTTCGGACACCTCGGCCCTCCCGAGGAGACGCAGCACGCCGGCGCGCTGCCACTCCGCCGGCGGCTCGGCTAACGCTCGGTCCAGATACGCAAGCGCGGTCCCGGGAGCGCCCGCGGTCCCGGCGGCGCGAGCGGCCTCGCACAGCACGTCCACGAGCAGCGCGTCACCGTTCGGGTCGACGCCGAGCAGGTGGGTGGCCACCTGCTCGACCGGGGCACCGGCCTCGTCGAGCAGCTGCGCCGCACGCGCATGCCAGACGCTGCGCTTGTGCGACGGGATCGAGCTGTGGAGGGCCTGCCCGATGACGGGCTGGAGGAACTCGAGTGGCTCACCGGGGCGTACGAGCCCGGCGGCGATCAGCGCGTCCGCGGCGTGGGTCGCTTCGCTCTCGTCGTCGATCCCCGCGAGCGCGGCGGCCTGGTCGAGCCGCGCCGTGCCTCCCCATATCGCGACACCCGCCGCGAGGTCGCGTGCCAGCGTCGGCAGGCGTGCCAGCCGCCTGTCGAGCGCGCGCGAGATCGCTCCCGATTCGAGGTCGCCGAGGCGATCGGCCTCGACCTCGGCGCCGAGGTCGCAGAGCTCGTCGAGCACCGCCTGGAGGAGAAACGGATTACCGCCCGTGCCCGCGTGGCAAGCCGCGCCGAGAACACCGCTCGTCGAGGGGCCGAGCCGCTCCTCGACGAGACCCTCTGTTGCGGCGCGCGAGAGCGGCGCCAACGCGAGCGTCGTGGCGTGCCCGGACAGCGACAGCAGCAGCTCTCGGTGCTCGGAAGCGCCGGCCGGATCGAGAGCAACGAGGAGCAGAACCGGAAGGTCGTCGATGGATGCCGCCAGGTACTCGAGCCAGCGCAGCGAGGGACCGTCGGCCCAGTGCGCGTCATCTACCGCGACGAGGAGCCGCTTGGACAGCGCAAGGTTCGCGAGCGCCCAGTAGAGCCCGTGAAGAGCGGCGCCGACGGCGCCGGCGTCCGCCGCGAACTGCGCCGTGGACGGCCGGAACCCGAGCGGCGCGTCCGCCAGTGCGGCTGCGTCACGGAACACGTCGGCGCGCTCGGCATCGGGAAGCGCAAGGGTCGGCGCGAAGAGGCTGCGCACGACCCCCCACGGGTACATCCGGTTGAACTCGCCGCCACGCGCGGTCAGAACGCGCAGGCCACTGTCGCGCGCGGTATCGCAGGTGAATCCGAGCAACGCCGTCTTGCCGATGCCGGCCGGGCCCTCGACGACAACTACGCTGCCGGTCCCCTCACGCGCTGCGAGGAGCCCTTCCTGCAGCTCTTGAAGCTCGCTCGCTCGTTCGAGGAGCGTTTCCGCCATGCTCAATGCTAGCCGAACTTCGCCAGAACCTGTGCACGTCGCCGCACCGTGTAGCAAATTGGTTGCAGGCCGACGGGATGCTTATCGGCTTACGCGGGCGTCACGCCGTGCTGCTTCAGATAGTCGAGGTAGAACGGCCGAAGCAGCTCGGCGACATCGCCTCGACCGGCGTCGGTGACGTCGTCAAGATGGGCGGCGATCGACGCCACGTCCGACTCTGCGGCGACATCCGCCTCTGCCTCGCGCAGCTCGCCGGCTCCGGCCTCGGCTACCGGCAGCACCTCCATCAGCCGCCAAAAGAAGCGGATATCGAGGTGACGGCGCGCGCGGCGCACGGCCAGATCGTGGAGTTCGGCCGTCGAAAGCCGGTCGAGCGAATCGTCAGCGGACACGAGCCGGGAGCCTAACCCGATTCGTCAAGGACTTCCGCGCGTACACGGAGCAGCTTCGCCTCAGCCAGACCGTCCCGTCGCTCGGCTCAGACGGAAGGCGGAGCCGCATCCGGCCTGCGGGCGAGCTGCGACCAGGGGGCGCGGGCAACCTCATCGT
>OBLS010001106.1_pt1 | contig 10753 bp, 12 predicted proteins | sample 1519901 | NCBI WGS metagenome assembly OBLS01 (sample SAMEA3113585, study PRJEB22503) | soil metagenome
AATAGAACTGTCATAGATGGCTGGAATAATTCCTTGTCTGTTAGACAGAAAATCATTTCCAACTGTCAACTCTAACAAGGATAACGTAGGAGTAAGTAGGAGTGTCGCGACTAAAACAATATTAATTGTAAATGACGACATCAGTCTTCTCCTTTGGACTCGTTTTTCATTCACGCCTTTCCTTTACTAGTATTATTGACGTTATTACAACATAGGCAATCTGAAATATCTCTACTGCTATAGCCATCTCACTTATAGGTCCTCCTCTTCCAGTAATCGGATTACCTGGCATTCTTGTAGTAGCCCATATTATTATCAATATTATAGTACCAGCTATTCCTATGTAGTACCAGACTCTTCCCCATCTCTTTAGCATGGGTATTACCCAAAATATTTGAGCAATTCCAGAAATAATGAAAAATATTCCGGAATTTGGATTTCGACCAATTATGTTAGGTACCAACATAAGATGCAATATACCGGCGATTGCTGTTGTTGCAGCTGCAGCATAATACAATACACTGCTTTTATTTACTTTCATATTTTCTCACCCGTTTCGATTTTTGAGGGTTTAAGGAAGCAGGCCCAGTCGGCAGACCAACTAGAAACAAGAAGCATGATTACCAAAATTATTCTGACAAACGGTGGTTTTTACAATCAAATTTGCAAAATATAATAATAGATTATTGTAATACATTCTCGTTAAGATCGCTATTAGCAACCTTGTTCTCATTTTTGCTTTCACCAATATGCGTTAATTCTTCGTCTTGGTCAGAATTAATGTTTAATTTCGATAATTCAATGGCTAATTTTTCTAATAAGAGGACAGGCCCAAAATGAGAATTTAACTTATACATGTTAACCTTACCTATTTTCCTGCTATTGGATACTAATTGGTATCTCGTCAAGTGTGGTATTTCTCTGAAAATGGTTTTTAACGCAAGGCCAGTTTTGTTTGATATTTCTCCTGGGGAATAGTCAAAGTCCTTATGATCAAGGAAGAAATCTAAGATTTGAGCAACTGCTCCGGAAGAAAAAACTTTGTATAACGCACCGCTGTCGCCCATATTACCGTGAAGTTGGGCATTAGTCGTTTCTGCATTCAACACATTAAGTAGTTTCATAAGGCCATATTTGTCTGTTGCTACCACCCTAAAAGACTTATTGACTGTTCTTGAAAAGGCTAGATTTGCTCTATCACAAAGAATAATTAGTACGTTATGTCCGTATATAACACGTATTTGTTCTTTAACAGATTTGAAATGTCAATCGTCCGTATACTCGCTAAAAAACGGGATGCGGTGAGAATATCTTCCCTGATAGAAGGCTTTCCAGACTATTACTCGGAACAGGTTCTATTAGCTATTTCAAGTTTAAATTATCGAGGTTACATTCTTTTTTCGGACCTAAATACCCCACACATACGTGTTTACTTGAATCTGGATAAAAGGGAAGAAGTCTTAAAAATTATTGACCCCCTACCGATCCTAACTCCTGCCAAAGATAACAATTCTCACAACAATGTAGTAGAAAGGGCTGTTAATCCAGTTATCATAAGATCCATTGCTGTTTTTTCCTTGATTGTCTTTGGATTTCTCAGTACATTGGGTATTGCGGAATTTTCCGGGGAAAATCAGGCTACTAACGTGCCTTATAATGATCGACATTTGTTAAAAAATCATAATGATTTTGAAAAGCCGGTAAAATATCAATGGTATTCCGATAAAGAATATGATAGAGGCACAAATTCTTCTTTGTCCGCTTCATACTCTCCTCCTCCTAGCCATTTTGGGCAGGCTTTGTACCCTTGTTCGCCCGAACGGAATTTCTCATCCTGAAGGAAGATTCTAGGTTTCTATCTATCCTCATTTGGGGATAGATCTAAGGATATAGAATTAAAAAGTAGCCTGTTACCAGTCTTTCAAACTTTTGGCCGTAAGTCCTGGGATTTAGATAATATCCAACGATGGCTGTGACCAGATCTATGGACATTTATGTCCATACCGGGGGACATATTTGACAACGTTTAAATGTAGAAGGTTTGCAGAACAGGTAATGAAAAACCATTTGGAACTGTTCGTAGGTATGCTGACAGTTTTTGGAGTGGCTGTCTCAGGTATATTGGTTGGCTTATCCTACATCTCACAGCCTGTTGTAGCTCAAGTAAGTAATACAACCTCTTCGCCGGCAGCGGAAACTGCCAACAGAACCGAAAAATCTCAGCAAGTAAATATTACTGGTTCCATTCCTTTACAATCCACAATTAACCAAGCACTACGTTCTGAAATTCAGGTTCCAATGTCCGAAGCGATAACTACGGCACAAAATACAGCAGGAGGAAATTCATCAGTTGTTGCAGCTTTTCTTAGCCCTCTGAAAGGATTCCTCGTATATAATATAGGCGTAATGAGCGCGAACAACACGTTATACAAAGTAATTGTAGATCCTGGTAATGGGGAGGTTCTCTATACATCAGAAGGTCGACAATTGAATTCCTTTCATCAGTTGATGTCCGGACCCTTTGGACACGGCAAGGAATTTGGAGATGAAAGAGGATTTGGACATGGTGGACAGTTCGGCGATTGGAAAGGACATGGTAGAGGATATGGTCAAGGTGGAGGCGAATTTTGGCATAATAGATAACAAGAAGTCTTCGACAGCCAGCAGCTCCAGTTAATTAACAGAATTTGGCTATTAGGGATTAATGACAACAAATTGAGAAGAGAGTAAAAAACTTAATGACAGATAAAGGGTCATTCTTTTACTATGCGGGAATTATCTTTCTTGTCTTGGCTATAGCAATGTCCGGCCTACTTTTTGGGGTAATAGCTGTTCATGAAGATGAAAATGATGGGTACAACCAGGATGAAGATGAACTTGATTATGAAGATTTTGAAGATCAAAACTCTATACAAATATGTTGTGCATGGGGAGATGAAATTGAAGATGGAACGCTCACATATATCATAGATGAAGCGGACTCACAGCTTAGAGAAGCAGTTTATAATTCCATAGAAGAGTGGGATGCAGAAATTGAACGGTTAACCTTTGAAGAAGTATCCAATAGACGTAGCGCAGATGTAGAAATATACTTTCGAGATGATGGAGGACATAAAGCGGGTGAAACAAGAAATTATTTTGACGGATATGGATTTCTTACAAAATCCCGTATAATAGTATCTGAAGCTGCATTTGGTTTTGGATTTAATATACATCAGCTAGAACAAATCACTAAGCATGAAATAGGTCATGTATTAGGCCTGGGGCATTCAACATTTGATGGCAGCCTTATGACACGGAAAGTTGATCCTGATACAGGATCTGTGTCAGACTGCGAAATAAATGCGGTATATAAGGCCCAACATTGGAAGTTCGAAGAAGACAGCAATTTTCCTGACTATCCAGAGCAAGAATATGTAGAATGCAATATGTAGGAGATAAGAAGAAAATGATAGAGATTCTTAGGTGCCCCACATGCAATAATTCGAATCACGCTACCATTACAGATCCTGAATCCGGCGAAATTATTTGCAGTAATTGTGGTATTGTTATTTTGGACAGAATTGAAGATTATATTCATGAGGAACGGCGTGCTTATTCAATGGAAGAAGTAGATAATAGGTCCAGAACAGGGGCTCCTGCTTCTCTAGCAATTCATGACAGAGGACTTAGTACTATTATAGGCAAAGCAAACGTAGATGCCAGTGGAAAAGTATTAGATACGGCTATGCTCCCTCAAATAGAAAAATTAAGGAAATGGGACTCTTGGATAAATGTTCATAAATCCTCCGAGAGAAATCTTAGGAGAGCATTTCAGAAACTCGACACCCTGAAGGATAAACTGGGTTTGTCAGATTCTATAGTGGAAAAGACTGCTTATATATTCAGAAAAGTTCATGGAAGACATTTAGTACGTGGAAGAACGATTGATGGAATGCTTGCTGCGGCTTTATATATTGTTTGTAGAGAAATGGGAACCTCTATTACACTCAAGGACATCGCTGCTGCAAGTAATTTGACTTACAAAGATATCTCAAGAAATTATAGTGTTCTTGTATTTGAACTTGATATTAAAATTCCGTTAGTAGATCCAATGAAATGTATTGTCAAAGTTGCAAATAAACTTGGTGTAAATGAAAAAACAAAAAAACAAGCAATGAATATCATGAGTGAAGTTGTTAAAAGAGAAATGACTCCAGGAAAAGTCCCTATGGGTCTAGCGGGATCGGTACTCTATCTTTCTTCACAAATAACCGGCGAAGTGATTAGCCAAGCTAACGTTGCACAGGCGGCAGGTACTACGGAAGTAACTATTAGAAATAGATTCAAAGATCTAATACAAATAAATTCTCTATACAATAGGCTATACACTGTTAGGGGTAATCCCTGAGGTTATCATTTATCTTAATGTTTACTATGGTATTAAGATATCATGACACAATCAGATATCAAAGCTGCAAATTAATGGTCGCGAGAAGCAGAATCAAGACATAAGAAAAAGTCTTAATATATGCCCAGTGTGAGTTCTTGTTCTTCCTGTTCTTTCGATAAAATAAATAAAATAACCTACTTAGATTTGTGCCGAACCACCGTCGACAAACAATTCAATACCGGTGATAAAACTGCTCTCAGTAATCTCGTAATCTAGACGAAAGGTTAATCGGTCCTGATTATTGTCTGGCCCAAGCAAACTATAAGAACATTGATAAATGTCTGAAGGTAGCATAGGCCTATGAATATTGGTCTTATTGCTATCATTATTGCTTTTAGCGCTTTAATGGTGTGTTTGTCAGATTATAATGATAAAGCTTATGCTCAGAATACGCCGATTCAGAATGTAACTGTTAGTAATAGTACAATATACGTTATGGGGAGTGCACAGACAATGGTAAAACCTGACAAGGTCGCACTCTCATTATCAGTTGAAACAACAAACACAACGGCAAATGAAGCACTAAATGCAAATTCAGAAGCCATGAATAACACACTTGAAGCGTTAAAGGCAGCTGGGGTAAAAGAAAATGAGACTAGTACTTCATTTTTTAATATCTCTCCAAATTACAATATTACACAGGAAGACGAAGATTCCCAACCTATAGAGACTAGGGATATTATTAGTTATACTGTAACTAATTCTATTACTGTAGATTCCTTCAATCTTTTGAATGTATCACAATGGATTGATACTGCAGTACAAGCAGGAGTCAACGACATAAGCAGCATATCTTTTAGTCTTTCTGATGAAAAATCTGAACTTGTCAAAAATGATCTTTTGAAACAAGCAGTTGCAAATGCAAAAAATAAAGCGGATATCGCTACTTCTGCTTTAGGACTGAAAGTAACAGGAGTGAAATCAATTATTATTGAAGGACTTGACATAATTCCACCAATGCCGCCTCAACCCTTCTTTGCGAGAGAGACCGCAGGTGCCGATGCTCCAGATGCTGGTCCTCCTACTCCAATCATTGCAGGAGAGCAAGAAGTGAGATCCGATGTAAATATTGCATTCCTTATTGGCTGACGGTTTACTTAAATCCTATATTTTCGTAAAACCGAATGTTTTACTATCTCATCAAAAAGTACTGAGATCATGATCAAGTATGAACAGAATTTATCTTTTTCTGAATGAACTCGAAGATGCGATGATTTTTGAATCCTCACTTGGAACATTGAGAGGATAATATCGTGTTATCTTACCGACCGTGTTTGAATTTGTTAATACATCTACGTGCTCAATATATTCAAATGATATGTTAACACACCACTAGCAAGACCTGTCTGGCGTGCTGGCTCTTTATATCGGATCCCAGGATTCTGGCTTATAACTTTCAAAATGTTGCTCTGGCTGTCACTTAACTGATAATGGTGATATTGGTTGCAGCTGGATTCTTCTAATGACCTCTTGCTATCTGAGGTAGAATCTTTACTTTTTAATATCATATTATTTATTCACTTTTAATATGCCCACTCCAAATAAAGTCAGCATCGCTAAGAGAATTATGTGTGGTAGTTCTATATGAACAAGGGGAAGAGCAAACTCTTCCATATCTCCGGTAGCGTCAAAAAGGTAGATTAGCTCAACTATTGTCAATGCGAAAAATCCAAAAAACATGAACAATATTCTATTACTGCCACTTCTTCTGTAGGCAGTTGCAGATATAGCAGCAAGAAAAATCGATACAATAAAACTGATTATATGTATTACAATATGGTAAATCATAGTTGGATGGTTGAGATGTGGAAGAATCACTGGTAAAGATAGTATAGCTATTACGATAATAGAAATTGCAATCAATAATTTTGGCTTACTGGTTACTATTCTATGAATAGAAGGCGTTAAGGGTTGCATCTTCTATTACGTCCATGTGAAATCCATGCCCATATATAAAAATAGAGTGGTACATCCATCGAAATTGTTCGATGTGTGTACTAGATGACTTAAATAATACTTGAATTAGTTTTAGAAGAAATGTTCAAACAAAAATTCATTGTCACTATTGCAACTGCTACTGCTGCAGCAATACTTGTTCTTTCTCCAATAGGTATCATGCAAAACACAGCATTTGCACATCAAAGACAGTTATTTACAATCGGAGATAAAGACTACCTTTTTGTAGTAGGGTCGTTAGGTGAACCTCTGTATGTAGATCAAAAATCCGGAGTGGATTTCTCTGCTTTTTGGCCAGACCCATCTGACCCTGTAAATTCACAGGCAAATGATACAAAACCCATTGAAGGTTTGGAAAATATGTTAAAAGTAGAAGTAGCAGCTGGAGATAAAAATAAAACATTTGATTTTGAACCAGCCTTTATGAATCCAGGCCACTATGAAGCACCCTTCTTTCCGACAGTGGAAACCACTTATAATTACACTTTATTCGGAGACATTAATGGTACCGATTTTAGGGCTACGTGGACTTGCAGTCCTGCCGGAGGTGAAGGAACGCTTATTTCAGATAATTCTACAGTAGAAGTCTCTCCAAATGTTACAAGAAAATCAATGATGGGAAGCTTTGGATGTCCACAGCCGCTCTCAGATGCCGGATTTCCTGAACCAATGATGTCAAACCAGGAAATAGTAAAGAAACTAGCAGAGCTTGGGAATGCAACCAAAACACAATAGTAGCAGGGATTAATACCATCCTAAATAAGTAACCTGGCTTCCTCCTCATCTATTTTTATAGACATGTTTGCGAAGAGAGATAAACAGAAAAGCAAGCAACATTCTCAGTTACTTGCAATAAATAACTGAAATTAGCAAGAAAAATAATCCATAGAAAATTGTCACCCCTGTTATCTTTTGGTTCAAACAGAAGCAGATTCTTCACAATGGTAATCTTTCTCCTCGGGTTGGCCTTATTCTTTTGCGCTTCGTATCAGCCATTACATTCTACTACAGCATTCGCACAGATTAGCTTGGAGTCTTCTCCTCCTACTCCTCTTACTCCCCAAACAGAAACCGTCACCTCGTATTATGATGCGTTACTGAAAGTTCCATTAATAGTATCTCAAACAGCAATAGTTGGTGTAGTATTCAATCACATAATCCTTCGAAGAGTAATTCAAAATAAAATGGCATCAAACTCTAGCAAAACCGTTAGTCCGGCCCTAAGTCAAGATTCTAAAAACATGTATCTATATCCTCTAAAGAGATTTTTCCTCATACTTTTATCATGTGGAATAGCTATGATAGTTTCAGCAATCTCTTTATTTTTATTACAAGCATTTAACCTATCATCAGAGCTTGCTATAGATGTTGCCACGACTTTTACTATATTGTATTCTACTCCTATTGGACCTGTTTGGAATTTACGCGTCATCACATCATCAGTAATTATTGTATCTTCTATTCTATACTATCTTGTAGAGAAAAAACGCCTCATGAACAAGGATCCAAATAGTGTCAGTAACAACAATTCTGCTCCACAACGAGAGATGAGAAATGTTGGTGTTCTTCAAATCGTATTATTATATATCATAATTATTTCAGGTTCAATAAGCATTTTTTCCAATAGTATGGTTAGTCATAACACTGCTCTATCCTTCTATCCATCCTTGGCTATATTTATGGATTGGCTTCATTTTATGGCAGTATCCATATGGCTTGGAGGACTATTCTATATCTCAACAATACTTCTTACGACAATTAGAGTAACAATAACTAAGAATAGAGACACAGGTGGATCTATAAATAAATCTTTGAAGGCCAATACATTGCGTACAGCTTCTCACTTTCTTGCTTTATTGCTACCCTACTTCTCCCTTATTGCAACCATGTCTCTTGGAATAATTGGAATAACTGGTCTGTATATGGCCTGGATTCATCTTCATACAGCTGAGGCAATTTTTACAAGTTCGTATGGAAATATTTTGGTTATAAAATTATTGTTAGTATTACCAATGGTTATTCTTGGTGCATATCATCAGATAAAACTTCATAGCAGTCTCATGAAGGTAGCTGGTCTGAATAAAGAAGGGCAAGAGCGGTTCAAAGAAAAAATAAACACCAAAATAAATGGTATGAAATCGTCCAATGATCTCAAGGGTAGCAATATATTGCGACATGATCCCTCATTAAAGTTTAGCAAGACTATAAAGATAGAGTCACTCATTGGTATAGGAGTTTTAGTTGCAGCTTCATTTCTTACAATTACCTCTCCACCTTCTATATCAATTCAGGAATTATTATCTGGAAGTGAAGGTTCACTAGAGGAAGAAGCTCAACGAGATTACGTACCTTCATTTGATTCATTTACTATTCTGGCAATAATTCTGGCTGCAGCAGTTTTGTCAAGTAGTGTGATCTACTTTAGAAAAAGCAAACAGCAGGTAAGAAATACCTCTTGAAGGTAGTCAAACCTCAAAAAGGTTTGAGGCACCTAATTAAGAAAAAATTTGAATAGGAAACATGATTAGAGGTATATCGAATAACTGACGATTTAAGTTCGAATAGTATGATTTTGTTATCAATTATTTAACAAACTCAATTAAGAGGAACTGAGAATGTTAGAATTAGTAGGAGTCTTCGTCACTGCCTCAAATGTATGGTTGAGGTCATAAGCTCCACTTCTCTGTGCTGTCACTTTAATTTCCCACTTGCCTTCTTGGCTCAAATAGCTCCCGTCTGCTACAAATCTCCCATCTCCTGTTTTGTTCAGATTGGCAACTATAGGTCCTAATCCTACTTGTTGGTTGGTAAATGCAAGAATTACGTTGTTTACGTTAGATGGGAATTTTCCTGATTCGTCGGTTAATGTCACATTGAAATTATTCTCTCCAACATAAAATGGTGTAATCTTGAGTGTCATGTTTATGTTATCCACTAAAGCTTGCTCTATGAAGAAACTATTATTATTATTCTGCTGAGCAGACGCACCTATTTGTTGGGACTGTTGCTGTGGAGATTGTATCCTAAATATATAGGAACCCTTACTGATATGCCCATCATCACGAGATAATACCAACCATGAAACACTATAGACACCATCTGAAAGTTTATTTTTATCTAAAGTAACAGTAGCCTGCCTATCGTTTTGTCCTGTGATCTTGAAATCATTATTGTCTATCCTCTCATTTTTTGAGTTTGTGACATGCATGTAGCTTACTTTTGGCTCAGGCCTCTCTGAAAACAATATTACAACTTTTTCTGGTAATAACTCATTTTCATTATTAGTAATGACAGAATTGGCAGATGGTGAATATGAAACAGGATTTGCATGTCCATAGGCATTGTTTATTTCATAACTGGTACCACAGGCTAACAAACTTGCGACTAGAGCTGTTAAGAATAATATCGATATGGTGTTCTTGTTAGGAAAAAGGCTAACAAAATCTCTTGGCATTTCAAAAGAGTTAGAACATAAATTGAATATAAGTCTAATAGTACGTTTGTCGAATGTACTACAAGAATAATATAAAATGAGGAAAGATATTACTATGGTGAAAAAGTATACGTGTCAAATCTTACCTCTTGGTCACTCTGTTTGGCATCTTTTTGTATAGCGTCAATATGGGCATTAATAATTCTGATCAAGATGTCTATAGCCAGTTGCCTGAGATAAATGAAGCAAAAATAGTCATAATAAATTTCAATATAGGCATACATCACTATTTAGTATGTTGACATCTGGATATCAACAATAAACAATAATAAAAAAATGGTTCTTTCAAATGATAATAAAAGGTCGAAGATCATGGGGATCATCCTTAAAAGTCCCGATGTTATATATCGACAACTTCTAAGATTTACTGGCGTATCCAATGGTTCACTTTCTTATATTCTAAGGAATCTTGAGACCTCAAAACATATAGTAGTAAACAGAGGTGATTGTAAAAGGACAACAAACTATTTTCCAAAGAACATGGGAACTAAGGAAGCGCATGTCATGACAAGCCTTACAAATAATACAAATAGAGAGATTGTACAGTGTCGTTTCTTACTATTCTTATTGCAGCCGGTGTATTGTTATCTCGTTAATACTTTATCGCAATGCCTGACGCTTAAAGAGCCATGTCGCTACTGGCATCGAAACAATAATGATACTTATGCACCATGCGAATGCAAGCCAACCAGAATTGCCAACTGGTGTCCCGACAAGCCAAGCGCGAATTGCCTCAATAACATGTGTAAGAGGCTGGTTTTCAGCAAAGAGTCGAAGTGCATAGGGCATGGTTTCAGTTGGTACAAAGGCACTGCTGACAAAGGTCAGTGGAAATATAACAATAAAGCCCGTCCACTGTGCTGCTTCCATAC
>OBLS010001107.1_pt1 | contig 10753 bp, 11 predicted proteins | sample 1519901 | NCBI WGS metagenome assembly OBLS01 (sample SAMEA3113585, study PRJEB22503) | soil metagenome
TAGGACAGCTGGGCCGATTGGCTGAAGGCGCCGATGAAGATGAGATCGAGATCCGCCGGCAGCTCCTCGAGCAGATCCTCCACCCCGGTATAACAGACGAAGTGGACATCGTGACCTTCCTGCTCACACCAGACACCGACCACCTGAGGCATGATGCTGGCCAGGTTTGCATTCATGACCCGGCCATATAGCGATGGATTGGGACTTTTTGTTACAAGATCGAGGATGCCGATGCGGAGCCGGCGCATGTAGGTGTCTCGTATTCGGGGACGGCCGATTCCCCTAGGCTGACCCAAAATTGCGGTCGGCGCCTGACGGAGCGGAATGACCTTAAGAGGAGCTGTGGGCCGGTGGCAATCTCCCATCGAGGGCCGCCGTGTACGTTGCGACTGATGTGATCCCGGACCGCGGCATGGCGAATTGCGCCTAGAAGATCATCCGAAGGTGTGCGGATAGCAAGCCGAGGCCTCGGTCGGCATGTGGAGCCGCAGGGCCTTGGGTCGGATCCGGTACTCGAGTGGCGAATCGAGCACAAGCACCTCTCCGTCCAGAGCGACCTGCAGGCGCGGGCGCCGGGTCTCGACGGTCGCCTCCTGCACCGTAAGTAGATCCAGTTCATCAACCTGCTCAGCGCCCCGGATCAAGAGCTGCCCTGCCAGGCGAAGCAGCCCGGGCCTCCGCTCGGCATTCAGCACGTACAGCGCCAGCGTTCCTTTAGCGAGAGACTCCCGCGAGGCCGCATGAATCCCGATCATGCGGTACTCGTTGTTTGCCACGAGCACGAGTGGCGTCCTCCGAATGATTGTTTTCTCATCGACTACGATCCGGACGGCCATGAATGGATTCCGGCGCAGCACGGTCAGCGCGGCCCAGAGTGCGGCGATCCACTTGCCTCCTATTCTCGTCCGATATCGCTCTCGCAGGCGGACGATCGCCGGGTAAACCCCGAGACTGGAGTTGTTCAGGAAGACCCGGCCGTTGAGCTCGCCCACATCGACGTGGCAGATGACTCCATCGAGCACCACCCTGGCCGCTTCCTCGACATCGAGGGGGAAACCAAGATCCTTCGCGAAGTGATTCAGGGTGCCCAGTGGCAGGACGCCCAGGGGAATACCGTGATCCAGTACCGCTGCGGCACCGGTGTTAATCGTGCCGTCTCCGCCGCCTGCTACCAGCGTCTCGCAGCCATCGGCCACCTCGCGGCGCATGGCGGAGCTGATCTGGGCTCCGCTGGTGGCCAGTGTAATTCGGGCTTCGCGGCCAGCGGCTGCGAAGATCTCCTTCAGCCGGTCCGCGGCTTCGACCGATGTACCCTGGCCGGCGGACGCGTTCAAGACCACTCCGATATGACCCACTCAGCGGCGCCGACGGCGGTGGCGCGCCAACCGGTCTCCCAGCGCGACGAACGTCACCCAGATGACAGCGATCGAGTACCCGGCGAGTACATCGCTGGGATAGTGCACCCCGAGATACACCCGGGAAAAACCCACCAGAACAATGAGGAAGACGGCAGCCGCCCAGACAGTCACCCTCAGAGGCCCGCGTTTCAATCGTGCGGTGAGCAGGGCTGCCAGTCCACCGAAAATGCTCGCGGCATACAGCGCGTGGCCGCTGGGAAAGCTGGGCGAGACAGGAAGGGGATAATCGAAAAAAGCTTCCGGACGGACCCGGGCGAACGTCACCTTCAGCAGCCAGTTGAGCAGGGCGGCACCCGCCACCGTCAACACCACCAGCAGTGCTCCTCGATGCCACCCGTGCACGAGAAAGGCAAATGCGGCCACCAGTGCTGCCGGGATCAGCACGACCGGACCGCCGTAGAAGCTCGCGGCGATCATGACCCCAGTCAAAGTCGGCGAAGCCCACCCCTGAGCCAGCGTTCTGCCACGGATATCCAGCCTCAGAGCTTCGCCCTCGAGCACTTCCCTGCCGAGCCAGGTGAACAGCAGGAGTGCCGCTGCCGCTGCGAGCAACCCGCCTACGAGCGCTGCTGTCATCAGGCGTTGCGCCTCCTCCGTTGTCGGCAGGGGCTCCGGAGGCACGGGTGTATTCATGGCTGAATTGAGGACGCCGGCTGGTTTCTCGCAAGCGGGTGGGATACGATGAGGATAGTCGTCAGTCGTCAGTCGTCAGTGTCAGGGAGGCACCATGAACGAACCAGGCTACGTCAACCGTCGGCGAGGTCTCACTGTGCTCGCCCTCGTTCTGCTGATCCTCGCGCTTGTGATAGGGGGCTTCTTCCTGGTTCCCTATCTGCAGAGCCTCTAGGTCATCAACTTCTTGATCAGCTGGATCTGTCCGGTGTGATACAGATCGTGAGCGGCAATGCCGTGAATCTCCTCGGCATTGGTCCAGACACCCTGTGGCGAGCGCTCCTCCAACCTGGCCGGTGGCAGCATGCGCACGGTATCCCGTAGCAGCCGGTGCTCGCTCTCGAGCAGGCGGATATCCAGCTTCCAGGCTTTCTGATCAGGCTTCGCTGAAACCAGGGGCCAGTTGCTGGGTTTTCGTGGGAACGATCCCATGGCATCGCCGACCAGTCGCCGCCGAACGGCATACTTCCAGTACGCGGCGTGGACGGTAAGCTCCCAGATGTTGTGACGGTTGGGTGCGGGCCGCCACAACGCCTCCTCGGGAGTTATTCCTCGCAGAGACCCGCGGAGGGTCGTTCCGTGCCAACCCTTTCGGTCGAATGCCTGGTCGAGAATCTCGAGCAGAAGCTCGATCCGTGCATCTACACGCTCGCGTGCGACTCGTGCACCCATACCGCCTCCTCTTCGAACCCGGGTATTACGTGGGCCGCCTCGTCGGTGCGCTGAACGCGAAGCCCTTCCCCACGATCAATACCCAGCCGCCTGGCTCGACGTCGGTGGCGAAGCGGCGTGCGAGATCAAACCTCAAGGCATCGGTGTCAGTCGAGCGGCTTGCACCGAGTCTCAACCCTACGCCTGCGTCCCACCCCATTCTCCTGGGCGAGCCCGAATACCATGCGCCGCCATGGTCGACGAAGCCGGCTATGCCAAGGCCGACGAGACGAAAGAGGTCGTCCACCACGGTATAGCGATATTCCGCGGACAGGAACACCGATCGGTCTCCTGTGAAGGCGTGACTGCCGAACGCGCGTGGACCACTGCCGAGGCCGAGGTCGAACTCCTCGCCCGGGAGTGGATCCTCCGCCGGCTTGAACACCGTCGTGACGGCAATCTGAACCGAGCCCGAGTCGAGCCCGGCGCTGGTGAAGACTCCATTCGCGATCGCGTCCAGGAATGCGAAGCCTCCTGGTATCGGGGCGCCGACTCTGCCGCCCAGCTCCGGCCCGAGGCCGTCTCGCTCATACCCAAACAGCCGCGGCGCCACATTCAGGCCTACGCGAAGCGTGGTGCCGAGATCGACGTCTTCTTCACGAGCAAATCCGGCATATCCCTGGGTCACAATGAAGCGGGCTTGATTGTACACCAGATACGGACCGATGGTGCCTGTCACATTGTGGGGAAACGGATCGGTGGAGGTCTCACGCAAGAAGTCGTCACGACGGATCGACGCCGCCACCCCGACCCGGACGAACCCTGCCGTCGAGGTGCGCAGCGCCTTTGCTACAGAGCCACTGATCAATGTGAAGCGCCGCCGGAGCGTGTCCGACGCCGTCTCTAAGCCATTCCTGCACTGCAGCACTCGATCCTCCCGATTTTCGGCGGAGAAGCGGAAGGCGCGAGTGGAGGTCGTGGAGTAGAATGGACGGTCCAGGCCGAAGCTCATCGACTTTCCGTCCGACTTATTCTCATAGGAGACACCCAAACCAATGGACCCAGCAAACAGTCGGGGGCGACGAAACGACATTGCCACGGTGGATCGGTCGGGGTCTTTCCGATAGCGGACCGCCGCGGCGGAAGCGGTTCCCAGCAGATTGTTCTCGACCAGTCCGATCGTGAACGCGACTTCACCGCCCGTGCTGCGAAATCTCCAATCGGCCTGGGTGCTCCAGCCGTCCTTCGCGAGCACCCTGAGCAGCAGGCCCTCGCTGGTGCGCACACTGTCGATCTGGACCCTGCGGAAAATCCCCATGGCGCGGAGATTACGTTCGGACTCCGCTACTAACGCGGAATCGTACGGCTGGCCTACCTCGAAGAGGAGCTCACGGTGTATAACGGAGGCTTGCGTCTGGAAGTGAAGCTTGTTGGCCAGCCTGGCGAACCAGCTCTTCTCGTTCGGGTCGAAGATGTCGCGCCGCTCGACCTGGACCTCACGTACGATCATGCGGGGATCCACTACAGAGGAATCTCCCGCAGTCTGGGCGGAGAGTCGAATGGGAAGCAAAACGACCACGAAAGGCAGAAAACGCCGAAGCAGCAACAGAACTCCATGTATGAATGCAGCGGACTGGCGAGAGCCGGAAGATAAGAGGTTTGCCTACCTCAAGGCGGCAACACTTTCCAGGATTCGATCCGGGACGATGCCGCTTTCGGCCAGGGCCGACTGCCGGTACTTGCCTGTTCGCACCAGCCAGCCGCTGAGACCGGCCCGTTGTGCGCCCTGTACGTCAGACCAGAGGTCGTCGCCGACCATCACTACGGATTTCCCGGGATCGAGACCCATGCTCCGCAGTGCAGCCGTGTAGAAGGCAGCGCTGGGCTTGCCGGCCACCAGCGCCTCCTTGCCCACTGCGAACTCCAGGCCAGCCACGAACGGACCCGCGTCCAGCGCAAGCTTCCCGTCTCGGAGCCAGTAGCGGTCGCGGGACAGCGCGATCATTGCCGCGCCGGCCATCACGTATTCGAAGGCCTCCTGGAGCAGGGCATAGGACCATTTCTCACCCAGATCGCCCATCAGCACCGCATCGGGAGCCCTGGATGGATGGCCCGAGGTCCCGCCGCAGAGCTCCAGGTCGGCAAGATCCGCCAATGCAGGCTCAGGGACAAAGGGGGCTACCACGCGGTATCCGGCTTGCTTCGCCACCTGAGCCCCGGCCAGGATGGCCGTGAACACCTCCTCGGCCGAGACATTCAAGCCGTAACCGGCCAGCCGCTCCACCAGCAGGGCCCGGGAGCGACTCGTCGTGTTGGTGACCAGCCGAAAGGCAATTTGATCTTTCCGAAGGCGGTCCAGCGCTGCGGCGGCACCGGGAATCGGTCCCGTGCTGGTATAGAGGGTCCCGTCCAGGTCGAGCAGGAAGGCTTCGGGCCCGGTCAGGGTATATTTCCTTCGTGACGCTGCTCTCGCTGCTCCTCTCGCATGCCCTTCTCCTTACGGGGCTCGCTGGTGCGCCCCCCTTCGGCGTAGGGGAGACGCTTCGATACGATGCAAAGCTGGGTTACTTCCCTGTTGGCACCGCCACCGTCGCAGTAAGCCGAACGACTCAGGAGCGCGGGGTCGCGGCCTATGTGTTCACCATGGCTGGGCAGGGGGGGCCTCCCGGGTGGCGGGTCCGCTACGATCTGACGTCCTGGGTCGACAGCCGCCGGTTCAACTCACTACGGTTCCACCGAAAGCTGCTCCAGGGCAGAAAACTGGACGAGAACGAATACCTGATTCTTCCCGACTCCGGCCGGTATCGGCAGGTGGGCGTAGCCGGCGAATGGGTGGCGCCGCCGGGGCCCCTGGACGAGTTGGCCTTTCTATACTTCCTCAGGACTGTTCCCCTGAAATTAGGCGAGTCCTACAGCTACTCGCGCTACTTCAAGACCGGCTACAACCCGGTGCAGGTAAAAGTGGGGGATGCGCTGGAAAGCGTGACGTTGCCGGATGGGAAGACTGCGCCGGCTTACCCCCTCGAAGTTTCCTCCAGGGGCATGGTCATGAAGGTCTGGATGACCAATGACGCCCGGCGCCTGCCGGTGCAGCTGGAAGTGCCGCTTCCGTTTGGGTTGGTGGCGCTTCAGTTGACGGGTGTAGAAAAGGGGTCGAGATAGGAGTCGAGATGAGGCGTCAAGAAAGCGGTCTACTCCAGACATAGACTGTTCTTCTTGACCTTGTCCTTGACGTCTTCTTTCGACTCTCCCGTTCCTTCAATACCTCCCCAAATAATTATCAATCTCCCACTTGCTCACCTGAAGATTGTACTGCAGCACTTCGTTGCGCTTTGCCTCCAGAAACCGTTCCGTCAGGTGCTCGCCCAGTGCCTGTTTGACCACATCGTCCTTCTCCATCATCTCCAGCGCCTCGTGCAGATCACGCGGAAGCTCGTCGATCCGGTACTTCCGCCGGTCGCGATAGCTCATGGTGAAGATGTTCCGGCTCACCGGTTCGCGAGCGTCCAGCTTGCGCTCGATTCCATCGAGACCCGCCGCCAGCTGCACCGTCAAAGCCAGGTACGGATTGCACGATGGATCGGGCATGCGAAGCTCGCAGCGGGTACCCAGGCCGCGGCGATCCGGAATGCGGACCAGGGGTGATCGGTTTCGCATCGACCACGCGACGTTCACCGGTGCCTCGTAGCCGGGTACCAGGCGCTTGTAGCTGTTGATCAGTGGATTGGTAATGGCGCAGAAGCCGCGGGCGTGCTGAAGCAAGCCCTCGATGTAGCTCAGCGCCGTCCGCGATAGCTGGTACTCGGCCTTCGGATCGAAGAAGGCGTTCTCTTTGCCACGAAAGAGGGACTGGTGCGTGTGCATCCCGCTGCCATTGATTCCCTCGATCGGCTTGGGCATGAAGGACGCGACGAAGCCGAAGCGGCTGGCGACATTGCGCACGACGAACTTGAAGGTCGTGAGGTTGTCGGCGGGGGTCAGCGCGTCGGCATACCGGAAGTCGATCTCGTGCTGCCCGATGGCCACCTCGTGGTGAGCGGCCTCAACCTCGAAGCCCATCTCCACCAGCTGCTCGACAATGACGCGCCTGATCTCCTCACCCCGGTCGACCGGCCCCAGGTCGAAGTACGCCGCGGAGTCATGGGTGATGGTGGTCGGAGACCCATCGGGCGCCTTCTCGAACAGAAAGAACTCAGCTTCGCACCCGGCCATCATGGCAAAGCCCAGCTTGCGGGCCCGCTCGACCTGGCGCTTGAGCGTCGTACGCGGACAGCCGGCAAACGGCTCTTCGTCCGGAGTGTAGATGTCGCAGAGCAGCCGGGCCACGCGTCCACCCTCGTCTTCGTAGGGCAGAATCCGGAACGTGTGCAGATCCGGCTTGAGCAGCATGTCGGATTCTTCGATCCGGACAAAGCCTTCGATCGACGATCCGTCGAACATGATCTCACCGTCGAGCGCCTTGTCGAACTGGCTGCGCGGCACCTCGACGTTCTTGTTGACTCCGAGGATGTCGGTGAACTGGAGGCGGATGAAGTCGACGCTGAAACGCCGGGCGAGCTCCAGCACCTCGGTCTTCCCGGCTCCGCCCAGATCGGCAGGGAACCCTTCTAGGGTCGGGCGTTCGACGGCGACGGATGGAGGCGGCTTCGGCGGCGGCATGCGTGCTCGGATGTCAGGGAGTCAGGAGTCTGGAGTCTGGAGTCTAGAGTCTAAAGCCTGAAGGCGAAAGTGAGCGTCGGACCCAACGTGCTTCCCCGACTCCTGACTCCCGACTTCGCCACTGTTCACTGTTTACTGTTTACCGTTTACGCTTTGCCCGAACCCGTTTACGCTTCTGGTCTCATGGGAGAATCCACGACCACACCCTGCCCGCGGTGCGGTGCCGCGGCATCGGGAAACTTCTGTAGTGCCTGCGGTGCGAGCCTCGGTCATCGTACCTGCTCGCACTGCCAGGCCAGCGTGGCCGCTGAGGCGCGGTTTTGCCACCGTTGCGGCAAGGCGGTGACTTCGCCGGCCGGCACCCCCGCGGTGACATCCGACAGAAAAGCCTGGACCATAGCGGGCATTGCGTGTGTACTGCTCGTAGGTGCGATCGCCTACCAGGTATCGGATGCGGCTCCCACTCCGGCTTCGCCGGATATGGCGAACGCCGGAGCTGCCGGCGGATCACAGGCAACCGGTGGTGCCCCGGTGGGGCCGGCTCCTGACATCAGCGCCATGACTCCGCGCCAAAGATTCGACCGACTCTTCAACCGCATCATGCAGGCTGCCGAGCGGCGGGACTCAGCGGAGGTCCACCGGTTCACTCCCATGGCGCTGGGTGCCTACGATCAGCTCGAGTCGCGCGACGCCGATGCCAGGTATCACGCAGCCGTATTGCATATGCAGGTAGGAGACTTCGACGCGGCACGAGCACTCGCCGATACTATCCTCCGCGAATCACCACGTCATCTGTTCGGCTACGTTGTGCGCGGCGAAGTCGCCGAACTCCAGGGGACCGACCAACTCCTCGTACAGGCCCACCGTGACTTCCTGGCGCAGTATCCGTCGCAAATGGCCACGAAGCGGGTAGAATATCTGGAGCACCAACCAGTGCTCGACGAGTTCAAGACGGCAGCCGAGGGCGCTACGAGATGACCAGGATCATACGAGTCGCCCACAGCCCGGACTCCGACGATGCGTTCATGTTCTACGCATTGGCCGAGGGGAAGCTCGATACCGGCTCACTCCAGTACGTGCACGAGCTCAGCGACATCGAATCACTGAACCAGCGGGCCCTCCGCGCGGAGCTGGAGGTCACCGCGGTCTCACTCCATGCATACGCCTATCTGTGGCGAAATTACGTGCTGCTCGGATCCGGGGCATCCATGGGCGATGGATACGGGCCTCGCCTGGTCTCGAAGATGCAGCGTCCCGACGATCCTCGCCTCGCGCTGCGCGGCCTGCGTGTTGCTGTACCTGGCAAGCTGACCACAGCCTACCTCGGGCTTCAGCTCTACCAGTCAGACTGTATCAGCGTCGTCGTTCCCTTCGATCAGATCGAAGACGCGGTTCATCGGGGCGACGTAGATGTCGGTCTCCTAATCCATGAAGGACAGCTGACGTACGGTGATGCGGGTCTTCACCTGTGGGCCGACCTTGGAGCCTGGTGGATGGATGACACCGGACTCCCTCTTCCCCTGGGCGGCAATGCGGTGCGCCGCGATCTGGGTCCGGAGGTCATCGCGCAGATTGCCCGCGATCTGCGAGCCAGCATCGTCTACGCACTGGAGCACAGGGAGCCTGCGTTGGCTCACGCCAAGCAGTTCAACCGTGGTATCGGCGATGAGCGAACCGACACCTTCGTCGGTATGTACGTCAACGCGTGGACCGTGGATTACGGCCCTCGCGGGCGGCAGGCGGTACAGTTGCTGCTCGACCGTGCTCACGCGGCTGGTATTATCCCGGAGCGCGTGGTAGTGGAGTTTGCTGGGTGAGCTGGGAGCTCAACCTTAAGGAGTCCGTGTGCCCCTGAATGATGGGCCGGTGACGCTGCTCGTGGTGGACGACGAGGAAGCGATCTGTAATGCTCTCCGCAAATTCCTGGTTCAGCAGGGCTTCGAAGTCGCGACCGCAACGAGCGGCGAGGAAGCCCTGCTGATTCTGCAGCGCCAGAAGATCACCGGCATGCTGCTCGACGTGAACATGCCCGGAATCAGCGGGGTGGATCTGGTGCCGCAGATCATGGAGATCGAGCCCACGATCGCGCTCCTGATGCTGACCGCGGTGAACGATGCTACCAGTGCCGCTCTCTGTATGCAGCGCGGAGCGTACGACTACCTCATCAAGCCTATCGATCTGGGACACCTGAGCCGGGCGATCCATCACGCCCTTCAGCGCCGCCATACCCAGCTGGAAAGCCAGCAGATCAATCAGTGGCTCAAGGAGGAAGTCGCGTCGCGGGTCACCGAGCGGCGCTTAGAGCAAGCCAACCAGGAGCGCATCTCGGTCGCCACACTGGAAGCCTTGATCAACGCCTTGGAAGCGAAGGACCCGTACCTGCGCGGCCACTCCGCCCGCGTGGCGGATCTGTCCGCCATGGTGGCGGCGGAATATGGCTGTCCGGATGAGCAGGTCGAGGCTGTTCGCACCGGCGGCAGGCTGCATGACATCGGCAAGATCGGAATCCGCGAGGAGATCCTCAACAAACAGGGTCCTCTGACGGAGGAGGAGTACGAACACGTCAAGCAGCACGTGACGGTGGGTTCGCAGATCCTGGCCCCACTGGTTCACCTGAAAGACGTGATCGGATTTGTGCGGAGCCACCACGAGCGGTGGGATGGCCTGGGTTACCCTGACCGGCTGGCAGGCGAAGCCATTCCGCTGGGTGCCAGGATCATCGGAGCCGTAGAGATCTATGACGCGCTGACCACGGCTCGTCCATACCAGGAGAAGATGCCGCCTGAAGTTGCGGTGGAGAGAATGCGGGATCTCATTGGAACTGTGCTCGATCCAACGGTTCACCGCGCGCTCGAAGCTGTCGTAGCCCACCGTCAGACGCTGGTCTTTCTCGACGACGCACGCGTCTGACATCCCCGGTCCGGCCCCAGAGCTGCCGAGTCTCATCGGCATTGCGGATGCCCCATGACGGCGCTGAACCTGATCGTGATCATCGCCGGTGCCATGCTGGCCGCGGGGTTGTTGACGGTTCTCGCGTGGCTGATCTATAGCTGGTATCTCGATCGGGTAGAGCGCAGTCTCGCCGAACGCAAAGGGCTGTACCGGGAGCTCGTCTCCGATCTCGCCACCCGTGACCGCGCCCTCCTTCACCCCACCATCCATCAGATAGGCAAGCTCTACGATCTCGACGCACTGGAAGCTGTGCTGGAGGAGCAGGCCCGAAGCTCCGATGGCAGCCCCAGCTGGCTGCTCGAGGTCTACGATGAGCTGGGCCTGGTCGACAAATACATCCACATGCTCCGGTCAGCCCGTAAGTGGCGGGACCGCGCATTCGCCGCCGAGCTGCTTGGACG
>OBLS010001108.1_pt1 | contig 10750 bp, 8 predicted proteins | sample 1519901 | NCBI WGS metagenome assembly OBLS01 (sample SAMEA3113585, study PRJEB22503) | soil metagenome
TTACTCGCAACCGATGCCATGGAAATGCTGGCTCCGACACCGCCGGCCAGCTGCCAGGCGATCACCAGGGCGGCCACTCCGCCGGCGAGATATACTGCGAGCTGCACCACGTCGGCCCACACCACTGCCTTGAGCCCTCCAAACCACGTATACGCCAGGGTAACGCCGCCCATCGCGATAATCGCCGTTGGAATGGTCCAGCCGGTCAGCAGAGCGAGGGGAATGGCTCCGGCGAATATGCGCACGCCGTCGCCCATGAACCTGGTTATCAGGAAAACCACTGACACGAGGCGCCTTGTGGTGACGCCAAATCGCGACTCGAGCCTGGCATAGGCGGTCTCTTGGTCTCCGCGGAAATACCCGGGAAGGAGCCAGATGGCTACACCGATGCGACCGACCAGATACCCGAAGGTGAGCTGCAGGAAGGTCAGATCGCCACGAGCGCCGATGCCCGGTACCGAAATGACGGTCAGCGCCGATGTTTCCGTTGCGACTATCGAGAGCAGAATGGCCCAGGCGGGGAGATCGCGAGCGCCGAGGAAGTAGTCGGTGGCGCTCTTCTGACTTCGCGCAACCCAGAGGCCGAGCCCGAGGGTGAAGACGAAGTAGACGACGACAACAGCGAGGTCTAGGGCTTTCAAGAGCGTGAGCGGTAAGCGGTGAGCGGGAAACGGGCGAACGGACGTACGAAGGGCGGCTCGATGAGAGATCCTCTCACGGCCGCCCCGCTCACTGCTTACCGGTTACCGCTTACGTCGTTCACGCTGTAAAGCTGCTGCCGCATCCGCATCCGCCAGTGGCGTTCGGATTGCTGAAGGTAAAGCCGGAACCCTGCATGGACGTCACATAGTCGATAGTTACGCCAGTCAGATACTGAGCGCTGAAGCCATCGACGAAGACCCGCACGCCGTTCACTTCGGCGACCATATCGTCTTCCAGTGCCCGCTCTTCGATGTTCAGGCTGTATTTGAAACCGGAACAGCCACCCGGCAGCACACTGACCCGGAGGCCGGCGCTCTCGACCGGAACCTGCTCCTGGGCAATGAACTTCTGCACCTCTTCAGCGGCGCGGCCCGTAAGGACGAGAGAAAATCCCGTGGGTGGGGCTTGCTGCTGTTCAATGCCGCTCATTCACGACTCCTATGGCCTGCCCGACACGGGGCAAAACCGGCTAGAGGATCACTTTTGCCTGTTCAAACCTAACTCAGGGCTCGCGGCTGTGTCAACGCCGTGAACCAGCGTGGGGTCAGCACGCAAGTTGCGCTGTATCAACAGGAAAGCTGCAATTGCACCGATCCCGTACAGGGTTCCTCTAAGCTGCGTTCCTGTCAAGAATGCGCCCAGCGACACCACCGCGCAGTAGACCGCGGCCACCCCGGCCAGCCAGTTGACCCAGGACAGCGCACCGCCGGGGATGGGATCGTCAGGGAAGCCCAGCCGGTGCGACACGGCCCGCCAGCCAGGGCCTCCCGGGCGAACCCTTCTGTAAAAGGCATCCAGGGTGGCATTGCTCTCCGGTGCCGTTAGCATGGTGACCGTCAGCCAAACAACCGTCGTGACCAGGACTGTGATCAGCATTGTCTTGGCATAGGTCGCGCCAGCGGGGTTGCCGAGATCGTAGTCGAACGCAGCGAGGAGCACCGAGGTCACGAAGGACGCTATCATGGCGCTGATCTCCGACCAGGCATTCACCCGCCACCAATACCAGCGCAGGATGAAGACGAGCCCTGTTCCGGCACCGAGGCCGATCAGGAGCTTCCAGCCTTGCTCTACGCTCGTGAGAAAGCTCATCACCACCAGAGAGAGCACCATCAGCACACCGGTCGCAATACGGGAAGCGATCACCTGAGCTCGCCGGTCCGCATTCGGTTTCATGAACCTGAGGTACACATCATTTACCAGGTACGACGCACCCCAGTTGAGGTGGGTACTGATCGTGCTCATATACGCGGCAGCGAATGCCGCGAGCAGCAGGCCCTTGAAAGGCGAGGGAAGAACGTCGACCATGACCCGAACATATCCCTCTTCGGGATTGGAAAGCGATGGATAACGAATCAGTCCGACGAACCCGACCAGGATCCAGGGCCACGGACGTAGTGCATAATGCGCGATGGTGAACCAGAGCGTCGCGAGCAGGCCGTGACGCTCGTCCTTGGCCGAGAGAATTCGCTGCACCACGTAGCCACCGCCACCGGGCTCCTGGCCAGGGTACCACGCTGCCCACCACTGCACGCCGAGGAAAATCAGGAGGGTCGAGAGCGGAAGCCATGCCTGGTCCGTGGGTGGCAAGACGCCGAATGCGGCATCTGCCGAACCGAAGTGCGCCGCCGCCTTCTCGGTCAGACTGGTGAGTCCCCCGACCGACTCTACTGCGAACACCGCGAGCAGGATGGTGCCTCCCATGGCCACCACGAACTGGAAGGCATCGGTGACGATGACACCCCAGAGGCCTGAGAAGATGCTGTAGAGCGCTGTTACACCGAACAGCAGTATGGCGGCGCTCCAGGGATTCACATCCAGGGTAACGCCCAGAATTGTGACCATGGCGCGAGTCACCCAACCCATGATGATGAGGTTGATCGGAAGGGCCAGGTAGAGGGCCCTGAATCCCCTCAGCACAGCAGCCCGATTTCCACCGTAGCGCAGCTCGGCAAACTCCACATCGGTGAGCACTCCGGCGCGCCGCCAGAGCCGCGAAAAGAAGAAGACCGTGAGGACCCCGGAAAAAGCGCCGTTCCACCAGAGCCAATTGCCGGCTACCCCGTACTTTGCGACCAGGCCGGCCACAGCCAGCGGCGTGTCCGCGGCAAAAGTGGTTGCAACCATCGAGGTTCCGGCGAGCCACCATGGCAGCGCGCGTCCGGAGACGAAGTAGTCCTCGAGCGAGCGGCTTGCTTTCCGGGTATACGCCAGCCCGATCGCCGCGGAAATAAGGAAGTAGAGGGCGATGATGAGCCAGTCGGACAGGATGAGTTTCATCTGGCGTCCTCGAACAGGGTGGTCATCACAAGATCGGCGATGCGGCCTCGTACGGGGTTCCAGCGGGGGTTATTGCGGGTGGGGTTCACCCGGTTGCTCAGCAGGACGATGGCGAGTTGTCGCTCGGGGTCGATCCAGATCGAGGTTCCGGTAAAGCCGGTGTGCCCAAAGCTGCTTGGAGACAGGAATTGGCCGGCACTCCCACCCGGAGTTGGGGTATCCCAGCCGAGCGCTCGACTGGATCCGGGGACGAAGGTTTGACGACGGGTGAATTCGCGGAGAAGCGACGGACGGATGGATGGACCGTCAGAACTCCCGATTGAGCTGCCTGTGCGCTCGTCCGCCGGTCCCTCCGTCCACCCGTCAAGCACCCATTCGGCAAACGTGAGTAGATCCGGTGCCGAGCCGAACAGTCCGGCGTGCCCCGAGACTCCGTCCATACGTGCGGCGTTCTCATCGTGCACCTCGCCGCGGAGGACACGCCCACGCCACGGCTGGAGCTCCGTTGGAGCAATTCGGTGTTGGTCCTCAGGCTGTGGCTGAAAGCGAACCGAGTGCATACCCAAAGGTCCCAAGACGCGCCGCCCCAGCAGGGTGTCGAGTCGCTCGCCATACACGATTTCGATCGCGTGGGTCAGGATGATCAGTCCCAGATCGGAATACACCTCACGCGTTCCGGGCGGCGATTCCAGCGGCGTCTTCACGGCGAGCCCGATCGCCTCTGCACGGTTTTCAGTTTCGCGGAAGAGCGGACGCCATGCGGGTAATCCACTCGCGTGAGCCAGGAGCATACGTACCGTGACGCGTTCCTTCCCGTCGCGCGAGAACTCTTTGACGTAGCGGGAGATCGGTACGTCGAGCTCGATCATCCCTTCGTTCACCGCCAGCATCAGCGCGGTGGTGAGACTCACCACCTTGGTAACCGAGGCGAGGTCGTACACCGTGGATGCGTCGACCGGAGTCGGATCGTCCGCTCCCAGTTGGCCCGTCGCGTGAAGAAACCGCGCTCCCCCCACGGAAACGCCCAGGATCGCCCCCGGAGCTGCACCCGCGGCCACGGCGGAATCGAGGAACGCTGTGACCGCACGCCAGTCAGGCTTCACAACCGGAATAGCCGGCGAATCCGGTGGAGGTTGAGGTGGAGCGTGGGTGCAGGCGAACGCCGCGGCAGCTGTCAGCAGCACTGCTCGGGTCACTGCACCCGTCGTTGGACGCCCCATCCGCGCGCGTACCTCGGCGGTATCGAAATCGGCAGGCGGCCGGAGATGGGGGCTTCACCTGCGAGTGCGCGCGCGACGGCCTGCTCGGTCACGCTGTTCGCACGCCAACCGATCAGATAGGCGCCGACGTTTGGCAACGCGGAGATCTGATAGGGATTACCAAGCGAAACCAGGATCGTGGGCCGGAGCCGCGCCGTCGCATCGATCAACTGCATGACGGCGTCTGGAAGGCCCACCGTTCCTCGTCCGGCAAGAGGGCGATCTGCGGTGGCAAAGAGTGTTACGCTGCCGCGAGCCATAACCGCCGCCGCGGAATCGTAGCTGGCAGGGCCGCTTGCCGGCCAGAGCTTGAATACGGAGACCGGGAATCCGCGCGAGCGAAGCTCGGCCGCGAGTGTGTTGCCCAGTGAACGGTTCTCCTCCTCGCCGTAGGAGATCAACGCCAGTGACGCCCTGGTGCGCTTCAAGCTGTGCACAGTCCCACCGACGTCCTTTACCATCACGATTGACTGGGAAGCCATGGCGCGTGCCGCGGCCTGAAATTCGGCGCGCCCCACGACCGATGGGATGCTGTCCAGAGGAACCGTACGTCGCTTAAAGAGGCCCACCCTGCGCTTGATCTCAAGGACACGGCGGACTGAGCGGTCGAGCCGCTCCTTCGAGATCTCTCCCCGGGCCATGGCCGCCACCATCGCGTTGATCGCCGTTCTCGGATCGGCAGGCTGAAGCAGGAGGTCGGCGCCAGCCAGAAATGCGCGCACTGCGGCTTCGGCGCCGTAGAGATTTGCAACACCGCCCATGTTGAGCGCATCGGTCACCACCAGGCCCTTGAAGCCGAGCGAGTCCCGCAGAATTCCCGTGAGAATGTTCGGTGCTACCGTTCCCGGGCGCAGGAGCCCTCCATCAATCCGTGGAAGCGCGACGTGGGCCGACATGATCGACGTGACGCCGGCAGCGATCGCACTCCGAAATGGAACCAGCTCAACGGAGTTCAGTCGGTGCCAGTCTACGTAGCTGACCGGAAGCGCGATGTGGGAGTCCGTGCCGGTATCACCATGGCCGGGAAAGTGTTTTGCTCCGGATAACATCCCATGATCCTCGAGGCCGCGAATTTCCGCGGCCACCAACCGCCCGACTGCGGCGGGATCCTCGCCGAATGAGCGGGTGTTGATAATCGGATTCGCCGGATTGTTATTGACATCTGCCACGGGCGCGAACGCGAGATGGATACCGACCGCACGGCCCTCCAGTGCTGTGATGCGTCCCAGCTCATATGCGTTCGTATCGTTGTCCGCTGCACCTATTCCCATGTTGGGTGGAAACGGCGTCCCGCCGTTCAGGCGGATGGCGGTGCCGGCTTCGAGGTCGGATGTAATCAGCAACGGCAGCCCGGAGCGCTCTTGCAGACGGTTCAGCTTGGCGGCCACATCCAACGGAGACCCCACGGACACGAGCAGTCCGCCGATATGAAGTGAATCAACCCACTCCTGCATCCGCCTGAATGCTTCGTCGTCGAACGCGGCGTAGCTTCCCGGGATCCAGGGCACGACCAGTTGCGCGATTTTGTCGCGGGCGGAGAGTCCGGCGATCAGCGCATCCACATCGACGGGAGCCTCCTCTCTCGGCGGAAACTGTGCCGGCTGAGGCGGTGCAACCGGTGCCGCCCGGCCGCAGGCCGCGAGCATAACCATCAGAAGGCCGAGGTACTTGAAGTGCACAGATCTCTCGTCTTGCGGGGACTTTGGGTGTGTTGCCTGAGCTGCGCTGGTGGTGCCGGCACCGGTGCGGCGCCCGCCCGAGTACGCCCCGGCATCGAAGTCCTGCTCACGGACAGCATTCATCTGGTTCGGAACCACCGCATCGGTCTTGTCACCAACCAGTCCGGCGTCGATACGCGGGGCCAGCGTGACCTCGACCTGCTTCTCGCGGCGGGGCTCAGTGTGACAGCAGTTTTCGCGCCCGAGCATGGACTCCGCGGCGCCATCGATGTGGACGTGGCCCCCACCAGCCGGCAAGAGACGGACTCCGCCACAGGGACGCCAGTGTACCTGCTTCACGACGGCGTGCGGCTGCACCCACCGTCGGCGAAGATGCTGGAGCATGTAGACGTTCTGATAATCGATCTTCAGGATGCCGGCGCGCGATACTATACCTACCCGGCGGCGGTTGCCACGGTCATGGAAGCCGCAGCAGCCGCACGTCTCTCGGTGATCGTGCTCGATCGTCCTAATCCGATCGGAGGTACGGTTCAGGGGGACGTTCAGGACAGCGCAACAAGCTCAGCAGTGGCACGTTTTCCGATCGCCATGAGGCACGGCATGACGATCGGCGAGCTCGCGCGTCTCGCCAGGAACACGCTCAACCTCAGGGCCGACCTTCGAGTTATTCCGCTGGACGGATGGCGCCGCTCCATGGATCTGGATGCAACCGGTCTGCCCTTCGTGCCGCCGAGCCTCAATCTACGCACGCTCGAAAGTCTGTACCATTACCCCGGCCTCTGCGTCTTCGAGGGGACCAACCTGTCGGTCGGGCGGGGGAGTGACATGCCGTTCGAGCAGGTGGGAGCCCCATGGCTCGACACCGCTGCAGTGCTCGCTCGGCTTCGGCGCGCCGCGCCCGCCGGAGTCCGCTTTACCGGCACCACGTTCACCCCGGTCTCACCCGGCGACGGAAAGTATGCCGACACGCTCCTGTCCGGGATCCGTCTCATCACTACGGACCGAGCGCGCTACGACCCGACCGTCACTGCCGTCCATCTTCTCGCCGCGCTTAGGACCGTGCATCCGCAGGCCTTTGCCTTCCGGCCGGCGCAGTTCGACCGGCTGGCAGGTGGTCCGGACCTCCGATTGGCGATCGAGCGCGGAGAGCCAGTTGCGACTATCGAGCGTCGCTGGAGATCCGAGTTGGAGCGCTTCAGACAGCATCGCCGGCAGTTCCTCCTGTATCCGGAATAGTGCGCAAATCACCTCTCGTCCTGTCTCCGGTCCGATTGCCCTAAGCGGTTTCGCCAGTTATCCTTTCGCCCGGCTACTTGCTGAGGAAACATCACGGTGAAGCTGCTGGGTTCACTGGAGAAGCCGTTCTATGCCACGGTCAACCCCGTGGTGGAACGTCTGATCCGGGCGGGAGTGCGGCCGAACACCATAACCACGGTGGGGACCGGCCTGGTGCTCGTCTCCGCCGTCGTGTACGCGACCGGGCATGTTCGCCTGGGCGGTGCGCTGCTGCTGTTGAGCGGCATTGCGGACACGCTCGACGGACAGGTCGCCCGCGGTGGCGCCATGGTGACCCGGTTCGGCGCCTTTTACGACTCGACGCTGGATCGTGTCGGAGACGGCGCCACGTTCATCGGGATCGGAGCGTTTTTCCTGACCGCGCCCGATGTCGCCTACCGGATTCCCGCGGCAATCCTCTGCATGGTGGCTATTCTGGCGTCTGTGCTCGTTTCGTACGCCCGCGCCAGGGCGGAGGGCCTGGGTCTCGACTGCAAGGTGGGCATCGCGCAGCGCGCTGAGCGGATTCTGGGCCTCGGTATCGCCTCGCTGGTGTTCGGTGCTGGGCCACGCGCGTTGCTGCTGGAGACCATGGTAGCGCTGCTCGCGGTCGCATCCATCATCACCGTGGTTCAGCGATTCGTCTACGTGTATCGTCACGCGGGGCAGGTGGACGAGGCGTTAGGACTGGAAGAAGTGAAGCAAGCCGTGGAGCTGAAGCGACCGGCCGAGGTGCAACACGCCTCGCTCGATACTCTCGCGAAAGGACCGTAGCAGTGGCGGAACAGAACGCCCGGAAGATTGCGCCGGTGCAGGGGAAGTTGGGAGTGTTGTGTGTGGGGCTCGGTGCGGTCGCCACGACGTTCATCGCGGGGGTGGAAAACATCCGGCGCGGATCAGCCCGACCCATCGGCTCGATCACTCAGATGGGCACCATCCGCCTGGGTAAACGGACCGAGAAGCGGGCGCCGCTGATCAAGGACTTCATTCCGCTGGCATCGCTCGACGATCTGGTGTTCGGGGCCTGGGATCCGATTCCTGACGATGCGTACACCGCCGCGGTGCGTGCGGGTGTCCTGGACCGGCATGAGCATTTGGAGCCTATCTCGGCGTTCCTCAAAGGCATCAAGCCGATGCCCGCCGTGTTCGATCAGAACTACGTCAAACGGCTCGAAGGGAAGCACGTCAAGCCCAGCAACAGCAAGCGCGAAATGGCTGAGGCCCTCCGAAAGGATATCAAGCAGTTCAAGACCAAACACAAATGCGACCGGCTGGTCATGGTGTGGTGCGCGTCGACGGAGATCTTCATCAGCCCGGGTCCTGCGCACTGGACACTCGAGGCGTTCGAGAAAGCGATCGACGCCAATGACCAGACGGTTGCCCCTTCGATGCTGTACGCGTATGCCGCAATCATGGAAGGCGTGCCGTTCGCGAACGGGGCACCCAACTTGACCTGCGACTTTCCGGCGATGGAGCAGCTGGCCAAGAGCAAGGGAGTAGCAATCGGGGGGAAAGATTTCAAGACAGGCCAGACCATGGTGAAAACCGTACTGGCACCCATGTTCAAGGCCCGGATGCTCGGGGTAGCCGGCTGGTATTCCACGAATATTCTGGGAAACCGTGACGGCGAGGTGTTGGACGATCCCGAGAGCTTCAAGACGAAGGAAGAATCGAAACTCGGCGTTCTGGAATACATCCTCCAGCCTCAGCTCTATCCCGAGCTATACGGCAAGATGTACCACAAGGTAAGGATCAACTACTACCCGCCCCGCGGTGACAACAAGGAAGGCTGGGACAACATCGACATCTTCGGGTGGCTTGGCTATCCGATGCAGATCAAGGTGGACTTCCTCTGCCGTGACTCTATTCTGGCGGCGCCGTTGGTGCTCGACCTGGCCCTGTTCTTCGATTTGTCGCAGCGCGCCGGGTTGAGCGGAATCCAGGAATGGCTCTCCTTCTATTTCAAGAGCCCGCAAGTGGCACCGGGGCTGTACCCCGAGCACGATCTCTTCATCCAGCAGATCAAGCTGAAGAACACGCTTCGCTTCCTGATGGGTGAAAAGCAGGTGACGCACCTGGATCCCGAGTACTACCAGGATGCGTGATGTTCAACAGCGTGAACGGTCAACAGTAAACAGTGAACGGGGGAAGTGTGGGGCCTGTTCACTGTTCACCGTTCACTGTTCACGCTATGGAACACGATCATGAAGTACTTCCATAGAACTCACCTTCCGCCCGCTGAAGTTCTGACCGGCGCCCGGCAATTCTTCGGAGCGACCCTGACCGCCGGAGCGCAGCAGGCGCGGCGGTTAGAGTTCGCCGGAACGATTGGACGCATCACCATCACCGTGATGGCCGAAGGCGGCCACTACACCCTGGTAACGGTCGAGACCGATCAGGTCGGCGAGAGTGAAGCCGACAAGCTGGCCAAGCGGTTCCTGACCAAGGTCCACACCATCGCCGAGCCGACGCATCGTCCTATCGGCGCCTACTGAATTCCCTATCCCACGACCCGAACTCCATGCCAGTGATGACCAGGAGATCCTTCATGATCCCGGCCGGTATTGCCCGAATCTTCCTTCTTCTCGGAGCCGTGTTGGCGCCGATCGCACCCACCGCGCTGGCGGCCCAGGAGGTTGCCCAGGGCGTAGGAGCGCCTGAACATCGGCCCGGCGGTGAGGTAAACCTCCGCCTGCCGGACCTGAATCAGGGAGACTTCCTGGGATTCACCGGGCACGAAATCCTGCTCTCAGGCTTGCTGGTCTGTGTGCTGGGGCTGCTCTTCGGGCTCTGGAGCTACAACCGGGTCAAGAATCTTCCGGTGCATGGCAGCATGGCCGAAATCTCCGAGCTGATCTACGTAACGTGTAAGGCGTACATGGTGCAGCAGGGCAAGCTGCTGCTGGTGTTGTTCGGCTTCATCGGCACGGTCATCGTCATCTACTTTCTGGTCACGGGTCTCGAGCTGCCCAAGATTGCGGTCATTCTCCTGTTCAGTCTCATTGGAATGGGCGGCAGCTATGGGGTGGCGTGGTTCGGCATCCGGATCAATACCCTCGCCAACTCACGGACCGCGTTCGCCAGCCTCCGGGGCAAGGCATGGCCGGTCTCCGACATTCCGCTCCGAGCCGGCATGAGCGTTGGCATGATGCTCATATCCGTCGAGCTGCTGTTCATGCTGGCCATCCTGCTCTTTATCCCGGCTGACGTAGCCGGTGCCTGCTTCCTGGGTTTTGCGATCGGCGAGTCGCTGGGTGCGGCCGCGCTCCGTATTGCCGGCGGCATCTTTACGAAGATCGCCGACATCGGATCCGACCTGATGAAGGTCGTGTTCAAGATCAAGGAGGATGACGCCCGGAACCCTGGTGTGATCGCGGACTGCACCGGCGACAATGCGGGTGACTCCGTTGGTCCCACCGCCGACGGGTTCGAAACGTACGGCGTCACCGGCGTCGCGCTGATCTCGTTCATCACGCTGGCGATCACCGAGGCGGTCGCCGGGCCGAAGTACCTCGACCTGCAGGTGAAGCTGATCGTGTGGATCTTCGCCATGCGGTT
>OBLS010001109.1_pt1 | contig 10740 bp, 12 predicted proteins | sample 1519901 | NCBI WGS metagenome assembly OBLS01 (sample SAMEA3113585, study PRJEB22503) | soil metagenome
GCGTAGGCGAGCGTGGCTGGATCGTGCAGCCTCCTGGCCATCTCGACCGCTTCCCGGCTGATCGAGGAGACGGGCGTTGGCGAGGGCAGGTCGCGGAGCGCGCCAGCGAGCCGGGCGAGCAGCTTGACCCGCAGCACGCTGTCGTGCTCGGGTAGGGCTTTGAGCGCACCCTGGAGCAGCGGAACGAGCCGGGGATCCTTGCCGGAGCGGACCCAGACGAAGCGTCCGCCATACCCGATTGCCGCCTTGGCAAACAGCTCGGGGCGGCCGATTCTTCGCGCCACCTCGGCGGCCTGGGCAAACGTGTCCTTCGCGGGCCCCATCTCCCCGCTGCGGGCCAGAGCGTCGCCCAGCGCGAGCAGCAGCTCACATCGAGTCGGGTCGTCGGCGGACTGCTTCGCTTCGAGTGCCGCGAGTGCCATCCGATACAGGCGCACCGCCTCCTCGTAGGCCAGCAGCCGCCCGGTCTGCTCGCCGGCGCGCCGGGCGTAGTCGATCGCCCGATCGTGGCCGCCGGCGGGCGCGGCTTGGAAGAAGTGGTGGGCGATCTCGGCGAGGTGCGGCTCGGGATCGCGCTCGTAGAGGCGAACCAGCGCCTCGCCGATCTGCCCGTGCAGACGGACCCGGGGGGCCGCGCCCAGCTGCTCGTACAGAGCATCCCGGACCAGCGCGTGTGAAAAGCGCAGGCGCTCCGGCGCACCCGGGACGTCGCCGACCACCTGCGCCGCGCACGCCTCGTCGAGCAGCTCGAGCAGCGCGTCGCCGCTCGCTCCGCTCACCCGCTCCAGCGCGGCGACGCTGAACTCGCGTCCCAGACCGGACGCCACGCTCAGGAGTCGCCGGGAACCGTCCGACAGGCGCCGCAGTCGATGCCCGATCGCCTCGTGCACGCCCTGGGGGATTGGAAGCCGTTCCAGCGTCCCCCGTTCGAGCATCCCCTCCTCGCCAAGGAGGCGCGCCAGCTCCGCGAGAAACAGCGGGTTGCCGTCTGTGCCCCGCTGGAGCGCGGCAACGAGGCTGTTCGGAGCGACGACGCCGGTGCTGAGCTCGATGTAGCGCGCGACGGCCGCCTCGGAGAGCCCCGCGAGCACGATGCGTCGCGCGGCCTGGTTGCGGGCGAGCTCGGCCAGCGTGGACGCCAGCGGGTGGTCCGGGGCGATCTCGGTATGGCGGTAGGCGCCCAGGATCATCACGCGGGCGCCGTCGAGCTCGCCCGCGATGAACTCAAGCAGCAGCAGCGACGGAGCGTCGGCGGCGTGCAGGTCGTCGAGCACCAGCACGAGCGGTCGGACGCGCGCGGCGTTTCGCACCAACGTGGCGGTCGCATCGAACAGGCGGAATCGCGCCCCGTCTGGCGCCAGCTTTGGAGGCTCCGGAAGCTCCGGCAGCAGCTTGTGCAGCTCGGGGAGCATCTGAGCAAGATCGGGGCCGCCCGGGCCCAGCTCTTCGTGGAGCGCCGCGGGCTCGCGCGCGCGTACGTAGGTGCGCAGCGCCTGCACCCATGGCCAGAAGGCCGGCGCACCGCCAGCCTCCCAGCAGCGGCCGGACAACACCCGCGCGCCGAGCTCCTCGGCTCGTGCGGCAAGCTCCTCCGCCAGACGGCTCTTGCCGATGCCGGGCTCCCCCCCGACGAGCACCACGCGGCCCTGTCCCGCCCGCGCGTCGGCCAGCGCCGCCATCAACTCGGCCACCTCGGACTCGCGACCCACGAACGCCCCCCGTCCGGTCGCTGACCTGCGAGTGACGGGCGCGTCCAGCGCAGGGTCCTGAGCAAGGATCGCCTGCTCAAGCGCCCGCAGCTCGCGGCTCGGCTCGAGCCCGAGCGCATCGACCAGCGCCCGGCGGCCCTGGCGGTAGACCTCGAGCGCCTCAACCTGGCGCCCGCCCCGGTGAAGCGCGAGCATGAGCTGCCCCCGCAGCCGCTCACGCAGAGGGTGCTCGGAGACCAATGCCTCGAGCTCGCCGACGAGCCGGGCGTGGCGGCCCAGCGCGAGATCGGCGGCGATCCGGTCCTCCAGCGCTCCCAGCCGCAGCTCCTCCAGCCGGGCTATCTCCGCCTGGGCGAAGGGCTCGAACGCGAAGTCGGCGAGCGGTGGGCCGCGCCAGAGACCGAGCGCCGCGCCCAAGCTCTCGGAGGCGTTCAGCGGGTCGCCCGCGTCGAGCGCTTCACGGCCCGCCGCGCTCAACCGCTCGAACCGCCCGAGATCGAGCTGCTCCGGCTCGAGCTCGATCGCGTACCCGGGCGCCCGAGTCAGGATCGTGTCTGCCCCGTGCGCCGCCGGCTCCAGCTGCTTGCGCAGCTCGGACACGCGCACCGAGAGCGCTTTGCGCGCCCCAGCGGGAGAGGTCTCGCCCCAGAGCAGGTCGATCAGCCGGTCAGTCGAGACGGTCTCGCCCGCGTGCAGCAGCAGGATCGCCAGCAGCGCCCGCTGGCGCGGGCCGCGGATCGGGACCGGCTGGCTCTCCGAGGAGACCTCGAGCGGTCCCAGGATGCGAAAGTCCAAACCCCTCGTCTCCCGGCGAACGTACCACGGCCCCACGCGCGTGCCCATAAGCGGTGCACGCTCGACGACGCGTTGCCGTCACGTTGCCGCCGCGTAGCCACCGCCCCCGAGACTCGCCTCGTGGCGACCTCCCGAAAGACCTTCGTCGTGCAGGTCCACGAGGATGGCGGCGCCGTCCTCGAGAACGTGCGTACGCGTGAGTGTGTCTGGCTGAGCCAGCTCGCGGAGATCGCCCCCCAGATCACCGGCTGGCTCGACGAACCCGAGCGCCACCCCACCTCGGGGTCCGCGAGCGAGCCCCACTGCCCAGGAGGTACGACATGACGTTCCGCACCCTGACCACCGGTGGCATCGGCGGCGTGCTTGCATTGTGCGCGGCGCTGCTGGCCGCATGCGGCGGAGGTGACGACGAGGCGCGGGCCGAACGCATGGCCCCGAAGCTGGCCTCCGCCGCGGCCATCGATCGCGACCCCAACGCCATCGCCTGCGGCCACGTGCGAGCGCAACAGAAGTGGGCCGACGAGACCCGACGGGCCGCCGTCGCCATCGGCAGCCGCGAGCGGATCCGGGGCCTGAACCAGCTCCAGGCGACCCAGAGCATCTTCTACGCGATGACCGAGGTCTGCAAGGGACGGCCGGCGTCATTCGAGCCGGCCGAGACCGCCGTGCGCGCGGTGCGAACAGGCAAGTACCGCGCGGACCTGGGGACGCCGTAGCCGCCGTATCCGGAAACCACCGACCCAGATTAAGGAGGAGGCATGCCCAGGAAAGCGCGTAGCGCGTTGCTCGCCACGGCGCTGATCCTCGCCGCGCTCGCGGCCGCGCCGCCACTCGTCGGCGCGATCACCGCGACGCTGTTCACGACCAGCAGACTGTCTGACGAGGTGAACGTCAACAACGACCGCATCCGGCTCAAGACCAAGGACCCGACGGACGTGCACGTGCAGGAGGCGCGCTTCGCCCCCGGCGACGTCGTCGACTGGCACAACCACCCCGGCTTCGCCCTGATCGCCGTCAAGTCCGGCACGATGACCTTCCTCGACCCCGACTGCACCGCCCACACGGTCGGCCCGGGCCAGGCGTTCGTCGAGTCCGGCGGACCCACCAAAGCCGTCAACCAGGGCAACGTCGAAGCACTCTTCTACGTCACCTACCTCCTTCCCGAGGGCTCGCCGCGGACGGTGCCGACGGATCCGCCGCCCTGCGCCTAGCAGCGATCAGACGGGGCGGCCGTGAGACGAGCGGCCGCCCCGCGATACTCGCACCTCGTGACTCGCCGGTTCCATCAGGTCGACGTCTTCACTTCCGTCGCTTATAAGGGCAACCCAGTCGCCGTCGTGCTCGACGGCAGCGGCCTCAGCACACGGGAGATGCAGACCTTCGCCGCCTGGACGAACCTCTCCGAAACCACCTTCGTGCTGCCGCCGAGCCGCCCGGACGGCGACTACGCTGTCCGCTTCTTCACGCCGACGTCCGAGCTGCCCTTCGCCGGGCATCCAACCCTCGGGGCCTGCCACGCCTGGCTCTCGACCGGCCAAACCCCAAAACACCGCGATCTCATCGTTCAAGAGTGCGGCCCCCGGCTGGTCGCGGTTCGCCGGACCAAGGACGGGCTCGCGTTCGCCGCGCCGTCGGGCGACTCCGGGCCCGTCGAGCCGGCCTTGGTGGAGCACGTCGCGTCGATGCTCCGGATACAGCCGGCGGAAATCGTGGACGCGCACCGGAGCGACCTCGGGCCCGGGTGGCTGGCCGTCCTACTCTCAAGCGCGAACGAGGTGCTCGCGCTTCGCCCCGGACCAGTCGACCGCTACGTCGGGGCGGTTGGGCCCTACCCCACAGGTGCACCCAGGGGGTTCGAAGTGCGCGCGTTCTTCCCACGAAACGGCTCCACCGGCGAGGATCCCGTGACCGGCAGCCTGAATGCAATGGTCGCCCAGTGGCTACTCGACAGCGGTCGGGCGAGCGCTCCCTACGTGGCCAGCCAGGGGACCAGGCTGGGACGCGCCGGGCGGGTCCACATCTCGACTGACCGTGGCGGCAACATCTGGGTCGGCGGCGGCACCATCACCTGCATCACGGGCGAGGTCACTCTCTAGCCTCTCACGCCGCGCACGCGGCCGTCCGGCGCGCCGAGAAACGAAGAATGTGCACCGCCGAGACGGTCGATCGCCACGTCTCGAGGCTGTCGCGCAAACGGGGGAGCAGAAGTGTCGCCGGTCGCGGTCAATGCCGCTCCTATGGACGAGACGCGACAGTCCTGGCGGCTCGCTGTGCGCTGCGGAGCTAGAGCTCCAGCTCCCAGTCCTTGACGCGCACGACGTTTCCCACCTCGTCCAGATCATCCATCTCCCGCACGATCGCGAAGCCCGCCTTCTCTACTACGCGTCCGCTCTCGGGGCGCTCGAGGGGTGTGTGGACCACGATCCGACGCACCTCCGACGCTTCGCGGGCCTTAGCCACGGGCGCCTCAACCGCCGCTCTGGCGCACCCGCGGTTCCGCTGCGACTCGGCGACGGCGTAGCCGATCTCGAGCGTCCCCACCTCGTCGATGAACGCCGCACCGATCTCGCCGACGACGAAGTCGTCTTCCGAACGGTGGAGGAGGAATGAACCGAACTGCCGCTCGGCGCCTAGCGCCCGCGCCACGCCCGCAGAGACGCCGCTCATACGCCATCGCGCCGTGGTATCCGAGCCGCCGGATCAGCGTCCAGCTGGAGGTGGTCAATCTCATTCCCTTCTCCTGCGACGGCGTAAGGTCCCCCGGTCCCAGAAATTATAGAACGCATCCTCTATGCTCCGATACGTCCGATCCACGAGCGGCGCCTCGATCACTGGGGGCCGCGGTCAAGAGAGCCCTACACGAGATTGGAGTCGAGATGGATAGCCCTGTAGAGGTTGTTCTCGGAGCCTTCAGCGCACTCGAGGAGCGAGATCAAGGGAAGCTCTTCGCGCTCTTCCACGACGAGGTCGAGTTCCACGAAGCGCCGTCCCTGCCCTACGGAGGGACGATGCGCGGCAAGGCGGCGCTTTGGGAACAGCTCGCGACCACGCCTGAGCGAACCTGGCTCGGCACTTGGGATCCGCTCCAGCCAACGGCGGCCGAGCGAAGGATGGATCCGCGGGTCGTGGCGAATTCCGGCGAGGAGGTCGCGGTCATCTACACGCAGCGCGCCATCAGTCACAGCGGCGAGCGTTTCGAGGCGCCGGTGATCGGCTTGTACGAGGTACGCGGGGGGGAGTTTGCGCGGGCGCAGATGTTCCACTACGACACCGCCGCGGTCTTGGCCTTTCTCGAGCGTGCAGCCCAACCGGGACCGGTCCCCAGCGCTGCTTAGCCTCGGATTGGGTCACCGCAGACAAGCCGAGCGGCGCGCTCGACTGGCCAGACCCCTGGATCCTCGTGGAAAAGTGGAGGCTCCGTTCTAGTATCCAGAGTCGGCCATGGCTCGCCCGCAGCTGCACCCAACCGACACGATGCTCGATGCGGCACGTGACCTTCTCCTCGAGGACGGATCGCGCAGCGCGACGATCGAAGCGATCGCCAGTTCGAGCGGCGCCCCGACCGGATCCATCTACCACAGGTTCGGCTCCCGGGACGAGCTGATTGCACGCCTCTGGATGCGCGCCGTCTACCGCTCGCAGGCTTCATTCGTCGCGGCGCTGGAACGACCCGACGCCAAGGAGGCCGCGCTCGCGGCAGCAGTGTCGATCATCGATTTCTGCGAGGAGCATCCGGAGGACGCTCAGCTGCTGGTCTCGTTCAGACGCGAGGATCTCATCCGCTCTGCACCCGAAGGCCCTCTCGCTGACGAACTCGCTGAGCTGAATCGGCCAGTCGAGCGCGCCGTCGTGGATCTGGCACGGCGGCTATACGGGAGACGCACTCGGGCGGCGCTGGATCGCACCCTTTTGGCAGTTTTCGATCTCCCCTATGGCGCGGCGCGCCGCTACCTGATCACCGGTACGAAGCTACCACCGGGCTTGAGGGCTGACCTCACCCGCGCGGTTTCCGCCGTGATCGATCGACCGGTGGAGAACTAGCGTCGCTGTTGGCGCCGTCGGCGCGGCATTTCAGCAGAGCTACCGAGCCAGGTCCCTGAAGCCCTCGCGCCAGGTCGGGTACCGCATTTCATCTGCTTCTCGTAGACGCCGCAACGTCGCTCAGGCATCAGCCGCGTCACGAGGAGTCCAGATCAGGTCGAACTCGCGCGCGTCCAAGGGAAGGAGCCAGCACGCCGCTACGCGGCTGTCGCGAAAGCGGTAGAGCCCGAGCGTCGACCACGCGCGGGTGACGCCGCCCAGGACCGCCGTGCCGTCGGTGAGAGCGGCGACATGGTCGCCCTCGCCGGCCAGCACGTCTATGCACTGCATCGTGAACGTTTGCGAAGCCATATCCCGGCGTCGCGCGAAGTAAGCCAAAACGGCGTCAATGCCCTCGTAGGCGCCTGCGATTGGGCTGTCGCCCGGCACCGTCCAGACGACTTTGCGCGTCAGCAGGGAGCGGAGCGGCTCGGCAGGTCCGCCGGCGTAGAAGACTGCCTGCGCGTTGTGGAGTCTCTGCAAGCACTCAATCGCGGTCGCACGGTCCACCGGGGGACCTCCCGATCCCAGTGCTCGGCGCCAAGCGCTCGCACCCCGGGCCGTTCGGCCATGCGCGAGGCACGAGCTCGTGGTCGTGTAGGAGAATCGTTTTCGTCGAGCGGAGCTGGTTGAGGCCTGGGGTCATCGGGCTTCTGTATCAAGCTGAGCGATTAGCGAGGAGGACGAGGCGTGAGCTAGTCAGCGCCGGTAGACGAACCGGATGTGGGGCGTGACGGCCTCCAACCCGTGGCTGTTGATCGCCTGTCCCCAGAGCTCGCCATGGACCTCTGTCGGACGCGCGCCGGCGCCACAGCGGTCGCCGCCGAGTGCCAGCACGCGCGAGCGCTTGCGCCGTGTGGGTAGGCGTACCCCGGGCCGAGCACGGATCCGTTCGACCTCGGGCGGCGGGAAGTAGCGGGTGCGAAGCCGCTCGAAGCGGCGGCCGTCGCCACCTTGGCAGGTGATTCGCTCCGCGATCGAGATGCGGACCCGCGAGACGCCCCCGTCCGCGTCCTTGCCGATCGCCGTCCCGCGCAGGCGCGACTCCGAGAGCTCGACCGTCGCGGAGTGGGTCCCGCCGCCCGGTTGCGACGCCTCGCCGAGCGTGCGGCCGTCGCTCGCCGCGGCGAGCGCCACCGTGGCCGCGGGGGGCGTGGCGTCGCTGCCCGGCACGACGACACGGCCTGGATCGGCGCCATGCCCGGTCGCGGTGCCGGCATCAGGCGGCGGCGCCGGGCTTGCACCGGCGTCACCATCGGGCGTTTCGAACTGGGTTTCGCTCTGCTGTAGCGCGCTGCTCGCGGGCTTGTCGTCATCGTCCGAGGCGCAGGCGAGCAGGGCGAGGCAAGCGAAGAGACACGTCGCTGTCGGGCGCACACGATAACTTCGCCCGACAGCACGGATCTGTGACAGCCGTCAGAGAAAAACGGCCGCACAGAAGAGTCCGCACCGAGACCGGCGCTTGTGACCGCTACCGACCGGCCCGATGCCAGGCGGCGCGCGATAGGACGCGTGCGCGCGGCCGGCAGGCGTCGCGGGTCAGCCTGAAGGTGACAGAGTCGCGACGCTCGATCAAGCGGTAGAGACCGAGCGTGGTACGGCACTGCGGCGCGTGCGGGAGGCGGACCATGGTCGTCCCGAACGTTGGAAGGAACTCGTAGCGTCCGGCTGAGACGAGCGCGAGCACCTCGCGCCGAAGCTGGTAGCGGCCGGACACGCGGTAGACGTCCGTCGTCAGGCGATAGCGGCCGCCACGTTCGAGACGCAGCGTCGAACCTTGCGGAGCGCCCTTGGGCAGCGGCTGGCCGCTGCCAACGGGGCTTGCGTACCAGCCTACGAGCCGCGCGGGATGTGCCTGCTCACGCTCGCGCCCGCCGGTCATGACCAGCGCGGAGATCGCCACGGCAAGGCCAACAACTACGACAGCCGGCACCCACGCCAATCCGCGGCCCGCACGGCCGAGCGTGCGCCTTGCCCGCTCGCGGCGAGCGGGTTCGTTCTCGAGACGGCGGGCGGCCTCGAGGAGCTCCTCCTCGTAGCGGTCAAGGAGCCTCATCGACCACCCCCAGGCGTCGGCGCAGCACGGTCAGCGCCCGGCTTACGCGCTTGCGGACGGTCTGCTCCGACACGGCGAGCTGGCGCGCTATCTCTTCGTACGAACGCTCATCGATGACCCTCGCGGTGATCACGGCCCGCTGGTCGTCAGAGAGCTCCTCGGCGAGCTCGACCGCCGAGATTCCGACGAGATACTCGATCTCGTGGCGATCCTCGACGGTCAGCTCGACACGCTCCATGCCGAGGCGGCGCAGCATCCGAAGCTCGGCGGATCCGCGCCGGTGATAGTCGGCGAGCTTCTTGTGTGCGATGCCGTACAGCCAGCCCTTGGCCGAGCCGCGCGCGGGGTCGAACCCCGCTCGCGACGCGAGCGCGGCGGCGAAGGTCTCCGCCATCAGGTCGGCCGCCACGTCGGGATCTCCGGTGAGGCGCATGAGATGGCCGAGCAGGTTGCGGGCATAGCGTCGATAGAACGACCCGAACGCCTCCGGGGCGTCGCTCGCAAGGAGCTGAGCATCGCTGACTTCCGCAGAGCCCGAGGCGAGCCCGCGGGCATGCGACACGTCGGCGGGAGAGCTGACCTGCCTGCTTCGTTTCAAGCGCAAGGATTCTGCACCCGGTTCAACGTACCCAACGGACAGCGCACCTAGGCGAACGGTCACAGCTCGACGTGCCGATCCGAAGTTCTGGTGTGATCCGGATCGGCACACTGGCACTGTGTTTCGGCCTCGTCGTCGGCTGCGGGTCGCAAGATCACGCCAAGCCGGAGACCACGGCCGGACAGCAACCACAAACCGACTTTCAGCAGAGCCCAGAGGGCGGTGGCGCCAATCCGGCGCCACCGCCGGATGCCGGCACGGCAACCGGCCACGCCGGCGAGGTCACGCGCGTGATCGTGCCGGAGCACGACGCCAGCCCGCCCACGGGGCGGATTGCGCTTGCCGATTCCGCCACCGGCCGCACGCGCGCCGTGGCGTCGCGCCCAGGCAGGCCTCATTCCGGTGAACTCGAGCTGACGGAGCCGCGCCTGCGAGGCACCATCGTTGGGGAGGACCCGAACGGAGGCCTCGCGCGAGTTCGCGTGTCGATCTCTGAGCGCATCAGTTGCCGCGGCGACGATGGCATCCGGTTCGAGCGCCTCCGCGTGCGCTACTTCCCACCGCCTCAGATCGAGCAGATCCGCGCCGCTCCCGGCTCCCGTCTTCCGACCCGCAGCACGCGCTCCCGCCTGCTGTCGCTCGCGGGGGAGCGCTGCGGGGCGAACGCGGAGACCACGGGGGTGCACGGCAAGCTTTGGGGAGAGGTCATCAATGGGCACGGCCTCGAGACCATCACCCCGCCGGTTCGGTTCAGGTACCGCCGCTAGCCGCGCTCAGGGCGCGGTGGGCGGAGCTCGTCGAACTGCTCATCGGTCCATCGCTCAGCCGAGACCCTGCGCGAAGCCCTGCCGCCAGCTCGCGTAGCGCGGCTTCCAGCCGAGCTCGCGCTTGGCCTTCTCGTTCGAGGCACCGCGCACGTCGGTCATCATGACCGTCGCCGTCTCACCGGCCAGCACCCGCCCGAGCCAGCGCGGCACGCGCCGCGGCGGCTTGGCATCCAGCGCGCTGGCCAGCACAGGCAGCCACTCCCGGACGGGCGCGGGGTCGTCGTCGACGACGTTGTAGACACCCGGCCGGCCGCGCTCGACCGCAACCGCGGTCGCCGCCGCGGCGTCCTCGATGTGGATCAGCGACCAGACGCCACCGCCGTCGCCGACGATCGGGAACCGACGCTTGCGGATCGGCCCGGCCATCACCGCATCCGGAGCCAGGCTGATCCCGGTCCCCGGACCGTAGAAGCCGCCATAGCGCAACGCGAGACCCTCGCCCCACTCGATCGTCGTCACCGCCTTCTCCAGATAGAGGATCGCCGCCACCGCCGACCGATACGCCGCCGGCGGGTCGGGATCGAGAGGTTCGGCCTCCGTCTGCACCGGCCCGCCCGTGCGGGCGAATCGCCAAGCCCCATAGCTCTGGGCCACGAAGCGTCGTGCCCCGACGGCACGGCCGGCGGCCAAGAGATGATCCGTCGCCTCGGTACGCAGCCGGTTGGTCATGATCAC
>OBLS010001110.1_pt1 | contig 10737 bp, 10 predicted proteins | sample 1519901 | NCBI WGS metagenome assembly OBLS01 (sample SAMEA3113585, study PRJEB22503) | soil metagenome
ATGGCGGCGGGGTTGCGCAAGGTCGCCGCCTTGCCCGATCCGGTCGGCGAGGTCGTCGATGGCTGGGTTCGACCCAACGGCTTACGCATCCAGCGGGTCCGAGTGCCCCTCGGCGTCGTGGCGATCATCTACGAGAACCGTCCCAACGTCACGAGCGACGCCGCGAGCCTGTGCCTGAAGTCCGGCAACGCCGCCTTGCTCCGGGGGTCGGGCTCGGCGCTGCGCTCGAACATCGCCGTTGCCGCCGTGCTGCGCGAGGCGCTCCAGAAGGCAGGCCTGCCCGAGGACGGCGTCGTGCTCGTCGACGATCCCGCCCACGAGACCGCCGTCGCGCTCATGCAGCTCTCGGAGCTCGTCGACTGCCTGATCCCACGCGGTGGCCACGAGCTCATCGCCAGCGTGCGTGAGCACGCCACGGTTCCCGTCATCATCGACGGAGACGGCAATTGCCACGTGTACGTCGACGCCGGTGCCGACCTCGACCGCGCACTCGACATCGTCGTCAACGCGAAGACGAACCGGACCAGCGTGTGCAACGCGGCCGAGTCGCTCGTCGTGCACGAGGCAGTCGCGGACGCGTTCCTGCCCCGAGTATGCGGCGCGCTCGCCGACCACGGTGTCGAGCTCGTCGGCGACGAGCGTGCTCGTGTCCGCTGTACTGCCATGGGCGCCGCGACAGATGATGACTTCGGCCGTGAGTTCCTGGCGATGAAGATCAGCGTCGCCGTCGTCGACTCGCTCGACGAGGCGATCGCGCACGTCAACCGCTTCGGCACCGGCCACACCGAGGCGATCGTCACGGGCGACCTCGATGCCGCCCGCCGTTTCACCGGGGAGGTCGACGCCGCCGTGGTCGTCGTGAACGCATCGACGCGCTTCACCGACGGGGAGCGGTTCGGTTTCGGCGCCGAGATCGGTATCTCGACGCAGAAGCTGCACGCCCGCGGGCCCATGGGCCTCCGGGAGCTCACCACGTACAAGTACGTCCTGTGGGGCGACGGTCAGGTGGTCGAGTGACCCGCGCGCCCCGAGGATGGAGAACCTGAATGGCCGATCGCTTCACCACGGTCGACGACGTCATCGACCGCCTCCGCGCCGTCGACTACCTCGCTGACACGAACATCGCCGGCGTGGTGTACCTGGCCGACCGGCTCGAGAAGCCGGTCCTGGTCGAGGGCCCGGCCGGGGTCGGCAAGACCGAGCTCGCCAAGGCCCTCTCGCAGACAACGGGGGCGCGCCTGATCCGGCTGCAGTGCTACGAGGGGCTCGACGAGTCGAAGGCCCTCTATGAATGGAACTACAAGAAGCAGCTGCTCCGCATCCAGGCCGACCGTGAGCACGAGACCAGCTGGTCCGACGTCGAGGCCGACATCTTCTCGGAACCATTCCTGCTGACCCGGCCGCTGCTCGAGGCGATCCGCGCCGAGGAGCCGATCGTGCTCCTCATCGACGAGGTCGACCGGGTCGAGATCGAGACCGAGGCGCTGCTCCTCGAGGTGCTGTCCGACTTCCAGGTCTCGATTCCCGAGCTGGGCACGATCGCCGGGAAGCAGCGGCCGCTGGTCGTCATGACCTCGAACAACACGCGCGAGCTCTCCGAGGCGCTGAAGCGACGCTGCCTGTACCTCCACGTCGACTATCCCGATCTGGAGCGCGAGAAGGACATCGTCCGGGTTCGAGTACCCGACGTGGACGACGAGCTCGCCGAGCAGGTCGCGCGCGTCGTGCGGTCGATCCGGCAGCTCGAGCTGAAGAAGGCGCCGTCGATCTCCGAGACGATTGACTGGGCGAAGACGCTGCTCTACCTGGGTAAGAACGAGATCGATCCGGAGCTGATCGGCGAGACGCTGCACGTGCTGCTCAAGTACCAGTCGGACATCGCGAAGGCCCGCAAGGAGCTGCAGGTCGACGGTGGGCCGTTACCGGCGCGCACGGCGTCAGCTGGACCGTGACGCCGTGCACCATCTGAACCCGGCGAAGCTGAGCGACGCCATGTCGAGATTCGGTCCCGCCGACGCTCCGCCCACCGGCGATCGAGAGTCCATGCTCGACGTGCTCCAGGGGTTCATCCACGAGCTGCGCGCCGCCGGGCTCCCGGTTTCGATGACGGAGAACCTCGACGCCATGCGCGCCGTCGAGCACGTCGACATCGCCGAGCGCGCCACGTTCAAGGCCGCGCTGGGCGCGACGCTCGTGAAGCACCATCACCACTGGCGCGCGTTCGAGACCGTGTTCGACGTGTATTTCTCGCTGCACGCGGCGGGGATCGGCGAGGAGGGCGAGGACGGTCAGCCGCTGGACCCCGAGTCCATGGAGGCGATGCGCGCCCGGGGCGGGGGAGCGATGGGCGACGTCTCGCCCGAGGAGCTCGCGCAGATGTTGCTCCAGGCGCTCATGAGCATGGATCGCGAGCAGATGCGCCAGCTCGCCGGGACGGCCGTGGACCGCTTCGCCGGCATGGAGCCGGGACGGCCCGTCGGCGGCACCTACTACCTGTATCGGACGCTGCGGCAGCTGGACTTCGAGGGGCTGACCGCCCGGCTGATGGGCCAGGCGCGCGACCGCGGCGAGATCGGCGACGGCGAGCTGGCCGAGCGTCTCGCCGAGGAGGAGTTCCAGGCCCGTCTGCGGGAGCTCAAGGAGCTGGTCGAGGCCGAGATCCGGCGCCGTCTCGTCGCCGACCGAGGCGCGGAAGCGATGGCGCGCACGCTGCGCAAGCCGCTCCCCGAGGACGTCGACTTCATGCACGCGTCCCGTGAGGAGATGCTCGCTCTCCAGCGCGCGATCTACCCGTTGACGCGCGCGCTCGCGGCGCGCCTCGCGCAGAGACGACGGCGCCGCAATCGCGGTCACCTCGACTTCCGGTCCACGGTGCGGCACTCGCTGTCGTACGGGGGCGTCCCGGCCGAGCCGAAGTTCCGCCACCCGCGCCCGTCACGGCCGGAGATCATGGTCGTCGCCGACATCTCCGGGTCGGTGGCGAGCTTCGCCCGCTTCACGTTGCAGTTCGTGTATGCGATGGCGAGCCAGTTCTCGAAGGTGCGGTCGTGGGTGTTCATCGACGGCATCGACGAGGTGACGCGGTTCTTCCAGGAGTCGGACGACATCGCCGAGGCGGTGCACCGGGTCAACACCGAAGCGGACGTCGTCTGGGTCGACGGCCACTCCGACTACGGGCACGCCTTCGAGGTCTTCCACGAGCATCACTACAAAGAGGTGACGCCGAAGACGTCGATCATCCTGCTCGGCGACGCCCGCAACAACTACCACGCGTCCCAGAACTGGGTGCTGAAGGAGCTCCAGCAGCGCGCCCGCCACCTCTACTGGCTCAACCCCGAGCCCCACGGCTACTGGGACACGGGCGACTCGATCATCTCGGAGTTCGGCATCTACTGCGACGGCGTGTACGAGTGCCGCAACCTGCGCCAGCTCGAGCGGTTCGTCACGACCGTCGTGGAGGGCTAAGGATCACCCGCGGGGTCGCGCCACATGGTCCAGACGGGCGGGCCGTCGGGCACCGGTCGGACCTCGTGCTGCACCTCGAATCCGTGGTGGCGGTACCAGGCGACGTTCCCTTCCGTGGACGTCTCCAGGTACGCGGGCACACCGGTCTCGTCGAGACGGTCGAGCACGGCGGACAGCAACTTCCCGCCCAACCCTTCGCCCTGACGAGCGGGCTCGACGCCGATCACCGCGAGGTACCAGTGCGGCGCCCTCGGATGCAGCTTCTCCGTCTCGGTCAGGTAGCGCAGCCCGGCGCGGAACGTGTGCGGAGTGAGCAACGCCTGCCACGCGGCGGCGAGCTGACGAGCCGCCCGCCGGCGCGTCGGCGGGTACGCGCCATCCGGGAGCCAGCCGGCCGTCCCGACCACCGCGCCGTTGTCGACCGCCGCCCAGACCTCACCGAAGGGCAACCCGTCGCGCGCGATCGCGTGGAGGAAGCTTCGGCACGACCACCGCCGGCGACGCGGCGTGGGATAGAGGTATCGAAAGACGGGGTCGTCGTCGAAGGCGCGGGCCAGGACCGCGGACGAGGCTCCGAGCTGGTCACGCCGAAGCGTGACGATCGCCGGCACGAGGAACGTTGTACTCCCCGAGCAGCTGCCAGGCGCGATCGGCGATGCGCACCAGCGCCAGGAGCTGGCCCCGCTCGCGGCGACGCAACGGGTGTCCGGCCCGGCCGAGCAGCAACGCGGCCTCGTGACCGGCGAACGTGGCCACTGCGAGGTCGTCGGGTCCCGTCACTCCGTCCGAGACGAGGGTCGAGGCGGACGTGCCGGCAACGAGGGCGTCCAGGACGTCGGGGCTCGGCGTCTCGTCGCCGGCGTGGGCGAGGACGTGGGTTCCGTTGACCAGCGCCGTCCAGTCGGCGAGGAACTCGCGCTTGGTCTGCGCGACGAGTGCGGCGTGCAGGTCCTCGACGGTGGCGGCCTCGCACAACGCGGCGGCCGACTCGAGCGCGTCGAGACGGGCGTCCGGGAAGTGGCCGACGAGGCGGACCTCCTCCACCGACACCCCGTCGACCTCCTCGATCTCCCGAACGAGGGTCGGCACGAGATCCGGGCTGGGAAGGTTGACCGCGAACTCGTCGACGGCGACGTCCGTGCCTCGCTCGAGCACGTCGACGCCGACGATGTCGCCGCGGACGGCGCCGATGCGGGACGCGACCAGCCCGAGCGCGCCGGGTCGGTCGGGGAGCCACACCCGTACGAGGACGTGCGCGGACGAGCTCGGAGACGGGTCGTCGAGAGGCATCGGTTCAGCGTATGACGCGTTCCATGTCACCGGCGTTCCAGAAACATGAATGCTCTGTTTGCCGGCCGCGGTCGCCGCGACCACCCGTAGACTCCCCGGATCGAGCGAGTCGGTGTCTTCGGTGGCACGTTCGACCCGGTGCACGTCGGCCACGTCGTGGCCGCCGTCGACACCCGGGCCGCGCTCGGGCTGGACCGGGTGCTCATGGTCGTCGCCGGTGATCCGTGGCAGAAGCGCGGCGAAGTGGTCGCGGCCGCCGCCGACCGGCTCGAGCTGGTCGCCGCCGCCGTCGAGGGCGTCGACGGGGTCGAGGCGTCCGCGATCGAGGTCGAGCGCGGGGAGCCCTCGGTCTCGTACGACACCCTCATCGCCCTGGCCGCGCCGGGGCGCGAGCTCTTCCTCGTGCTCGGCGCCGATGCCGCCCGCAACATGCCCACGTGGCGCCGGCTGGAGGAGACCCGTGACCTCGCCACCCTCGTGATCGTCGAGCGAGCCGATGACGCGCACGCCGAAGCCCCGGCCGCGGGCTGGCGGGTCGAGCGCGTCACGATCCCTCGCCTCGATATCGCATCGCGGGATCTCCGGGCGCGCCTGGCGCAGGGACACCCCATTGACGGGCTGGTGCCACCGGCGGTGATCCGTGCCATCGCCCAACGCGGCCTCTACAATCGGCACTGATGACGACCGGCGAGGCCGCTGCTTGACAGGCGCCCCGGTCGTGCTCCGTCGAGTCGCCGTCGCAGCCGCGGCGGCGACGGCCAAGAAGGGCGAGGACATCATCGCCCTCGATGTCGGCGAGATCCTCTCGATCACGGACGCGTTCGTGATCACGAGCGCGACGAACACCCGGCACGTGCGCACGATCGTCGATGAGATCGAGAAGGCGATGAAGGAGCACGCCTCGACGCCGCCGACCAGCGTTGAAGGGCTCGACGACGCGACATGGGTGCTGCTCGACTACGGCGACATCGTCGTGCACGTCTTCCTCGACGAGACGCGTGCGTACTACGAGCTCGAGCGGCTGTGGGCCGACGCGCCGCGCATCGAGTGGGAGCAGCTCGTCCCCGCGTCGCAGAGCGCGTCCGCTTAAGCGGTCTCCAGGTACGGCCGCAGCGGCACGCCGCGCTCGCCCAGCCCGGCTTTCAGCTCGCGCACACCGAGGTTCCGGTCGAAGCGCGGTGAGTACAGGATCGAGCTGATGATCGCGGCCTGGGCGCCGCCGCCCGTGAGCCCGGCCGCGATGTGGTCGACGTCACCCGCGCCGCCCGACGCGATGATCGGGACATTGACGGCGTCGGCGACGGCCCGGGTGATCTCGAGGTCGTAACCGGACGCGGTGCCGTCGCGGTCGATGCTGTTCACGACGATCTCGCCCGCGCCGAGCTCCTCACCGCGACGGGCCCATTCGAGCGCGTCGAGCCCGGTCGCCTCACGGGCGCCGTCGATGAAGACCTCGTAGCCCGACGGGACGCCGGGACGAGCGCCGACGTGCTTGACCTGGGTGCTGAGCACGATGCACTGCCGGCCGAACGCCTCGGCGCCGTCTCGGATGATCTGCGGGTTCCGGACGGCCATCGAGTCGACGCTGATCTTCTCGGCGCCCGCCTTGAGCACGTCGAACATGTCGTCGACCGTCCGGATGCCCCCGCCCACGGTGAAGGGGACGAATACGTGGCGGGCGACACGGCGCACGGTCTCGAGGTCGATCTTGCGCTTCTCGGCGCTCGCGGTGATGTCGTAGAAGACGATCTCGTCGATCTGGTCGTCGTAGAGCCGGGCGGCGAGATCCTCGGCGGGGGCGACGTCGATGTTGTCCTGGAACTGTTGCGCCTTGGTGACTCGCCCGTCGATCACGTCGAAGCAGGCGATGAGGCGCTTGGTCAGCATCGCCCGTCCCAGGCGGCGAAGTCGGCGAGCAGGCGGAGGCCGAGGCCCCCGCTCTTCTCGGCGTGGAATTGCGTGGCGACGACGTTCTCGTGCGCCACCACCGACGCGAACTCGACCCCGTAGTCGGTGCGCCCGAGGGCGTGAACCGGGTCGGCCGGGTCCGCGTAGAAGGAGTTGACGAAGTAGAAATGGCCCCGGTCGGGGAGGCCCGCGGTCACCGGATGCGACCGTGTGAAGCGCACCTCGTTCCAGCCGATCTGGGGGACGCGCAGGACGTCGGCGAAGCGACGGATCCTTCCCGGGAGCCAGCCCAGGCACGGAGTGTCGCCTTCCTCGCTGTGGTCGAAGAGCACCTGGAGGCCGATGCAGATCCCGAGGAACGGCACGCGGTCTTGTTGGACGCGATCGGTGAGCGCGTCGAGAAGGTCGGACTCGCGCAGCGAGTCGAGCGTCGCGGCAGCCGCGCCCACCCCGGGAAGCACGAGTCGTTCGGATCCGGCGACCTCCTCGGGTTTCGCGACCAACCGGCATGGAAGCCCGAGCCGCTCGAGCGCGTAGATGACGCTGGGCGAGTTGCCGGCGCGGTAGTCGATCACGTCGATCATTCGGGTTCAGTCTACGGACGAGCCTCGCGACGCCTCGACGGAATGCGGCAACGCTTCCGACGTGACACGCCGGGAGGGCGAGCAGCGGCGCAGCGATCGGCGGACTGCCAGAATGCCCCGATGCGCTTGTCGGTCGTTGTCACGTGCACGCAGCCATGGCCCGAAGTGCGCGCATGTCTGGATCGGCTCGTGCCGCAGGCGCGCCCGGACGACATCGAGATCATCGTCGCCGACGGCTCCCCGGGCGGCCTCGACGCGACGACGGCGGAGCGGGTGACGTGGCTCTGTCGTCCAGGACGGGGACCGCACGAGCTGCGGCTGCTCGGCCTGACCGCGGCGCGCGGCGACGTCGTCGCGATCACAGAGGATCACTGCGACGTCGCGCCTGATTGGTGCGAGCAGATAATCGCGGCGGATGCGCGCCGCCCGTACGTCGTGGCGGTCGCGGGGCCGGTGACGAACGGGGCCGACGAGCGTCTCGCCGACCGTGCCAGCTTCCTTCTCGTCCACGGCCACAACGCTCCCGAACGCGCCGAGCGGCCGCCCAACTGGTTCCCACCCGCAGGATCGAACGTCTCCTACAAGCGGGATCGGATCATGCAGTCGGCGCTGTGTCCCGGCGACCTGGAGCTCGTCGTCACGCCGCAGCTCTGGGCCGAGGGATCGCTGGTGCTGGAGGAGAGCATCGTCGTTGCGCACTCGCAGTCAATGGGCACCGCGGAACACGTGATGAATCACTTCCATTCGGCGCGATCGCACGCGGGTCTCGTCGCCGGGCGCGGGGCACCCGCGGCTCGCCGCGCGCTCGCCCGCGACGCGGTCGCGTTCCCGCGGCGACTCCTCGGCGCCACGCTCGAGATCGGACGCGAGGTACCGGCGTACCGACGTGAGATCCGGCGCGCGCTGCCCCTGATGACGGTCCTGGCCGGCGCCGCCACCGCCGGCTATCTCGCCGGCATCGCCGGCCCCGGCAGCAGCCCCCGCCGCCTGCGCTAGTCACACGCGGAACCGCTTGAAAAGGTGGTGCCGGCAGAGCCCGTGCGCTCGCCTCGGCTGCTCGCAACCCTCCACGATGCAAGGCCGCACCCGCTTCGCCCGATGCTCCCAGTAGTCAAGCAATCGCGCTCGCCACGCAAGGTATTGCTCCCGCTTGTACGAAGGCGGCAGATGCGCGTCCATGAACGGGACAACCACATCGAGGAGCTCGCGGAGGGCAGTGATGTTGTAGCTGGACTCGTCATCATGGTGGGGCTTCCGTCGCGGCGAGTCGTACACATGCCCGATGCCGAGGAATCGGCGAAGGAGCTCGCACATCTCACGATCGGATGCCCCGAGACCCACCTCGAACAAGTAGCGCGTGCCGTCGGAGGCACCGCTGAAGCTCCCCTCTCCGGCCACGAATCCGGCGAGGAACGCGCGGCAAGCGCGTCAGTATCCGGTCGCACGGTAGTAGTGACTTCGGCACAACATCCTGCCGCGGACGGGTTTCTCACATCCCGGCACCGAGCACGGCGACGGCCCCTTGCCATACCGGTTGGGATGAGCAAGGTCGTAGGCGAACAGACGATCTCGCCACTCCTGAAACTGCCGCCGCTTCGCGCAGGGGAGGAGATACGCCTCCGCGAAAGGGATCGTCGCGCTTCGGTGCGCCCAGATCGAGTGGATCCGAAGCACGCTCGTCGGCTGCCAATGACGGCGGGCGCGCCGATAGTGCTGGATGGAGCCGAAGCCGAGGAACCAGCGCAACGCCCGAAGGAGAGCCAGGTCGCGTCGCGCCATCGTCATGGAGAAGACGAACTTCGTGCGCGGTGCCCCGTCGCGGTACGGACGGCGCTGACGGACGGTGGTGAAGGACCCCTCGGCGGCAACCAGGCCGCCAAGCGTGAAGCCAATCGCGTTCCACGTCTCGAGGAACGCTGGAAGAAACTGGGTGGAGGCGAAGGGATTCGAACCCTCGGATCCTCCTGCATGCCATGCAGGCGCTCTACCAGACTGAGCTACGCCCCCGGGGGCGACAACGGTACCAGCGCCCATTTGCGACTCGAATTGATCGCACACCGAACACATGTTTGCATCATGACATGGGGGTATGACATCTACCCGTGAGGCGAGACGCGCCGCCGATACGCTCGCCGCGCGATGACCGACAGTCGAACGCCGCGCACCGAGGACGCCCCGCCGTACCGGTACACCGCGCGTCTCGCAAACGAGATCGAGCAGCGGTGGCAGGACTATTGGGAAGCGGAGCGGACGTTCTGGACCCCGAACCCCACAGGCCCGCTGGCCGACGGGTTCGATCGGGTCGCCGACCGAACGAAGCTCTACGTGCTCGACATGTTCCCGTACCCGAGCGGCGCGGGGCTGCACGTCGGCCACCCGCTCGGCTACATCGGCACCGACGTGTACGCGCGCTTCAAACGCATGACGGGCCACAACGTCCTCCACGCGATGGGTTACGACGCGTTCGGACTTCCTGCCGAGCAATACGCGCTCGAGACCGGACAGCACCCGCGCGTCACGACCGAGCAGAACGTCGCCACCATGCGGCGCCAGTTGCGCCGGCTGGGGCTCGGGCACGACCCTCGTCGCGGCGTGTCGACGACCGATGTCCAGTACTACCGCTGGACGCAGTGGATCTTCCTCCAGATGTTCAACGCCTGGTACGACGACGACCGGGACCAGGCCCGCCCGATCGATGATCTGATCGCCGACCTCGAGTCGGGCACGCGGCCCATCCCGGACGGCCGCCCTTGGGCCGACCTCGACCCCGTCGAGCGCCGGAAGGTCGTCGACTCGTACCGCCTGGCCTACCTCGACGAGGTTGCCGTCAACTGGTGCCCGGCGCTCGGCACGGTGCTCGCCAACGAAGAGGTCACAGCCGAGGGCCGCAGCGACCGCGGCAACCATCCCGTGTACAAGCGCCCGCTCAAGCAGTGGATGCTTCGCATCACGAAGTACGCCGAGCGTCTCCTCGGCGACCTCGACCTGCTCGACTGGCCCGAGTCGATCAAGATCATGCAGCGCAACTGGATCGGTCGCAGCGAGGGCGCCGACATCGTCTTCCCGGTCGAGGGGCACGACGAGCTGGGCATCCGCGTGTTCACGACCCGGCCCGACACCGTCTTCGGCGCCACGTACATGGTGCTGGCCCCCGAGCTCGACCTCGTCGACGAGATCGTCGCCAACGAGTGGCCGCGCGACACGCCGCTGGAGTGGCGCGGCACCTTTGGGCTCGACGTCTCACCGGCCGAGGCCGTCGAGGCGTACCGCAACTTCGCCTCGACGAAGACCGACCTCGAGCGGCAGGCCGAAGGCAGGGAGAAGACCGGCATCTTCATCGGCGCGTACGCCATCAATCCCGTCAACGACGCCCGCATCCCGATCTTCATCGCCGACTACGTGCTCGCGAGTTACGGCACCGGCGCCATCATGGCCGTCCCCGGTCAGGACCAGCGCGACTGGGACTTCGCCGACGAGTTCGACCTCCCGA
>OBLS010001111.1_pt1 | contig 10734 bp, 10 predicted proteins | sample 1519901 | NCBI WGS metagenome assembly OBLS01 (sample SAMEA3113585, study PRJEB22503) | soil metagenome
CCTGGGCCACGAACAAGATGGAGAAGGAGATGCAGGATCGCCTCAGCAAAGAGGATGCCGAGCTCATGGAGAAGGTTCGCAGGCGGGAGCTCGATCCCATCTCCGCCGCCGAGACGCTCTACAGAGAGGTCTAGAGTATGTTTCAAAGCCCTCGTCCACAGCGCCCCTCGGAAGCGCCCCGCCTTTGGAGCGAGGACGATGCCCTGTGATAAGGACGAACCTCCTCCGAATCTCTGCTGGCTGCTGCCTACTGATAGTAGATAGCTCACTGATGGTAGATAGCTATATACTACGACGTTAGAAACGTTGCTAGGGCTCTTCGCGTTGGGGAAGGAGGAGAGATCTCGTGGACCTCAAGGGTGCTGAGGCCGGGCATGAGGCCCTGGGCCTGGACGAGGACGACCTGCTAAAGATCTACCACCACATGCTCCTGGCCAGGAGGGTGGACGAGCGGATGTGGGTCCTCAACCGCCAGGGCAAGGCGGCGTTCGTGATCTCCTGCCAGGGCCAGGAGGCCGCTCAGGTGGGCGCGGCGTACAACCTCCGCCCCGGCCACGATTACCTCTACCCGTACTACCGAGACTCCGGGATAACCATGACTTTGGGCCAGACGGCCCGCGACCAGTTCCTTAGCCTCCTGGGCAAGAGAGAAGACCCGAACAGCGGCGGGCGCCAGATGCCGGGCCACTTCAGCAGCCGCGATCTGAACATCGTGACCGCCTCGGCACCGGTGGGTGTGCAGTACCCGCAGGCCACCGGTACTGCGCTCGCCTTCAAGATGCGTGGGGAGGACGGGGTGGTCTTGGTGTGCGGCGGTGAGGCCTCGACCAGCGGCGGCGACTGGCACGAGGCGATGAACTTCGCCGGCATCTACGACCTTCCGGTCATCTTTCTTATCGAGAACAACGTCTACGCCATCTCTGTTCGCTCGGAGATACAGGTCGCGGGCTCCATCGCCAAGCGGGCCGAGGGCTACGACTTCCCCGGCATCGAAGTAGACGGCAACGACGTGCTCGCTGTCTACGAGGCCGCGAAAGAGGCGTTCGAGCGGGCACACAGTGGCCACGGTCCGACCCTCATAGAGGCCAAGACCTACCGCCTCACCGCCCACTCCTCCGACGACGACGACCGGCGCTATCGCGAGCGCGAAGAGATCGAGGAGTGGCGTCAGAAAGACCCTATCGTCCGCTTCGAGAAGTACCTCGAAGAGAACGGGCTCCTCGACGAGGAGAAAAAAGAAGAGGTTGCAGGCCGGATCAAGGCCGAGGTAGACGAGGCGGTCGAGTACGCAGAAGAAGCACCCTACGCCGACCCTGAGGAAGCACTAGAGCGGGTCTACGCGGAGGGTTAGTAATGGCTACGAAGAACCTTTTGCAGGCCATCCACGATGGGTTGGTCGAGGAGATGCGCGCCGACGACACCGTCATGATCATGGGCGAGGACGTGGGGAAGGCCGGCGGGGTCTTCCGGGCTACCGAGGGGCTCGCAGAGGAGTTCGGATCCATGAGAGCGATGGACACGCCGCTGGCGGAGAGCTTGATCGTGGGCGCCGCCATTGGCCTCTCCGTGAATGGGATGCGCCCGGTCGCCGAGATACAGTTCGCCGACTTCATCCCCCCGGCCTTCGACCAGATCGTCAACGAGGCCGCCCGGTTCTACTACCGCTCCAACGGCGCCTGGAACGTGCCGCTCACTATCCGTGCCCCCTACGGCGCGGTCCCCGGCGGCGCCCTCTACCACTCCCAGAGCGTCGAAGCATGGTTCTGCAACACCCCGGGTCTGAAAGTAGTCGCCCCTACCTTCCCCACCGACGCCAAGGGGATGCTGAAGAGCGCTATCCGGGACCCTAACCCGGTCCTCTTCTTAGAGCACAAAAGGACCTACCGGCTCATAAAAGAGGATGTCCCCGAAGACGACTACGCCGTGCCCCTCGGTGAAGCCAGGGTTCACCGTGAGGGGACGGACCTCACGGTCGTCTCCTATGGGCTGATGCTCTACCAGGTTCTGCAGGTCGCCGGGAAGCTCTCGGAGAAACACGGCATCGAGGCCGAGATCGTCGAGCCCAGGACGCTCTATCCTCTAGATAAGGAGACGATACTCGACTCCGCCAGAAAGACCGGAAAGTTCCTCGCGATCTCGGAGGCGAACCTCACCGGATCGGTCTCGGGTGAGATCGCTGCGGTCGTCGCGCGCGAGGCCTTCGAGTGGCTCGACGGCCCCGTCATGCGGCTCGGGGCGCCGGACGTCCCGGCGGCGGCCTTCGCCAAGCCGATGCTCGACTTCTTCGTTCCTAATGAGGAGAAGATAGAGGCGGCGATGCTGGAGCTTGCTCGTTACTAGCAGGAGGAGGGAGTCGTGGCGACACCGGTAACAATGCCCCAGCTCGGGGAGAGCGTGACGGAGGGGACGATAGCGCGGTGGCTCAAGGCCGAAGGGGACGAGGTCGAGAAGGACGAGCCCCTCGCCGAGGTAGATACCGACAAGGTCAACGCCGAGCTGCCCTCGCCGATGGCCGGGAAGATCGAGAAGTTCCTCGTCTCCGAGGGGGCCACAGTGGACGTGGGGACCGAGATCGCGCTGGTCGCCGCCGCGGGAGAAGAGGACGAATCCCCGGCCGCGGAAGGACCGCCGAGCGAGAGCGCGGCCGGCGAGGCCCCCACCGAAGAGCTACTCGCCACGGAGACCGAAGCTCAGCCGGTCTCCGAAGACGGTGCGAACCAGCACGCGGTCGCCGAGGCGCGCGACGGCGGCGACGGACGCGGGGAGGTTCGAGACGCGGAGACGCTGCGGCTGACGCGTTCCTCCCCGGTAGTCCGGCGGCTCGCCGACGAGCACGACGTAGACATAGAGGAGATCCCCGGCACAGGCATCGGCGGTCGGGTGACGAAGAAGGACATCGAGGGCTACATCGAGGAGCGTGAAGCCGCGTCGGCGACCGATGGCAAAGATGCTCCCGCCCGCCCCGAAGCAACGCCACAGCCGGAGCCCGCTCCGGAGCGCGAACGAGTGGAGATTTACGAGGGCGACCAGGTTGTGGAACTCACGAGCATCCGACGTGCTATCGCGGACCGGATGTCCCGGAGCAAGCACGAGGCTCCTCACGCCTGGAGCATGGTCGAGGTGGACGTTACCGGTCTGGTGGCTCTGCGCGAGAGCCGTAAGGAGGAATTCGCGGAGCGCGAGGGGATCAGGCTCACCTATCTGCCGTTGATCGTGAAGGCGGTGGTCGAGGGCCTTAAGGAGTATCCGGTTCTAAACTCCGTGTGGGACGGGGACAGAATAGTCGTGCGCAAACAGATAAACGTCGGGGTTGCGGTGGATCTGGAGGACGCCCTGATCGTGCCGGTCATCCCCGACGCCGACGAGCTGAACACTTTGGGCCTCGCCCGAAAGATAGACGACATCGTAAGGCGGGCGAGAAGCCGCCAACTCGGGCCCGACGACGTCTCCGGCGGCACCTTCACCGTCAACAACCCGGGCGCTCTCGGGAGTGTAATCTCGGTCCCGATCATCAATTACCCGCAGGCAGCGATCCTCTCCGCCGAGGCCGTCGTCAAGCGTCCGGTGGTCGTGGACGACGCTATCGCCGTGCGCAGCATGATGAACCTGGAGGTCTCCTTCGACCACCGCATCCTGGACGGCGGGACCGCACTCCGCTTCTTAAATGCGGTCAAGCGGCGGCTAGAGAGCTACACGCCGGAGAGCGAGCTGGGTTAGCAACCGGTCGCTGGTACGAGGCGGGAAGCCGAGGACCGAGCCCGGTCGCTCTAGATCATCTCTCTCCGGCGTCGTAGCTGGCCGTAGGGGTGGCCGGTGTGGAGGCGTTCCATAGAGCTTATGGCGGAGATGCGTTCGAGGGCCAAGGTGTCGGCGGCCTCGTTGGTCGGAACACCGTCGCGCTTGGAGATGACTATGATCCTGCGCACGGAGTCCTCGATGCGCATCACCCGCTTGGTAGCTCGGCGCTCGTTGTAACCCTCGAGCTCGTCGGCGACGTTTATGAGGCCACCGGCGTTAATGACGTAGTCCGGGGCGTAGAGGATGTCGTGCTCGGCGAGGGCATCGCCGTGACGAGTCTCCGCGAGGACGTTGTTGGCGCTCCCGGCGACTATCTGGCACCGGAGCTTCGGCAAGGTCTCATCGTTGATCACGGGGCCGAGGGCGCACGGGGCGAGGACGTCGCAGGGTAAGGAGAGGATCTCGTCCGGCTCCACCGCTTTGGCGCTGAATTCCCGTACCACTTGCTCGACGGTGTCAGTCCTGAGGTCGGCGACCATCAGGCGCGCCCCTTCCTCGTGGAGGAGACGACACAGATGGTACCCGACGTGTCCGAGGCCCTGTACCGCTACCGTCCGGCCTTCTAGAGAGGACGTGTCGAAGACCTCCTCGACGCACGCCCGCATCCCTTGCAGGACGCCCAGAGCCGTGAATGGGGAGGGATCCCCCGAGCCGCCGTAAGACACGTCCGCGCCTACGACGTAAGAGGTCTCGACCTGGATGTGGTGGATATCTCCGGTCGAGATGCCTACATCCTCGGCGACGATGTAGCGTCCCCCCAAAGTCTCGATGTAACGCCCGAGCGAACGGAAGAGAGCTTCGGTCTTGTCCTCGTGCGGGTCGCCGATAATGACGGACTTCCCGCCGCCGAGGTTGAGGCCGCTCGCGGCGGCTTTGTAGGTCATACCTCGGGCGAGGCGCAAGGCGTCGATCACGGCCTCGTCCTCGGATGCGTAGGGCCACATCCGGCAGCCGCCCAGAGCCGGTCCCAGAGTGGTGTCGTGGATCGCGATGATCGCCTTTAGCCCCGTCGCCTTGTCGTGGCAGAATACGAGCTGCTCGTAGCGGAACTCCCCGAGTTTCTCGAAGATACGCATCTTTCCTCCTTTCCCTATCCCAGGAGTCGCTTCGATTTTACTCCTACACTAGACCTGCGGCGTACTGCCCATACATGCGTGTACAATGCCTTGTTATGCAGCGCGAAAGATTAGAAGAGAGCACCACCGCCGGGAAGATCCAGGGTCTCGCACGCTTGCGGGAGGAGGCAGCCCACCCGGCCTCCGAAGCGGCTGAGCAGCGCCAGAGGGAGAGGGGCAAGCTCACGGCGCGGGAGCGCATAGAGCTGCTACTGGACCCCGGCACTTTCGTGGAGCTGGACCGCTACCGGGTCCACCGCTCGTATAATTTCGGGCTGGAGAAGAACAGGCCCTTAGGCGACGGGGTCGTGGTGGGGTACGGAGAGGTCTCTGGCCGCAAGGTCTGCGTGTTCTCGCAGGACTTTACGGTCTTCGGGGGGTCTCTGGGCGAGGTGTACGCGCAGAAAATCTGCAAGGTCATGGACCTCGCTATCAGCACGGGCTGCCCCATAATCGGGATCAACGACTCCGGCGGGGCGAGGATACAAGAGGGTGTCGTCTCACTCGCGGGGTACGCGGACATCTTTCACAGGAATGTTCTGGCCTCCGGGGTGGTGCCCCAGATCAGCGTTATCATGGGCCCTTGCGCCGGCGGGGCCGTCTACTCCCCGGCGATAACGGACTTTGTCTTCATGGTCGAGGAGACGAGCCACATGTTCATTACCGGCCCGGACGTAATAAAGAGCGTCACGGGCGAGGAGGTGACCCAGGAAGAGCTCGGCGGCGCCGGCACCCACAACACCACTAGCGGGGTCGCCCACTTCTCCTCCCCAGACGAGGAGACCTGCCTCGAGGACGTGCGCTACCTCCTCTCCTTCCTACCGGAGAACAACCTGGAGAGCGCCCCATACTACAGGTCAACCGACGACCCGGAGCGGATGGATGGAGGGCTGGCCTCACTCGTCCCGGACTCGGCCCAACGGCCCTACGACATGCGCCAAGCGATAGGGATGACCATGGACGATAAAGAGTTCTTCGAGGTGCAGGAGGGATGGGCACAGAACCTCGTCGTCGGCTTCGCCCGACTCGACGGGCACGCCGTGGGGGTGGTTGGGAACCAGCCCTCGGTCCTAGCCGGTACGCTCGACATAGACGCGAGCGTGAAGGGGGCGCGGTTCGTCCGCTTCTGCGACGCTTTCAACATACCGCTCGTCACGTTCGTGGACGTGCCGGGGTTTATGCCGGGGACGGATCAGGAGTTCGGCGGTATCATTCGCCACGGGGCGAAGCTCCTGTACGCTTTCTCCGAGGCAACGGTACCGAAAATGACGGTGATCACGCGCAAGGCCTACGGTGGGGCTTACGACGTCATGTGCTCCAAGCACATCGGGGGAGACGTGAACGTATCCTGGCCGACGGGTGAGATCGCGGTGATGGGCGCCAGGGCCGCCGTCAACATCATCTTCCGCCGTCAGATCGCCGAGGCTGAGGACCCCGAGGAGAAGCGCGAGGAGCTCATCGCCGGCTACGAGGAGCAGTTCAACAACCCGATGGTCGCCGCCGAGATGGGTTACATAGACGACGTAATAGACCCGCGCGAGACGAGACCGTACCTGATAAAGGCGCTCTCCATGATCCGCACAAAACGCCCCGAGCGCCCGCCACGCAAACACGGAAACATTCCCCTTTGAGGATCGAGCCCGACCCGAACTTTGAGGAGATCGCAGCCATAGTGGTCGCCCTGGCGGTTGTCTCTAAAGATGGTGAAGAGCCGAAGGAGAATGCAAACTTGTTCCGGAGCCGGTGGAGACTCGCGGGGCTGCTCGGACACGCGCCATTGCGAGAGATGAAGCTGGAAGGTGCTTTATGGTCCTGCTCTAGCTGGGAGGGCATGGTCTAGTTGTTCGAGAAGGTTCTGGTAGCGAATCGCGGGGAGATAGCCGTCCGCATCATCCGCGCTCTCAGGGAGATAGAGGTTGCGAGCGTCGCGGTGTACTCCGACGCGGACCGGGAATCTTTGCACGCGCGGTTGGCCGATGAGGCGTACCATATCGGTCCCGCGCCGGCGAGAGAGAGCTACCTGAACATCAAGAAGCTTGTAGAGGTCGCGGAGAGAGCTGGGGCGGAGGCGGTGCACCCGGGGTACGGATTTCTAGCGGAGAGCGCGCCTTGCGCGCGGGCGGTGGAGGAAGCCGGACTCGTCTGGATCGGGCCGCACCCGGAGGCGATGGAGGCGATGGGGAGCAAGGTAGAGAGCCGGCGCATCATGGGGAAGGCAGGGGTCCCGATGACACCCGGCACCGAAGATCCCGTAGAATCCGCCGACGCTGTCTTCGGTTTTGCCGCGGAGTACGGTTACCCGGTGGCGGTAAAGGCTTCGGCGGGGGGTGGCGGGAAGGGCTTTACCGTGGCGTATGACGAGGAGGGGGCCACGGCGGCCTTCGAGCGGGCCAGGAGAGAGGGGGAGGCGTACTTCGGGGACGGTTCGGTGTATCTAGAGAAGTACCTGCCGGGGCCGCGGCACGTCGAGATCCAGGTAGTTCGCGACAAGCACGGGAACGCGGTGCACCTGGGGGAGAGGGATTGCTCGCTTCAGCGCCGGCACCAGAAGCTTCTTGAGGAATGCCCTAGCCCAGCCGTAGACTCTTCGATGCGGGAGGAGATGGGCCGGGCGGCAGTCGAGGCGGCCGAGGCGGTTGGCTACGACAACGTCGGCACGGTCGAGTTCCTGGTGCAAGACGACGAGTTCTACTTTCTGGAGATGAACACTAGGGTGCAGGTCGAGCACCCGGTGACCGAGGAGGTCACTGGGATAGACATCGTGCAGACTGGCATCCGTATCGCCGCCGGAGAAAGACTGTCGTTCTCCCAGGAGTACGTGGCCTGGCGGGGGCATGCGATCGAGGTCCGCGTAAACGCCGAGGATGCCGCGAACGACTTCGTACCCAGCCCAGGGGCCGTCACCGCTTATGAGGAGCCAGGTGGACCGGGCGTCCGGGTGGACTCCGCCTTGCGGGGACCGGGTGTGGTGCCAGAGTCCTACGACCCGCTCTTCGCTAAGCTCATCGTGCGCGGCGCGGACCGGGAAGACGCGCTGCGGCGCTTGCGGCGGGCGCTTGGGGAGTTCAGGATCGAGGGCATCGCCACTACTTTACCCTTTTTCGAAGCCATCCTCGACGACGAGGTGTTCGTTAAAGGCAACTACACCACGGGGTTCGTCGCCGAGAGGCTAGGGGAGCTGAGGATAGAGGCGCACCAGGCAGGGCTTGAAGCCGGTGGGCGCGAGCTGCTCCCGAAAGAGGCCCGAGAGGTGGAGGTCGAGGTCAATGGCAAGCTCTTCCGGGTCAGGGTGTATGGGGACGAGGCCGGGGCTAGAAGCGCCGGCTCGGGGGGCGCGAGGGCGCCGGCGAGGCGCGGGAGGGAGCGGGAGAGGGGGACGACCGTTGCTGAGGGGACGGTAGCGGCGCCGATGCAGGGGACTATAGTGAAGGTTCTCGTGGAGGTGGGGCAGAAGGTCGCTGCCGACGAGGCGGTGTGCGTGCTGGAGGCGATGAAGATGGAGAGCGAGATCCGGCCTAAGAGGGCCGGTGTAGTCTCGGAGGTACTGGTCGAGCCCGGTAAGACGGTCCGCTCGGGCGACCCTCTCGTCATCCTCGAGTAGTCCCGGATCTCCCCCGCACATGGTCGAGCACGCGGCGGACTTCGAATGGCGCGGCGAGGGCGACGAAGCCGAGATCTCGCTCTACGCCCCCGACGAAGCCGTCGCCGAAGCTTCTTTCGAGCGGGTCCTGCCGGCAACTCGTCTCCCAGGAGTCCTGGGTCCCGTCTACGCCGCCTCGTCGGGCGTCTCGCGAGGTTTCGGTTGGGTTGCGGCTTCGGAGACGCATGCGGCCCCGGACCTCGTTAGCGCGCCGGAGTGGGGGCTACTGCTCGTCGCCGACGCGCCGGTAGAGAGCATCGGTGCGCCCCCAGACGAGGCGCCGCGCCTGATCGGACGCAGGCTCTCCGAGGTCGCGTTGCCGGATATCGGCGAGGCGGAGGTGCGCAGGCTCGCGGAGACCGGCGCGCCGTGGGCCGCCGAGAAGGGCTTGATCGAGGAGGAAGACCTCTCGCTCTTCGCCGTGGATGCCAGCGACGCCGACTCTCTGGGCCGGCGGTCTCTGGTGGCAGGAGCGCGGGACTGGACGAGGAGCGGGCGGGTTCGCGCCTTGCGGGTGGCGAAGACCCTGGACTCCAAAGGAGCCGAAGCTCTGGGGCTCGAACCGAGGGCGCTCGCGTTAGTCGTCTTGGCGAGTGCCGAGGATCTGGGCCGGCTCGCCCTCACCTCCCACCGCGAGCGTATCTCCGCCAGGACTGAGGGGGGAGACTTCGGCGCCCCGGGCGACCTGCCAGCGGCGCCAGTAGATACCGGGGAAGCCCGGGACCTGATGGCCGCCACCGCGGCCGCGGCGAACTATGCCACCGGGCGCGCGGCACTCCTCGCCTACGCCCTCCGGAGAGCTTTGGGAGAGGCCGGGACGTTACACCTCCGGGCGGCCTGGGCGGTCGGGGGGCTCGGGGAGCGGGACGGATGGGTGTTGCACCGCAACGGTCTGGCGGCGGTCGGAGCTGGAGAGACGCTCGCTGCCGGGCTGACCGTCGCCGCCGGGACAGGTGCTATGCTGGGAAGCGTTCCGCCCTTCGAGGCTCCAGAGGAGGATGGACGGTGGGCCTGGGAGGAGGCGGGTCTCCTCGAACGTTGGACGATCTTGGAGCCGTTAGGGAGCCGGTCGGGAGAGGTGGTGGGCTGAGCGGTGGACCTCTTGATGGTGCGTGACCGGGAGAGCGGCAGGTTCGTCTACGTCGAGCAGATGGAGCGTCGTCGCGGGGAGACGCCCTGGGAGTACGCCAGGCGCAGCTTCCGGCGGGAGGGCCAGATCCGGACCTCCTTTGACGGAGAGACAGTGGAGGTCATAGTAGGTTGGGGCATGAGCTCGATCGAGGAGTTCCTGCGAGCTTACCCGGAGTACGGGCCGGGAGACGCTGCGGGGAGCCGCTAGCCCGGACGGCACGTGTGAGCACGCCGGGCTTTCTCCGCCACGTCGACGCTTCCTCTTCCACCGCCTCCTACTTGAAGTCCTCCGGGGAGACCCGATTCATCCAGTCCTTGAACTTGTCAACAACCTCTTCCTCGGGGGCGTCCTCCATCGCCTCCTCGAAGACGACGGCGGCCTCCTCTATCACCTCGTCGGCGGCGTAGATGGTGGCGCCGGTGCGAACGGCGATTGCGATGGCGTCCGAAGGCCGGGAGTCTACCTCCACGGTGCGTCCGCCAATCTCCACGTGCAACGACGCGAAAAAGGTCGAGTCTCGAAGCTCGGTGACGGTTATGCGCTCCAGAGAGCCGCCGAGCTCGTTAACGAGGTTGACGGCGAGGTCGTGGGTCAGGGGCCGGCTAAACTCCTGGTTCTGGAGCCTCATCAGGATAGAGCGAGCCTCCGGTTGGCCGATCCAGATCGGCAAGTAGCGATTCTCGTCCTCGACCTTGAGGATTACTATCGGGCTGGAGCTGAAGAGATCCAGGTTGATCCCGTAAACGGACATCTTTGTGAAGCCGTTGGCGCTCACTGGCTATTTGCTCCTCTCAAGCTACGGAACCGCGGCGTTGCCACCGCAGGTCTCATACACCTCCCCGATTCTACTTTGCGCTCCCCGAGCCTTCAATCTCCTTCGAAGATGTTCGAGAGGGTGCCGCCTTGCGAGGGGGCCTTTCGTGTTATAAATTACCCCGATGAACTCCGCCGGAGACGATGGAGTCCCGATTAGGGCCTGTAGCTCAGCCGGTTAGAGCGCTTCTCTGATAAGGAAGAGGTCCCTGGTTCGAGTCCAGGCAGGCCCACTC
>OBLS010001113.1_pt1 | contig 10730 bp, 12 predicted proteins | sample 1519901 | NCBI WGS metagenome assembly OBLS01 (sample SAMEA3113585, study PRJEB22503) | soil metagenome
CCCCGCCAAGCTCCACGATGTCAACGGACCACTGCGGACGATCGAATGACCCAGGGCTTGCGCTGGCCGAAGGGTGAGCTCCTGGCTGCAACCGCAACGCGATCGTGAGCGCGAATCTCGGGGGAGTGCTTCATCGTTGGGCGTTCCTCACCCACCCTACGGTCGCGGACGTTTCGGTGCCCCGAACTGGCGGGCCTCTGTACTCAACCGGCTGTGGTGACGTCGCGGCGTGTCCGTTGCCTACGCGCGTTCTGGGCGCCTGTCGCCGTCTACGGGGCCGAACCGTCGAAGACGAGGAGGGGCTTGGGGCCGTGGGCGGGGGTCTCGGCGAGGGACACGGCGTCGGCGAAGCGCTCGACGGCGATCGGTTGACCGGCGGGAATCTCCAGGATCCCGTCCGTGACGAGGTTGCGGGCCTCGGTGAGGGTTGCCGCGGTCACCTCGGGTGGTGTGGTCACGACCCAGCGGAACAGCCAGAAGCCGCGGACCTTCTTCGCGTCGTAGATGATCGAGCGGGCGAACAGGGGGATCGTCAGCGCCGAGGGATCGGTCTGGCGGTGAGTGGAGAGGGCGCCGTAGACAAGGAGCTCACCCTCTGGTGCCAGTGCCCGGAATACGTCGGCGCCGAGCTGCCCGGCCACGCAGTCCAATGCGTTGCGCACTCCGTCGTCGCCGACGATCTCCCCGACGCGGGCGGCGAGGTCCTCGTCCTCGGTGCAGATGGCCTCGGTGCCGCCGAGCTGGAGGATCTCGTGGACGACTGCTCGCCGCCTGACCACGTTGATCGTGGGGATGCCCAGGTGGTGGGCGAGTTGCACGACGAGCTTGCCGACCGTCGAGCCCGCAGCCGTCTGCAGGAGCCATTCATCGGGCTGGACGCCGATCTCGCGCAGGAGCAGCAGGGCGGTGAGCGGGTTGATGACGAGCTGGCAGGCGGCGGAGTCGCTCAGGTCGTCGGGCACCGGGACGACCTGGGACGAGGGGACTACGACGAGCTCCTGCCAGGTGCCTGTCACGAACACGGTGACGACGCGCTGGCCGACCTCGACGGTGTCGACGCCGGTGCCGACGGCCTCCACGACACCGACGCTCTCGGAGCCCAGGACGGTGGGGAACTCGGGCGTGTAGCCGTAGCGGCCCCGCATGATGTGCATGTCGGTGGCGTGGACCGGGGCAGCACGGACCCGGACCAGGACCTGCCCCGCGCCGGGCTCCGGTCGAGGTCTCGACTCGAGCCGCAACACGTCAGCGGGCTCGCCGACGCGTTGGGCCACGACTGCGTGGATGGTGTCGGGCATGTTCGTCGTCGTCAGTCGAGGACTTGTCCGCATGAGGAGTTGACGATGGCGCCGGTGATGGCGCGTGCCTCGTCCGAGGCGAGGAACGAGATCAGCGTGGCGGTGTCGTCGAGGGTGGGTGAACGACCGAGCACGGCTCGGGAGGTCACGATCTCCTCGATCTTCTCCTTCGGGACGCCCATGGCTTTGCCACCGAGCTCGTAGGTCTGCTGCATGATGCGGGTCTCGGCCATGCCCATCGTGCGTACGCACACCACTCGCACGCCGTGGGGGCCGAGCTCGACCGCCAGGGATCTCGTGAGTGATTCGAGTGCGCCGAAGGCGGCGCCGATGGCGGAGGTGTTCGCGGTTCCGCGGGAGGGGGTGCCGCTCAGGAAGACGACGACGCCGGATCCGCGACCGGCCATGTGCCGGGACGCCGCCCGGGCGGTGATGAACTGCGACGCCACCATCGTGTTCATCGGCAGCATGAACTTCTCGACGGGTAGGTCCATGGTGGGGGTGGCGTTGCCGTACTCGTTCGCCTGGGGCCCCATGGCGTTGAAAACGACGTCGATCCGTCCCTCGGCGGCGACGACTCGTTCGAGGTAGGCGTTCACGGCCTCCTCGTCGAGCGCGTCAAGCCCGGCGACGTCGGTGACGGCCTTGCCGTCGGGGATCGCATCGGCCACGGCGTGCACGTGGTCCAGTGTTCGGCCGGACAGGAACAGGCGTGCGCCCTGGCGTGCGAACTCGTCGGCGACCTGGGCGCCGACCTCGCCTCCTGCGCCGAAGAGGACGGCGATCTTGTCTTGCAACCGTGACCCGGTCGCGCTACTCGTCATGGACACATCTGCTCCTCTGTGGGTTGGGGGGGAGAGTCGTCACGGCTGCTTCGCTCCGGCTGTCGCGACCGGGGTCGACCCGGCATCCGACTCGACCGCGCGTTGAGGCACTGGCACCTCATCGATCGCCGGATCTGGTCCTGCGTCGGGTTGGGGCTCGGTGTGGGCCTGGGGTCGTGAGGGCAGGAAGATCGCGGCGATGACGGAGCCTGCGAAGGCGACGCCGGCGGCAACGCGCAGCGCGCCAGCGAGGCTGTGGAGGAAGGCGTCGATCGCGGCTGCGCTGAGGGCCCGGCCGGGCTCGGTGAGCCCGGTGGCGACCATCTGTCGGGCGGCGGTCAAGGCGCCGCCGACGGAGCCGTCGGCGACGGACGCAATGTTCGAGGGGACGTCCGCCGGCAATGTGGCGCCGAGCCGGTTGGCGTAGAGGGAGGCGGCGATGCTGCCGATCACAGCGACGCCGAGGGTTGCGCCGAACAGTCGGGTGGCGTCGTTGACCGCCGAGCCGACACCGGCCTTCTCGGCCGGCACCGCGCCCATGATGGCTTCGGTCGCGGGGGCGGTGATGAGGCCCAGGCCGCTGCCGCCGAGCACCATCTGCAGGGCGATGACGCCGTAGGGGGTGGTCTGTGACGCGACACCTGCGATCCACAGCAGGGTGATGCCGAACAGCAACAGGCCGCCGGCGACGACGGCTTTGTTCCCGATGCGCACGGCGAGCTTGGTGCCGACGATCGCCGCGGCCCCGACGGACAGAGCCACGGGAAGCAGTCGTACACCGGTGTCCAGCGGCGAGTAGTCCTTCACGAACTGGAAGTACTGGGTGATGAGGAACGTGAAGCCGGTCAGGGTGAAGAAGCCGAAGGTGATCGATCCGCTGGCGGCGGTGAAGCGCATGTCCTTGAAGAGAGCCACGTCGAGCATCGGGCGCGCCGTCCGACGTTCCACGGCGACGAAGACCGAGAGCACCACGATCCCGGCCACCAGCACCGCGAGCGTGGTCGCCGAGCCCCAACCCCAGGCCGGTGCCTGGATGATGCCGAAGATCAGGAGCGCCATCCCCGCGGTGGACAGGCGCAGGCCCCGACGGTCGAGCGGCGCGGCGTCGGGGTCCTTCGAGGTGGGGACCGTCGCCGCGATGAACCCGGCGACCACCGCGGCGACCGGCACGATGAACAGGAACACGCTGCCCCACCAGAAGTGCTCCAGCAGCCATCCGCCGATGATCGGCCCGGTCGCGATGCCGACGCCGGTCGTGGCGCCCCACAGCCCGATGGCCTTGGCCCGCTCGCCCCGCTCGGTGAACACGTTGGCGATCAACGACAGGGTGGAAGGGAAGATCCCGGCAGCGCCGATCCCCATCACGGCGCGCGCCGCGATCAGCTCGCCCGGGGTTGTGGCGAGCGAGCCGGCAAGGCTGCCTGCCGCGAAGACACCCAGGCCGACGAGCAGGATCCCCTTGCGCCCGACCCGGTCGCTCAGGCTTCCCGCCGCCAGGATCAGCGCGGCGAAGACGAGGCTGTAGGCGTCGACCACCCACTGCAGGTCGGTGGTCGTCGCGCCCAGCTCCCGCACCAGGGCGGGCAACGTGACGTTCACGATCGTCACGTCGATGTTGATCATCAGCGCGGCGAGGCACAGCGAGAACAGGATCCCGCCCTTGTGGGCCGTGGCGGTCGCGTCCACCGTCGCAACGTCGTCTGGATGAGCGCGCATCTCGGGGTTCCTCTCCTCCATGAGCGAGCACAGCGCACGCTACGACAGGTACTTTAGGAACTCAAGCAAAAGCTTTCGCTTCTCAAGTCATCGGAGTAGGGTGTCCGTGTGCGCTCCTACGGCCAGTACTGCGCGGTGGCGAGGGCCCTCGACGCCGTCGGCGATCGTTGGGCGATGCTCATCGTCCGCGAGCTGCTCCTGCGCGGTTCCTGCCGTTACACGGACCTGCGCAACGGCTTGCCCGGCATCGCCACCAACCTGCTCGCCGATCGCCTGCACGACCTCGAAGATGCCGGCGTCGTCCACCGCGTGGACGCTCCGCCACCCATCGCCAGCACGCTCTACGAGCTCACGCCCCGTGGATCCGAACTTGGCCCGGTCCTGCACGCGCTCGGCACCTGGGGAGCCGAGCTGATGGTCGCACCGCAGGGCGCCGACGCGTTCCTCAGCCACTGGCTCGCGTTCCCGATCAGCCGTCTCACCGACAACGCCCCCGGCGACCCGCCGATCACCATCGAGGTGCGAACAGGCGACCAGCCCATGATCGTCGAGACCGTCGACGGCAACGTTCGTGCCCGTCCCGGCAGCGCTGAACATCCCGACGCCGTCCTCGCCGGGGCGCCCGACATCGTGATCGCCGTCCTCCGGGGTTCGCTCACCATCGCCGAGGCCCAACGCCGAGGCCTGCACGTCGACGGCAACCCAGCGGTCATTCACAGGCTGCAGCCCGTCTCGCCCAGCTGACCGCTGATGATCTGTCATCGCGGGCAGTTGCCGCCGACGGACCCGGTGACGCTGGGCCGGCGATCCTCACCCTCCGTCGAGCCCCGCGCCCGCGACGCCAGAATCTGGCGGCCCGAGCCCTAGACCATTGCCGGGTGCATGAGATGACGGAGGGAGCCGCGATGGCACACGGAATCAACCTCGCTCGCAAGCTGGACGAGATCACCGATCACTGGTCGCCGCGCACGGTCACGCAGTCCAACGGTCAGGACGTCATGGTCGTCAAGGTCCAAGGCGAGTTCGTATGGCACAGCCACGAGGACACCGACGACTTCTTCCTCGTCCTCAGCGGGCGGCTCACCATTCGGATGCGTGACGGCGAGGTCGAGCTCCGGCCGGGCGAGTTGTACGTCGTGCCTCGGGGAGTGGAGCACCAGCCGTTCGCGCCGGAAGAGACCACCCTCCTGCTCATCGAGCCGGCCGGGACGCCGAACACCGGCGACCCCGCCACCGCCGCTCCCCGGATCGTGCTCTAGGGGCGCGGCGAGACGTCAAGTTCGTGTCGTCGAGGTTGCGTGTGTCGGAGCGCTCGCAGGCTCCACCTGGCGGTACGCGTGAGCGAGCTGGCCCGAGAGGCACAGCGGACGACTGTTGTCAACGAGCCTGTCAACGGAACACTCTCCCACCGACACTCCGCGCCTCGGCCTGCCATCAGTGGATCGAGGCTTTGGCTGCCGCGCAGACCGAAGGGTGAGCGCGAATTTCGGGGAGTGCTTCGTCGTTGGAAGTTCCTACCCACGCCCACGATCACGCGGTCGGCGTTGCTACAAGGACCCTGCTGAGAGCAGGAGTCGCCGCGGGTCGCCACGGACTGGCGCGCCGGCCCGCGCCACTACACGGCGACAGCCTGAGCTTTCGTGGCGAGTGTCAGCCGGCGTCGGCCATGTTCTTCTCGACGACGGCGAGGGTCTGCTGGAGTTCGTTGGTGGAGCTGAACTCGATGACTTCGGTGCCGGCGTAGAGGATCGGGGTGTGGCCGGGGCCGACGTAGTACGCGTCGCTGGTCTCGAAGGTCTCGTCGCCGGCGGCGGTCTTGAAGGTGACCTTGCCCTTGATGACGTATCCCAATCTCGGGGAGTCCTTCGCGGTGTCGCGTTATCGCTGACCCTGGCGGTAGTCGTCGCTGGGCGTCGCCGACGTCGACATCGATGGCGGCTCAGCTGCGGATCGCGGTGATTATCCAGATGCCGGCGTCGAGGTGCACGCCAGCGTGGTCGGTGTGGTCGGCGAGGGTGGCGCGTACGGCGTTGAGGGCGGCGGGCTTGTCGGGGTCGGGGATGGTGGCGAGCACGGCGCGGCCGGGCCCGCTGTCGGCGAGGTATTCGGCTGCCTCGTCGGGTTCGGCGCCGAGGGTGAGGGTGACGTCGACAGGGTGCAAGCTGATGTCCTCATAGCCGGCGTCGGCGAGGACCTGGCGGACGACGTCGGGCTCGGATTGGGCGAACATGCCTGGTCCGGCGTCGTCGGCGGTGTCGGGGAGCGTTCCGTAGCGGAGGAGCGCGGCGCCGGGCACGGTGAGCCATGGGTTGGCGACGAGGGGCTGCCAGGTGGCCAGGCACATGCGGCCGCCGGGAACGAGCGCGGCGGCGGTGTTGGTGAACGCGGCGACAGGGTCGGCGAAGAACATGGTGCCGAACCGGCTGATGGCAACGTCGAAGAGTCCTGTGCCGAGGTCGTGGGTCTGGGCGTCGCCTTGTACGAAGCTGACGTTGTCGTGGCCGGCAGCGGCGGCGCGGCGCCGGGCGACGTCGAGCATCGGATCGGACAGGTCGATCCCGGTCACCGTCCCGTTGGCGCCGATGGTGTGGGTGGCGGCGAAGGTGGTGGCGCCGCAGCCGCAACCGATGTCGAGGACGTGCTCGCCGGCGGTGAGGGCGGCGGCGTCGAGGAGCGCGTCCGCGATGGGGGCCAGGACCTGGTCGCGGCGGTCGGGGTCCTGGATCCAGCGCTGTCCGCTGTCGCCGTTCCAGGCGTCGTACTGGTCGGTGTTGGCGATGTTCGTCATCGAGTGTGTCCTTCGAGGTGTTGGCTCAGGACGGTGGCGACGGAGTCCTCGTCGGTGGCGCCGAGTCGTCGTCCGATGGTGTGGACAGTGAGGCGGCCGGTGCCGTGGGCGAGCAGGCCGCGGCCGCGCTCGGCGAGGGCGAGGAGCCGGTCGCGATCGGCTTCGGGGGGCGGGGCGCCGAGTAGGTCGATGGTGGCGTCGGCGACGGTGCCGGCGGCCTGTCCGATGGTCCGCAGCAGGGCGAGCACCTGGCCGGGGCCGTAGCCGGCGCCGAGGGCGTCGACGGTGAGCTGTAGCAGCGAGGGGCTGGGAATGCAGTAGCGGTCGGGGCCGCATGCCTCGACGGCGCCGGTGGCGATCAGGTCGTCGAGCCGGTCCGGCACAAGCGAGGGCAGGACGGTTGCGAGCTGGTCGAGGGTGGCGGGGACGCCGGGTTCGTCGAGGTGCACGAGCTGGTCCGGGGCGAGGCCGAGGACCTCGCCGAGATCGGCGCCGTCGCGCCAGGCGCCGAGCAGATCCCGGATGCCGGCCAGGGAGTAGCCCCGCGTCTGGAGCCGGCCGATCAGCTCGAGCCGAACCAGGTGCGATGCGCTGTAGATCCCGACCCGGCCCCGCCGCCGGGGAGCGGGGAGCACGCCGAGGGTCTGGTACTCCCGGATGGTGCGGACCGGGAGCCCGGCCCGCCGGGCGAGCTCGTCGATGCTCCACTCGTTCGGCTCGGTGGTCGGCGCCGTCGCGGTGACATCCATGGGTGTAGACAGTAACAGACAAATCCGTTACGGTAAAGACCGTGACGATTATGACCGACGAGATCGGCGGACTGCTGGCCTCGCACTACCCACAGATGCAGGTGGAGGGCGTGCCGGAGCCCTTGACGGGCGGGTTCTGGGCCCAGATGTGGCGGGTCAGGGTGACCGGCCAGCCCGATCCCATGCCGGCGGACGTGGTGGTGCGGTTCGCGCCGCACCCGGAGATGGGGGCGAAGGAGGCTGAGGTGCAGCGGGGAGTCGCCGCCCTCGGGTTCCGCACCCCGGCGGTGTGGCTGTCGACGGCTGCGACGCCGGGGGAACAGGGGTGGTGGTCGGTGATGGACTTCGCCCCGGGCGGACCGCTACTCGCGGGGCTCGAGGGCGCCGCGGTCGTTCGTCGTGCGCCGTCGCTGGTGCGCCGCCTTCCGGTGCAGCTGGGCGAGATCATGGCGGCCCTGCACTTGATCGACCCCCAGCCGGTGACCGGCGCGGTACGGCGCGCCGCTCCCAGCGTTGCGTGGACCGTCCCGGAGGTGACCGAGCAGCTCCGCGCCGGCGCCGCGGGACTCGGACGCGCCGACGTCGCTGCCGCGCTCGACCGGCTGGCGGACCGGGTGCCGGTGCCGACCGCGCCGGTGATCTGCCACGGCGACCTGCACCCGTTCAACGTGCTCGCCGACGCCAGTGGGCTCACGGTCCTGGACTGGACCGGAGCGATCCTCGGCGACCCCTGCTTCGACATCGCCCTCACCGAGCTGCTGCTGGCCAACCCACCGCTCCCGCTGCCCCGCCCCCTAGCGCCGGTCGTGCGGGCGGCGGGGCGGCTCCTTGCTCGACGGTTCATCGCCGCCTACCGCCGCGCCAACCCCGCGGTGCCGCTCGACGGCCTCCCCTGGTTCCGGGCATTGCACAGCGCCCGGGTCCTCATCGACGTCACCCGGCTCCGGACCGAGCACGGGCCCGACGCAGGCGGGCACCCATGGCGGTTCGTCGCCCCGGCGGCCGCTCGTCACCTGTCGGCCGCGACCGATGTCGAGGTGCAGGCGTGACGACCGGCATCGTGAAGGCGTCGCTGTTCCCGGGCGTCATGGGCGCCACGATCGCCCTCGCCGTGGTCCTGCAACGAGCCGGGTGGCCCGCCGAGCTGTGGTTCTTCGCGGCGGTGGCCACGAACCTCGTTGCCGTCGCCGTCCTCGAACGGCTCTTCCCGCGGGTCGAGGGTGTCGACCTGCTGCGCGATCCCCAGGCACCGCGCGATCTCATCCACGCGCTCCTGACCGCCCTGGTCGGCTCCCCGCTCGGCTCGCTCGCCGCGACGCTCGTGCTGGTCGCGACCGTTGGTCGACGCGGGGTGTTCGACCTCTGGCCGACGTCGTGGCCGCTCGTCGTGCAGGTCCTCCTCGCCTGGTTGATCTGGGGCTTCTTCGACTACTGGAAGCACCGTGCGTACCATCGCGTGGACTGCTTCTGGTGGCTGCACGCCCTCCATCACGACGTCGATGCGATGCACGTGCTGAAAGGCGGGCGTCTTCACCTGCTGGAGGGCACGGTCCGCATGGCGCTGGTGGCGGTGCCGCTCATCGTCCTCGGCGCGCCGATGGAGGTGTTCTTGTGGATGGCGACGGTCGACAGCGCCATGGGCAACCTGAGCCATTCCAACCTCGATCAGCGCTTCCCTCGCTTCGCCCACTGGCTGGTGCCCACCGTCGACCTCCACCACATCCACCACGCGGCGGACCGCTCGCTGCACGACACCAATCTCGGTGTGCCGATCTTCGACCTGCTCTTCGGCACCTACACCTCTCCCGCCCAGGTGCCTCGTCCCGCGATCGGCGGCTCCGCCGGCGAGGTGCCACCCAAGCTCGCCGGGCAGCTGCTGTTCCCACTGCAGCGCTGGCTGGCACGAGCGTGAAGGATCAGCGGTCGATGGATCGTCTCGTAGCTCTGCAAGGGGCGATGAACTTCCGTGACCTCGGCGGCTACCGCAGCGCCGATGGCGGGACGGTGCGGTGGGGCTGCGTGTACCGCTCCGATGCGCTCGACCAGCTCACCGACGCCGACGTCGAGGTCTTGGCCGAGCGGGACATCCGGCTCGTCTGCGATCTTCGCAGTGACCGCGAGGTCACCGAGGCACCCAGTCGCCTGCCCGATCATCCCGATCTGCGACGGCTGCGGTTCCCCATCGGCGGCGACACGGGCGAGTCCACCTCGATCCTCGAGCTCATCCTTGCCGGGGACATCCGCGAGTTCGGCGCCCCGGCCATGGCCGACCTGTACATGAGCGTCCTCGAGGCGGCGGCCGGGACGTTCGCCGAGGTGGTTCGCCTCGCCGCGGACCCGGCCAACCATCCGATGGTCTTTCACTGCACCGCCGGCAAGGACCGTACCGGGGTCGCCGCCGCCCTGCTGCTCGGTGTGCTCCGGATCGGCGACGAGGACCTCCTCGACGACTACGAGCTGACCGCCATCCACCGATCCGAGCGCCGGATCGAAGCGCTTCGCCCCAGCCTCGAGGCGGCCGGGGTCGACATCGACGCCGTGCGCGCCTACCTCTCGGCCGAGCGGCCGGTCCTGGCCGCCACCCTCGACCAGCTCCGCGCCCGATGGGGGTCGCCCGAGGCCTACCTCCTCGACGTCGGCGGGCTCACTCGCGTCGAGCTGGCCCGGGCGCGCGACACCCTCCTCGAGCCGTAACCGACCCCACCCGACGGGATGCGCCCGCTACATCTCCTCGCGTCGGGTGACGTCGAGGTTGCGGAAGGTCGGCGGCCCGTCGCACAGGGCGGCGAGTTGCGCGGCGAACTCGGAGGTCTCGGGCAGGCTCGAGTTCGCCATCGCCTCCTCGTACGACGGGAACTCGACGATCTGCACATAGGTGTTGGGCTGGTCACGGTCCTTGGTTTGCGTGCCTCGACTCGCCGCCCGCTGACCGGCGGTCTGCTTCAACCAGTCGTCCAGTGCCGCATTGAACTCATCGATCCGGCCCGTCTTGAACTCGATGACCTGGATGAACTCCACGGCATCTCCTCCTTGGGGACATCACGTCAGCGGTCGATTCCACGCAGGCGTGCACGCTCGCACGCTCAAGCCCCTCGACGCCAGGCCCTCACGACCGCGATCGCGCCCTGAGGCGGCCGGGCTCACGGAAGGGTGGGCGCGAATCTCGGGGAGTCCTTCAGCGTTGGGCGTTGCCGCTGACGCTGACGTTGGCAGGCGATGGGACGGGACTGGCGTAGTACTCGGGGTAGCGGAGCCTCATCTGTTGCTTCATGGCCTGCGCCGCGGTCACGAGATTCTCGCGGTCGAGGGCTCGGCACACGCATGACACGCTGACCGCGTGGGCGGCAGCGATCTC
>OBLS010001115.1_pt1 | contig 10728 bp, 9 predicted proteins | sample 1519901 | NCBI WGS metagenome assembly OBLS01 (sample SAMEA3113585, study PRJEB22503) | soil metagenome
GGTCGATGAACTCCGGAACCTCGCGGTTCACGGTCTTCGCCCTGACGTGAGCGCGTCGCCGGACAAGCCAGAGCGGCAGCATCCAGCCCCCGAGGAGCGAGCCCGCCGCGACCGCGATCGCCAGCGCGGGAGAGATGCGTCCGGACAGCAGCCAGAGCGTCAGGATCGGGAGGACGAGCGCCGCAAGCGCTCGATATCCGAGCAGCGTCCGCGGCGACATCCTGTACATGCCCGCGGCCATGAGCTCGCGCCTGAGGTCGTCGTCCTTGAGGCCGCTCAGGTGTTCCGCGGTCAAGTCGCCGACTCGCCGCGCCATCCCCTCGACGGAGCTCTCCGGCTGGTCTCCGTTCGCCGTCTCGCCACCAAATCCGTACGGGGCCAGCTCCTCCAGGCGCGATGCCGTCTTGATCCTTCCGAAGACCGCCGCACGGCCGGCGAGCGCCACGGCGCCGCCGAGAAGAAGGGCCGACATCACCGCTAGCAAGACCATGAGCTTCCCCTCGTCTCCTTCAAACCTTGATGTCCACTAGGCGCTTCAGGAGGTAGGAGCCGACGACGATGCCGAAGATCCCGATCGCCAGCAATATCCGTCCGAAGGGCTCCTCCCACAGCGGTTCCATGTACTCCGGATTGATCGCCGAGATCGCGAAGATCAGCCCCAGGGGAAGCGCGGTCAGGATCCAGCGCGCCATCCGCTGCTGGGCCGTAAGGACCCGGACGTGACGGCGCAGCTCCTGCCGCTCGCGCAGCGTGGCGGCCACGCGCTCGAGCACCTCGGCGGAGTTGGCGCCGGTCTCCCTCTGGAGTTTGGCGACCAGCGCCACGTGCACCATGTCCTCGCTCTTCATCCGGTCGCCGACCGCGTCGAGCGCATCTTCGATCGGAGTGCCGAGCTGCTCGTCCGCGATCGCGCGGTCGAATTCGCGCCGGACCGGTTCGGGAGCGTCCTCGTCGGCGACGGAAAGCGCGCCGACGAAGCTGTGCCCGGCCCGCATCGCCGAGGCAATGACCTGGAGATGGTCCGGCAGCTGCTCGTCGAAGTTGTTGCGCTCGCGCTTGAGCTGAAAGCGGATGACCGAGTACGCCACCAGCGGCGTCAGGAGGCCGCCGAGCGCTGCGAGGGGATTGCCCACCACAACCGCCAGCACCCAGGCCGCGAGGACCGTGCCGAGGACCGTCAGCGCCACCACCTGGATCGGCGTCAGCGGGACCCGCGCGATCTCGATGCTCTCCTTGACGGACGGCCACCAGCTCGTGCGCTCGAGCGACCTCTCGGTGCTCAGCAGGATGCGGTCGGCCATGGCGCTCAGCGATGGGCGCGTCTGAGCCTCGGCGTCGGGTGCGTAGGGCTCGATGCGATCTAGAAGCGAGCGCGTCCGGCTGCGCGGCCTCAACAGCAGGATGAGCGCGAGCGCGAGCAGGCCGCCGACGCTCAAGCTCACCGCCACGACGGCGCCCGTGGAGCGCCAGAAGGTTTCCTCGAGCGGGCGCTCGAAGGGAGGCGCGGCACCCGCGGCCAGGGCCGGGGTCATGTAATCGGCGGTGGCGATGCCCGGCACTCCGGCCACCTTGACCGCCACGTCGACCCGCTGCTCGGGGCCTGCGGAAGAGCGGTAGCGGACCAAGTACTGGCTCGCCAGCTGCTCGCCGAGTGTCTCGTAGATCTGCCGCAGCTCCGCGGGGGAGCTCGCCTCGGAGTATGAGCCGCCGCCGCCCGCGGCGAGGTCCTCCAACGGGCCAGGCTCGAAGGCCGGCGAGCGAAGGCCGACCGTGTAAAGGCGTACACCCGCCTGGCGCACGGCTGCGGCCACCTCGTCCGCGCTCTTCTGGCTGCCCGTGTCCGAGCCGTCCGAGAGCACGATCACCGATCCACCAGCGATTCCCTCGTCCTCGAGCATCCCGATCGCGGCGTCGACGGCGTCATAGATGTGCGTTCCCCTGGCGAGAGGGGGCGGATCCGCGAGCGCTACGCCGATCTCGGTGTCCTTGGTGGTCGGCTGGAGAAGCGCGCCGGCGTGGTCGTTGAACGTCACGATGCCGAGAGGCTGGTTGGGATTGCGGTGGTCCGCCAGCGTCCGCGCCGCGTCGGTTGCGCCGGCGATCGGCTCTCCGCGCATGCTGTTGCTGGCGTCGATCACCAGCACCACACCGAGCTGGTCGGTTGCCGCTCCGGCCAGGACGGACACATCCGGGACCGCGCGACCGTTCTCCAAGACGGTCACCTGCCCGGGCCCGAGCGACTTCTCGGACGGCAGCGTCAGCGCGAAGGCGCGCTTCGGGAAGCGGGGCTTGCCCGCGGGCGCGAGTTCCAGGGTCGCGGCTGCGGCCGGTCCGCCGCTGAACAGCGCGACGGCGAGCACTGCCGCTACGGCTGACGCGAGGCGCGCTCTCATGGCCGCGGGACCCCCTCGAAGGCGTGCGAGCGGCCGTCGTCCAGGGCGAGCGTCTGGGCGCTGACATCCCCGAACAGCTCGGTGGGCAGCGTCTCCCCATGCTTCTCGAACTTGGCCATGAAGGTGGGACGCAGGCCCGTCGCGCGCAGTTTGCCGATCACGGCTCGATTCGACGTGACCCCCTCGATCTCGAACTTGAAGAGGTCCTGAAGCGTGATCACGTCGGACTCCATGCCCTGCACCTCGGTGACGGCGACGACCTTGCGCGAGCCGTCGTTCAGGCGATCGAGGTGGACGATCAGGTCCAGCGCCGACGCCACCTGCTGGCGGATGGCCTTCATCGGAAGGTCGTAGCCGGCCATCAGCACCATCGTCTCTATGCGCGCGAGCGCGTCGCGCGGTGAGTTCGAGTGGACCGTGCAGAGCGAGCCGTCGTGGCCCGTGTTCATCGCTTGGAGCATGTCGAGGGCCTCGGCCCCGCGGACCTCGCCGACGATGATCCGGTCCGGGCGCATGCGCAGCGAATTGCGCACGAGCGAGCGGATAGGGACCTCGCCCTTGCCCTCGATGTTCTTTGGGCGCGACTCGAGCCGGAGCACGTGGCGCTGGTTGAGGCGCAGCTCGGCCGAGTCCTCGATGGTGACGATCCGGTCCTTGTCCGGGATCGCCGTGGACATCGCGTTCAGGAGCGTCGTCTTGCCCGAGCCCGTGCCACCGGAGATCAGGACATTGAGCTCCGCCCGCACGCAGCGCTCCAGGAAGTCCACGGTCTTGTCGGCCACCGTCCCGAGCCGGATCAGGTCGTTGAGGTCCCAGCGCGCCTTGCTGAACTTGCGGATCGTCATGAGCGGCCCGGTCAGGGAAATCGGAGGCAGCACGGCATTCACGCGGCTGCCGTCCGGCAGCCGGGCGTCCACCATCGGCGACGACTCGTCTACGCGGCGCCCGATCTGGGCGACGATCTTGTTGATCATGCGGCGCAGGTGCCACTCGTCGTTGAAGCGCACTGTCGTGTGGTGCAGCTTGCCGTTGCGCTCCATCCACACGTCGAATGGCCCGTTGATCATGATCTCCGTGACGGAATCATCCGCCAGGAGCCGCTCGATCGGGCCGTGACCCAGGGTGTCGTCGGCGATCTCGTCGGCGAGCCTCAGCCGGTCCTCGCGCGCGATCCCCGCCTCGCGGGCGAGGTGCTCGTTGATCTTGCCCATCACCCGCTCGCGGAGCGTCGCGGGATCCAGCTCGGCGTCGAAGAGCTGCGGGCCCAGCTCGCTGATCACGGCCATGTGGACGCGGTTCTTGACGTCCGCGAACGAGTCCGGGGACGCGGCCGCACCGTCCGGCGATCCGTTGGTGGCGGCCGCCGCGGCCAGGCGCTCTCGCAGCTCCACGGGTTACCGCCCCTTTCGCCTGAGGCGCCGCCTGCCGGCGGAGCCGTTGCCATTCGCCTGAGCCACTGGCTCGTACATGCGGGCGAGCTTCTTGAACGCCCTGGCCGCCTCCGACCGAGGCGACGACGTGACGATCAGCTTCGCCTCGTTGACGGTCCGGGTGACGTCGCGATGGCTCGGCACGAGCACGTCCGGTGCGCCGCCGACGATCGCCTCCACATCGCTTGCGTCGAGCCCGACGCGGCTGTCCGCGCGGTTGAGGACCAAGCGGACCCGGTTGAGGTCGTAGCCCATGAGCCGAAGCGTCTCGAGCCCTACCCGCGCGCTCTTCAGCGAGAGCACGTCCAGCGTCGCGACCATGCAGACATCGGAGGCACCGTCGATCGAGGCGATGACCTCGGGCGTAAACCCGGGCGGTGTGTCCACGATGACGTAGTCGTGCATCGCCCGCAGCAGGGAGTACGCGCGGTCGAGGAATTCGGTGGTCACGCTGCTCGACTGGTCGGGCCGCGTGGGGGCCATCAGCACCCGTACTCCCGACTCGTGACGACCGAGGAAGGCCTCGAGCTTCTCGGCATCGAGGGCGCCTCCGGAGGTCGCGAGGTCGTAGATGGTCCTGTCAGGCTGGAGCCCGAGCGCGAGCGCCAGGTCCCCGCATTGGAGGTTGAGGTCCACCAGCGCGACGCTCGCGCCCTCGGACGCGAGAGCCACCGCGAGGTTGGACGCCACCACCGTCTTCCCGGTCCCGCCCTTCGCTCCCAGCACGCAGATCATCTGCGAGTGGCTTTGCGCCGACGCGGAGGGGCCCCCGTTCCGCCGTGCGAGCGCCTTCTGGAACGTGAACAGCACATCGCTCGCGACCGGGACGCCCTCCTCTTCGGATACCACCGGCAGCATCAGGACCTCGTCCGCGCCGGCCTCGAAGGCCGCGTTCACGAACCCGTTGGGGGTGCCCTGGTAGGCCACCACGATCGGCACCTGCGGGCGCTCCTTGACCGCCGCGGCGATGAACGACAGCGCACGCTCGCCGTCGCCCCCGCAGCCGATCACCACGAGATCGCAGATCGTCTCGTCGAGGGCGTCCCAGGCGTCCGAGAGGTCGCCCACCGGACAGGCGAGCGATACGCCCGGCTGTGCGTCGATCAGAGACTGGAACGCCGTAAGGTCAACCCCTCCATCGAGGCCGACGATTGCCTTCAGCTCGCCGCTCATTGGCCGGGCTCCACCGGGATGGGGGTGCTGCCGGACAGCACCGTCTCGAGCGTCACCAGCGGGATCTCGCTGTTCGTCCCGCCGGTCTGAGGCCGCAGCAGGAGCCAGAGCTGGCCGTTGTCGACGGCGTAGGCGAGCATGGCCGCCTTGTCGTCCCGCGCCTTCAGGACGATGTTGCCTCCGGAGCTTCCCGCAGCACCGCTGCCGCCGACGGGCGCGCGAAGAATCAGGACGTTTCGCATCAGCACCTTGATGACCGGCTTGCCCCCGGTCCCGGGCTGGCCCTCCGTGGAGTTGAAAGCGCCGAGGATGTCCACGCGGTCGCCCGCCCGCACCTCGGACGTGTTGGTGTGCACGGCGTCGCTCGGGATCGCGAGCGCTCGGTTGTATCCGTTCAGCCTGTAGATCGCGCGCGGGACCGTCGTCGTGAAGTCCGGGGCGGTGATCTGCTCACCCGGGTAGACGTCACCGGCCGCGATCGTCCCCTCGAGGGCCTTCGGATCGACGATCGCGCCCTGCTTGAGCTCGTCCTTCCGCACACGCGAGACCTGGAACACGCCCTGGTCCGCGAGCACGTCAGCCGCGCTGCCGCGCTCGATCAGGCGCTTCGCCACGACGACGTTCACCGTGGCGTCGTCATTGCGGGTGCTGTCTCGGTACGCGTTCAGGAACACGAGCAGCAGCGCGCCTGCCAGCAGCGCGGCGATTCCCGACACGGCGAGTGTGCCGTTGCGGGTCGACAGCGTCTTGCCGAGGTCGACCTTTCGCTTTGGCTTCTCTGTTGTTTGCATGACTGACTCCTCCTTATCGAGTGAGAGCGAACACGCAGGGCGTGGGGCTGTCGGGGTTGCAGGGCTGCGTGCCCGTGCTGTCGCCCAGCGGGCCGCGGTACTTCATCCAGTGGCCGACGACGGTCCCAGCCTCGCTGACCGGGTCGTCTGGCCGGTCGTCCGGGTCGTCCGGATCGGCGCAGGGGCTCGTGTGGCCGCCCTGCCCCTTCCAGCCGGTCACGTAGAAGGTTGCGAAGTTGGTTACCGGCACGGTGTTCTGACCAGCGGCGCTGAACGCGCCGAACTGCGTCAGGAAGAGATGGACGATCCGGGGGTCGGTGACCTCGGCGGGATCCGGCGCCTGCGTCACCTCGTCCCAGTTGTTCGGATGCGTGCAGTCCGTGGGGTTCTTGTCGCCGAGAATGCGCAGGTTGAGCCCGGTCGCGATCTGGCTGACGCGGTCACCGGTCTCCACCGCCACGCACTGCCACGCCGGGCCCTGGTTGTCGCGCGAAGTACTCGTGCCCCAGAGGGTGTTTGGGCTGGTCGGGCAGGCCACGCCCGTGTTCGGCGTGTATCCCGGCCGGCAGCCAAGTGCGATCTCGCCGACGAAGCTGCGTGTGCCGTTGGGTAGCTTGAGGTCCGGGTCGGCGTTGGTCTCGTTCCATGGGTCGCAGTCGAGCGCCTGGTTCTGGCTACCGCTGGTGCCGCCCGCGAAGCGGAGCGTCACCGGCGCAGTCACGCTCCGAAGGTCTTTGTAGATGTCCTCGAAGCTGCCCTGGATACCGAGCTGTACCGCCAGGCTGTAGGTGCAGTCCGTGTGGGTGGCGCTGCATTGCTCGAGTGAGCCCGCGGGGAAGGCCCCGTCCGCCCAGAGCGCGGCCTGCTTGATCGGACCGCTGCGCGCGCTGGCGCTGAAGGTCCGCGCCACCACCCCGAGGCTGCCGCCGTTTCTTCCGTTCTTCCATTCGAGCGCGATGGGCACCGGGCCCACGGCCGGGTCGATGGGAATGAGCTGATTCGAGACCCATACGTCGTCTGCCGGGTCCACCGGGTCCTTTACGTCGTACTGCATCGCGTACTTCTTGTTGCCGACCACGGCGTCGACGCTGTAGCCGGTGGGCACGGCGCCGCCGAAATCGAGCTGAGCGACCACGCCGACGTTGCAGCCGCCGGCGGGCACCTCGGTGAAGTAGGGGGCCGAGCAGCCATTCGTCACGCTGCTGGTGAGCCCGACATGCCGCGCCTGGGGAGCGGTCGGCGTAGCGGGCAGCCGCGACCAGGCGCGCGCGTAGAGGATGCCGTTGGCGCTGCCCAGGTCGTAGCACTGGACGAGGGGATCTGTGCAGTTCGTCGACGTGCTGCCGCTGAGGGCTACTCGCACCCCGATCTTCGACGGCCCGCCTCCGGGGAACGTGACGTCGACCGGCTCGTCCACGTTGTCCCAGGTGGCTACGCCGCTCGCATAGGTCCTGCGCGTCAACAGGTGCGTGGCCGGGGTGATCCCGTCGCTGGCGGTCAGGGTCTCCCCGGTCTCCTCGTCGATGAACCAGACCCGCGCTGTCACGGGCTTCACGTCGGGCACGCCGAACGGCATCATGCCGCTCATCGTCTCGACCCCATGGAACTCGACGCGCGCGTGGGCGTTGATGTAGTCGACGTCCTGAGTGATGTCGAACCACCAGGGGAGGTCGGTCTCCGTGAGCTTCACGTCGACCATCCCCGTTTCGCACGGCGTGCCTTCCTCGACCGTGTCGTCCTCCCAGTCAGGTTGGTCGTGGAAGGTCTTCGAGTTGACCTCCATGTGGACGCTGCCCTGGGCGTCGCCGACCTGCGGGTTCCAGGTGTCGCCGCTGTACTCCTCGGTCTTCTCGAGGATTGGATCGTTGTTCGGGCACGCGAGGAAGCTCCCGGCGCCGGCGAGCGCGGCGGCGTCGGCCTGCGTCTGGAGGTGCCGATCGTGCTCGAACCAGTTAGCCACGTCGATCACGAAGCCGCAGAAGAGGAGGCCCACAGGCAGGAAGAAGGCCGTCATGACGATCACTGCGCCCGTGTCCCGCTTGGCTCGTTTCCCGACAGCGCGCCACACCTAGCAGTCCTCGCTGTTGTCGTCGGCGCTGAACTCGGTGGGGTTCGCCTCGAGGCGCATGGTCGCCGAACCGTTGATCGTGACCTCGGAGACGTCGATGTTCGCGTCCAGGAACGGCATCCAGTCGTACTTCGTCGTCACCCGGACGGTGACCGGGTCCCCCGCCACCGGCGTTCCGCCGTTTGGAAACTCGATGCAAACGATGAGCGGGTCCTCCACCGTGCCCGTTCCTCCGCTCTCCAGCTCCTCCGTCTGCGCGTGCTCCCGGATGTACTGCTGCAGCGAGTCCCCGGTTACCTCGCCCGGGTTCCTGTTCACCACCGCGAACCGCGCGCCCTGGTTCGCAATATGGGTCTGGTCGATCCAGTAGTTGAAGCCCTTGCCGAAGTCCACCATTCCGATGAGCATCACCAGGAAAAGGGGGAGCACAAGGGCAAACTCCACGAGCGCGGTGCCCGCTTCGTTCGGTGTTGTGCGCGGCCTGGTGATGATGGTCTGCTCCGAGGTTCGGGCGCGACGAGTGCCGCCGCTCCCCCCGCCGGTGGCAGGAGGAGCGGACGGCTCCCGGTGAACGCTTCTTAGCCGGGCGCGTTTACGTCGGGCTCGGCGTCGTCGTCACCCGTCGGGTTCTCGGCGTCCGGGTCACCGGTTCCGAGCGCCTCCTCGACCGAGTCGAAGACTTCCTGAAGGTCGAAGCCGATCGCGGTCAGGAGAATGAGTGAGCCGATCGAGATCAGGAACACGATCAGGGCGTACTCGACCATGCCCTGACCCCGCTCGCTGGCGAGGCGCGCCCGAATTTCCGGCGCCCGCGCGATCAGCAGCTTCGTGAAAAGAAGCACAGCTAACCTCCTACTGTTGGGTGTGCACCCTTCGGGGTGCGCGAATACGTGTGGTGGCGAGCGGGCCTCGTGACCTCTGACGAAGTGCGAGTCACGGGTTCGTTCGCCCCACGCGCCGACGCTATGACGGCACCCCGCGATCCGGACCCGGCAATCGTCCAGTTCGAGACCTAGACCTTCGGAGGGGGCGGCGTAACTCGTCCGGCGCGATAGTGAACCCGCGTGCCAGGCGAGGTAACAGTTGCGCGTGAGGACGGGACGGAGCTCTGCGAGCGGTGCAAGCTCGCGGACACCGTTCCGACTCGGCTCAAGGGGCTCCTCGGCCGCGCTCGGCTCGAGCGGGGCGAGGGCATGCTGCTCAGGCCGGCCCCGGCCATCCACACGTGCTTCATGCGCTTCCCGATCGACGCGGTGTTCCTCGACCGGGACCTCCAGGTGCTCGGCATCACGCCAAGCCTCAGCCCGTGGCGCTGGGCACGCCGCCGCGGCGCCCGCGCGGTTCTCGAGCTCAGCGCGGGCGAGGCGGATCGGCTCGGGGTTCGGCAGGGTGAGAGGCTGACCTGCGAGGCGGGCACGTGAGCGACGCGCACGCAGAGCCCTGGGTCCGTCCGCGCGCCGAGGCCGACCGCCCGGCCGAGGCCGAGCGCCCGACCGACGCGGAAATCCGCATGGCGTGGCAGCGCCCGGAGGTTCTCTTCCCGGCGGCCGTGCTCGCGTTGGTCGCGCTGGTACATCTCGGGCTCACGCCGCACGGCGTGATCGGCGCGGGGTTCACGGCGACGCTCGTGGTGCTCGCCGCGATCGACCTGCGCCAGGGACTGCTCCCGAACCGGATCGTCCTTCCCGCGGCGGCGGCCGTGCTGCTGCTCCAGATCAGCTTCTACCCCGAGGACGCGGCGGAATGGGTCGTGGCGTCGCTGGGCGCGGCAAGCTTCCTCCTCGTGCCCAGCCTGATAAACGCCTCCGGGATCGGCATGGGAGACGTCAAGCTGGCGCTCCTGCTGGGGGCGATGCTCGGAGGCGGCGTGATCGCGGCGCTCCTGATCGCGTTCCTCAGCCTGTGGCCGGTCGCGATCTATCTGATCGCCACCCAGGGTTGGGAGGCGCGCAAGCAGGCCGTCCCGCTGGGTCCGTCATTGGCCTTCGGCTCCATCCTCGTCCTACTCCTGAGCGGCTGACCCGTGTCCGCCTTCGACGTCTCGAGCCGGGCACTCGACCTCACTTCCGGTCCGCTGCTCGGATCGGTCGTGGAGACCGACGGAAGCCTTGCCGTGGTCCAGGTCCGCGACCCGTCCGTCCTCGGGCGTGTCGCCCCGGCCGATCTCGTCGCGTTGCCGGGACGCCACGACGGCGAGCGGCTCATCGGCATGGTCGAGAGCGTCGCACGCACCAGGGGCCGCGAGCCGAGCTCGAATGGGACGCACGCAGGGGGCGAGGCGGGGGTCCTGCGAGCGATGCTGATCGGCACGTTGGATGCCGCCCCAAGGGGCGACGTCTTCAAGCGGGGCGCCAGCTCTTTCCCCGCCGTCGGCAGCGAGTGCCACCTGATCGAAGGAGAGGTCCTGCGCCGCTTCATGTCGATCCTAGGTGAGAACGTGGCGGCAGAAGAGCGGCTGGTGCTGGGCAGCTTCGTGGCCGAGCGCGGGGCTACCGCGATCGCGGACGGCAACCGTCTCTTCCAGCGACACGCGGCGGTGCTGGGCAGCACCGGTAGCGGGAAGAGCTGGACGGTCGCGCTGATGCTCGAGCGCGCGTCGCAGTTGGCCCACCCGAACATCATCGTGTTCGACCTCCACGGCGAGTACACGCCGCTCGCGACCGGGACCGCCGAGCGACCGCCGATTGCGCGGGGCCTGCGCGTCGCCGGTCCTGGTGACCGCGCCGACTCGGACGATGTCCTGTTCGTCCCGTACTGGCTGCTCGACCGCGACGAGATGCTCAGCCTGGTGCTCGACGAGACAGACCCCGACGCCCCGAACCAGGCGATCCGCTTCAGCGACCACGTCCACAAGCTCAAGGTCTCGTCGCTGC
>OBLS010001116.1_pt1 | contig 10724 bp, 8 predicted proteins | sample 1519901 | NCBI WGS metagenome assembly OBLS01 (sample SAMEA3113585, study PRJEB22503) | soil metagenome
GCACCACCGAGACCAGCAGCGAGCTGCCCGGCGGGGCCACCCAGACCCGGCCCAGGCGGCCCCGGCCCTCGGTCTGCTCCTCGGTCACCACCGTGGCCCCCTCGGGGGCGCCGGCCGCGGCCAGCTCGGCCGCCCTGGCCATGGTGGTGGGCACGCTGGCCACCACCTCGAGGGGGCTGAAGAACCCGGGCAGGGCCCGCCGGGCCCAGCTGGCGTCGACCGCTTCCATGACCGGCGCAGCCTATCCCTTGTGGGATTCTCCAGTTCCCGTCCGTCCTGTCCCATGAACCGGAGATACTTGGCCATGCACACATATACCGGCCGGCGGTACCGTGCCTACCCGTCCCCGGGGCAGGCGGGACGGCTGGCTGGCTGGGGGCACTCCTGCCGTGCGGTGTGGAATCTGGCATTGGAGCAGCGCCGGTTTGCCTGGCATCAACGTGGTCGCACCGTCCGGTCGGCCGAGCAGTGCCGCCACCTCACCGAGGCCCGCGCGGACTTGCCGTGGCTGGCCGACCTGCCCGCCCAGAGCGCCCAGCAGGTACTCCGTCAGCTCGACCGCGCCTACGACAACTGGTGGAACCCTGCGCATCCCGCCCAGGCACCCACCTTCCGCAAACGTTCTGGTCGCCTGTCGATACCGTTTCCTGGCCAGGCCGTTCAGGTCCGCAAGTGCTCTCGAAGGTGGGCTGAGGTGCGACTGCCGAAGCTTGGATGGGTACGGTTCCGGCTATCCCGCCCCCTCGGCGGCATGGTGCGCAACACCACGATCGCCAGGGATGCCCTCGGCTGGCACGTCTCCTTCGGCGTGGCGACCGCCACCGAACCGGCCCCGCCCAAACGGCCTGCCGGGGTGCGGGGTGGACTTCGGGGTGGCCTGCTCGGCGTTCGTGTCCGACGAGCAGGAACCGCGGCTGATGCCGTCGACGCTCACCGCGGGCCAGAGACGACGCCTGTTGGGGCTGGAGCGCCGCAAGGCCCGCCAGATTACCTGGGCCAAGCACCACAACGTTGGCCGCTATTCCAACCGGCTGCGCCGTACCATCGGTCAAATCGCCAAGCTGCGGGCGCGGCAGGCGTGCCGCCGACAGGACTTCACCCACAAGCTCACCACCGACCTCGCCAAGAACCACGGCTGGGTCGCCGTCGAGGACCTGCGGGTGAAGCCCATGACCAAGTCAGCCAAGGGCACACGGGACAAACACGGCAGGAACGTCAGGGCCAAGGCTGGGCTGAACCGGGCCGTCCTCGACAACGCCCCCTACGAGCGACAGCACCAGCTCGCATACAAGACAGCCAGACTGGGATCAGAGCTGCGGCTTGTTCGGCCCGCGTTCACGAGTCAGACGTGCTCGGGGTGTGGCGTCCGTGACCCGGAGTCACGGCAGGGGTGCGGCCGGTTGTTCGCCTGCATCGCCTGTGGCCATGTCGAGCATGCGGACCTGAACGCCGCACGGAACATCCACAGTCTTGCCGCCGGGCAGGCGGTCCACAGCACGCGCAGTCGCCTTCGGGTGGCGAGGCCAGCGAGCCGGATGCGTGAACCACTCGGGAGCATTGCCTGAGCACTCCTGAGAATCCCCGCCACTCGGGCAGGGAGGATGTCAAAATGCCCACGACCAGCGCAGGCGAAAAGGATGGCCAGGTGGCGCCACAGCAGCCGAAGACGATGAAGGAACGGGTCGAGGAGCTCCGCACCCGCAAGGAGCAGGCGCTGCACGCCGGCTCCCAGCAGGCGGTGGAGGTCCAGCACGACAAGGGCAAGCTGACCGCCCGCGAGCGGATCGACGGCCTGCTCGACCCGGGCTCGTTCGTCGAGACCGACATGCTGGCCACCCACCGGGCGACCGCGTTCGGCATGGACAAGCGGCGCATCCCCGGCGACGGCGTGGTCACCGGCTACGGCACCATCGGCGGGCGCCGGGTCTGCCTGTTCTCCCAGGACTTCACCGTCTTCGGCGGGTCCCTGGGCGAGGTCATGGCCGAGAAGATCTGCAAGGTCATGGACCTGTCGGTGAAGATGGGGGTGCCCTGCATCGGCATCAACGACTCCGGCGGGGCCCGCATCCAGGAGGGCGTGGTCGCCCTGTCGGGCTACGCCGAGATCTTCTGGCGCAACGTCCAGGCCTCCGGGGTGGTCCCCCAGCTGTCGCTGATCATGGGCCCCTCGGCCGGCGGCGCCGTCTACTCCCCGGCCATCACCGACTTCGTGCTGATGGTCAAGGAGACCTCCTACATGTTCATCACCGGCCCGGACGTGGTGAAGACGGTGACCGGCGAGGACGTGACCTTCGAGGAGCTGGGCGGGGCCATGACCCACGCCACCAAGTCGGGCACGGCCCACTTCGCCGCCGAGGACGAGGACGAGTGCTTCGACCTGGCCCGCGAGCTGATCGGGTTCCTGCCCCTCAACAACATGGAGGACCCGCCCCGGCGCCAGCCCACCGACGACCCCCGGCGGGAGGAGCAGGCCCTGGTCGACCTGGTCCCCGACCACCCCAACCAGCCGTACGACATCCGCGAGGTGGTCACCCGGGTGGTCGACGACGGCGAGTTCCTGGAGATCCTCCAGGCCCACGCCGAGTCGATGGTGATCGGCCTGGCCCGCCTCAACGGCCGGCCGGTCGGGATCGTCGGCAACCAGCCGCTGCACCTGGCCGGGGTCCTGGACATCAACGCCTCGGTCAAGGGCGCCCGCTTCGTGCGCTTCTGCGACGCCTTCAACATCCCCATCATCAGCTTCGTCGACGTGCCCGGGTTCATGCCCGGCACCAGCCAGGAGTGGGGCGGCATCATCCGCCACGGGGCCAAGCTGCTGTACGCCTACGCCGAGGCCACCGTGCCCAAGCTGACCGTGATCACCCGCAAGGCCTACGGCGGGGCCTACGACGTGATGGCCTCCAAGCCGCTCAAGGCCGACATCAACTTCGCCTGGCCGACGGCCGAGATCGCCGTGATGGGGCCGCAGGGCGCGGTCAACATCATCTTCCGCAAGGAGATCGAGAAGGCCGCCGACCCGGCGGCCCGCCGCGACGAGCTGGTGGCCGAGTACACCGAGCGCTTCGCCAACCCCTACATCGCCGCCGAGCGGGGCTACATCGACGAGGTGATCGAGCCCCAGGTGACCCGGCCCCGGCTCATCCAGGCGCTGGAGATGTGCGTGACCAAGCGCGAGGTCCGGCCGCCCCGCAAGCACGGGAACATCCCCCTGTGAGCCAGCCCCGGCCCGGCGACATCCTGGTCCTGCACACCCCCGACGGGCTGCGGTTCCAGCTGGTCAAGGGCGTGCCCGAGGGGGACGAGGCCGAGGTCCTGGCCGCGGCCATCGACCGGGTCGAGGCCTGGGACAAGAGCCAGCAGCTGGGCCCCTGGGTGGCCAACGCCCGGCCCGGCATCGGGCCCAGGGCCTATGCGGCCGGGTCCCGCTGGGGGGCCAGCCTGCGCTCGACCTGGGGCCGCGACCTCTAGCCGACCGGCCCGGCCGGCGAACCTGCCGGCCGGAGGCTATCGCCGTCGGCCGCCGGCCGACTCCACGCCTTCGTGCGCTCCCAGGCGGCCAGGGCGTTGCGGTAGCGCAGCTGGTCCATTCGTGGGTCGCTCCGGCGGACGTGCTCGCGCCGGTCGTTCTCGGACAGCCCGCCCCAGGTGCCGTACGGCTCCCGGGTGGCGATCGCGTAGGCCGCGCACAGCTCCCGCACCTTGCACGACCCGCAGATCTGTTTGGCCGCGGCCTCGCGGCGCTCCTTGCGCGGCCCCCGCTCGCCCTCGGGCGAGTAGAACAGGGTGGTGTCGACCTGCCGGCAGGCCGCCTCCATGTGCCAGGACCAGAACTCCTCCAGGGTGGACGGCCAGGCCTGGACGGTACCTTCACTCACCTTGGCTCCGCTTCTCGCGCTGCGTCTTCGTCTCTTGGAACCTTCGCCCGAGCTGAGGTTGTGGTTGCACCATATGACGTTGCGCAAACCTTGCGCACGCCTTCGGTTCCCTGCGCCGGCTGCCACTGGGCTACGCTTGTCCGCGACGCCCGGTCGGAGGTGTCCACCACCCTTGCGAGGAGGCAGCGCGTGGAGAAGGTGCTGGTCGCCAACCGGGGCGAGATCGCCGTGCGCGTGCTGCGCGCCTGCCGCGAGCTCGGCCTGGTGGCGGTGGCGGTCTACTCCGACGCCGACCGCGACGCCCTCCACGTCGAGCTGGCCGACGAGGCCTGGCACATCGGCGAGACGACCCCGGCCAAGAGCTACCTGAACGTCGACGCCCTGGTCGACGCGGCCCGCCGGGCCAAGGCCGACGCCGTCCACCCGGGCTACGGGTTCCTGGCCGAGAACGCCGCCTTCGCCCAGGCGGTGATGGACGCCGGGCTGCGCTGGGTCGGGCCCAAGCCGGCCGCGATCGCGGCCATGGGCGACAAGGTGTCGGCCCGCCGGGTCGCCGAGCAGGCCAAGGCGCCGCTGGTCCCCGGAACCGGCGAGCCCCTGACCGGCCCCGAGGCGGCGCTGGCCTTCGCCGAGCGGCACGGCTACCCGCTCGCCCTCAAGGCCGCCTTCGGCGGCGGCGGCCGGGGCATGAAGGTGGTCCGCGGCGCCGACGAGGTGGCCGCCGGGCTGGAGTCGGCCCGGCGCGAGTCCAAGGCCGCCTTCGGCCGCGACGAGATCTACGCCGAGCGCTACCTGGAGGCCCCCCGCCACGTCGAGGCCCAGGTCCTGGCCGACGGGCGCGGCGAGGTGGTGTTCCTGGGCGAGCGCGACTGCTCGCTCCAGCGGCGCCACCAGAAGCTGATCGAGGAGGCGCCGGCGCCCGGCCTGCCCGAGGAGGTCCGGTCCGCCCTGGGCAAGGCGGCCTGCGACATCGCCCGGGCGGCCGACTACGAGAACGCCGGCACCATCGAGTTCCTCTACGAGCCGGCCACCCACAAGTTCTACTTCCTGGAGATGAACACCCGGCTCCAGGTCGAGCACCCGGTCACCGAGCTGACCGCCGGCATCGACCTGGTCCAGGCCCAGCTCCGGGTGGCCGCCGGCGAGGGCATCCCGGCCGCCTACGACGGGGTCGTGGCCCGCGGCCACGCCATCGAGGTGCGGGTCAACGCCGAGGACCCGGGGGCCAGGTTCATGCCGGCACCGGGACCGATCACCGGCTGGCGGGAGCCGTCCGGGCCAGGGGTGCGGGTCGACGCCGGGGTGCGGGCCGGCTTCACCGTCCCCCAGGCCTACGACTCGCTGCTGGCCAAGCTGATCGTCTGGGGCGAGGACCGCGACCAGGCCCGGCGGCGGATGCTGCGGGCCCTGGACGAGTTCCAGATCGAGGGCGTGCCCACCACCATCCCCTTCCACCGCCTGGCCATGACCGACCCGGCGTTCGTGGCCGGCGACGTCTCCACCGTGCTGGTCGAGCAGGGCATGGACCTGTCGTCACTGGAGCCGGCGACCGTCGACGGGTCCGGCCCGCCGACGGCCAAGCCGCCGCCCCGGCGGCTGGTCATCGAGCTGGAGGGCAAGCGCTTCGACGTCGACCTGTTCCCCCAGGAGCCGGTCAAGGTGCCGGAGCGGATCCGCACCCCCCGCTCGGAGAAGGCCCTGGAGCGGGCCCGGGCCGAGTCCGGCGGGCCTGGCAAGGAGGTCGTCAAGACCCCCATGCAGGGCACCATCGTCAAGGTGCTGGTGGCCGAGGGCGACACCGTCAAGGCCGGGCAGACCCTGGTCGTGCTGGAGGCCATGAAGATGGAGAACCACGTCACCGCCCACCAGGCGGGCACCGTGGCCGGCCTGGAGGTCGCCGAGGGCCAGACCGTCCCCACCGGGGCCACCATCGCCATCATCGAGGCGACCTGAGGGACCGGACGTGGAGCCGCCGTCGGTCGCCGACTGGGCACGGGCCAACCCGGCCGGCCGCGACGCCCTGCTCGCCCTGACCGAGCGGGCGGTCGCCCTCCAGCCGGCCGCCGAGGCCGCCATCCAGCGCTGCCGGCCCGGGCCGGAGCAGCCCGGCGGCGCCCAGGACGCGGCCGCGGCCCGCGACGCCTACCGGTTCCTGGCCGACCACCTGCGCGCCCTCGGGCTCCAGACCCCGGTCGCGGCCGAGGTGGCCGGGCTGCTCGACCGGCACCAGGAGGCCCTGGAGCTGGCGCTGGCAGGCAGCGCGGCCGAGGGGCTGGGCCCGGCCGCCGGGCGGCTGGTCGGGGCCCGCGACCTGCTCCGGCGGACGGTCGCCATCGGCGGCCGCCCGGTGTCGGACGTCACCCCCGGGGTCTGACGGCCGCTGCCTAGCCGCCCTCGTCCTCCGGTGCCCGTCCTCGCACCGCGGCCATCGCCTCGCTGATCCTGACGCCCTGGTCGAGCAGGTGTTTGACCTCCAGGATCCGGGCGATGTCCTCCTCACTGTAGATGCGGTAGCCGCTGGGGGAGCGGCTCGGGTGGATGAAGCGGTACCGTCGTTCCCAGGTGCGGACCGTCGCCGCCGGGATGCCGGTCCGCTCGCTCACCGCCTTGAGGGTCAGCCCGGCCGTCAGCCCGCGCTCACCGCCACCGGCCGCCGCCTCCCCGGACCGCGGCCCTCGCTCAGGCCGGTCGGCCTCCATGAAGTCCTCCAGCAGGCGGTTCAGCCTGCCGACGCTGCGGGCCAGCTCGTGCAGCACCGGCGGCGGGTCCCGCTGGAGCTCCAGGCCCGGCACCGTCGCCCCTTCCAGGTCGTCCGGCATTCCGCCCACAGCCACCGTTCCGAGGTGGGATCCCAGCCACTGCAGGATGTGCAGCGTCTCCTCGTCCCGGTTGCGGACCGCCCGGCTCACCAGCTCGAGCACCCCGAGGATCTCGCCGTCGCCCGGCACGGGCACCGCGACCCAGCCGTGCACGGGGGCACGGCCATCCGCTGACCGGGTCCCCACGAGCGCCGGGTCCACCAGCACGTCCGGAACCCAGGCGGCCCCCCCGGTCTTCCAGGCCCGCCCGACCATGCCCTCGCCGGCCCGAACGGCCATCCCGGCGCTTCCCTCGGCCAGCGCCTCCGGACAGCCCACCGGCGCGCACCAGACATGGACGCAGCGCAGGACCCCGGCCGCTCGATCGACCTCCCAGGCGGCCCCGAGCTCCCATCGCAGGCACTCCCCGAGCACCTGCAGGGCGGCCCGGGCCATCTCCAGCCAGGCACCTCCGCTCCGGAGGATCCGCCTGAGCTCGAGCTGGGCGATGCCGCGCCGTTCGGCCCCCGTCGGGTCCCTGCCGGCACGGAGGGTGCAGACGGCATGGCGGCCGCCCTCGACATCCACCACCAGCACCGAGAGGCTCCCAACCCGCAGCTCGCCGGCCCGGGTCCGGAACCCGGCCGGGACCTCACCGGACGACCTAAGCTCGCGCAGCCCAGCCGCCGGTTCCGGGCGACCAGCCACCGTGCTCCAGATCAGGAGCTCGTGGCTGTTCCTCCCGATCAGGTCCTCGGCCCGGTGCCCGGTGATCGCGAAGAGGGCCTCGTTGACATCGACGATCAGCCCGTCCCCGAGCCGGATGACGACGACGGCGTCCGAGCTCTGCTGAAGGAGCTGCGCTGACGGGCGCTCCACATTTCCCCCTGTCGAACAGCATGCCGATGGCTGGGCTTCTCCGCGACCAGCGAGGCGAAACGGCGCTTTGCTCCAGCAACACGGCGCAGCATTTCAAGCTAAATTGAACTGGGTCCGAATCGGTTCATTTTTTGGAAACTGGATTCGAAAATCATGTTTGGCGGGCATGCTTCCTGAGTAGGCAAGAAGCGCTGTCCGATGCGACTCGCATCCGCCGAAGAGGCGCTTTCTCCGAAGTCTGTTAGCATGACGACGCGAAATTACCGGTCCCTTCAAGCCAATCATGGCTCGATCAGTGCCAGCCGCTCGGGCTGACGCGGCTGGTTGAGTGGTACCCCTATTCGTCGCCCGTAGGACGGGCTTTGTAGGCATGAAACAAAACCCCGATAGGAAGAAACGAGAGCAAGCATCGGAGCGTTTCAATCGACGATGACCGGTCCCATCAGCAACGCGAGCGATCTCCTTCGGCTCCCGCCGCCGGCCAGCCCCACAGGGCGCACCCCGTCTGGACTTCACGTCCTCCACGTTGTCGAGGCGCTCGGGTCCGGCATCGCGACGGCCCTCGAGGACTATGTCCGGAGCACCCCGGACCATCGCCACACGGTCCTGGCCTACCGGCGCCCGTCGGCACAGACCGGAGATGACCTGGAGCGCCTGGCGCTGCGGGTGCTCCGGCTTCCAGAAGGCAGGCTGGCCCAGATCCGGACCGTGCGCCACTGGGTGCGGACGCTGCGTCCCGACCTCGTCCATGCCCACTCGACCTATGCGGGCGTGTACGTCAGGTTGTTCGCCCGGCCGCCCGTTGGCTCGATGGTGTACACCCCACACGCCTACCCGTTCGAGCGCCGCGACGTGCCGGCGATCGTGCGCGGCACCTACTGGGTCGTCGAGGCCGCCCTCAGCCTCGGCGGTGGCTGCGTGGCCGCGGTCGGTCCTCGGGAGGCGGAGCTGGCCGCGCGCCTCCCGGGTCGCCAGGCGGTCGTCCACCTGCCGAACATCGTCCGTGACCTGCGGCCGCGTCCCTCCGGCGCACCCGGGCAGGCTGGGCCCCGTGTCGGGCTGCGGCTGGCCATGCTGGGACGAATCTCGCCCCAGAAGGGACCTGACTTCTTCGGTCGTGCCGCCCGGCTCAGCCAGGCTCGAGGGCTGCCGATCGAGTGGACCTGGGTTGGCGGCGGCCGACCCGAGGAGGAACGGGCGCTCCGCGAGGCGGGCGCGCTGGTTACCGGCTGGCTGCCCAGGCAGGCGGCCCTCGACCACCTGGCCACCGCGGACGCCTATGCCCACACGGCGGCATGGGAGGGATTCCCGGTCAGCGTGCTGGAGGCCGCCGCGCTCGACCTTCCGATCGTGGCCAGGCGCATTCCAGCGCTGGAGGCCCTCGAAGGGCCGGCGCTCTGCGACACCCCCGAGGAGCTGGTGGCCGTGGCCCGGTCGCTCCTGGACCGACCGGCCCGGGAAGCGCTTCGGACGCGGTCACGGCGGCTTGTCGAACAGCACCAGCCGGCCGCGCAGCGCGAGGCCCTCGAGCGAGCCTACGCGATCGCCTCGGCTCGGCGGCGCCTGCTCGTGACCAGCCGGCCATGACGTCGCCCGGCCCGCAGAACGAGGCCCAGAACGGCCGGCAGGCACCGGACGGCCGGCCCGACCTGGCCCGGTCCCCCTGGTCGCGACGCGGCCAGGGCACGGCCCGGCGCCTTCGCGCCCCGGTGATCAAGCTGCACCCTCGCCGGAGCCCCGGATCGCCGAGCCGGCGCCGGGCCCGGTCGCTGCTCCTGGTGACCGACGCCGCCGCGATCCTGCTGGCGATGGTGGCCACCACCGGTCCCGCAACCGTGGCCGGATGGGCGTACGCCGGCTGCGTCCTGGCCTCGCTGACCGTCTCCGGCGCCTATCGTCCGCGCATCTCCCTGCAGGTGCTGTCCGAGGTGCCGGCCCTCATGACGCGGTTGGGCCTGCCGGCCCTGCTGTGCGCGCCGTTCGCGCTGGTCGGCCTCGAGCAGCTCGCGCTGCTGCAGCTCCTGGCCACGGCGCCCGCACTCTGTGCGGCCCGGGCGGCGGCGTACGGCTCCATCCGGCTGGCCCGTCGCAAGGGCATCCTCAGGGAGACCACCCTGGTCGTCGGAGCCGGGCCGGTCGCGCTGGAGCTGGCCCGGCTGATGCGCCAGCGGCCCGAATACGGACTGGAGCCGATTGGCTTCCTGGACGCACCCTCGACCGACGGAAGCCTCCCGCTGCCCTACCTGGGGCCGGTAAGCCACCTGGAGAGCGTGCTGCGGAGGTTCGACGTGCAGCGGGTGGTGGTCGCGTTCGGGCGGGTGCGCGAGGCGGACTGGGTGAGCATCATGCGGACCGCGGTGGTCAACGACGTCGAGATCCACGTCGTCCCCCGGTTCTTCGACATCGGCATGAGCCCGGCGGGGTCGGGCACCGATCAGATCTGGGGGATCCCGCTGCACCGCGTGCGCCGCTCAGTGCTCCACAGCGCGGCCTGGCGGGCCAAGCGGGGCTTCGACGTGGTCCTGGCGGGCGGCACGCTCCTCCTGAGCCTGCCGCTGCTGGGGCTGATCGCGGTCGCCGTCCGCCTGAGCAGCCCGGGCCCGATCCTCTTCCGGCAGTGTCGTATCGGTCAGGATGGCCGCCAGTTCGACCTGCTGAAGTTCCGCAGCATGCGAACCGACCACGACGGCGCCTCCTCGTGGACGGCCACCGCCGAGCATCAGACGACCATCGGCCGTTGGCTGCGGCGGACCAGCCTCGACGAGCTGCCGCAGCTGTGGAACGTCATCCGCGGCGACATGTCCCTCGTCGGTCCCCGCCCCGAACGGCCCCTGTTCGCCGAGCGCTTCAGCGCCGACATCGCCGGCTATCGCGACCGGCACCGGCTGCCGGTCGGCCTCACCGGCTGGGCCCAGGTGCACGGCCTTCGCGGTGACGACACCTCCCTGACGGAGCGAGCCCGGTTCGACAACTTCTACATCGAGAGCTGGACGCTCTGGCTGGACATCGTGATCCTGCTGCGCACGGTCGGGGCCGTCATCCGCATGGCCGTCGGCATGCAGCGACACCGCCGGGACGGCCCAGCCATCCAAGGGCTGGCCACGGCCGACCGGTGGGTCGACGAGACCGTGACCTCGCGGTTCCAGGAGGCGAGGAACAACCATGGCGGCTA
>OBLS010001118.1_pt1 | contig 10718 bp, 11 predicted proteins | sample 1519901 | NCBI WGS metagenome assembly OBLS01 (sample SAMEA3113585, study PRJEB22503) | soil metagenome
TTCACGAACGACGCAGCGCCCTCGTCCTGCAGCCGCTTGGCGAGTGCCGCGCTGTCGATGCCCGCCTTGGCGAAGGCGGCGAGAACCGTCTCGCAGTCGCCGCCATCCGATGCGAGCGCCTCTCCGACCTCGCCGTGATCGGCGAAGGCTTTCAGGGTGCCCTCGGGCATGGTGTTGATCGTGAAGGGTGCGGCGAGCGCCTTCACATAGAGGGCGTCGGAGGCTTTCGGGTCCTTGGTGCCGGTGCTGGCCCACAGCAGGCGCTGGGCGCGGGCGCCGCTGTTGGCAACGCGCTGAAAGCGCGGCGAGGCGAGCAACTCGAGATAGGCCGTGTAGGTGCGCTGGCCGATGGCGATGCCGAGCCGGTTGGTGAGCTCTGCCGGAACCTTGCCGGCGACCGCGACGTCCCAGCGGCTGATGAAGAGCGAGGCCACGGAGGCGACGGCCGGGTTCAGGCCGGCCGCGATCCGGCGCTCGACGCCGCGCAGGTACGCTTCGGCCGCCGCAACGTATTGCTCGCGCGAAAACAGCAGCGTGACGTTGACCGGGACGCCGGCAAAGATCGCCGCTTCGATGGCGGGCAGTCCTTCCGGGGTGCCGGGAATCTTGATGAAGAGATTGGGCTTGCCGGCACGCTTATGAAGGTCGACCGCAGCCGCCAACGTGCTGTTCGTGTCGTGCGCCAGAAGAGGCGAGACCTCGAGCGACACCCAGCCGTCGACGCCATCGGTCCGGGCAAAGACCGGGTGGAACAGGTCAGCGGCACGGGTCAGATCCGCGAGCGCCAGCGGGAAGAACAGATCCTCGGCCGACTTGGCCGTGGACGCCGACCGGGAAACATCCTCGTCATACATGGCGCTGTTCTTGATCGCGTTGTCGAAGATCGTCGGGTTCGACGTGAGGCCCGTCACCGAGAGATCGTCGATGTAGCGTTTCAGCGTGCCACTGTTCAGCAGCTCGCGGGTGATGTTGTCGAGCCACAGGCTCTGGCCGAGATCGTGCAGGTTCTTGGTTGATGTCATCATGTCACCTTTGGGCTTGAGGCAAGGGTGCGCGGCCTGCTGAGCCGCGCCAAATCAAAGTCGAGCAGGTCGCCGATGCGTTCGATCGTCATGTCCGCTGGCGGCAACGCGCTCAGCACCTTCGTGTCGTGCGCATACTGGCCCTGGCGCGGGAACACCGTGGTCACGCGCTCTCCCCAGACCTGCTTCACCGCATCCAGGATGCGCAGCTTGTCGTCGACGAGAACGTAGTGCTCGGCCGGGAAGCGCCGCTCGACGTCTTCCAGGGCCTCTTCCTTGTGGATGTAGATCAGCACGTTTCCGTCCGCGACCTTGGCCAGGCCGGCGTGCTCGACCTTGCGCGGCTGGAAGACGACATCGCCGTCCGACAGGATCACAGTCGGCGCCAGGCTGCGCAGGCGCTTCAGCACCTCCAGGGCGTGCGGATAGACCCGCTCGGCGAAAGGGTAATCCATCAGGTACGAGGACATCGCCAGCAGCTCGACCTCGCGCGGGTGTTCGACGCGGAAGTTCTGCAGCGCGCCGATATAGTCGCGGTAGCCCAGCTCCACCATCAGATCTTCCAGGATTCGCCAATAGCGATCGCGCGCCGCGACGCCATAGGTCCGCTCCAGATGATCCTTCAGGTCCTGTTGGATCCCGTCGTTGTCGACCAACGTGTTGTCAACGTCGACCAGGAAAACGAGTGGGTGAGGCTGTGTCATTCAGCACTTTCCATCACAGCTTCGACGTCCGGGCACCATGCGCGAACAGTATGCCAAAGACAAACGTCTTTCGACGCAGCCGGCGTCACGAAAGTGACCTCAGATCGTCGGAACGCAAAATGTTGGTTCTTTTGTGTCTATCGGGCCCTAGAGACAGGCTTGACTCCAAGCGAGAGCACCGACTTGCTTTCAGGAACAAAGACTGAAACGACACGGCCGGGGGAGAAGCGCCATGCTTGGGATCGATCGCCGGAACAGGCCGCGGCTGTCATGAGCGAGCCTGCAGCACAAAGCGCAGCAGCGCCCTCCCCGTTTCCCGCGATCGCCGATTACGCGTTCCTGTCGAACTGCCACACCGGCGCGCTCGTCGCCCCGGACGGATCGATCGACTGGCTCTGCGTGCCGAGGTTCGATTCACCCAGCGTGTTCGCCGCCCTGCTCGACCGCCAGGCCGGCAGCTTCCGGCTGGCTCCCTTTGGCGTGACCGTACCCAACTCGCGCACCTATGAGCCGGGAACCAATACGCTCGTCACGACGTGGAACACGCGCGGCGGATGGGTGGTGGTGCGCGACGCGCTCACCATGGGGCCGCGTAGCGGCGAGGATCGCGTGACACCGTACACCCGACCGCCGGCCGACGATGGCGCCGACCATATGCTCGTGCGCACCGTGCAATGCATCGAGGGCCAGGTTGAGATCGAGCTGGCCTGCGATCCGGTCTTCGACTACGGCCGCACATCGCCAAAGTGGACCCTGCTCGAGGGCAACAACCGGGTGGCCGATGCGATCGCCGGCGACCAGAGACTTCGTCTGCAAGCCAGCATCCCTCTCGGCATCGAGGGTGACAGCGTGCGTGGCCGCCACACGCTCGGCACCGGCGAGGAGATGTATTGCTCGCTGTCGTGGGCCGAGGGGCTCGCCTCCCCCGCGACCACCGACGACGCCAACGCCCGCATGGCGGCAACGACCCGTTTCTGGCGCACCTGGATCGGCCGCGCCCGCATTCCCGATCACCGCTGGCGATACCTCATCATGCGCTCGGCGCTCGTCATCAAGGGGCTTACCTACCTGCCGACAGGGGCCACGGTCGCTGCGCTGACGACTTCGCTGCCCGAGACGCCTGGCGGCGAGCGCAACTGGGACTACCGCTACAGCTGGATGCGCGATTCGACGTTCACGCTGCAGGCGCTGCACTGGCTGAACCTCGACTGGGAAGCCAATGAGTTCATGGAATTCGTCGCCGACCTCAAGCCCAACGACGACGGCGCCCTGCAGATCATGTACGGCATCGACGGCCGCCGCGACCTCACCGAGTCGACGCGCGACGACCTCTCGGGCTACGCGGGCGCGCGGCCCGTGCGCATCGGCAACGGCGCCTTCGACCAGCGCCAGAACGACGTCTACGGCGCGGTGCTGGACTCGATCCTGCTCCACACCCGCCGCAGCCAGCGCCTCCCGCGGCGGCTGTGGCCGATCGTCCAGGCCCAGGCGGCGTGCGCCACCGCCGTGTGGCGCCAGCCTGACCAGGGCATCCGGGAGGCCCGGGCAGGCCGCGGCACTACGTGTCGTCCAAGCTGATGTGCTGGGTGGCCCTGGACCGCGCGGCCAAGCTGGCCGGGATCCGCGGGATCCCGGAGCTCGAGGCCGAGTGGCGCAAGACCGCCGACGAGATCCGGGCCGACATCCTCGAGCACGGCCTGCGCCAGGACGGCGTCCTGCGCCAGCACTACGACACCGACTCCCTGGACGCCTCCACCCTGCTGGCGGCCGTGTTCGGGTTCCTCCCGGCCGGCGACCGGCGGCTGCACGCCAGCGTCCTGGCCGTCGCCGATGAGCTGACCGAGCACGGCTTCGTGCTGCGCTACCGCACCGACGAGACCGACGACGGCCTCAGCGGCAAGGAAGGGACCTTCCTGATCTGCTCGTTCTGGCTGGTGTCGGCCCTGGCCGTGGTCGGGGAGCAGCAGCAGGCTCGCGACCTCATGGAGCGCCTGCTGCGCATCGACTCCCCGCTGGGACTGCTCGCCGAGGAGTTCGACACCGACACCGGCCACCACCTGGGCAACTTCCCGCAGGCCTTCTCCCACCTGGCCCTGATCGAGGCCGCGGGACGCATCATCCTGGACGAGCGGCTGGAGGAGCTGCAGGGATGAGTGACGACGACGTCGCGACGGTTCCGCTCCGGCGCTAGGCCGGGGAGCGCACCTTGGCGGTCAGGAACTCCTCCCAGGTGCGGTGGCCGACGGCCCGGTCGGGGGCCAGGTTGGCCCCGGCGCGGAAGGCGCGGGCGGCCCTGCCCGGGGTCGGGACGGGGAGGATCGGGCGGTGCCTGCCGCGGACTTGCAGGTAGCTGCGGACGAGCGCGGACAGCTCGTAGACCCGGGGGCCGGCGATGTCGGGGACCAGGCCGGCCGGGGAGGCGAGGGCGAGGTCGACGAGGCGGGTCGCGACCTCGCCGGTGTCGACCGGCTGGAACCGCCAGCCGGACGGGACCGGGATCACCGGGAGCTTGGCCAGCTGGCGGACGGTCAGCAGGGTCAGGTCGTGGAACTGGGTGGCCCGCAGGGTCGTCCAGGGCAGGCCGGAGCCGGCCACGACCTGCTCGGCGGCGCGCTTGGCGGCGAAGTAGCCGAACATGGCGCGGTCGACGGCGCTGGCCACCGGGACCCGGTCGGCGCCGACGACCGAGATGTAGACCAGGTGGCGGGCCCCGGACCGGGACGCGGCCCGGACCAGGTGGCGGGCCTTGACCTCGTCGCCCTTGGTGGTGCCGGCGCAGTGGACGATGATCTCGGTCCCCTGGACCGCGGCGTCGACTCCCTCGCCGGTGGACAGGTCGCCGGTGACGTGCTCGATGCCGTCGCCGCCGTCGTGGCGGTGCCGGCTGAGGACCCGGACGTCGCAGCCGGCGTCCTGGAGGCGGGGGACCACCAGCCGGCCCAGGGTGCCGGTGCCGCCGGTGACCAGAACGGGTGAGGCCGTCATGGTGGAGCTCCTTGTCACATCGGTTGGGTGTGCGGGGTCACCCGGTATGACACCTGGCCGCGAGAGGATGTGACCGATGGACGAGAACGAGTGGCTGGCCGACCGCTTCGAGGAGCACCGGTCGCACCTGCGGGCGGTGGCCTACCGGATGCTCGGGTCGCTCACCGAGGCCGACGACGCCGTCCAGGACACCTGGCTGCGGCTCAGCCGGGCCGGGGCTGGCGGGGTCGAGAACCTCGGCGGGTGGCTGACCACGATCGTGGCCCGCGTCTGCCTGAACATGCTGCGGTCGCGCGGCACCCGGCGCGAGGAGCCCCTCGGCGCCCACCTCCCCGATCCCGTGATCAGCGCCGGGGGGGAGCTGCAGCCGGAGGACGAGGCGTTGCTGGCCGACTCGGTCGGGCTGGCGCTGCTGGTCGTGCTCGACACCCTGTCACCGGCGGAGCGGCTCGCGTTCGTGCTCCACGACATGTTCGAGCTGCCCTTCGAAGAGATCGCCCCGATGGTCGGCCGGACCCCGGCGGCGGCCAGGCAGCTGGCCAGCAGGGCCCGGCGCCGGGTCAAGGGGGCCGCGATCCCGGCGCCCGACCCCGACCTGGCTCGTCAGCGGGACGTGGTCGACGCCTTCTTCCGGGCGGCCCGCGGGGGCGACTTCGACGGCCTCGTCGGCCTGCTCGACCCCGAGGTCGTGCTGCGGGCCGACTTCGGGGCCCGGCGGCCCGGCGCCTCCACGGTGATCCATGGCCCGGCCGCCGTGGCCAGCCAGGCGCTGGTGGGCGCGTTCCCGGCCGCCCAGCTGCACCCGGCCCTGGTGAACGGGGCCGCCGGCGTGGTCGTGACGGTCGCCGGGCGGCCCTTCGCCGTGCTCGGGTTCACCGTCACCCAGGGCAGGATCGTCGAGATCGACGCGATCGCCGATCCCGAGCGCGTCCGGACGATCGCCGCCGCCGTGCTCGGCGACGGCTGACGGGGCTCAGCGCGGCGAGTAGAACCAGGGGCGCTTGAGGTCGAAGAACTCGGGGACGCCGACGCTGAGGGCGTCCATCTCCTCCATCTGGGCCTTCAGCTCGGCCGGGGGCTCCTTGCGCTCGCCCTCGCGGGCCTCCTCCTCGGAGGTGAAGTAGATGGCCATGGTGTAGGCGCCGCCGTCGTGGGCGGCGGCGATGCTGCCGATGATGTCGGGGCGGAAGGCGGCCCAGTCGGTGGAGTCCTGGGACATGAGCTCGCGGGCCCGGTCGGGGTCGCTGCCCTGGCCCTGGATGACCTGGACGAAGCCGGCGGTGTCGGGGTCGCCGACGACGTCGGGGACCACGTCGGTGCCGTCCTTGAAGGTGGGCTCGCCGCTGAACAGCTTGGCCGTCTCGGCCCACCAGCGGCCCTGCTCGGGACGGTCGCTGTTGCGGCGGGCGGCCTCCTCGGACTCGAAGCGGGCCAGGGCGATGAGGCGGCCGTCCTCGGTCACCCCGACGGTCGAGCCGAGCCAGCCGGTCGCTCCCGGGGCCAGGTCCCGCGCCCACTGGTCGAAGGCGGCGCGGGCCTGCTCCGCGTCCGCGACCTGCCCCTGGATCACCTGAACGAACATCTGGGCCCCCCTTGGACGCCACGAGCGATCGATGGCCGAGACGATACCGCGAACGCCGGACACCGGCCCGGGGCCGGCGGTCCCCGGTGGTAGGCTCCGGGCGTCAGCGGGGCCGTGAGCCGGGCCGCCGGGGGCGGGCGCCGGTGGGTGAGGAGCTTGGGTGGCCGAGGGCGGCGGGGTTGCCGGCCCGGGGCGGGCGGCGCCGCTGGGGCCTGGGGACCCGGCGCGGGTCGGGCCCTATGAGCTCCTGGGACGGCTCGGGGCCGGCGGCATGGGCACGGTGTACCTGGGCCGGGGCGGCGACGGGGAGCAGGTGGCCGTCAAGGTGCTCCGGCCGGAGCTGGCCGGGGACCCCTCCTTCCTGCGGATGTTCCGGCACGAGGTGGCGGCGGCGCGGCGGGTGGTCGGCTTCTGCACCGCCCGGGTGATCGACGCCGAGCTCTCGGGTGCGCTGCCCTACCTGGTCACCGAGTACGTCGACGGCGTGCGGCTCGACCGGGCGATCGCGGCCAGCGGGCGGCTGCCCGCGACCGACCTGGCCGGGCTGGCCGTCGGGATGGCGGCGGCCCTGACGGCCATCCACGGGGCCGGGGTGGTCCACCGGGACCTCAAGCCGAGCAACGTGCTGCTGTCCTACTTCGGGCCCAAGGTGATCGACTTCGGGATCGCCCGGGCGCTCGACGCCAGCGCGGCCAGCACGGCGACCGGGCGGCTGATGGGGTCGCCGGGGTGGATGGCGCCCGAGCAGTTCGCCCAGGCGCCGGTGACGGCGGCGGTCGACATCTTCGTCTGGGGGTCGCTGGTCGCCTTCGCCGGGACGGGGCGGCGGCCGTTCGGGCAGGGGACGGTGGTCGAGATCGTCTACCGGATCCGGCACGAGCCGCCCGACCTGGGCGGGCTCGAGGGGCGGCTGCGGGAGCTGGTCGAGGGATGCATGGACAAGGACCCGGAGCGGCGGCCGAGCGCCAGGACGCTGCTGTTGGAGCTGCTCGGCGACCACGCCGACCCCGACCCCCAGGCCGCGGCCACCCAGCTGCTGCAGCGGAGCTGGTCGCCGCCCCCGCCGGCCACCGACCCGGTCCCGGCCGCCGATCCGGTCCCGGTCCCGGCCCCGGTCCCGGCGGCTCCAGCGCCGGCCCCGCCCCCGCCGGCCCGGCCCGGCCGGCCGAGGCGGCGGCGGGCCGTCTGGCGGCTGGTCCTGCTCGGGGTCGTCGCCGGGGCGGCGGCCCTGGCCGTCACCAACCTCGACCCCCTCGACCGGTCGCCGGCCGGCGATCCCGGGCCGGCCACGGTGGTCACGACCGGCCCGGCCACCGCGACCAGCGCCCCGTCCCCGCCGCCGTTGTGCGAGCTGCTCGGCGACCTCGGGGCGGGCGGCACCCTCGGCGGGGACCCGGCCGACCAGGGGTTCACCGCCCCCGGCGAGGCGGCCGGGGACTGGCTGCCCGACCCGGCGGCCCTGCCCCAGGCCCTCGGCGACCACGGCTTCCAGAGCGGCTGCACCCGGACCTGGGCGAGGCCGGCCGGGCCGGTGGTGGCGTCGCTGTTCCAGTTCCCGTCCCGGGACGACGCGCTGGCCATGCGGGGCCAGCTCCGGGAGGACCTCGGCGGCCGCGGGGTGGCGCCCGACCGGCTCCCCGAGGTCACCGGGGGCGAGCTGTACCTGCTCGAGCGGGCCGGGGGCGGCGGGCAGCTGGTCATGTTCGTCTGCAACGAACGGGTCCTGCAGCTCCACCTGGACGCGGCCGGCCCAGACCCGGACCCGCTGCTGGTCCGGCTCGGCCAGGGGGCGAACCGCCGGCTCTCCGACCGCACCGGCTGCCCCCTCTAGGGAGACGGCGGGTCGCCGAACACCCAGCGGGTGGCCGAGCTGGAGAACATCGGCTCCCGCTCGACGACGGCGACCACCACCCGGGGCCGGACGGCCAGCACCGGGTGCTCGAGCGGGTCGGGGAAGCCGGCGCCGTACTTGTCGCGGTAGGCGGCCAGCAGGGCCGCCAGGGCCGTCGGGTCGGTCACCCGCCCGGCCGTGCCCTGGACCACGACCGACTCGCCGGCCTGCTCGGGGGCGACCACGCAGCGCGGGTCGGCGGCCAGGTTGCGGGCCTTGCGGGAGGCGCCACCGGTGCTGAAGGCGAAGGTGTCGTCGCGCCACAGGCCCCAGACGGCGGCCAGGTGGGGCGAGCCGTCGGGGCCGGTGGTGGCCACCCAGTAGTTGTGGGCCCGCTCCAGTCGCTCGACCGCCCAAGCCCAGGGGAGGAGGCCCTCCCCGGAAGGGGAGATGCCGTAGCCGGGCATGTGGGGGCGGCCGGCGGCGGGCCCGGGACCAGACGGCTGCGAACGGCTCGGCGGCAACGGCTGTGCCTCCCTGATGACCGGCGACCACGGGACGCCGCACCCTACCCCGACCCCAGGTAACAGGTCGGCAACCCGGCGGGCCCATCCCTGGCGGAGGGGGTCGGGCGGCAGTACCCTGGCTGGTAGGGCGTGCCGGGAAGGCTGGTCGGCGGGGATGACGCCGTACCGTGAGGGGAGTTGCCGCATGCGCCCGAGTCCATCAGCGAGCAGGGGTGGGGGCTGAGCGATGGACTCCATCGTCTGGGTTGTCGTGGCGGCCGTGCTCGGGGTCGCCGAGATCTTCACGCTGACCGCCTCGCTGGGCCTGCTGGCGGTGGCCGCCCTGGCCGCGGCCGGCGCGGCCGCGCTCGGGCTGGGGCCGTTCGCCCAGTTCGCGGTCTTCGCGGCCGCGTCCGTGGCCGGGCTGGTCGTGGTGCGGCCCCTGGTCAAGCGGCAGCTGCGGCCGCGCTACGGGCCGCAGCACCGGTTCGGGGTCGCGGCGCTGGTCGGGCGCCAGGCCCGGGTGGTCCAGGAGGTCACCGGCCATGCCGGGCGGGTCCGGATCGGCGGGGAGGAGTGGTCGGCCCGCGCCTATGACGAGACGCTGGTGATCCCCGCCGGGGCCACCGTCGACGTGATCGAGATCGAGGGGGCGACCGCCCTCGTGTACCCGCGGGAGTGACCGATGGAAGTCCTGATCGTTGCCGTTGTCGCCGCCCTGCTGGCGGCCCTGGTGGTGCTCCGCTCGGTGCGGATCGTGCCCCAGGCGCGGGCCCGGAACGTGGAGCGGCTGGGCCGCTACCACAAGACCCTGGAGCCGGGCCTCAGCTTCGTCATCCCCTTCGTGGACCGGGTGCGGGGGGCGATCGACCTGCGCGAGCAGGTGGTGTCGTTCCAGCCCCAGCCGGTGATCACCGAGGACAACCTGGTCGTCAACATCGACACCGTCCTGTACTTCCACGTCACCGACGCCCGGGCGGCGGCCTACGAGATCAACAACTTCATCCAGGCGGCCGAGCAGCTGACCGTGACCACCCTGCGCAACGTGATCGGCGGGATGGACCTGGAGGAGACGCTGACCTCGCGGGAGAAGATCAACAGCGAGCTGCGGGGCGTGCTCGACGAGGCCACCGGCAAGTGGGGGATCCGGGTCAACCGGGTCGAGATCAAGGCGATCGACCCGCCGGCGCCGATCAAGCAGGCCATGGAGAAGCAGATGCGCGCCGACCGCGACAAGCGGGCGGCCATCCTGACCGCCGAGGGCGTGCGCCAGTCGCAGATCCTGACCGCCGAGGGCGAGAAGCAGAGCGCCATCCTGCGGGCCGAGGGCGAGCGCCAGTCGGCCATCCTCAAGGCCGAGGGGCAGGCCCGGGCGATCGAGACCGTGTTCCAGGCCGTCCACCAGAACGACCCCGACCCTAAGCTGCTGGCCTGGCAGTACCTCCAGACCCTGCCCCAGCTCGCCCAGAGCGAGGGGAGCACGATGTGGGTCATCCCGAGCGAGCTCACCTCGGCCCTGCGCTCGATCAGCAAGGCCTTCGGGGACGAGGAGCCGCCGGAGGCCACCCGGGGGATCAGCCCACCGCCGCGCGAGCGCCCCTAGCCCCGGATGGAGAAGGTGCGGGTCGACCGCTGGCTGTGGGCGGTGCGGCTGACCAAGACGCGGTCGGGGGCGGCCCAGGCCTGCCGCGCCGGCCACGTCCAGATCAACGGCGTGCGGGCCAAGCCCGCGGCGACGGTCAAGCCCGGCGACACCGTCCGCATGCGGGCCGGGGACCGCGAGCGGGTGGTCGAGGTGGTCCGCCTGATCGAGACCCGCGTCGGGGCCGAGCCGGCCGCCGCCTGCCTGATCGACAACAGCCCACCCCCACCCCCCCGCGACCCCCTCGACCGGCCCGGCCGCCGCCCCCCCGGAATGGGCCGTCCAACCAAGCGCGACCGCCGCCACCTCGACCGCACCCGCGGCCGCCGCGCCTGACCCCCACCGCCCGCCGTCGTCCCGCCGTCGTCTCGCCCCCAACCCGGGCATGCGGGAACCTCACCTCCTGGTCGTGGGGCCCCTTCTGGGAGGGTAGCCCAGCGGCGGGG
>OBLS010001119.1_pt1 | contig 10713 bp, 7 predicted proteins | sample 1519901 | NCBI WGS metagenome assembly OBLS01 (sample SAMEA3113585, study PRJEB22503) | soil metagenome
GATATGCAAAATGGCTTTGTAGCAAAGGGGGGATCGTACGATAAATTAGGAATGAATACGCCGGCTTATCGAGAAATTATCCCTAAGGTTAAAGATCTAATTTCCTTATGCAAATCATATGGCATGCCGGTATTCTATACTGAATCGGTTCGAGAAGCTAGTGGGGTTGATCTTTTGACCAAAGTTCATATTCTGTTACCTAAGTCTCGTGAAGAAAGAATGAAGATTCCCATTTGCGTAAGGGGAACATGGGATGCTCAAACGATTGATGAGTTAAAGCCTAAAGAAGAAGATCATCTAATCATGAAGCGAAGAGATTCAGCTTTTCTCGATACTGAGCTAAGGATGTGGTTGCAGAGTTTTGGAATAAATGTCTTGGTATTCTGTGGAGTCGATACTTCAATATGCGTAGAAACTTCGATAAGAGATGCATTCAATTTAGGATATGATATTATTTTAATTTCTGACGCAACAGCTTCAGGTATAAGGAGTCATTATGAAACTACGTTGACCAGAGTATCAGATTATTATGGCCTACAGATGAGCTATGATAGATTTGCTTACATGCTAAAGTCCCTTGATAGAGTAAGAAGGGAAAAGGTGGAACCAAAAGATTACCAACAACAGTTAGACAATTTCATAAAAGAATTTGGTCTATTGGATTTTCGAAATTTCCGACAGGCACCTATACAAAGTAGTCGATGAATTCTTCTTGATTCCGGTCTTAATATGCTAAAAATCGAAAATTACCTTATGACAGAATCATGGATAAAGTCAAGTTTTTTTGTTTTGACAGGCGTTGTAGTGGACATGGAGTAGAGGACATGTTGTATACTATAAAAAAAGGAAAAGAGCTTTTAGTAGAATATTAAGGGTATTATTGTTACTTTTGAGTAGAATCAAAGGTATCCAATAGATGAATTTCTGAACAGGGAGCATGGTTAGTCTAGGACGTCCGTACGGAAGGTTTGATCTTAGTTTTGAGAGGAACTGTCATACTTGTCCTGAACCGGTAGTCCAGCTTCAATTCCGGCATTGTAGTAAAAAATGCTAGCTTTAGTTTGATCACTTCACTTCAGCCACAAAGCGTCAAGCCTTTTATTCAAAATGTTTTGATCAACCCAAGTATCTCGCAAGAAGTATGATGTTACTATTACGGATTAATGAAAACAAGGACAAGAGATTGCTGCACTGCATTAACCTATAATAATTTTTATCCCTTCATCGCTTGAAGATACTGTATTTGATTATCGCATCATAATTAAACTAGACGAAATGCTTTTCCTTTATTTTTTGAGCCATATCAGCAATAGCTAGTCTAACGGTTGATATGCCAGTTCTAAATGGATATGCTCCACCTCCTTCATCAGTTATTGGATTCAACCATTCGTAGAAGGTGTGTATTCCCACAGTCTTTTTATCCTTTGAAGAAAGCTTTGAAAGAAGAATATTGCACTCTTCAACCTGATTAAACCTGCTTCTGGCTAACATTTCTATTCCGGTAGTCCAAGGCCAAAATGTATGATTATGATACTGATATGGTTTAAGGGGCCAAGGTCCAGTCTCTCTCAATTCTCCTTCAGTTACCAGCGGCCAGTTATCTTTCCAGACTCTTTTTTTAATTGCATCAAGAGTGCTAATGGATCTCTGGTGGAACTCAGGAATTTTTTCCAATGTCTCATTTTTTTCATATTGTCGTTCTTTATGTTGTTGAAGATCATTTTGTTCATGTGTTATATCTTTAAAACTGTCATTAACCGTATTAGCTGTGGCTCCAACCAGATAATATGTTACATCTTGAGTCAAGAGTCGATATATTTTATCGTCAGTGCCATTAGAACCAGTATTATCTGTTGTTTGAATATCCATATACGTTCCGTCCTCTTCAGACCATAATTTCTTATTCACTGCATCTATTGCCCTGTCTGCTAGGCGTGTTATTCTTGTGGCCTCTGTACTTCTTCCAAGCTTTGACAGCAAAACTGAAAGATGAGTTAGGCCATATATCCAGCATCCTTGGCTATAAACTATTTTCCCAGATCGTAGTGCCGTGTCCATCCAGTCTTCGTTGGGACCTTGCTCTAACAAACCATCATTATCAATATCACGACTTTCCAAATATTCTACTGCTTTCAACATTCGTGGAACCACGAATTCAGTTACATATGAAGTATCCGTCAAGCCAATCTTTGACAGTAAAGATGTCACATAATCTGAAGAATGTTCAGAGGCCATAGTAGATGTTGATGAACTATCCACCTCTTTTTCTGTGGGAACTCTTGCCAAAATATATGAGCTCGTACCTATCATCAACGATGTGGAATCTATGTCTGGGTTCTTTCCGTAAACTTCAGAGAATCCCACCTGGTATATTGTTGTAGGAAGTGCCCCTTCGAACTCCTTTTGGACATCAATGCCTCCCGCTTTAGCACTAAATTTGAATTCTGGAGACCCTCTTCCATAGACTAACTTTTCCCTGTTGGGTGATATTTGATGATCCCATATTTGGTGGATTTGCTGTAATGCCCCCTGATTATTCCTACACAAGTACCAATCCAAAAGGATGTAGGACGCATCCCTACCCCATATAGCTTGATACACCCCTCCGGGGTTTACGCCTTGAAGAACATGTTGAGAAGTTTGTCCCGCAAACATCACAGCATTATCGATAAAGTCTTGCCATGGTTGTTCATCAGAAGAGCGGAGGTTGGTATTTGACTCTTTCATATAATGGGCACCATCTTTTTCACAGTATGAGAATCGACCGTATTCTATAAACATTAATCTTGGATTGAATACAAATCTCCCTTAGTAACTAAGTAGGCTACCAATGTTTATAAATCTGGGTCTTGTCGTGTAAAATGAGCGGAAAATTGTCTAGTAGCGATACTAACTCCTCAGAATCCTACAAATGCAATGTTTGTAAAATGACTTTCAGGTCCTTGGGTGAAATGAACAACCACAAAATTGAACAACATCTACAAAAGGGTGATATTCCTTCAGAAGAAAAGAAATGACTTTGATTATTAACAAAAGACCTTGATTAGCAGGTAACACAAATTATACCCTTCAAAAGCTTGGACATAAAAAATACAATTTTCGCACATGCCCACTCTGTCCGGTTATTATTTAATTTAACCTAGGGAGCTTGTCTATTCTTCATTTCAAGCATGGCGTTACTTAGATAGGAAACTACATCGACAATATCGGTCAAGGATACCTCTTGATGAAATGCAATGATTAAAAAGTTGTCATTACTAATATTTACTATTGCAATCTTCGATGATTCTTTATCGATAACAGAAATCTTTATGTTTTCAAGGGAAAGAGTCTTTGATGACCTGGTGATATCATTTAAATCCTGGTACAAGTCATCGAAGTTCTGTTCATTTACGTCGGTTTTAGAAAACTTATATAGTCGTTTTCCTTCTAAGTTTAAAATTTCAATGGCATAAATTTTGTCATTGAGCTTTAAAAGATCGTCGATCAGAACATATATTCTGTTGTCGACCATGCAATTTCAAACGAGAGAACACTATTAAGCATTTAAAATTGCATTAAATTACTGGGAGCTATATTAACGTGTTTACTTGACAAACACACATTTGCCTAGACTTTTAATTCTATATCCTGCAAGAGAATATTCTTTAATAATAGTTCTTTGTAAAGTCTAATAAAGATCAATTATAATTTTGACATTTGCTATCCTTGTCTAGATTTTTATTTTTATGATTAGCGTACCATTTGATTGTTGAATGTCATAAGCAGAAGGGGGAATAGGTAGGGTTTTAAGTACATTTCTAATCAATGACGATAATAATAAAGAAGCTTTCTCGCCCCATCTCTGGATGAATTATTATGGTATGATTATTATTCTCTATTCTGTGAGTGTAGTTTAATCCAGATGCTCGTGCATAATAATCCAATAGTTCAAGCACACTTTCAAGATTATACTCCTCATAGAACACAAAAAAAGCCTTCCTAAAACTGTCCCTTATTTCCTTCTCACTGAGTTGAATTATTTCTTCATCCGAAAACTTCTGCAACAAAGAACCCATCAGGTTTCTTGAAATATAGAATATTCCAGCATTTGGGGTATGAGCATGCCACTTTGCATATTGTTTTAGGATCTGATTTATGAGAGTATTACACTTTCAAGTTTTTGTTCGGCTTCACAACGTATCTGGGTTAGAACTGACGATTCTACCCTAAGCGTAATGCTTTCAGTCGTTCGTCTTTTGGCCTTAGACATCTCCGAAACCATCCCCCGGCACCCAGTGCGTGATAGTGTTTTTGTCTGGCTTGGCGCCACTTGAATATGAACAATCGGTAGACAATATGATTGACAAAAGCTCACACTTGACGCCATGCATCAAAAGAGATTGAGGTGAGATATATAATTTGGGCGTTTTATTCGCATAATTTAATAAGGGCAGTTACAAATTCATAAATTTCGAAATTTATAATTATCCCCCAGATCGGGTAATTTGTAACATATAATTACCATTGTGCCATTTAAAAGGTATAACTAAATGGTTTACGGAGGTCCAATAGTTCATGACTACTGATACATCTATGGTCGAAGAAAGGTTACCATTACATATCATTAAGCCCGCTCAGGTTCAAACAAGAATTTATGCTTCTTTATCACAACAACAGGAATCCATTGACGAGTTATCGCGAAGCATTAAAAAGCATGGCCTTCTCCAACCCATAATTGTCAGACCTATCAATCGGGGATTTGAAATAGTGGCCGGTCATCGAAGATTTCAAGCTTGCAAAATACTTCGCTGGAAAACTATACCTGCAATGGTAAAGGATGTATCTGACAAAGATGCATTTGAGATTCAGCTTGTCGAAAACATACAGAGAAAGACTCTAGACCCAATTGAAGAAGCTCAAGCATTCAAATTATATGTTAGAGATTATGGTTGGGGTGGGATAACTTACCTTGCAGAAACAATAATGAAAAGCGAACAATATGTTTCAAGTAGAATTCAACTTCTAAAACTTCCACAAAATGTAATAGATAAAGTAAAATCTGGCGAATTGAAAGTATCACATGCATTTGAGCTTCTTGGTTTAGAAGGCAAGAGTCTCGAAAACATGTCAGATGATATAATTAACAAAAATATGTCTGTAAAGGATATTCGAAGGCACAAACACCAGCTAGCTTTTGCAAAGGACAAAGGGTCAGTAGAAAATACTGCTGCAGTAGAAAAAAAAGCAAAAATGGAAATGGGAACAGGAACAGAAAATAAAATGTATAATAGAGACGATTATCCAAATGATGGCTTTCTTTTTCCAACGAATAGTGAAAAAGACCATATCCATGAACGCTTGCATTACAAGCTCATGTTTCTTAAGAAGGTACAATTATCATTGAAGGCCTCATTATCAAGAGCAGATAGTTTGATACACGAATATGAAGAATTAGATTCTCCAGAAATTAAAGCGACTAGTTCTCAGAGTAGCTTATATCTTGAAACCAACATGTATGGCGATAGCGACGATATTTCTAAAATGCTAATGCGCTTTAGACTTGGCATTCATTCGATGTTAGATGAAACAATTCGATCAACTTCAAAACTAGCTAAGGAAGAATCTATTTCAAAATAATAATCTTTTTCCACTCTCATTGTCTACAGCGGCCAGACTTGTTGGCAAGAGCATTTCAATTCTATTTTCAACGTAGTCGCAGTAAGTTACCCGACGTCGAGTAAAATGCCCTAGGGTATTTCAATTAGTAGCATAGTGAGAATTCGCTAGGAATTGATCTCAGCCTACGTAAATGTGCCTACAAACTCAGTTTTAGTTAGAAGGGTCTCCAATTTTTTAGGTAATGATTCAGTATCTAACCTTTCGCTTTTACTAAATATTATTTGATTTTCCGTTTCATTAGGTGAAGGGTACCAGTACATGAGCTGATTCGCTTTATCCCATTCCATTTCTTTGCTGGTTGCCCAGACTCTGAAACTGGGGGAATAATGATAGTGGTAGGGCACATAAATAACTGTTGGCGAGTCTCTAATTATTTCTCCAGAAAGACCTATTGCTGCATTCTTGGAATTAATATCAAAAGAGAGCAAAGTTGGTTCTGCGGAACTACGAAGTGGATAAGGTCTAGCGATTACCTCAATATTGCGAGGTGTTCTTGCCGGGCCAAGCAAAGAAAAGTCCTCCATGTTCCAATTGTCCTTTCCTTCAACAGTATTGTAAAGATCATAGTTCCAGTAAGTGGAATTAAGTAGGTTGGATTCTATTTGAGCAAATTGAAGATCTATGAATTCCCGAAATTGTTCGTCTCCCTGAACACCGCCAAATTCTGTAAGGAAGGGAATCAGATCCCGTTCAGTTGCAGCTATAACTAGCTGGGCAAAGATATCAGGCCACTCTCTCTTAAACCTATACATATTTTCCGGAATTTTTGCAAGTGCTCCAAGTATGGCAAGTGGTTCATAATAATGGAATGATAGAACACTTCTATGTTTTAAGGCCTCAATTAATTCTCCTTTGGGTAGATAAGTATGGATATTTTTGGAAATGACTTTACCCTCTATCATGGTATTCCGAATAAATCCCAAATTAAATGTGCGCTTAATACTAAATGGGCCATGGGCTGGTTGAGGCACATCGCTTTCTCGCTCAGCCATAGTCCAGTCTACCCCTGGTTCTATAAACAAGAATATTTTGTCGTCATATTTTCTAATTTCAGATTCTATATTTAGGTAATACTGGAATAGATATTTTGGTTCAAAATCCCTAAGTCCAACAGGATGTGGTTCATTGAAAGGTTCTATTCCTATAATGGCAGGATGACCTTTTTCTTTCGGGCCTTGTCCCTGCTGATCTTTGCTGCCATATCCTTGAAAAAACTTGATTGTCTGTCCTACAGTCTTTTCAAGATGAGTTCTTACCGGATAATTTTGAAGACCAATTTCCATGTTGTCCAAGCTGTTCTCCCAAAATGATCTCAAAGTATTTTTGACTAATTTGCTTATCATATAGGCTGTCTGCCACTTTTTGTCTCTGAGATTTGAAGGCTTGGGTTTTTTATGTTTTCTATCTATTGCCAGGGCCCAATCTGGGAAGCCATCACCACCGTATATCTCGTGTGCTATATCTTGATGAAAATCTAGCAAAACGTATAGATCTCTTTTATATAATTCATCTATTATTTCATTCATAAAACCAAGATAACGCTTCGCTTCAGGCAGTAGTTCTTCTAAATTGGGATTAGGTCTAGGTTCAATTGCCTTCCATGATATCAATATTCTAACGATATTCAGTCCAAGATGCCTAAGTAAATCCAACTGAGGTTTCACAGACTCAATTTCTTTTTTCAAGTCTAGTTGATTTATATCATGGACATTAAGCGGAGCGATAGGAAGGTATGGAGGCAATTTGCTTCGAGATGCGAAATTTACTCCTCTAAATAGAACATATCTTCCTTGAGAATCTCTGAACCACTTTCCAACCTTGCTAAAGGACTGGGCGTTATCTGTAAGGCGCGATATCTGGGTACTCATATTAATACTGTCAACGAATAATTGTCACTACTAATATTCCTTCTCATGGGCATATGCCTTAGGCGAATACTAATCAAATGTCCTTTGGTAATAATAATAATAACAACAACAACAATAAGCATGACGATATTCATCATACAGATTAAACCAGAGCAACTGTAACATTGGTCTAGGTGAAACAATCACTCCCAATCCCATACATACAGCGCGTTCATATGTCGATTGGCTAGCAATCAAAAACTGATCTCGACACTCTCAATTTAGCCTAATCCTTGGTAACTGTTAGTTTATTTACTTTCTTTCTGTCCTCTTCGTAAAGTAGGCATAATTCCCTTATGTGTCTGAGTTTGAATTAATTCAGTGAGCTGCTGAGATAAGTTGTTAATTTCACGTGCATACCTTTCTAGAGTTTCCTCGTAACCCTTCAACATATTATCTGCAGTCTGTTTGTCCACTTTGTTGAGTATAATATGGTCCTCTAATTCATTTACACGTCGGAACACCCTGTTGTATTTGTCAACCAGGCTTTCAAGCTTTAGTGTTACATTTTGTGCACTTGAAGATAAATTCCAAAAATATGGTGAAATTATAGAAGCCTTCATAGCAGCTGCTGTTAGCTCCTCGTTCAAGATGTATCTAGTTTGATCATTGATCTCATCTAAATTCTCTTTGCTGCCGGGCTTAGTCGACGAGCGTTGACGTAATAGTTCGATGTTATCCTTTAATTCTGCTACTACATTTTCAGACATACTTCTAAAATCTCTTCTGTTTTTGCGGGCTATCTTAAATCTGTCGTACCACGAAATTAGTATAAAAGCAACTATCAAGGAAGCCAATATAACTATTCCCAGTACTGATAAGAGTGCTAGGGGCAAAGCCACAGCAGCTATCTCATCTAATTTTGATTTTATTGAATTTAATCTAGCATCTATTCTTTCTTCTACTCCTTCGAACATTGTGTCTGCTATAGAGCTGAGATTCTGTCTATTTGATCCCGGGTTCAGCAACATCGAAAGCAAACCATTATCAGAAGAGCTGTCATTTATCCCCTGTCTATTTGATCCCGGGTTCAGCAACATCGAAAGCAAACCATTATCAGAAGAGCTGTCATTTATCCCCTGTCTATTTGATCCCGGGTTCAGCAACATCGAAAGCAAACCATTATCAGAAGAGCTGTCATTTATCCTACTACCCGTCTCGGTTGTACTGTTTCTCCTTTCATCTGATAGAAGTTGTGCGCTAGCCCCAGAAATCGGTAAAGAAATAACTGTAATAACGCTGACAACAGTAAAGACAGCAAGAAAAAGACCACTGGTTGTTCTCAAGGTACGGAATTTTTTTCCTCTTGATACCGCGGCAGAAAAAGATGGGTAATACCTATTGCAATGACTCATTTGTAGTTGATGGGAAATGTGTTAATTTATACTTTAACTACTAAAGTCAAAAAAAGAATGTCCGATTGTTAGCTAACATCTTGAACTTGGATATTGATGAGGATATCAAAAGTTAGGCAACTGTAGGCACAGTCGGGGGAATAGCAATACCTATAGATAAAGTAAGTGTAAGTAATGTATAATCAACAAGATATGCATCTTGTTAACTTGATGCTTAAAGAAATTTAAGTCCGATTGTAAGAAAACATAGCAATTGAAGTCAAGCAATTCTAGATCCAGCAACAATACTGGAGGAAATGTTCCCATAAAAGAAAGAGCCCTAGTGCTACAAGGAGGAGGATCTCTGGGAGCCTACGAGGCAGGAGTGTATAAGGCACTATATAGATATCTTTCTGAAAAGGATGAAAAAGAAGGTAAGCAGCGTAGACCAATATTTGACATAATTGCCGGTACTTCTATAGGCGCTATGAATGCAGCCGTTTTAACAAGCTATGTAGTTGAGAATGAAACATATGAAGGATCTTCTGATAGACTCCTAGAATTTTGGGAGCATCTGTCAAAACAATCAACTGTCGAGATTAACCCATTTTTTAAGAAATGGTGGGATTATTGGAATGATGTCAGTAAGACAGTAGCCACAGGTGAAGCTGCAAGAAGATATTATTCCGCTAAAGAATTCGCACTATTGGGAGTTCCAAATGTCTTCTCCCCTCTGACTCCGCTTTTCGATACGAGATTTTACGATATTTCTAATACGTGGTATCGATTTAGCAATACACCTCTAAAAAACAGCTTAGAAAAATTTTGCAAATTCCCGATTGCCACAAGTCACGAAGACAATCAACCTCGACTAATATTGGTTGCAGTAGACGTTGCTGATGGCTTACCAGTGACATTTGATAGCTATCCCAAAGAAGACGGTTTAAGGAAAACTGAGTATGGAAAATACATTCAAGACCAAGATGGCGTTCCAGGTTTTGAGCATGTAATAGAGTATAACGATGGGATCACAGCAGATCATGTTATTGCAAGCGGGTCTTTTCCGGTTAACTTTGAATATGCGATGTTAGATGTCGCAAGCCGTCGCAGCGTGGTAGCCAAAAATGAAGTCAGTACAAATAACGGCAAGAAAAATGTTGAGGTCATACGCAGAAAAATAATCAGCAATAGCAGTCATAAATCTGTCCCTGAAGACGATCGCTATATTCTGGAAAAACGATGCTTTTGGGATGGTGGATTATTAACCAATACACCCTTAACCCAGCTAGTTCTTTTGCATAGAAGGTATTGGTACTTTCAAAGAGGATTGAAGGATAAAGTCCCTACACTTGGTGTATGTGTAATTAACGTTCATCCTACGAGACAAAAAGAAATTCCTACTGATCATGATGGCGTATTGAGCAGAAACAGCGATATCTCATTTTCTGATCGGAGTCATAGAGATGAAGAGGTATTATTGTTGATATCAGATTATGTTCATTTAATAAGGGAATTAATAAAAAAGGCAAAAGATAGTGGCGTCAGTGATGAGGTCATCGATAATTTAATGAACCAGCAGACAGTATACCATGGTATTCATCTAAAGCCTAGAAGGTATAGGGAAATTGTGGAGGGCAGATTTGACATATCAGAAATAATTCGGATAGAAAAGCAGACTAATCAAGATACCATATCTGATAAGACATTTGATTTCTCGTCTGGTACTGTTCAGCAGTTAATAAATGAGGGTTATCGAGACGCTGTGAAATATATAGAGGAAAATGTCAAACCTAGTCCCTGATGTAATTAGC
>OBLS010001120.1_pt1 | contig 10703 bp, 10 predicted proteins | sample 1519901 | NCBI WGS metagenome assembly OBLS01 (sample SAMEA3113585, study PRJEB22503) | soil metagenome
CGTTCGAGCTTCAGGGCGGGAAGGGTTCCGCCGAGGAGGTAATCCGAGTCGTCGAGGCCCAACCGGGGCAAAGCAAGACCGCGCAGGTGGAGGGACCGCTCAAGTCCGGCACCTATGCGATGGTCTGCCCGGTCGAGACCGAGGACGGAGAGACCCACTTCGAGCTCGGACAGCAGCAGGAATTCGAGATCGAGTAGCCGAGCGGCTCGATCTCGTCCGAGGGAGGGGCGACGGGGTCAGGAGGACTCCGTCGTCCGTTCCGTTGTGAGCGCGCCTACGCCCGGTGCCCGGCGCCGGCGATGGCGTTGATCACGAGCAGCAGGAGCACCGAGCCCCCGATCGCGATCAACCAGGTGCCGAGGTCGAAGAAGTCCTCGATCCTGCCGATGTCAAGCGCGGTTGCGATGAACCCGCCGATCAGCGCCCCGAGGATGCCGACCGCGGTGGTACCTATGCACCCGCCGGGCTCGGTCCGGCCGGGAATGATCGCCCGCGCGATCGCCCCGGCCAACAGCCCCAGCAGGATCCATCCGATGATGCCCACGCGCGGACCCTATTCAAAGAAAGCAAAGAAAGGGCCCGCCGGGGTCAGGGAGGGAAAACCCCGGCGGGCCGTTGGCTCAGGTTGCCAATTGGACACCGTCGAGCCCATGCTTGGGGAAGGGCACGACGGGCCCGTGTCTCATCCGTCTGCAGACTACGAAGAGTTGCTAAAGGAACCCTTAAGGCGGTAGCGCCGCCTCAGGCCAGGCCCTCGGCCTGGTACTCCCGCAGGAATCCCTCGAAGAGGCGCCGGTGGCCCTCCTCGTCGTGCAGGATCTCGGTGACCATGTCCTGGGTCACCGGGTCGACGCCGTCGCTCGTCTCGATGATCCGGTTGTAGTGCTCGATCGCGCCTGCCTCGGCCTCGATCACGCCGCGAACCACGTGCACGACGTCGGTCTGATGCTCGGGCGGCTGGAGGTATGACTGCTCGGGCTGGAACTCCTCGGACCCCGGAACCACTCCCCACAGCTCCTTGATCCGCTCCGCGAACCGCTGGGCGTGGCCGAGCTCCTCCTGGATGTCCTCAGCGAGCGACTCCTTGATCTCCTGGGCCCGCACTCCGTCGGGGTTGACCGAGTTCGCCAGGTAGCTCATCACCGTCTCGATCTCCATCCAGTAGGCGCGCTGAAGCATCTCGACGATCTGCTCGCGCTTCGCGGCGTTCGCCTCGGAGAGGATCCCACGTGTGTCGGTGCCGGTCGTCGCCTCCATCTGACCTCCTAACGCGGTGACGGTTGAACACTACCCGCGCGCGCCACCGGTCAACCGCGCTCCGCGGGCAGACGGACCGTGAATCGCGCCCCGCCCTGCGGTGAGGAGCCCGCCTCGGCATTGCCGCCGTGCGAAGTCGCCACGGCGTCGACAATCGCGAGGCCGAGCCCGGTGCCGTCGCCTCCGGCGCGGTCCGCAGGGCCCGCCCTGCGCACGAAGCGGCCGAAGACCTGGTCCTCGAGCTCCTGCGGAATCCCCGGCCCGTCGTCGCTCACCTCGAGAAGCGCACGGCCGTTCTCCTGGGCGACGCTGACCGTGACCTCCGTTCCACCAGGAGTGTGGCGAACGGCGTTGTCGAGCAGGTTGACGACCATGCGGTGAAGCTCGTCCGGGTTTCCCTCGACCTTGACGGGGCCGTCCGAGCTCATCGAGAGCTCGTGATCCCCCGCAACCGGGCGCACCTCGGCGACGGCTCCCTCTGCGATCTCGGCGAGATCGCAATCCTGCCTGGCGCTCGTCCGTCCCGCGTCGGCTCGAGCGAGTAACAGCAGGTCGGAGACCAGCCGGCGCATCCGCCGCGAGGAGCGAAGCGCGGAGGTGACGGCGGCGCGATCCTCGCCCTGGTCTGCGTCGCCGAAGGAAGCCTGCAACAGCTCCAGGTTGGCGAGAATGCTGGTCAGCGGGGTGCGGAGCTCGTGCGAGGCGTCGGCGACGAACTCGCGCTGCCTCTGCATTGCCTGTTCGGTCTCGGAGCGCGCCTGGTCGAGCGAACGCAGCATCTCCTCGAGGGTGCGCGCGAGCTCCCCGACCTCATCGTCGCTCGTCAGGGTGGGCATGCGGCCGGAGGGATCGCGGGTCGAAGCGATCTGGCGGGCGGCGGCCGTCAGCGAAGAGATCGGGCTCATCGCACGGACGGCGACCGCGAGGCCGGCGAGGTAGGCGAGCGCCGTCCCGACCAGCACGCCCGCGCCGAGGAACAGCCACAGCCTGTCGATCGTGGATTGGAGGTCGTTGTGGTTGCGCCCGTACTGGACGAACACTTCGGAGCCGAACGTGCTGGTGGGGATGGGCGCCGACGCGACCTCGTAGGAGCCGGCGGTCCTGACCTCCCTCCTCGGCGTGCCGAGGTCGGGGGTGCTCTCGGGCGGCCAGATGACCTGGCCCGACGCGGTGACCACCCGGACGACCGACTCGTCGGCCGTCGGCACGGCGTCGATACCCGGCACACGCAGGCCGCCGGGCGCCCCGGGCCCGCCCGCCACCTGGATCTGGAACGCGAACCGATTGGCGGTTTCCTGCAAGTCGTCCCGGAAGTCGCTCTCGAGCTTGTCGCTGGTGAGCTGCCCGACGACCGCGGCGAAGCCGAGCAGGATGATCAGGGTGAGCGCCGCGGAGACGGCGGCGAGGCGCCAGCGCACCGGCCAGCGCCGCGGCGCGGCGAGGACCCGCTCGGCGATCCCCGATGCGCTTATCCGCGCCACGGCTCTCAGTCCCGCAACACGTAGCCCGCGCCGCGCTTCGTGTGCAGGATGCGCGGCTCGTCCCCGGCCTCGAGCTTGCGGCGGAGGTTGGAGATGAAGACGTCGATCGTGTTCGTCATCGCCATCGGGTCGTAGCCCCACACCTCATCGAGCAGCCGCTCGCGGGAGATGACCAGGCGCTCGTTGCGCATCAGGTACTCGAGCAGCTCGAACTCCCGATTCGTCAACTCGATGCGGCGATGGCCGCGGGTCACCTCGCGGGTGTCGGGATTGAGGCTGAGGTCGCCAACCGTGAGGGAGGCGCTCCCGCGCGGCGGCCGCCGCCGCAGCAGCGCCCGGATCCTGGCGAGCAGCTCCTGGCGCTCGAACGGCTTCACCAGGTAGTCGTCGGCTCCGCTGTCGAGGCCCTCCACCCGGTCCTCGAGCTCGGCGCGCGCGGTGAGGATGAGGATCGGGACGTCACCGTCGGCACGAAGCCGGCGACACACCTCGATCCCGTCGAGGCCCGGCAGGCCGAGATCGAGTATCACCAGGTCGGGGACGAACTCCGTGGCCGCCGGAAGCGCCTCCTCGCCGTCCGCGGCGGTACGCACCTCGTGCCCCTCCTGGCGCAGGAAGCGCCGCAGGACGTCGGCGATCTCGGCGTCGTCCTCGATGACGAGAACCCGCCCCGTTGCCAGCTCGCTCGTGACCATGACCACATTAGGTTAGAGCGCGTAGGCGGGGTTTCCCGGCGGCTTTACCGACCTTTTAGGCGCTCGATGAGTGATTCCGGCGGGCCGCAGGGGTGGTGGGCCCGGTGTCGAAGACCCGTACGTGTTCAAGCAATCGAACGGCCGCACGCGTGGCCGGCGGCCCGCGCGTCGACGCACGCCCAAGCGGGCACGAGCGGCGCCCTCGCGTCGCGCGCCCGTGGGTTGGGGGGGGATCGCGGGGATCGAGCAGCGCCACCTCGACCTGATCGGCCTCGCGCTCGTCGCGGTCGCCACCTACCTCGTCTGCGTTCTCTACCTCGGCTGGGACGGGGGCTGGGTGGGCGGGGCGGCCTCGGAGGCGCTCGCGTACGTGGCCGGTGCCTGCGCCGTCCTGGTTCCGTTGGCGATCGCCGGGGCCGGCGTCGCGCTCGTGCTGCGCCCGTTCATCGCTTCCCCCAGCGCGGTCAATGCGGGCGCCGTGTGCGTCCTCGCCGCGCTGCTGCTCGCCTATGCGGCCCAGACCGCGGGGCTCGGCCCCGACGGACCGCCCTCGCGCCACGGCTACTTCGAGCCCAGGTTCTTCGCCGAGCACGGGGGAGTGCTCGGCGAGACCCTGTACTGGGCGGCCACGACGCTCTTTCAGCGCATCGGAGCGCACATCCTCGCCGTGCTGCTCCTGGTTGCGGGGCTTCTGCTGTTGAGTGGGAGCACGGTCGCTGGGCTGATCCGGACCACGCTGCGCGTCGGCGGGCGCGCGCACGACGGGGCGCGCGACTTCGCGACCGCCGTGCGGGAGACGGGGCGCGCGCGGCGCAAGGCACCCGACACGGGCCAGGTCCTCACCCGCGTCGCCTCCACGGAGCCAATCGCCACCGAGCTGCTCGGGCCGGAGGGCGAGGCGCGGGATGCGCCCGAGACCGGGGACATCGCGGTCAAAGACCCGGCCACGGATGGGGACGGCTCGCCTCTGCCGATGAGCTTCGACGAGGTGATCGACGCGCCGACGCCTGAGGACGACGCCGCGGCGACGCCGCCCGAGCCGGGCAAGGAGATCGAGGTCGCCCGCACCCCCCAGGGCGAGCGCCGCGGGGAGGTCACCGAGTCCGAGGAGATCGACTACAAGCCGCCCTCCACCGATCTGCTGGAGCAGGGCGGCCACGATCCCGGCCCGGACACCCGCGACCGCGAGGTCGTGGGCCGCGCCCTGCTCGAGACGCTGGGGCACTTCGGCGTCGAGGCGGAGATCGTCGGAACGGTGATCGGCCCGCACGTGAGCCGCTACGAGCTTCGCCTCGCTCCGGGCACCAAGGTCTCCAAGGTCACCCAGCTCAAGGACGACCTCGCCTACGCGCTCGCCTCTACCGACATCCGCATCCTCGCCCCGATTCCCGGCAAGCAGGCGATCGGCGTCGAGGTGCCGAACCAGCGCCGGCGCATCGTGCGCCTCGGCGACATCTACCAGGGGCGTCCCAAGGGCTCATCGCCGATCGTCGGCTGGCTGGGCAAGGACATCGCAGGCCACGCGGTGTGGACCGACCTGGCGAAGATGCCGCACGTCCTCGTCGCGGGGACGACCGGATCCGGGAAGTCGGGCTGCATCAACGCGATCCTCAGCTCGATCCTTCTGCAGGCGTCGCCGAACGACGTCCGCTTCGTGCTCGTCGACCCGAAGCGGGTCGAGCTGAACCACTACGAGCAGATTCCTCACCTGCTGACGCCGGTCGTGACCCAACCGCGTCTCGCCGCCAACGTGCTCGCGAACCTGATCGGCGAGATGGAGTCGCGCTACGAGGTCATGGGCGCGCTCCGGGCGCGCAACCTCGTGGAGCTGAACCGCGCGCGCCGCAAGGCCGGGGAGCATCCGCTGCCGCATGTCCTTTGCGTGATCGACGAGCTGGCGGACCTGATGATGGTCGCTCCCGCGGAGGTCGAGGACTCGATCATCCGCCTCGCGCAGAAGTCCCGGGCCGTGGGGATCCACCTCGTGCTGGCGACCCAGCGTCCCTCGACCGACGTGATCACCGGGACGATCAAGGTCAACATCCCCGCCCGGATCGCGTTCGCCGTCGCGTCGCAGGTGGACTCCCGGGTGATCCTCGACCAGGGCGGCGCGGAGACCCTCCTGGGACAGGGCGACATGCTGTTTCGCCCCGCCGGCACCTCCAAGCTGCAGCGCATCCAGGGCGCCTTCGTGACCGAGGAGGAGATCGCGCGGCTCACCAACCACTGGTCGCGTCAGGGCGAGCCCGAGTTCGCAGAGGAGCTGCTCGAGGCGCAACAGGACGGCACCGAGGACGAAGGCGACGGGGCGCTTTCAGCGGACCAGGACGACTTGCTCGCCGAGGCGGTGCGGCTGGTCGTCTCGACCCAGACCGCGTCGGTGTCGATGATCCAGCGGCGCCTCCGGGTCGGCTACACGCGGGCCGGCAGGCTGATCGACATGCTCGAGCGACGCGGGGTGATCTCGGGTTACGAAGGGTCGAAGCCGCGCCAGGTGCTCGTCTCCGAGGCGGAGCTGCCGCGCATGCTCGAGCGACTCGTCTCGCCTCACGGCGGGGACGCCGCTGCCGAGGTCGAACCGGAGCCGGTCAGCGCCCGTGGCGGGTCCGGCGCCGCGCAGGAGCAGTAAAGCCAAGCAAAATAGGGGGTCGCTATGGCGACCCATACGCGCAGCGACGAGCCGCTCGCGGTCGGCGCGATCCTCCGGCAGGCGCGCAAGCGCCAGGGGATCGACATCGGCACCGTCGAGGAGCGGACGAAGATCCGCGCCAAGTACCTGCGCGCGCTCGAGGAGGAGGACTGGGACGTCCTGCCCGGTCCCGCCTACGCGCGCGGGTTCATCCGCGCCTACGCCGAGCTGCTCGGGCTGGACACCGAGGTGCTGGTCGAGGAGTTCCGCCGCGGCCACGAGGGACGCTCGACCACCACCTACGACCTCGCCGAGCCTGTTCTGCGGGGCCGCCTTCCCGACGAGGGTCCGAAGGCGCCGATTGCCCGGCGGGTGATCATCGGCGCGATCGTCACGGGTGTCGCGTTCGTGCTCCTGGTCCTTGGCCTCACGGCGGGCGATGACGAGGAGCCGAAGCAGCGCGGCGCCAAGGGAGAGCGGCAGGAGCGTGGCGAGCGGAACAAGGCTGACGGGGGCGGAGGATCGGCCGCAACCCGGGCCCCGGAGAAGCTGCGGGAGGTGACGGTGAAGCTCGTGGCGCGCTCGGATGTCCAGGCCTGCCTGGTGGACGATCACGGGCAGGTGCTCGTCCCCGACCAGCTTCTGACCGCCGGGGTGGAGGACGGGCCGTACGTGTCGAAGCGCTTCAAGCTCGAGCTCGACCCTGCCGCGGCGCGAATCCTGGTCAACGGGGAGACCGCTCGGACGCCGCCTTCGGCGGAGCCCGCCGCGTACACGGTGACGTCCGAGGGCGTGCGGCCCAACCGCTACACCGGCCGCCTTTGTCCATGAGCGTCCGCGCCGGGATCGTCGTCACCGGGACCGAGGTCCTGACGGGCAGGATCACCGATCGCAACGGGCCGTGGATATCGGAGCGGCTCGAGGAGCTGGGAGTCGACGTCGCCCACATCATCACCGTCGGCGACCGCCCGCACGACCTCGAGGCCGCGCTCCGCTTCCTCGCCGCCGAGGGCGTGGAGCTGGTTGTCACCAGCGGAGGGCTCGGACCCACGGCCGACGATCTCACCGCCGAGGTGGTTGGCCGCTTCGCCGGCCGGGAGATGGTCCTCGACGAGGGCATGGAGGAGAGGATCGCGGCGATCCTGCGCTCCTTCGCTCGCCGGCTGAGATTCGACCCTGAGGCGCTCAGGGTCGCAAACCGCAAGCAAGCGACGATCCCGGAGGGCGCGACGACGATCGATCCTGCGGGCACGGCCCCCGGCCTCGTCGTGCCGGCGGACTCCACCGTGGTGATCGTGCTGCCGGGCCCGCCACGGGAGCTTCACGCGATGTGGCCACAGGCGCTCGCGACCGACGCGGTCGGTCGTGTGCTGTCCCGCGCGGGCGAGTACCGGACCTCGACCATGCGCCTGTTCGGCATCCCCGAGTCGGAGCTCGCCAAGTCGCTGCGGGAGATCGAGACCGAGGTCGATCTCTCTCCGCTCGAGATCACCACCTGCCTGCGGCAGGCGGAGCTCGTGGTCGACATCCGTCACCGTCCGGAGGACGAGGCGCTGTCGGAGCGGGTGAGGCGGGCGATCGCGGAGCGGCACGGGCGGTTCGTGTTCAGCGACGACGGTGAGTCGGTGGACGAGCAGGTCGCGCAGCTGCTCGCCGGACGGCGGCTGGCGCTCGCCGAGTCGTCCACCGCCGGGAAGCTCGCCGCGCGAATCACAGACCGGCCGGGGGCATCGGCGTACCTGGCGGGCGGTGTGGTCGCGTACTCGGACGAGTCGAAGAGCGAGCTGCTCGGCGTTCCGCCCGAGCTGATCGCCGAGCACGGCGCCGTGTCCCCGCAGGTAGCGGAGGCGATGGCTGACGGAGCGCTGGAGCGATTCGACGCGGACGTCGCCTGCGCGATCACCGGGATCGCCGGCCCGGAGGGCGGGACGGAGGAGAAGCCGGTCGGCTACGTGTGCTTCTGCGTGAAGGAGTCCGGGGGGCGGAAGATCGCCCGCGATCCGGTGCTGCCCGGACAGCGGACGGATGTCCGCGATCGCTCCGTGGCCGTTGCGATGCACATGCTGCGGAGCCTCTTGCGCGGCGAGGAGCCGCCGCTTTGAACGCCGGTCGCGTCATTGATCTCAGCCAGCCGCTCGGCGCGGACACCGTGACTTGGCCCGGCCTGGGGCGCGTTCGCCATCCGGACTTCGCGCTCGGTGCCGAGGCGATCGAGGAGCTCGAGGCCCGGGACGGGCGCATCGAGGAGGGCGACGCGGGCTCCGGCGCTCCGGCGCGCGTCTTTGCGCTGGTGCCGGACGGGGCGGAGGCCAGGGGGGGAGGGCTGGGTAGGGGGGCGGGGAGGTGTTCCTAACCGCCCTTTCGCTGCGGCCGGCTATCGAGACCCGTGATTTGCGTCCCGATGCGACCAAAACTCCGGTCTCGTTGCGGGAGGCGCCACGAGTCCGCAGTTAGGAACAGTGCGGGCCCCTTAGCTGCGGCCGCTGTTCCCCTCATTGCCGCCGTTGTTACGCCGGCGTTACGCGGGGCGCCCCGAAGAACGAAAGCGCGCGGGCGAGCACCAGGTCCGGGCGCTCGTCTGCGATGAAGTGGCCGACGTTGGCGACGAGCTCGATGGAGAGATCGTCGGCGTTGCGCTTCGAGGCCTCGAGCGAGCGCGGGTTCATCACCCGGTCGTCGGTGCCGAACAGGATCCGCGTCGGGACCCGCAGCCGCTGGCGGCGGTAGCGCCCGCGGAGCAGCGGCCCGATCTCGCGGAGCTGGAAGCTGCGGTAGTACTGGACGCTCGCCCGGGCGCGGTCGGGCTCCTGGAGCTGGCCGAGGAAGATCTCGCGATCATCGTCGGTCCACGTCTTGCGGCCTGCCCCCACCCAGCGGAAGACCGGGTTGCCAGCTGCCACCTGCCGAACGGCCCACTCGCCCAGCCTCGGCGCCGCGATCACCCACTGGTACCAGAATCGCCACACGGAAAGCAGGTTGCGTGCCCCGATCGGAAGGAACGGCGGAACGATGTTGAGCGCCAGGTAGCGCTCCACCCGCTGTGGCTCGCGTAGGCAGATCAGGAAGCCGACCCAGCCGCCCCAGTCGTGCCCGACCAGCTTCACCCGGTCCAGCTCCAAGGCGTCGAGCAGCGCCAGGATGTCGCTCGCCAGCTCCTCCTTCTCGTAGCCGCCGCGCGGTGCCTCGGTCCAGCCGAGGCCGCGCATATCGGGACAGATCACGCGGTAGCGCTTCGACAGCGATGCGATCAGGTGGCGCCACTCGTACCAATGCTGTGGCCAGCCGTGCAGCATCACCACCGGCTCGCCCTCTCCGGCCACGGCGACGTGCATGCGCAGCCCACGCACATCGAGGAACCGATGCTCGACGCCGTCGACTTCGGGGAGCTCGCGGCCCATGGAGCTGGGTGAGTGTAGGACACGGTTTCGGTACATCCCGGGCTTGTTCTATGGCCGTCGCTTTCGTAGCTTGGGTAGGTGACGAAGGAGCGGCTGAAGAGCCCGCGGGCGCGGCTGTTCGTCGCCCTCGACCTACCCGAGGCCGTCCGCGAGGGACTGGCCGCGTGGCAGCGGAAGGAGCTGTCGGACGAGGTGCTGCGCCCGTCCCGCTCCGAGACCCTGCACATGACACTCGCATTCCTCGACTATCAACCGGAGAAGGACATCGAGCGGATCGCGGAGGCGGCGATGGGCTTCGAGGCGCGGGCGCCGCTGGTGCAGCTGCTGCCGGATCCCGTTCCGGTTCCGCGGAACCGCCCCAGGTTGTACGCAATCGACTCGGAAAGCGACGAGACCGTAGCGCTGCAGGCCGAAGTCGAGCGGCGGCTCGTCGAGGCGAGGTTCTACACCCCCGAGAAGCGCCCCTTCTGGCCCCACCTCACCGTCGCCCGGGTGCGCTCCGAGAAGCGCGAATCGAGGGGCGGCCGCCGGCGCCGCTGGGGGCGGCCGATGCGCGTCGAGGTCCCGCCGGGACCGCTCCCGGAGTCGCTCGTGGAGCCGTTTCGAGGCGTCCGAATCACTCTCTACCGTTCCCACCTCCGGCCCACCGGCGCGGAGTACGAGCGCGTGGCGCAATTGGAGCTGCCGCCGGGCGGCAGCGGAAAGGTGACTTAGACATGGCAGACGACAAGCGATCCCCTCTGAAGGCCAAGGACAACGGCGCCAAGGACGCGAAGGCCAAGGACGCGGCACTGCAGGCGGCCTTCACACAGATAGAGCGCGAGTTCGGCCAGGGCTCGCTGATGCGCCTCGGCGACGAGGCCGCGATCCAGGTCGACGCGATCCCCACCGGCGCCCTGGCGCTCGACATCGCGCTCGGCGTCGGCGGCGTGCCGCGGGGACGGATCGTGGAGATCTTCGGCCCCGAGTCCTCGGGCAAGACCACGCTCGTCTACCACATCATTGCCGAGGCACAGGCCCGCGGCGGGATCTGCGCCTTCGTCGATGCCGAGCACGCGATCGACCCGATCTACGCGCGCCGCATCGGGGTGGACACCGACGAGCTGCTCGTCTCGCAGCCCGACTACGGGGAGCAGGCGCTCGAGATCGTGGACGTGCTGGTCCGCTCCGGCGCCGTGGACGTGGTCGCGGTGGACTCGGTCGCGGCGCTGACGCCGCGGGTGGAGCTCGAGGGCCAGATGGG
>OBLS010001121.1_pt1 | contig 10696 bp, 11 predicted proteins | sample 1519901 | NCBI WGS metagenome assembly OBLS01 (sample SAMEA3113585, study PRJEB22503) | soil metagenome
CGTGACGGACGTCGACGACGAAGGGAGCCACGACTCCCACACCGCGCGTGGGAATGCTTGCGGGATGGGCGAAGGTGGTGACGACGTCGAACTGGTCGCCCGTGTCCTCGGGTTCGTTGTCGACGTCTACACTTCCTCGCCTTTGTGGCGCAGAGTGTTCAGATTTCGGCCGTGCAGAACCATCCCGGGATATGCGTCGCGGATGCCCGGCTGATCGCGGTTTCATGGACTCGTGGAGCTCATCTGGCTCGATGTCGAGCATCTCGACAGCCACGACGTGACACAGGCGGTGGCGCTGCTGGAGGCGGCTCGTGTCGTCGACTGCCCGCATGAGATCAGCCTGACCGTCTCGTCGTTCGCCGCGCGTCTGCGCCACGGCTGGGATGGGGAACGCCCGATCATCGCCTTGGCCCGCGAATTGGGTGGCCGCGTCACGGGTGTTCTCGAGATCTCCTTACCGCGTTGGGACAACACCCACCTCGGCCTGGTGGAGGTGACCGTCGACCCGCTGGCCCGACGGCGGGGCCTTGGCCGCCGCCTGTTCGAGGCCGGCGTGCAGCGAGTTCGTGCCGAGCGGCGCACGCTGGTCGTCGCTGACTGCTTCGACCAGTCCGTTGGCGTCGAGTTCGTCAGGGCGATGGGACTAAACCCCGCCTCCGTGGAGGTGAAACGTCGACAGGACCTACTCACACTGGACTGGAAGAAGCTCGACCTGGAGTACGAGGCGGCAGAGAGCCGTGCCGGGGGCTACGAACTGGTACGAATGCCTGGTGCGACGTCGGAGGAGCTCATCGCGGATGTCGCCGGGATGACAGCGGCAATCAACGACGCGCCGACCGACGACCTGGACGTCGAGGACGAGGTATTCAGCCCCGAGCGCATCCGAGCGTTCGAGGCAGCCCAGCTGGCCCGCGGCCGGCGGATCTACCGTCTGGTCGCCCGGGAGCGCGGCGCGGGCATCCTCGCCGGCCACACCATGGTCGCGGTCGAGGGCGAGCAGCCAGGTTACGGCTGGCAGTTCGACACCAGCGTGCTGCGCTCGCACCGGGGCCACCGCCTCGGCCTGCTCCTGAAGATCGCGATGCTGCGCTGGCTCGGCGAGGAGGAGCCGCAGCTTCGGACGCTCGACACGTGGAACGCGGCCTCCAACGCGCACATGATCAAGGTCAACGAGGTGCTCGGCTACCACGTCGTGGCCAAAGGCATGACCTGGCAGAGGCACCTGTGAAGCCTGGTGGGAGAGTCCGGTCATTGCTCAGGTCGCAACAGCTATACGGCGCATGATCGATGCGACCAAGCATGATCATCAGCTGAGGGTGCTCCCGGCTACGATCCCGTCGTCGGCGAACCGTCCTCACCCATGCGTGCGGCATCGGCAGGAGAGACCTCCTCGGCCTCGGCCATGATCTGGGCGGCCGCCTCGGCGCTCACGGTGTGCCTGGCTATGTTTCGGTAGCCCTCGAGACCCCGCTGAAGCCGCTCGATCATGCGGTCTTCCGCGATCGCGATGATTGCCGAGGTCCCTGGCGCCAGGCTCTCTCCGATCGCCTTGAGGTCCTCGTCCCGGAAACCCTTGTCTCGGACCTTGCCCCAGATCCCTCCGCCGGCGGCGCCGAGCAGGGCCGTGCCGATGATGGTCGGGGGAAAGATCAGGCCGACCAGCCCGCCGGCGATCGCGCCGCGCTTCGCCCACTTCTTCCCGCTCGGGTCAGCGGTCTCCTCGAACTTCACGTTCCCATCGGCTCCGCGAACGACGACCACGGCGTCGATCAGCTCGATCGACCCCTCCCGGTCCATCGCCCGGAAGTCCTTCAAGGCGGTCCCGGCCTGTTCTTCGTTGTCGAATGCAGCGACGAACACTTGCAACGGGTTGTCAGCCATCTCCTCGCCTCCTCAGCAGAACCTGTATCTGCGCAAGACTGTATCCGCGCCAGAGCCCGCCGCATCACCCCTCGGCGGGCGCCAGCTAACAGACCAAGGAAGGACCAGCTACATGGCCTGCAGTTGTGGACGTTCGTCAGCAACATCGGTGCGCGGCGGTTCTATGAGCGCCACAGCTTCGTAGCCGCCGAGACGAAGGACGATTCGGACAACGAGGAGAACGAGCCCGACATCTGACTGGTCTGGCCCCTGACCAACCGGAAGTCGACCCGGTCCGGACGGTTGAGGGACGGTGTTGTCCTGACCGGCTGCCCGGCGGAGGATCACGGGATGGCGAAACGTCCCCTGGTGGTCGCGTTCGACGTGATCGAGACCTTGTTTCCGCTCGAGCCGATGCGCCGGCGGCTGATCGATGCCGGCCAGCCCGGCCACGTGCTGGAACTGTGGTTCTGCCGCCTGCTGCGAGACGCGTTCGCCCTGGTGGCCAGCGACAGCTACCGGCCGTTCGGCGAGATCGCGACCAGTGCGCTGCGATCGACCGCTCGGCCCGCGCTGGGCGACGAGGCCATCCAGACGATCCTCGCCGGGTTCGCCGAGCTCGACCCGCACCCGGACGTCGAGCCGGCCATGCGTCTGCTCCGCGAGGCCGGGGTGCGGATGGTGACGCTGACCAACGGATCGGCCCAGAACACCGCCGCCCTGCTGCGGCGCGCCGGCATCGACGACGACATCGAGCAGGTGCTCTCGGTCGACGAGGTGCGGCGGTGGAAACCGGCCGCGGAGATCTATCGGCACGCGGCGCACCGCACCCAGGTGCCGCCGGATCGGGTGGCCCTGGTGGCCGCCCACGCCTGGGACACCCACGGCGCCCATCAGGCCGGCCTGGCCACCGGCTGGGTCGCACGCCTGGACGATCACTACCCGGACACCTTCGCGGCACCGGACGTCGTCGGGCCCGATCTCATCGCGGTGGTCGGCGGCCTGCTCACGTTGCCGGCCGAATGAGGGCGGAAGGAGCCGGCGCAGTACGGGGAGGGCGGGGCGTGTCGGCCGGGACAGGAAGCCGGCGGGCGGGCGTGCTCGTTGACCCACAACGCGCACTCTTCCTGATGCGATCATTGAGCACATGGTGTCTGCGACGCGAGAAGCGCTTGCTCAGACCGCGCTGTACGCTCCCGGGCGTGCGCGCTCAAGAGATCATTTCTAGCGTTTCCGCAATCGGTGACCAGGTCCGATACGTCGCTGTCGCCAACGGGCAAGATGTCGAGCTGTGGCAGCGTCCGGGCCTGGCCGAAGCGTCGTCGGGCGAGTCCGATCGATACGAGGAGCTTCTCGTCAATCCGGTGTTGCTCCTGCTGACCCGCCAGCGTGGGGAGATCGACTGCGGTGGCCTTCGCTACGTGATCGTCCGATACGGCAACTTCGCCCAGGTGGTCGTTCCACATTCAACTGGCGGGCACGTCTCCGTCGCGGTGTCGACCGACCATGATCCTGTCGTCATCGCCGACGCGGTCGAGCAGCTACTCGACTGAGGTCCAACCGTCCGGCGCAGCGAACCACCCTCGCCGAAGTCGCCGATACCACGGCCTTCATCGCCTCCGACCGCGCCGATGCCATGACAGCAACCGTCACCAACCTCAGCGCCGGCAGCATCACTCGGCCTGTCGTGACCGGCTGTACGGTGATCTCGGTCAGCCATTGGTGATCTTCGCGGCATCGGCGGGAGCGTATGTCTCGTGTTGTGCATTGGGATGCTCGGCGGGATGAGCTGGGAGAGCAGCGCCGTCTACTACCGGCTCGTGAACGAGCTGGTGCGCGAGCGTCTGGGCGGCTTGCACTCCGCGCGGTGCGTGCTGCTCTCCGTCGACTTTGCCGAGATCGAGGCGCTTCAGGTCAGCGGGCGCTGGGACGAGGCGGGTGCGCTTCTGGCTGGCACGGCGGCACAGGTCGAGGCGGCCGGCGCGGACATCCTTCTACTTTGCACCAACACGATGCACAAGGTCGCTGACCAGGTCGCGGCCGCAGTCGGCATCCCGCTGGTGCACCTCGCCGACGCGACGGCCGCGGCGGTGCAGGCCGCGGGTGTGAGCACGGTCGGCCTGCTCGGGACCGCGTTCACGATGGAGCAGGGCTTCTACCGTGATCGGTTGGCGTCTCACGGGCTCACCGTCCTCACGCCCGAGGCGGATGACCGGGCGGTCGTGCACTCCGTCATCTACGAGGAGCTGTGCCTCGGAGTGGTGAGCGAGGCCTCGCGTGCGGCTTACATCGCCGTCATCGAGCGTCTGGTTGCGGCTGGGGCCGAGGGCGTCGTTCTTGGGTGTACCGAGATCGAGTTGCTCATCGGCCAGGCCGACAGTCCGGTGCCGGTCTTCCCCACCACCCGCCTGCACGTCGAGGCAGCGGTGAGCCGGGCTCTGGCCTCGGTCTGACTGAGCGGCCTGGCCCGATGAAGGCGCCTTTGCCCGAACGGGACGAGGTCGAGTATCTCCTCGGCCAACGGCGCGGGATCGGGCGGGTTGTCCGCACGTCCGGGCGGCGTCCCACTCGTGCACGGCAAGTTCGAGGGCTCCGGTGCTCATCAGGATGCCGGTCGACAGGGAGCGCCGGCGTCAGGGACCGGGTGACGCGACGCGTTTGCCCAGGCGCCGAGCAAGAGGCAGGCGGCTGCGGACGGCGGCAACGGGATTGTCGGCGGAGGCGCGGTCCTGTGGGGCGGAGATCGACGCGTCCGATGTCGGCGGCCTGGCCCGGCGCACGCGAGGGAGTTGTGGAGGTGCTGCAGCAGCGCCGCAGGTCCCAGCCGCGGCAGGGGGTAGGACGCGTTAGGGCCGTTGGGGTGACCTCGTGCAGTGCGCCGAGGGTTAAGTGATCGCGCGTTCGAGCAGTTTGACTCCGCCAAGCATCGCGCTGCGGAGCGGTTGTCGGTCATCGTTTGTCCGTCAGCGCGGCTGCGGCGATGGGGGCAGCGTCGAAGGCAGGCCGAACGTCGCGAACAGCAACCGGTCGAGGAGGTTCGCGACGTGTGATTCCCCGAGCTGCCGAGTGTCGTGCGCCCCGGCAGCGGACTGTCCTCAAGAAGCGGCGTTGGGCACGGACAGTGAGCGGTCGGCGGAGCGATCGGGGACGCCGGGTCGGCACTCAACTTGGGAATCGTGGGCGGTAGTCACGGCGGAGTTGACCGATCCTCCGGTAGCCGATAGCGCCGAGCATCGCCCCGGTCACCAGGGCCACCAGGAGCCCGACCGCGATCTGGAGTTCGACCGCGCCGCCGAGTGCCTGGCATGCGATCGCGGCCAGGACCCCGCTGATCACGGTGTCGATGATGCCGACGATCACCGGGGATCCGGAGAGCAGGTGGCTCACGCCCACCTGGCGGCGGAAGCTGTAGGTCTGGAGCACGCCGAGCTCGTCGTCGTGATGACTGGTGACGAAATACGGATCGAGGTCCGGTGCAAGTTCGAGATAGGCCTGCCGGAGCCGGTTCATCCCGATCACGAGCCAGGCGTCCTCGATGTCCGCCTCGACCAACCGGATGTAGGTACCCAGGCCAACAAGGAGCACGATGGGAACCATCAGGAGCGCGAAGACGCGAAAGCCCTGGCCGAAGCCGGTCGCCTGTACCACCAGGGAGAGCGCCACCACGGTGGCCGAGAGAACCGTGAGGAAAATTGCGGTCCGGCTGAAGATCTCGTTCCAGGTCATGCTGCGCGTCGCCAGCAGACTCCAATGTTCCGTCGCCAGGATCTGGGCGCGCAGCGCCGCCTGGGCACCACTGTGATCCAGCGGCGGTGGCAGCCTCGTGCCTGGGTCCTGCTTCATCGTCATCTCCTGCCTGAGCATCGCAAGGCTTGCATCCGGTGAGGATCCGTGCAGTTTCCCGCAGGATGGTCATGGCGCCTGGGGGTGGTAGCGGGCGGCGGTGAACGCGGTGAGCTCGTCCCACCGGGCCGACACGGTGGTCATCCGGCTTGCAGTGGCGGCGTAGGAACGGTCGATCCGGGTCGGCGAGAGCGCAGCGGTTGCATCGCCGCAACGGCGGTGGGCGCGGGCCGTTGGCGAAGGCCCTTCTTGTTGGAGGTGGAGAAACCGAAGAGATCGCCGTCGGTGGCTGCGCTCCCCACCGCCGTTCCTGCCCTGAGCGCGGATATCCAGGTCAATCCCTGAGGTGTCTTGTCGGGAATCACTGTCGGGCTTGTCACCGTGTCTCCTCCGTGCCGAGGCCTAGCTTCGCTCTGTTCTCGAGGTCCACCGAGCCCATCGCCTCGACCGTCTGTCGGATCTGCTTCAGGTACTCGGTGCAGCCGACGCAGCCGGCCACATGCTCTTTGCACGCCGCCTCCTGATCGGGGCTGAGGGCGCCGTCGAGGATGTCGGTCACGAGCTCCACGAACTCCCGGCACGCCATAACGCTCGGCACAGGAGCCAGTACCGCGGGTGCGACAGGCTCGGCCTCGACGGCTACCGAGGGGGGCCTCCGTGCCGACGCCACGAGCAAACCGCCCACGAGCATGGCCGACGTCGCAAGCATCCAGCCCGGCCTGTGGACGCCGTAGTCGCGGGCAAGCCAGCCGAACATCAGCGCGAACGGCAGGAACACCATCCAGGAGAGCGTGCCGGCACCGGAGGCGACCCCGGCCCGGATCGTCGACGGGATGGCGTCGTGGAGGAGCCGGCTGACGTGGATGCCTGCCACCACGATGAGCAGCGCGAGCACAGCCTGCGCGACAATCACTGTGGCCAGGGAGCGGCTCCAGGTAAGCACGAGAGCGGCTGCTGTCGCGACGACAGCAAGGGCACCGGCGGTCGCGCGGGTGTCCAGTCGGAGTTTGCCCGCCAGAATGCCCCCGGCTCCGAGCGTGGAGACAAGGGTTGCCCAGTACGGCCCGTACAGGACGGTGGGTGCTGCGAGCGCTACCAGCCATAGTGGCCCGAACTCGAAGATCGCCTGCGAAACGAGGGAGGCCAGGGCGGCGAGGATGATGATCTGCAACACCGCCCGCTGGCGCGTCATGGTGCGGAACGTCAACGCGATGTGGCTGCGCAGCGGTACGGGGTCCGTGGACCGGTGCAGCCGCGGCTCGTTGAAGCGCAGGAACGCTAGGACGGCCAGCGCCACGACTGGAATGGAAAGGAAGTAGGTGGAGCGGGCAGAGGTCCAACCGGCCAAGACGCCGCCGGCGAGTGCGCTGCCCACGAAGGCCGCGCTCTCTACGAGCCGAACCCGGCCGATTCGTGCCTCGTAGAGCGCGTTCGAGCCGGTCTCCTCAAGCACTGTGTCGTAGACGACCGCATCGACAGTGCCCGAGTTCATCGCGAAGTAGACGCCCAGGATCATGGCGCTGACCACGTACATCGGCACGTTGTTGCTCAGTCCCCCGACAAGCGAGCTCGCCATGAGCGCGAGGCTGGCCACAGCCATGACCCCCCGTCGGCTCCAGCGGTCGGCGAGGATCCCGGACGGCACTTCGAACAACGGAACGACGGCGGCGTACGCGGCCGCCATGGCGCCGACGGATGCTGCGTCGAAGCCGATCTCGGACATGAACAGCTTCTCGACCGGGACCCACAGGATCACGCCCTGCAAGCCGACCGCGACCTGCAGCGGCAACAGTCGCCTGGTCAGTGAGCGCGGCGGCGAGGTCGGCGCGTCGACGCTCATCGGCATCCCCCGGCACCTGCCATGGCCGAGATCACCGGTTGCCCTCCCCGGCGAAGAACGCCGCGAGCCGCTCGCGAAGGAACGCCCGGGCACGGTGCAGCAGCGCACGCTGGTCCTCCCGAGAGATGCCGAGGTCTCGGGAGACCTCGACCGGGCTCCTGCCCTGCACGTCCCGGAGGGTCACGACCGTTCGCCACCTGTCCGGCAGTTCCTGCAACGCCTCTCGCAGCTGGGCTTTCGTCGATGACCGGGTGGCCTCGTCAGGGTCCGGCGGCCAGCCAGGCGGCGACTCCGCCCAATGGCCGGGGTAGGCATCGCCGGGTCCTTGGAACCGTTCGGCCTCCACCGTTGGAGTGGCAGGCATCCAGCCGCTCCATGGGGTGATGCGGTTTTCGCGTGCCCTGCCGCGTTTTACGGAATTGATGACGGCCCGGGACAGCCACGACTTCACGCCAACCTCTTACTGCTCGGTGCACATTCGCGGCGCGCGACACTGGACAACCGCACAGCATCACAACGGTGCCGCGCCCGGCCGCCTTCGACGGCCGGATCGAAGTTCCGTTCCGGAACCCACGAATCGGCTGGCCGATCGGCGAAGACGCGAGTAACGACCACGTCTATTGTCGGGGTTCCTGTGGCTGCTTCGATGTCTGACGACATCGCAGATCTCCTCGACCAGGCACCGGGCAAGGTCTGGGGGCTCATCCTCCTTGTGGACGTTCTCTGCACCGGCGTGAGGACTGCCGTGGAGCCCGCCGTTCTCATGCCGCCAGCACGCGGTCGAGGTTGTCGAAGGAGGCTTGCCAGCCCTCGCGATGCGAACGCTGATCCGCTTCGTCCACGAGCCCCCGGTTCGTCAGCACCACGGTCGTTGTCCCGTCGGCCCGCTCGTAGAAGTCGACCTCTACCAGCTGGGGGTTGTCCCGCCCAGCCCGCTCGTCCCAGGTCCAGGTGAACACCAGACGCTCCGGTGGGGTGATCTCGAGGTAAACGCCGCTGCCGCCGAATTCCTCCCCGTCCGGGCCGCGCATGACCAGCCGTAGAGTGCCGCCCACGCGCACATCCACCTCGGCCACCGGCGTATCCCACTCCCAGGTCGGCCCGGCGGGCCACCAACGCCGCAGCACCTCGGCGCTTGTCCAGGCGTCGAACACGGCCCGAGCCGGCGCGTTGAATGCTCGCTCGAGTCGCAGCACGGTGCGATCCGGCGGCGTCGCCTCGGTCATCTGAGCTTCTCCTGGTCTTCGAGGTAGTCCTCGACGGCATCGAACATGCGGTCCCAGACGGCGCGCTGCCGGTCGATCCAGTCCATCGCCTCGCCGAGCACGGCGAAGTCCACGCCCAGCCGGTGGGTGCGGCCTTCCACCGTGCGCACCACCACCCCCGCCTGCTCAAGCACCCTCAGATGTCTCGAGATCGCCGGCTTAGACACTCCAAGACCGCTGGTCGCGTCGCCGACGGTTGCCCTGCCCTGGGCGAGGCGCTCCACGATCCCGCGTCGCACCGGATGCGCCAACGCCTTGAACGCATCGTTAACCATAAGGCTAACAATAACACCAGCGGGCCAAGCGCCCGTGATCCCGGAGGCTCCCGACGCCCAATCACCGGCACCCAGCAACCGCCGGTCCCACCGGTCGGTTCAACCTCCGTTCCCGGCGTGCGGGGGCGCTTGCCGCACGGTTCCACGTCTTCACCGCCGAGCGCCGGTCCACGGGCACCCCGGATGGACTGCTCACGCGGCTCCTGGTCGCGTCCCCGGCCCCATGGCAACGTCCGGCGAACGCGGCGGAATGCCGCGCCGGGTCATCCGCGCGGATCGCAAGCATGACAGGGCGGATCAGCTCTAGGGCGGACTCAGCCGTCGAGCACCTCGCGCAGCCGGGCGGCGAACGCGTCAGGGTCGCCGGTCTGGCCATACTCCCCGCCCAGGAAGCCGCCGTGGTCGCTCGGGAACCTCGTCGGCTCAACCCCGAGGGCAGCGGCGACAGCCATCGCGCCGCGTTGCGCGAGTAGACCGTCCGACTCGGTGCCGTACGCCAGGACTACCCGGGTCGGGGCAGCCTTGATCGCGTCGTAGTCGGGCTCGTATCCGGTGGTGTTGACGATGTGGCCGCGACCGAGCATCGGATCCTCCCGCGAGCCGTCGTCCTCCGTCGGCAACCCGAACTGGGCCGGGTCCGGAGCCGGCCGATCGGTCCAGTCGGCGGGGACCTCGCCGCTGTGCATGATCAGGCCCAGGAACTTGGCCATCCCCGGACCCAGGCCATCGCGCTCGTAGGTGTCCCGGACATCGTGGATGGCTGCGAACGCTGCCTGACGGTCGGGCAATGCCGAGACGAGCGGCGGCTCGTGGGCGACGAGGGTGCGAACCACGTCAGGATGCGCCGCGACGAACGCCAGCATGTTCACCGCGCCACCGCTGCTGGCCAGGACATCGACAGGGCCGGAACCCACGGCGGCCTGGATAACCCGGTGGATGTCCTCGGCATGTGTCTCCGGGGTGGGATCCGCATCGGAGGTGAGTCTGCTGCGCTCGCTCTGCCGCGGGTCGTAGGTGACCACGGTGCGGTCGGTGAAGTGGTCGGCCAAGGTCGCGAACCCGGCGGCGGCCATCGGCGAAGCGACCATCAGCAGCGGGGTCTTGTCCGCGTCGCTGCCGGAGCGGACGTCATAGGTCAGTACGGCGCCCGGTGCGTCAATCGTATGGGTCGTGGCTTCGGTCATCTGGGCCTCCTCCGTTACCCCGAGCCGTCCGGCGTCCGGCCTGAGTACGACGCTCGCGTTGACCGGATCAGAGAGATCCCGGTCGCCAAGTTCGTCCAGGAGCTCCGGCACGTCGTGCTGCATGTGCAGCTTCCAGTGCTCATCAGCATCGTGACCTGGACGGCCGATAGCGACGGCCCACGCCACCAGTTGTTGCTAGATCGTGAGGCCTTACTCGGCAGCAGCGACGGGGTGGACAGCGCGTGCGCGCCAATACATCAAGGGCGGCCAGGAACTCGTCGAGCAGTCGGTTGCCCGACTTGCCGTACGGGCTGTTGACGTGCGGGAGTTGCCATCCCGGCGGATCGGCGACCATGCGCGCGGTCTCGCTGGACGTCGGATGCCTCGCCGCCATCACTCATCACCGTAGTACGCGCGGTGCCGGACCGG
>OBLS010001122.1_pt1 | contig 10683 bp, 9 predicted proteins | sample 1519901 | NCBI WGS metagenome assembly OBLS01 (sample SAMEA3113585, study PRJEB22503) | soil metagenome
GTTGTGCAGCGGCAGGCCAGTCCGGCTGGTGAACACGAAGTCGTCAGCCGTTGCGCTTCCACGCCTTGTTCACCCGAACCGTGCCGCGGTCAAGATCGACGTCCCCGACCCACAACGCGCTGATCTCACCGAACCGCAATCCCGTCCCGGCCGTCACGGCCAACACGTCCCCATGTCTCTTGGCCAGCCGTACGGCGGTCTCCAACTCCCGTTCGGTCAGGAACCGCAGCTCCGGCCTCGACTGCTTCACCCTCGACTGTTTCGGCGCCGTCCCGGTCGCCGGATTCGCGGCCAGCCAGCCACGCTTCACCGCGTAAGCGAACACGCCGTAGATCAGACCGTGGTAGTTCGCCTTCGTCTTCAACGACCGGTCCCACTCGATCAGCCACGTCTTGAGCTGGGCCTCATCCATCGCGGTGACCGGGGCCGCGAACACGAACGAACCCCGCACCGACGTGCTAGCCAGCACCTGCAGTTGACCGAGGTAGCGCTTCCGCTGCCCCGGCGAGAGGTCGACGATCTGCCGGACGTACTCCTCACCGATCTTGTCGAACCGTGGCGGCCGGGCAAGCGGATCGGCGACATCCAAGGGCCGGACGAACCCCTCGCCCTTCACCCAGCCGTCGGGCCACCGCTCACCTCCGGCCTCGACCATCCGCTTGAAGCCGTCTGCACGAGCCAGCTTCTGAGCAGCTGAACCGACGCTGAAGATCTCGCTCGCTCGAACAGCGTCCCGACCACCGCCGAGCCGCCAGATCACCCGTGCCGTCAGGCCGCCGTCGGCGCGCCGACGCTGTTCAATCCATGCCATGCCAGGGCCTCCGAACTGAGTCGGTGCCCCCTGCGTGCCCCCATGGGCTTTCGGGACCTGCCGCGGATTCCATATAACCCCAGGTCAGGCCGGGGGTCGTACTGGTGCGCGAGGGGGGATTTGAACCCCCACGTCCTTGCGGACACTGGCACCTGAAGCCAGCGCGTCTGCCGTTCCGCCACTCGCGCTCCGATCACGCGCGGCCGCGCAATCCAGCCGGCAAAGGCTAGCACGGCAGACCGCTGGAGCCGCCGGGTTTGTCACGCGCAAGCACCAGCTCCGTCCCGAAAACTTCACGATCCGGTGACCGGTGCAGGCGGCGGCTAGCATCTAGGGTGACTTGAGGGAGGAGGGACATGGGCATTCTCGAGCGCTTCGAGAAGAAGGTCGAAGGTGCAGTAAACGGCGTTTTCGCACGCGCGTTCAAGGGCGACGTGCAGCCGGTCGAAATCGCCGCGCGGCTGCAGCGGGAGCTGGACGGCCAGGCGAAGCTCATGTCCCGGGACAAACGGCTCGTCCCCAATGAATTCGACGTCGGGCTCTCTCAGCACGACTACGACAAGCTCGCTCCCTACAGCAAGACCCTGACCGCCGAATTGGCCGGCGAGCTGCGGACCCACGCGCGCGACCTCGGCTACGTCTTCAACGGGCCGATCAAGATTATTCTCCAGCTGGACAGCAAGCTGCCGACCGGCCGATTCACAGTGAATTCGCAGGCGGTGGCCGGCGTCCAGACGGACCGCCCGCCCGAACGAGCACCCGCCTCCGGCGCCAGCGGCGGCCACCTCGTGCTCGAAGTCAACGGCACCCGACACCCGCTGCAGCCGCCCGGGCTGACCATCGGGCGCGGCACGGAGGCCGACCTGAGGATCAGCGATCCCAGCATCTCCCGACTGCATGCTCAGATTCGCGTCAGCGAGTCCGCCGGCGCGCAGCACATCGACATCGTGGACCTCGGTTCCACCAACGGAATCACGGTCAACGGGCACAAGGTGGAGCGTTCGACGCTTGGAGAGGGATCGCGGATTCAAATCGGCGCCACGCGGATGCTCGTCCACGCACCCGCCGGGCGCTGAGCTGCATGTCGGAGATCGCCCTCACCGTTCTCAAGGTGCTCTTCCTAGCCCTGCTGTGGCTCTTCATCCTCTCGGCGGTGTCGGTGATCCGCAGCGACTTGTTCGGTCGTACGGTTCCCTCCCCGGACGCCCTACCGCAGGAGCTGGAGCCGCCGCCACCACGCCCCCGAGGCCGCCGGCCGCGCGGAGAACCACGCGTCTTCGCCATCACGCAGGGCAATCAGGCCGGCCTCTCCGCCGAGCTGGCCAACGGAGTGATCATGATCGGCCGTGGTGCCGATTGCCAGTTGATCTTGGATGACGACTATGTGTCGACCCGCCACGCGCGCGTCGTGAGCAGTGAGAACGGCATCTATGTCGAAGACCTAGGCTCTACCAACGGCACCTACGTCAACGGCCAGCGGATCACCGCGCCGACGACGATCACGCTCGCAGATACAGTACGAATCGGTAAGACGATCTTGAAGCTGGAGCCCTGATAATGGCTCTCTCGCTGAAGATCGCCAGCCATTCCGAAACCGGGCTAGTCCGCAAGAACAACCAGGACTCCGGCTACGCCAGCCCCCAGCTGCTCGTCGTCGCTGACGGCATGGGTGGCGCTGCGGCAGGAGATCTTGCGTCCGCCGTCGCCATCGACACGATTCGCCGGATCGACAAGCCTCTCGCTGGTGAGGAGATGCTGGAGGTGCTCTCGGGCGCCATCCACAAGGCGAATGACCGGATTGCCGATCTCGTTGAGACTGATCTCTCCTTGGACGGGATGGGGACGACAGTCACGGGCGCCTTGTTCGACGGCACCCAGATCGGGCTCGCGCACATTGGCGACAGCCGGGCCTACCTGTTCCGCGACGGTCAGCTGCAACAACTCACCCATGATCACAGCTGGGTCCAGTCGTTGGTGGACGAGGGCAAGATCGACTCCGGTGAGGCAGCCGTACACCCCCACCGATCGCTACTGCTCAAGGTGCTCAACGGCCAACCCGCGAACGATCCCGACCTGATGATGCTGCCCGTCAGCGCCGGAGATCGGCTGCTGTTCTGCAGCGACGGCCTCAGTGGGCTGGTCGAGGACCGCGTGATCGAAGGGTTGTTGCAGACCCCTGACCCTCAGGAGGCGCTCGACTGCCTGGTCCAAGAGGCCCGAAGTGAGGGCGGCATCGACAACATCACCGTCATCGTGGCCGATGTGGTGGAGGGCGCAGATCCCGTCACCACGCTGCCGGTCGTCCTCGGTGCCGCCGCCGAGCGCGCGATTCCGTTGCCCTCGACGAAGGTCCGAGACGACGAGAACGAGGACACAATCATCTCGGAACTGCCGATCGCAGCTGGCACTGGAGCGGCCGAGCCAGACGATGAATCTCGATACAACCCCCTGCCTCCGCATCGGCGGCGCTCCGTTCGCCCCCTGGCCGCGCTTGTGGCTGCGGTGCTGATCGCTGTCGCTGCGCTCGGCGGCGCGTACGCCTGGACCAGGACCCAATACTTTGTCGGCGTTTCTTCCGAGCAGGTCGCGATCTTCAGGGGCCTATCGGACAGCCTGCCCGGCATCAAGCTCTCGAGCGTCTACGAGATTCAGCCACTTCGGGTGGTCGATCTGCCGCAGTACTACCAAGAGAAGGTGCGGGCCAACATCGACGTCTCGAGCCTCTCCTCGGCTCGCCAGACCGTCGGTGAACTCGTCGAAGCCGCCGAGCGCTGCGCCGGCAAGCCCAGCGGGGCGGCGTCGGGTTCCCGGTCGCCGTCCGCCAGCCCGACCCGCTCGCCCGCCACGCCGTCGATTCACGGACCAGGCAGCCCGAACCCCAGCCAGCCGGCGACGCCGAGCCCCAGCCCCTCCCCAGACCCCGGACAGAACTGCTGATCATGAGGGTTGCGGCCCCGGTCACCGTTCTGCCGCGCAAGCGGCGCGGCGTCGAGTTGGTGTTGATCATTTTCGCTTTGTTGATCACCCTCGGCGGTTATGCCATCGTCGACTTCAACGTCACCGGCGGTTTCTCCCCCACCTTCGGCACCCTCGCGGCGGTGTGCGTCGGACTAGCGGCGCTGGCCCACTTCGCGGTGCGCTGGCGACTGCCGTACGCGGATCCGGTGATCCTGCCCTGTGTGATCCTGCTCAACGGCCTTGGCCTGGTCATGATTCACCGGATCGACCTGATCAACTCACCGCCGACGACAGGTGCCCGCCAACAGCTGATCTGGACGGCCGTGGGGGTCGTCATGTTCGTCCTGGTGGCGGTCCTGCTGCGCGATCACCGGCCGCTGCAGCGGTTCACCTACACCCTCGGCTTGGCCGGCATCGTCTTGCTCCTGCTACCACTCGTACCGGGGCTGGGCACAGAGAAGTTCGGCGCACAAATCTGGATCCAGCTGGGGCCGTACAGCTTCCAGCCCGCCGAGGCAGCCAAGGTCTTACTGTCCATCGCCTTCGCCTCCTACCTTGTGGAGAAGCGCGACGTTTTGGCGCTGGCCGGATACCGCATCCTCGGTATCGACCTGCCGCGCGCTCGTGACCTGGGGCCGATCCTGGTGATCTGGTTGCTCAGCCTCGCAATCTTGGTCTGGCAGCGCGACCTCGGAACGTCCCTGCTGTTCTTCGGACTGTTCGTGATGCTGCTTTACGTCTCCACTGAGCGCGCCGGGTGGGTCGTACTCGGCACGCTGCTCTTCGCTGCTGGCGCCTACTTCGGCTATCTGAACTTCAGCCACGTACGGATTCGGGTTGGAGCCTGGCTGGATCCCTTCGCTGACTACGACGCGTACTACCAGGTGATCAACGCGCAGTTCGGCATGGCGTGGGGTGGCCTGTTCGGCACCGGCCTGGGCCTGGGCCGGCCCGGCCTTACTCCGCTGGCCCGTAGCGACTTCATCGCTGCGGCGATCGGCGAAGAGCTCGGGATGGCGGGGCTGATGGCGGTGATCATGATCTTCGGGCTGATTGTGGTCCGTGGGCTGCGGACGGCGCTACAGTGCCGCGAGCCGTTTGGCAAGCTGCTCGCTGCGGCCCTGTCCTTCGCCTTCGCGCTCCAGGTCTTCACCATCGTCGGTGGTGTCACGCGGTTACTGCCGCTGACCGGCCTGACCACCCCCTTCATGTCCCAGGGCGGCTCCTCACTGATCTCCAACTGGATCGTCGCCAGCCTGCTGCTAGTGATCTCCCACCATGTCCGCAAGCCGGTGGCGACGGTCACCGACATCAGCGCGACCGAGGAGACCGAGCTCGTGAAGGTGGTTCCGTGAAGCGCGCCACCGTCGGTGATCGCACTCCCATGCATGGAGGAGCGATGAGCGAAGGCGCTCCCCGTGCGCGAAGAGTGACGACAGCGCCGACTTCGGAGCGCGGTCGCGCGAGCGGGACAACACATGAATAGGCCGATTCGGCGCGTCGCGGTCGTCATTATGATCATGTTCGGGCTGCTGCTGGCCAACGGCACGTACATGATGATCTTCCGGCAGTCGGCCCTCGCCGCCGAACCCCAGAACCGGCGGGTGCGGGATGCCCAGTTCGCCCAGGATCGTGGCTCCATCCTGGCGGCTGGGAAGACCGAGATTGCGACCACCAAGCCCAGTAAGGATCGCTTCAAGTACCAACGCACCTATTCCCGGGGCCCGCTCTACGCCTCCGTCACCGGTTACTACTCCTACGACCGCGGCCGTACCGGCCTAGAGAGCAGTTACAACGCCCAGCTCGCCGGAACCGACGACGCGCTCTTCGTACGCCGGCTGATCGACCTTGCCACGAATCGCAGCCCGCAAGGATCGAGCGTTCAGACCACGATCGTTCCCGATGCTCAGCGAGCAGCCGCGGAGGGTCTTGGCTCCCAGAAGGGTGCAGTGGTTGCCCTTGATCCGAAGACCGGAGCGGTCCTGGCGATGGTGACGTCTCCGACCTTTGATCCCAACGACATCGCCAGCCACGACATCGACCAAGCAGCAAAAGCGTACGAGCGGCTGGCCGATGATCCGGACAAACCGCTGTCGAACCGCGCAGCGCGCGAGATCTACCCGCCCGGCTCGACGTTCAAGCTGGTGACGGCCGCTGCCGCCCTGGCGGACGGCAAGACGGCCGACAGCACCGTCGAGTCCCCGGTCCGACTCAAGTTGCCCGGCACCAACACATACCTGGGGAATTCCGCCCCGTGCGGCGGCACCGAGATCACCATGACTCAGGCATTGAAGGTCTCGTGCAACACGGCGTTCGCCAACCTGGGGCTGGACGTCGGAGAGGACAAGCTCCGTGCGCAAGCCGAGAAGTTCGGCTTCGATCAGCGGCACCTGGACGACCTGGCCGGGGTGGCGAGCAAGTTCCCGGACCAGCTGGACGACGCCCAGCTGGCACTCAGCGCCATCGGACAGTACGACGTGGCCGCCACGCCGCTCCAGATGGCGATGGTCACGGCAGCGATCGCCAACGACGGCGTGCTGATGGACCCGTACGTGGTGAGCATGGTGCAGTCGTCAGACCTCAAACCCATTTCGACGCACAAGCCCGCGAAGCTCTCCGACGCCATGCTGCCGGATAACGCCAAAGAGCTGCAGGAGATGATGGTGACCGTTGTGGAGGAGGGCACCGGCCGCAACGGACAGATCCCAGGTGTTGAGGTGGGTGGCAAGACCGGCACGGCTCAGTCGGATCCCAAACGCAAGCCGTTCGCCTGGTTCACGTCTTTCGCACCAGCCGACGACCCCAAGGTTGCGGTCGCCGTGATCGTCGAAGACGCGTCGATCCCCCGCGAGGACATTGCCGGGGGGCGGGTGGCCGCTCCCATCGCCCGCGACGTCATGGAGGCAGTTTTGTGAGCCATTTCTTTCCTGGGCGGCTCCTGTCGGAGAATAGCTCGGGGTGCAGGAAAGGCCCGGTCGAATTGATCGGGTTGAGAGAGGAATTCTGGACATGATCAGCGACCCGGTGGTGGTCGGAGGGCGCTATGAACTGGGCGAGTTGCTCGGTCGAGGCGGCATGGCAGAGGTTCGCGGCGCCATCGACAACAGGCTCGGCCGGCCTGTTGCGGTCAAACAGCTCCGGGCCGACCTAGCAGTCGATCCCACATTCCAGGCTCGCTTTCGCCGTGAGGCTCAATCTGCAGCGGGCCTCAACCATCCGACGATCGTGGCGGTCTACGACACCGGAGAGGAGCCCGATCCCACCAGCGGAGTCCCGATTCCGTACATCGTGATGGAACTTGTCGAGGGCACGACCCTGCGGGATGTGCTGCGCGACGGCCGCAAGATTCTCCCCGAACGGGCCCTGGAGCTGACGGCCGGTGTCCTGGACGCGCTGAGCTACAGCCACAAGGCGGGGATCATCCACCGCGACATCAAGCCCGCGAACGTCATGCTCACACCGACCGGCGGCGTGAAGGTGATGGACTTTGGGATCGCTCGGGCGGTGGCCGATACCTCCGCGACCATGACGCAGACCGCCGCGGTGATCGGGACCGCGCAGTACCTCTCACCGGAGCAGGCGCGAGGGGAAACCGTTGACGCCCGTAGCGACATCTACTCCGCTGGCTGCCTGATGTACGAGCTCTTGGTGGGCCGTCCGCCGTTCACTGGAGATTCACCGGTGAGTGTCGCGTACCAGCATGTGCGGGAGGCCCCCGTACCGCCCAGCCAGGTCGATCCGGTGATCACGCCCGACATTGACGCCATTACCCTCAAGGCCCTGGCCAAGGATCCGGCGGACCGCTATCAGTCCGCTCGGGAGATGAAGGCTGATATCAGCCGCGTGCTAGCCGGGCAGGATGTTACGGCCGTCGTCCCTCGGGTCGCTGACCCTACGACTGTGGCAGCCGCCGGACCCGACACCGCGCCGACCCGCGTCGCAGCGCCGGTGATCGCTGAGCCCCCAGGTGACGAGGACGAATTCTTCAACGAGGAGGAGGAGCCGAAGAGCCGGGCGGGGCTCGCAGTCCTGATCGGCGCCCTGGTCCTGCTTCTGCTGATCGGGGGGAGCTACGCTCTCTGGCGGCTGATGGGCCCAGAGACACCCGAGGCCGCCGCGAAGGTTGCCGTACCCAACGTGCTGACCTACAACGAGCAGCAGGCCACCGAACGACTGACGGAATCTCAGTTGAAGGCGGAGGTCAAACACGTCAACGGGGACGCGAAGACTACGGACCAGGTGACCAAGCAGGATCCGGTGGCCGGCACCGAGGTCGAGCCGAACAGCACCGTCACGATTACGGTGAACGACGGCCCGAAGACCGCCAAGATCCCCACCGGCCTCAAAGGCGACGACGTCGACGACGCTCAGGCGGAGTTGGAGAAGAAGAAGTTCTCCAACGTGACCACAAGGGAGGCGGCCGACGAGCCAAGCGACGCCAAGGCCAACGAGGTGTTGTCTGTCATTCCCACCGAAGGCTCGACCGTTCCGCTCGACCAGAAGATCACCCTTACCTACGCCACGGGCAAGTCGAAGGTCCCCGTGCTGACCGGCAAGACGCCGGCCCAAGCTGAGTCGGATGCTCGGACGGCCGGCTTCACCAAGTTCAACAAGGATGAAGTCGAGACGGACAGCGAACCCGCCGGCGTGGTGTTCGAGCAGAATCCCGCAGCGGGGACGACCGTCCCCCGCAGCACGACCATCAGCTACAAGGTCGCCGTGGCGCCGCCGCAGCCGGGGCCGCCCACCGTCACCACCACGGCACCAGCGCCGCAGCCCACGCAAACCCAGACACGAACACCCTCGCCGACCTCCACTCCAACCGAGACGCCATCGCCGCGAGGCTAACGACAGCTCCGCCGGGCTGAGTAGCGCCGTATCGGCAGGGTGAATACTGCCCCCGCCTGGGCCGAGTGCACCGAATAGAACGCCTGATCTAATTCGTGCTAGGCTGAGGGCATGTCCACCGCGATCCAGACATCCCTCTTCGATGCTGCCGCAGAAGTCGCGTTCGGATCGCTGAAAGCTGGGCTTGTGCGCCAGGAGCTTGGCCGCGGCGCCTGGGTCGATGTGCTGCCGGGGTGGATGACGGGGGCCGACGCCCTCTTCGACTCGCTGCTTTCCCATGTCGATTGGATCGAGGAGCGCCGCCAAATGTACGAGCGGGTCGTTCTCGTACCGCGACTGCTGCGCTTCTACGGCGAGGATGAGATGCTGCCCGATCCTGCTCTCACCCGAGCGCGGAATGCGTTGAACGCCCACTACGAGCCCGAGTTGGGCGAGCCGTTCCGGACCGCAGGAATGTGCCTCTACCGGGACGGCCGCGACTCGGTCGCCTGGCACGGTGACACCATCGGCCGGGGGAAGTCGACCGACACCATCGTCGCCATCGTCTCGCTGGGCTCCGCCCGCAACTTCTTGCTCCGGCCGCGCGGCGGCGGCGCCACCATCAAGCATCAGGTCGGTCACGGCGACCTGCTGGTGATGGGCGGTTCCTGCCAGCGCACCTGGGAGCATGCGGTGCCAAAGACCGCGCGGCCGGTAGGTCCGCGGATCAGCATCCAATTCCGACCTCGTGGGGTCCGATAGGCCCGTGAGGAACAAACCCTGGCGGCTATCCGTTGCCAGGATCCGCCGCTGACTAGCCGGCTCAGGACTTCACGCGAGGCTCGCATATGCGGGGACATCCGCGCGAAAGTGACCCCGCTGAGCTAGCGCGCAGACATCAGGGGGGCCATGCCGACGGCACGGGCCGGGGCTTCGGCGTCACCGCAGACCGCAAGCCAGTTCGCCAGCATCTGGTAGCCGCCTTCGGTCAGCACCGACTCCGGATGGAACTGCACCGCCTCGACGGCCAGCTCGCGGTGCCGAATGGCCATGATCACACCGCTGGCGGTGGTGGCGGTGACCTCCAATTGGCTCGGGAGGGTGGCCGGCTCGATCGCAAGCGAGTGATAACGGGTGGCGGTGAAGGGTGTGGGCAGTCCCGCGAGCACACCCGCGCCGTGGTGATGGATCAGCGATGTCTTTCCATGCAACAACTCCGGAGCTCGATCCACGATGCCGCCGTACGCGACGCCGATGGACTGCAGACCCAGACAAACGCCGAAGATCGGCAGCCGGCCGGCCTGCGACTTGACCACGTCGATGCATACGCCGGCCTCTTCGGGAATGCCCGGGCCGGGCGAGAGCAGCACTCCGTCGAACTCCGACGAAAACGCGGGATCCGCGAACCGTGGATCGTCGTTGCGCCACACGTCGACGTCAGCGCCAATCTGGGCGAGGTACTGCACCAGGTTGTAGACGAAGGAGTCGTAGTTGTCGATCACGAGGATCTTCGGTCGTGGCACCCGCCTATTGTTCCCCGTGGCTGTGACATGGGACGAATCGATTGACGAGAGGCGCCAGCGTCCCTTCGGCAAGCTCAGGGAGGTCACGCTCGGTGAGCGCCTGTCACCCTCCGAGGGGGCGGCTGTTGGGCAGGTCGAGGGCGCCCTCATGGGCGGGGAAGGTAACCTTCAGCACGTCCTCCTCGCGATAGCCAAGCCGGTAGGCCTTTACGTATTGCTGGTAAATCTGAATCGGCTCAGAGCTGGCCAGCGCCGCGTGCAACCGGGCGGGGTCCCCGATGGCGCTGATGGCATAGGGCGGCGCGTACGGGACACCGTGCAGGACGACTGTGTTGCCGACGCACTTGACCCCGGTTGTCGAGATCACGCGCTGACCCTGAATGGTCATGGCCTCCGCGCCGCCGTTCCACAGCGCATTGACCACGGCCTGGATGTCTTGCTGGTGGACGACGAGGAGGTCGGGATCGATGCCGTCAGCGGCCACTGAAGCCGGAGCGTCGCTCAGGGTGACTGTCACCGCCGGTCCCTCGACCGCGGTCATCCCTGCAGTAGCCGCGTGGTGGT
>OBLS010001123.1_pt1 | contig 10680 bp, 7 predicted proteins | sample 1519901 | NCBI WGS metagenome assembly OBLS01 (sample SAMEA3113585, study PRJEB22503) | soil metagenome
CCACCTGGAGCGCGACGGTGTGGACGCCCTGGCCCATCTCGGTCCAGCAGTGGCGCACCTCGATTGAGCCGTCGTCGTCGAACCGCACCACGGCCTTGGCCACCTCGACCGCGCCGTTGCCGAGCCCCGAGTTCTTGAGCCCGAGCCCGAGTCCTACGGCCTTGCCGGCGGCAACCGCGTGGTCGTAGTAGGGCTTGATGGCGTCGAGGCAGTCGCGGGCGCCCAGGCAGCCGTCGTCCATGGTCTGGCCGGGACCCCACGTGCAGCCCGGCGTCACGGCGTTGCGGGCTCGCATCTCCCAGCGGTCGACGCCGGCCAGGTCGGCCAGCCGATCGATCAGGCCCTCGGCGGCGAACTGGGCCTGGTTGGCGCCGAACCCCCGGAACGCGCCGCACACGGGGTTGTTGGTGCGCACGGCGTAGGCGTCGACGTCGACCACCGGCCAGGCGTAGGGGCCGCTGGCGTGGCCGGCGGCCCGCTCCAGCACCTTCATGCCCACCGACGCGTAGGGGCCGGAGTCGCCGACGATGCGCGCGTTGAGCGCGGTGAGCCGGCCGTCGGCGTCGCATCCCGCCCAGGCCTCGACCCGGACGGGGTGGCGCTTGGGGTGCAGCCGCAGCGACTCCTCCCGGCTGAGCGTGCATTTCACCGGCCGGTCGATCAGGTGGGCGGCGAGGGCGGTCTGCGTCTGGTTGGCGCAGTCCTCCTTGCCGCCGAAGGCGCCGCCGTTGGCCACCAGGTGCACGAGCACCCGGCTCTCGTCGACGCCGAGCACCTCGGCGATCTGGCGGCGGTCGTCCCAGACCCCCTGGCCGCCGGAGAACACCTCGAGCCGGCCGTCGTCGAGGGGCACGGCCAGGGTCGACTCGGGCTCGAGGAACGCGTGCTCGATCCGCTGGGTCTGGAACACGTCGTGGACCTGGTGGGTGCTGGCGGCCAGTGCCTCGTCGACCGCGCGGCCGTCGTCGCTGCGGGCGTAGGCGGTGCGCGACAGCACGTTGGGCGCGTCGGCGTCGCCGACCTCCCAGACGGCGGGCTCGGTCGACGCCAGGGCATCGAGGGCGTCGACGAAGGGAGCGAGCGGGCGGTAGATGACGTCCACCAGCTCGGCGGCCCGGCGGGCGGTCGCTCGGTCGGCCGCCACCACCAGGGCCAGGACGTCGCCCGTGTACGACGTGCGACCCCCGACCGGGATGAACACTGGCCAGTCACGGTGGATCAACCCGATGCGCAGCTCGCCCGGCACGTCGGCGGCTGTGAGCACGCGCTCGACCCCGGCGACGGCCTCGGCCGCGGCGGTGTCGATCGCGATGATGTCGGCCCGGGCGTGTTCGGACAGCACGACGGCCGCGTGCAACATGCCCGGCACCCGGAGGTCGTCGACGTAGGGCTTGTCGCCGAGGGTCAGCTCGCCGGCCTGGTACTTGGCATTGGCGCTGCCCACGCCGGCGGCGGGGAGGGCCACCGGCACCTCGGCACCAGACGCAAGCAGGTCCACGGCGTCGAGGATCGAGTGGTAGCCCGTGCAGCGGCACAGGTGGCCCCCCAGGTGGCGGGCCGCCTTGTCGCGGGTGAGGCCGGCGCCGTCCTTGTCGACCAGGTACTTGGCGCGCATCACGATGCCGGGCGTGCAGAAGCCGCACTGGAGCGCGCCGGTGGCGGCGAACGTCGCCGCGTAGCGGTCGCGCTCGGCCCGGTCGAGGCCTTCGAGCGTGGTGACGCTGCGGCCGGCCACGCGGTCGAGGGTCAGCGAGCAGCTGACCGTCGGCTTGCCGTCGACCAGCACCGTGCAGCAACCGCATTGCCCGGACGGCGAGCAGCCGTCCTTGGGGCTGGTGACGTCGAGCTCCTCCCGCAGGGCGGCCAGGAGGTGGGGGTGGTCGCCGACACCCACGTCTCTGCCGTTGAGCACGAAGCGAACCGCCACCACCCCACGATGCCAGACTTCAACAAAATGTTGAAGTCCCTCCCCGTTACCGGGCCGTGAACCGCTCCGGGGTAGAACACTCGGCATGAGCGAGCGTCCGTCGAGGGTGACGGGGAAACAAGGTGAGAGCGAGCGAGGCCCGAGCGGCCCGGCCGAAGGCCGAGAGCGGGGAGTACGTCCTGAGCGGTCGACGCTGCTGGTCAACCACGACACGAGCCCGCTGGCGGCAAGCGTCCGGCCGGGCGGCCAGGTGCAGGCCTTCCACCGCCGGTTGCCGGGTTACGCACCCACGCCGCTGCGCGACCTGCCCGAGCTGGCCGAGCGCCTCGGCGTCGGCCGGCTGCTCGTGAAGGACGAGTCGAGCCGCATGGGACTGCCGGCGTTCAAGATCCTCGGCGCGTCGTGGGCGACGTACCGCGTGCTGTGCGACCGGCTCGGAGACGAGCCGGCCTGGGACACGCTCGACGACCTGGCGACGGTGGTGGCCGACCGGCTGGGCCGGTTGCACCTGGTGGCGGCCACCGACGGCAACCACGGCCGGGCCGTGGCCCGGATGGCCCGGCTGCTCCGCTTCTCGGCCACGATCCTGGTCCCCGACGGCACCGCCGGCGCCAGGATCGACGGCATCGCCTCCGAGGGCGCCGACGTCGTGGTCGTCCCGGGCACCTACGACGACGCCGTCGCCGAGTCGGCGGCCCTGGCGAGCGGCGAGCGCGACGTCGTCATCTCCGACACGTCCTGGCCCGGCTACGAGGACACGCCCCGCCGGGTGATCGAGGGCTACTCCACGATCTTCGCCGAGGTCGACGCCCAGCTCGACCGCCCGCCCGACCTCGTGATGGTGCCGCTCGGGGTCGGGGCGCTGGGCGCCTCGGCGGCGGCGTGCCTGCGGGCCGGGCTCGAGCCCGGGGAAGGGCCCGTGCTGGTGGGCGTCGAGCCCGACAGCGCGGCCTGCGTGGCGGCCGCGGTCAGTGCCGGCCGTGTCGTCGAGGTGCCGGGCCCGCACCGGTCGATCATGGCGGGGCTCAACTGCGGGCTCGCGTCGATGTTGGCGCTGCCGACGGTGATCGCCGGGTTCGCCGCCCTTGTGTCCGTCGACGACGACCGCTGCCGGGCCGCGATTCGCAGCCTGGCCGACGCGGGGCTCGACGTGGGCGAGACGGGGGCGGCGGCGCTCGCCGGGCTCACGGCGCTGCTCGACGACCATGGCGCAGCGCTGCCGGTCGGACGGGACGCGGCCGTGCTGCTGATCGCCACCGAGGGCGTGACGGATCCGGCGAACTTCGAGGCGATCGTGGGTCGTCCGCCTCGCTGAGCCCCGAACCGGCGTTGGTTCGTGCCGGTGCTCGCGACGGATCGGCGCCGGAACGACGGGGGTCGCGGGTCAGTCCGCCGGCGGGTCGGTGAGCGCCCGGTACTGGTCGGGCTGGCGGTGCTTGGCGAGGTCGAAGACGGTCGTCTTGTAGGACGTGCAGTCGTCGAGGTCGCAGGCGGCGACCGCCAGCTCGTCGCCGAGGGCGGTGCACGCTGCGATCACGGTGCCCGACGGGTGGATCACGCACGAGCCCCCGATGTGCTCGACGCCCTCCTCGACGCCCGCCTTGGCGACGCCCACGACGAACGTCCCGTTCTGGTAGGCGCCGGCCTGCATGACCAGGTGGTTGTGGAAGTCACCGAACCGGTCGTGGGCCGGCGCCGGCGGGTTGTGGACCGGCGTGTTGTAGCCGATGCACACGAGCTCGACGCCCTGCAGGCCCAGCATTCGGTAGGCCTCCGGCCAGCGCCGGTCGTTGCAGATGAGCATGCCGACCGTGCCGCCGAAGGTCGGGAACACCGGGAAGCCGAGGTCGCCGCGTTCGAAGTAGCGCTTCTCGAGGTGCTGAAACTCACGCCACGGCTCGTGGTCGCGGTGGCCGGGCAGGTGGATCTTGCGGTAGCGCCCGATCTCGTGGCCGTCGGGCCCAACCAGAACCGACGTGTTGAACCGCCGACCCTCGGGCGTCAGCTCGGCGAACCCCAGGCAGAAGCCGACCCCGAGCCGGACGGCCTCGTCCCACAGCGGCTTGGCCTCCGGCCCGGGGACGTCGGTCTCGTACCAGGCGTCGAGCGCCGGGTCGCCGTCGTCGTACCACCAGCGGGGGAAGAACGTCGTGAGGGCTAGCTCCGGGTAGACGACCAGGTCGGCGCCGCGATCGGCGGCGCCGCGCAGCAGTGTGACCAGCCGCTCCACGACGTCGGACCGCGTGTGGTCCCGCTGGATCGGCCCCAGCTGCGCCGCCGCGACGGTGACGGTGCGGCTCACTCCACCACCTCGACGACCTCGGCCAGTTCGGCCAGGACCTCCGCCAGGACCTGGACGCCGGCGGCGAGGTGGTCGGGCTCGGTGAACTCGGTCGGGTTGTGGCTGACGCCACCCCGGCTGGGGACGAACACCATCCCCGTCGGGCACACCCGGGCCAGCATCTGGGCGTCGTGGCCGGCCCCCGACGGCAGCCGCATCACGCTGTGGCCCAGGCGGTCGGCCGTCGCTTCGACCAGGTCGATCACCGCAGACGCGAACGCCACGGGCTCGAACCGGGCCAGCCGCCGCCACTCCGCCCCGCAGCCTTCCGCCTCCGCGACGTCGGCCACGTGCTCGCGCACCCGCCGCTCGGCCTCGGCGAGCACGCCCTCGTCGGTGTTGCGCAGGTCGACCGTGAGCGCAGCCCGGGCCGCGACCACGTTGACCAGGTCGGGATGCAGGTCGAACCGGCCGACCGTGCCGACCTGGTGGCCGCCCAGCTCGGTCGCCAGCCGGCGCACGAACGTTGTGACCTCCGCCGCGACGAACGCCGGATCGCGGCGCAGGCGCATGGGTGTGGTGCCGGCGTGGTTGGACTGGCCGGTGAGCGTGAGCTCCTGCCACGAGATGCCCTGCACCCCCGTCACGGCGCCGATCGTGACGCCGGCCTCCTCGAGCACCGGGCCCTGCTCGATGTGCAACTCGACGTAGGCGTGGGGTGACGGGCCGGGGACGGCGGCGTCGCCGGCCCAGCCGATGCGCTCGAGCTCGTCGCCGAGCACGGCGCCGTCGATCGCCACCAGGTCGAGGGCGTCCTCGAGCGGCATTCCGCCGACGTAGACGAGGCTCCCGAGCATGTCCGGCGCGAACCTGCTGCCCTCTTCGTCGGTGAAGAATGCGACGGCCAGGGGCCGGCGGGTGCGGATGCCGCCGTCGTCGAGCGCGCGCACCACCTCGAGACCGGCGAGCACGCCGAGCGTGCCGTCGTAGCGACCGCCGGTGCGGACGGTGTCGATGTGGCTGCCGGTCATAACCGGCGCCAGGCCGGCCTCGGCGTCGGCGCCCGCGCGGGTGGCGACCACGTTGCCGATGCGGTCGACGCGCACGTCGAGGCCCAGGTCGCGCATCCACCCGGCGACCAGCTCGCGGCCGCCGGCGTCGTCGTCGGTCAGCGCCAGCCGGCAGTTGCCCCCGTCACCGGTGTCGCCGATGGCGGCCAGCGCGTCGAGGTCGGCCAGCAGGCGATCGGGCTGGATCTTCACCGCGCCCATGGTGGCCCTTCACCAGACTGTTGAACAGCCGGCGCCGTGGAGGGACGGTAAAGCGCTCAGGGCACGTCGGCGGTGGCGAGCGGGCGGTCGACGGCGGGCCCGCCGGAGCCGTTGCCGGAGGGCACGTCGCCGTCGCTCGTCCACAGATGGACGGCGGCCAGTGCCCGCCAGGGTCGCCACGCCTCGGCGCGCGCGGCCAGCTCGTTGGCCGACGGGAGCTCGCCCGGTCCGGCACCCGCGGCGGCGAGCGCCCGGCGGAGGCCGAGGTCGGACGCCGGGAAGGCGTCGGTCTCGCCCAGCCGGAGCGCCACGTAGTGCGCCGTCCACGGGCCCAGCCCGGGTAGCGCAGTGATGGTGCCGACGAGCTCGTCGAGGCCGACGCTGCGGTCGAGCCGGATGCGTCCGTCGGCGACCGCCCGCGCGTACTGGCGGACGGCGCGCACGCGGGCGCCCGGGAGTCCGAGCCCGTCGAGGTCGGCGTCGGCCAGTGTGGCCGGCGATGGGAAGGTGTGGGTGAGCCCGAGCGGGGCGACCCCGGGTACGGCCGTGCCGTGCCGCTCGACCATCCGGCCGGTGATCGTGCTCGCCCCGGCCACGGTGACCTGCTGGCCGATGATCGCCCGCACGCCGGTCTCGAACGCGTCCCAGGTGCCGGGGACACGGAGGCCGGGCCGCCGGCGCACCAGCCGGCCGAGGGTGTCGTCCCGCCCCAGCTGTCCGCCCGCGGCGTCGACGTCGGCGTCGAGCCCGAAAATGCGGCGGGCGCGCTGGGCGACGTGGATCAGCCCCTCCCAGTGCGGCAGGTGGGCGCGCAGCAGCAGGTGGTCGGCCGACCCCGGGGACACCTCGATCACGCCGGGGTCGCCGTCGACGAGGATCGTGCGCCGGTAGGTGTGGGTGGCGTGGTCGACGGCCTCGACGCCGGCGATGGCGCGGAGCGAGAAGTAGCCGAGCGTCTCGTCCCAGTCGAGCGGCGGTCGGTAGGGCAGGCGCAGCACCAGGCCCCCGTCGGCGGCCAGGCGGTCGGTCGAGCGGCGGCGGCCCCGTAGCTCGCGGGGCGGGGCGCGGAACACCTCGCGGCACGCTCGGTTGAGCTGGCGGACGCTGCCGAACCCGGCGGCGAACGCGACGTCGGTGACGGTCAGGTCGGTGTCGTCGAGCAACCGGCGGGCGAAATGGGCCCGGCGGGACCGGGCGAGCTGGTCGGGCGTGGTCCCGAGGTGGTGGTGGAACAGGCGGCGCAGGTGGCGCGCGCTCACGCCCAGGCGGCCGGCGACGTCGGCCTCGGTCCCCCGGTCGAGCGCACCGTCGAGCACGAGCTGCACGGCGCGGCAGACCAGCTCGGGTCCGGCGACGACGGGCTCCGACGTGCGGTACGGCCGGCAGCGCAGGCACGCCCGGAACCCCGCCGCCTCGGCCGCCGCCGCCAGGTCGAACGGCACGACGTTGGACGGGAGAGGTCGGCCCGAACAGGGCGAGCGGCAGTAGATGCCGGTCGTGACGACCGCGGAGTACGTGCTCACGGAGCCATGATCAACGACCGAGGGCCCCGTTCGCACGACGGATACGGACAGGCTTTACGGCACGGCCGCGGGCGTCGCCGGCGTCACCGGCGGTTCGGCCGACCACGGGAACACGACCCAGCGGTCGGTCTGGCGCCACACGTAGTCGGGCACGACGACCGAGCGGGGCTTGCGGTAGAGCACGGCGGTGCGGGCCTCGGCCACGTGCTGGGCGAGCACCTCGCGCACGAGCCGCAGCGTGTGGCCGGTGTCGGCCACGTCGTCGGCGACCAGCACCCGCAGGCCGTGGACGTCGACCAGGTCGAGCGTGGGTGGCAGGACAACCGGCACGTCGAGGCGCTGGTCGACCCCGGTGTAGAACTCGACATTCATGGCGCCGCAGTTCTTGACCCCGAGCGCGTAGGCCAGGGCGCCGGCCACGGTCAGGCCGCCCCGGGCGACGGCGATCACCACGTCGGGCCGGTAGCCGTCGTCGGCGATCGTCTGGGCGAGCTCGCGGGTGGCGGTGCCGAACGTGGCCCAGGTGAGGATCTCACGCGGCGCCTCCACACCGACGAGCGTGTCGTCGAACGGCCGGGGCTCGACGCTCACCTGCTCGCCTCCGGCTCACCGATGAGCGATCGCCGCTTCGCGGCGAGCAGCGCACTGTGCTCATGGTTCGCTCGCACTTCGTGCTCGCTCACGTCCCCGACTCTCGCACGGCGGTCACACCAGGTCCCAGGGCCGCACGGGCACGCGGGTGACGTCGACGCCGGTGGCGGACCGGATGGCGGCCGCGATGGCGGCGGTCGACGAGATCGTCGGCGGCTCACCCACGCCCTTGGCCCCGAACGGTGCGCCCGGCTCGGGCTGCTCGATGCAGGTGGCGAGCACCTCGGGCATGTCGGCCACGGTGGGGATGAGGTAATCGGTGAAGCTGGGGTTCCGCACCAGCCCGCCGTCGACCACGATCTCCTCCATCACGGCCAGGCCGACGCCCTGGGCGATGCCGCCCTCGATCTGTCCCATCACCTGGGTGGCGTGCAGCACCCTGCCGACGTCCTGTCCGGTGGCGATCTGCACCACCCGCACCAGCCCGAGGTCGGGGTCGACATCGACCACGGCCCGGTGGGCGGCGAAGACGAAGCTCACGTCGGCGTCGCCCTGGCCCCGGTCGTCGAGCGCGGTGGTCGGCCGGTGGCGGTGGACGGCCGCGGCCTCGAAGGCCTCGGCGCCGGCCGCCTCTGCGACCGTGGCGTCGACCGAACCGTCGCCGGACGCGGACACGAGGCGTCCGTCGTCGGTGAGCACCAGCGACTCGGCCGCAACGCCCAGGCGCCGGGCCAGCGCGCTGCGGACCTGGTCGGCCACCAAGTGCGCGGCCCGCTGCACCGCGCCGCCCGACATCCACGTCTGGCGCGATGCCGAGGACGACCCGGCCGAGCCGACGCCCACGGTGTCCGCGGGCTCGATCACCGCAGCGTGGCAGCCCAGGACGGTGCGGGCGATCTGCGTGGCGATGGTGACGAAGCCCTGGCCGACCTCGGCCACCGCGCACGTGACGGTGGCGACCCCGCCGGCCAGCCGGACGCGTGCCTCGGACGCGTCGTCGAAGCCCTCGGAGTACATGAGGTTCTTGAAGCCGACCGCCACGCCGGTGCCGCGCCGCACCCGGGCCGGATCGGCGGTGCGCCCGGCGCCACCGGGGCGCTCGAGGAGCCCGTCGCCGGCCGGCGGGGGCAGCGGGTGCTTGACCGCGGCTCGGATGCACTCGGCCACCGGGGCCGCGCCGGTGATCCGCTGGCCGGTGGGCAGCACGTCGCCGGTGGTGAGGGCGTTGCGCAGCCGCAGCTCGACCGGGTCGACGCCGAGGCGCGCGGCGAGGCGGTCCATCTGCGACTCGTGACCGAAGCACACCTGCACGGCGCCGAATCCACGCATGGCCCCGCACGGCGGGTTGTTGGTGCGGACGACGGTGGCGTCGACCAGCGCGTTGGGCACCCGGTAGGGGCCGCAGGCGAAGCGAGCGGCGTTGCTCACGACCGCCGCCGACGACGAGGCGTAGGCCCCGCCGTCGAGCAGCACCTCGGCCTCGACCTTGACCAGGTCGCCGGCCCAGGTGGCGTGGTGCCGGTAGCGCAGGCGGGCGGGGTGGCGGTGCACGTGGCCGAGGAACGACTCGTCGCGCAGGTAGCTCATCTTCACGGGGTGCCCGGTGTGCAACGCCAGCAGGCAGGCGTGGACCTGCATGCTCACGTCCTCGCGCCCGCCAAAGGCGCCGCCAACGCCGCCGAGGTGCAGCCGCACCTGGTCGTGCGGCAGGCCCAGGCACGCGGCGACCTGGTCGCGGTCCTCGTGCAGCCACTGGGTCGCGACCCACAGGTCGACACCGCCCTCGCCGTCGGGAACGGCGAGCCCCGACTCGGGGCCGAGGAAGGCCTGGTCCTGCATTCCCACCTCGTAGGTGCCCTCGACCACCACGTCGCCCCGGACGCCGGGTTCGCCGTGCTCGATCCGGATGTGCCGGATGACGTTGCCGTCGGGGTGGATCGGGTCGGCGGTCCGGGCGGCGGCCGGGTCGACGAGCGGCGCGAGCGGCTCGTAGTCGACGACCACCGCCTGGAGCGCCCGGCGGGCGGTGTCGGGGTGGTCGGCGGCCACGGCGGCCACGGCCTCGCCGACGAACCGCACCACGTCGCGGGCGAACACGGGCTGGTCCGGCGTCATGAGCCCGTAGGTCGCCGCGCCGGGGAGGTCGTCGGCGGTGAGCACGCACGACACGCCCGGGATGGCCAGCGCCGGGCCGACGTCGATCGACCGGACGCGGGCGTAGGGGTGGGGCGATCGCAGGGTGCGGCCCCACAGCATCCCCTCGGCCTGCAGGTCGGATGCGAAGGCGAACCGGCCCTGCACCTTGGGCGTGCCGTCGGGGCGGATCGGGCTGTCGCCGACGTGGGCGCCGGCCGATCCGCCCCGAGCGGGGGGTGCCTGGACGTCGGTCGCGCCGGTCATGCCGGCGCTCCCGTCCGCACCGCCACCACGTGCTCGACCGCGGCCAGGATGCGGCCGTAGCCGGTGCAGCGGCAGAGGTTGCCGGCGAGCGCCTCGCGCACGTCGAGCGGGCCGGGCCGCGGGACGCGGTCGAGCAGGTCGTGGACGGCGACCACGAAGCCGGGCGTGCAGAAGCCGCACTGCACCCCGCCGGCCTCGACCATCGCCTGCTGCACGTCGGTGAGAACGGACTCGGCGAGGGCGGCGTCGCCGGGCTCGCCGCCGGCCGGCGCCAGCCCCTCGACGGTGGTGATCTCGCAGCCGACCGCGGCCTCGGCCAGTTCGAGGCAGGCACACACGAGCACCCCGTCGACCAGCACCGAGCACGAGCCGCACTCGCCCTGCTCGCACGCGTTCTTGGCCCCGGGCAGCCCCAGGCGATCCCGCAACACGTGCAGCAGGCTGTCGGTCGGGCGCGCACCGTCGACGGTGCGGTCGACGCCGTTCACCCGCAGCCGGTAGGCGGCCCCGTCGCCCGGGGGCCCGGTCATACCGCGCCCCAGACCCGCTCGAGCGCCCGGGTCGCCAGCACCTCCACCGCGTGGCGCCGGTAGGCGGCCGTGGCCCGGTGGTCGTCGATCGGCCGGCTGGCCGCGGCCATGCGGCGGCCGAAGCCGTCGGCGATCGACGGGTGGGGCAGGCGACCGG
>OBLS010001125.1_pt1 | contig 10674 bp, 7 predicted proteins | sample 1519901 | NCBI WGS metagenome assembly OBLS01 (sample SAMEA3113585, study PRJEB22503) | soil metagenome
TCGGCATGCTCTCCGCGGTCGAAGACTGCGTCGAGCAGATCGCGGAGGTCTACGGCGAGCCGATCGACCTCTCCCGGATCCCGCTGGACGACGCCGCCGTCTACGCCGAGATCCAGCGCGCCGACACGATCGGCGACTTCCAGATCGAGAGCCGCGCGCAGATGCAGAGCCTGCTCCGGACGAAGCCCGAGAACATCGACGATCTGACCGTGCAGGTCGCGCTCGTCCGGCCCGGGCCGATCCAGGGCAAGGCCGTGCACCCGTACATCGACGCGCGCGAGCGGCTGCGGGTCGATCCCGACTACGTGCCGCCGGTCGACCACGAGCTGCTGCGCGAACCGCTCCGCGACACTCACGGCGTCGTCGTCTTCCAGGACCAGGTGCTCGAGGTGGCGATGGCGCTCGCCGGCTTCACGATCGGCGAGGCGGAGGGGCTGCGACGGGCTATGAGCCGGAAACGGAGCGAGGAGGCGATCGAGGCGTTCCGCCAGCGCTTCGTCGAGGGCGCGATCCGGAACGGCGTCGACGCCGAGACGGCCGACCGCGTCTACGACAAGCTCGCCTCCTTCTCCGGCTTCGGCTTCCCGAAATCGCATGCAGCCGCGTTCGGCCTGCTCGCCTATCAGTCCGCCTGGCTGCGCCACCACTACCCGGCCGAGTTCCTCTGCTCGCTCCTGAACGCGCAGCCGATGGGCTTCTACCCGCCCTCGTCCCTCGTGCGCGACGCCCAGCGGCGCGGCGTCGAGGTGCGCCCGCCGGACGTGAACCTGAGCGAGGTCGAGTGCAGCTGGGACGAGGGCGCTGTGCGAATGGGGCTCAAGTACGTCAAGTCGGTGGGGGAGGACGATGCCGAGGCAGTGGTGGCGGAGCGGCTCGCACGCGGCGAATTCGAGGACGTGGGCGACCTCGCGCGGCGGGTGCCGCTCGACGCACGCGAGCTCGAGGCGCTCGTCAAGAGCGGCGCGTGCGACCGCTGGGGCAAGCGCCGCGACCTGCTCTGGGAGCTCGGCCTCGCCGCACGGCCGCGGACGGTGCAGCGCGTGCACGAGCAGCTGACGCTCGAGCTCGACCCGACGGTGGCGACGCCGGAGCTCCCAGACCTGACGACCTGGGAGCGGATGCTCGCGGACTACAAGACCACCGGCGTCTCGATCGACGTCCACCCGCTGACGCTGCTGCGCCCGCACCTGCCGCCGGACGTGCTCCCGAGCGAGGCGCTGAACTCCCGGCCGCACCGGAGCCGGGTTGCATTCGCGGGGATGGCCGTCGCGCGGCAGCGGCCGGCGACCGCGAGCGGGATCGTCTTCATGCTGCTCGAGGATGAGCTCGGCCAGGTGAACCTGATCGTCTCCCCCGAGCTCTACGAGCGGAACCGGGCGCTCGTCCGCGGGGAGCCGCTCCTGCTCGTCCGCGGCCGCTTCGAGCACATCAAGGACAACAAGAACATCGTCGTCGACTCGCTCGAAAGCCTCGGCCCACTCGCCCGCAGCATCGCCTCCAGCGACGTTGGCGCCGCACTCCCGGCCGCGCACCACTTCGGCCACCGCTGACCCGCCACCTGCCGGATCTCGCCACGTCTGCGCAGGACCGGTCCGGGGACTGTCCCCGGACACGTCCCGAGCGGACGGGTGGGGAGAAAGAGTTGCAGAATCCTTACGGTTCACGACCGGTCGGCGTGGGGCAGATGCGAGCTGATGCGGATCGACGGCTACCTGCCGCTGCGCGACTACGCCGCGATCGGCGACGGACGGACGGCGGCTCTGGTCGGCCGTGACGGTTCGATCGACTGGCTCTGCCTTCCGAACGTCGACTCGCCACCCCTCTTCGACCGAATCGTCGACGCCGGCGGCGGGTGCTTCGAGCTGCAGCCGGAGGGGCCGTTCGACGCCGATCGGCGATACCGCGAGGGGACGAACGTGCTGGAGACCACCTTCCGCACGGGCTCCGGCGCCGTTCGGGTGACCGACGCGATGACCCTGCACGACTCGGCGACGCTCGCGCCGCTCCGCGAGCTCGTCCGCGTCGTCGAGGGGCTCCAGGGACACGTCGACGTGCGCTGGCGTTTCGAGCCGCGGCTCGACTTCGGTCGCCGCCCGCTCAGACTCCGCCGCCGAGACGGTGTGCTCGTCGCCGCCAACGGCAAGGACGCGCTGGCGCTCTCGACCTGGAACGCCGGGCACGGGAGCTTCGCGCTGGGCGCCGGCGAGCAAGCGGTGTTCGCGATGACCCACGCGCACATGGAGCCGCTCGTGCTGCCGGCCCGAGCAGACGCAGAGCGGCGGCTCGAGGAAGCGGCCTCCTTCTGGCGCGACTGGAGCTCCCGGCTCCGCTACGACGGCCCCTGGCGCGACGCGGTGGTGCGCAGCGCACTCGCGCTGAAGCTGCTTGCATTTTCGCCGTCGGGCTGCATCGTCGCCGCGCCCACGACCTCGCTGCCGGAGCAGGTCGGCGGCGACAGGAATTGGGACTACCGCTTCGGCTGGCTCCGTGACGGCGTCTACACGCTGCGAGCGCTGCTCGAGCTCGGCTGCGAGGACGAGGCGCGCGCATTCTTCTGGTGGCAGATGCACGCGACGCGGACGACCGAGCCCGAGCTCCGGCCGCTCTACTGCATCGACGGGGGGCTCCGAGACGACGAGACGGAAGCGCCAGCTGCGGGCTACCGCCGCTCGAGGCCGGTCCGGATCGGGAATGCAGCGGCCACGCAGCTGCAGCTCGACACCTACGGGCCGATGCTGGAAGGGGTCTGGCGCTTCTGGGCCAAGACCGGCTCCCTCGGCGCCGCGCGGCCGAAGGAGATCGCCGCGCTCGCCGACTTCGTCGCCTCGGAGTGGCGCCGTCCGGATCAGGGGATCTGGGAGTCGCGCGACGAGCCGAAGCACTACGTGCTCTCGAAGGCGATGTGCTGGACCGCGCTCGACCGGGCGGCGACGCTCGCGGACGAGGGCGTCCTGCCGGCCCGGCCGGAGTGGCGCGAGACCGCCCGGGAAATCCGAGACTGGGTCGAGAGCGAAGGTTGGGACGACGTGCGCCGAACCTACGTCTGCGTCCCCGGCGAGGAGGTCCTCGACGCAAGCGTCCTCACAGCTGCTCTGTGCGCGTACACCGACGCGGGAGACGACCGCTTCCAGGCGACGATCGCCGCGCATCGGGCCGAGCTCGGCCGCGGCCCCTACCTCTACCGCTTCACCGGCGCCGACGAGCTCGAGGGCGCCTTCCTCACCTGCTCGTTTTGGCTCGTCGACGCGCTTGCGCGCGCGGGCCGCCGCGACGAAGCGGCGGAGCTGATGGAGGAGCTGCTGGACGCTGCGAACGACGTCGGCCTCTACGCGGAGGAGATCGACCCGGCCACGGGCGAGTTTCTCGGCAACCTGCCGCAGGGTCTCGTGCACCTCGCGCTCGTGAACGCCGCCGTCTCGTTCGCGGGCGAGGCGGACGAGCGGTGATCCTCGGAGCCCTCGCCGGCGGGCTCGTCGGCACCGTCGTGCTGACGACCGGCAGCCGGCTCGCGCAGCAGCTCGGCTGGACGCGGATGGACATCCCGCTCCTGCTCGGGACGATCTTCACTCCGGACCGAGGTAGAGCGACCGTCGTCGGCTACGCGATCCATTTCTTCAACGGACTCGTCTTCTCGCTCGCGTACGGCCTGGTGTTCGAGGCGACGGGTGAGGCAGGCTGGCTGTTCGGCCTCGGGCTCGGAGCCGTGCACGGCGCGTTTGCCGGCGGCGGCCTGCTGTCCGTCCTGCTTCCGGCCGTGCATCCGCGCATGGGCAAGCCGTGGACGGACGCTCGCGACACGCCGCTGCTGGAGCCGCCGGGCTTCCTGCTCTCGAACTACGGCCGCGCGACGCTCGTCTGGACGTTCGCCCTGCACCTCGCCTACGGGGCGATCGTGGGGACGTTCGCCGCTCTTTCCTGAAGCGCCCTGTCGAGCAGCGCCGCCGTGTTGATCAGCCCGATGTGCGAGAACGCCTGCGGGAAGTTGCCGACGAGTCGCTTGAGCTTCGGGTCGTACTCCTCCGACAGCAGCCCGAGGTCGTTCCGCAGCGAGAGCAGCCGCTCGAACATCGCGATCGCCTCGTCGAGCTCGCGGAGCAGGATCAGGTTGTCGACGAACCAGAACGAGCAGAGGAAGAAGGCGCCCTCGCCCGGGGGCAACCCGTCGACCGACGCCCCCGCCTCGTCGTGGCGGTAGCGGTGGACGAAACCGTCGACGAGCAGCTCGCGGCGGACCGCCTCGAGCGTTCCCCGTACGCGCGGGTCGTCTGGCGGCAGGAAGCCGTAGAGCGGGATCGTCAGCAGGCTCGCGTCCACACGCCGCGAGTCGTAGGACTGGACGAAGGAGTTGAGCTCCTCGTCGAAGCCCCGCTCGAGCACCTCGGCCTTGATCGTCTTCCGGATCTCGCGCCACCGCTCGTGAGGCCCGTCGCGCCCGAGCTCCTCGATCAGCCGCAGGCCGCGGTCGAACGCGACCCAGGCCATCACCTTCGAGTGCGTGAAGTGACGCCTCGGCCCACGTACCTCCCAGATCCCCTCGTCGGGCTCGCGCCAGCGGGTCTCGAGGTTGACGAGCAGGCGGCGGAGGAGCGCCCAGGCGCTGTCGTCCGCGGGCAGGCCGCGCCGGCGCGCCTGGTAGAGGACGTCCGCCACTTCGCCGTAGACGTCGAGCTGGAACTGCGTGCTCGCGTCGTTGCCGACCCGGACCGGCTTCGAGCCGTCGTAGCCGTCGAGCCAGGGCAGCTCCAACTCCAGCAGGCGCCGCTCTCCGGCAGGCCCGTACATGATCTGGATGTCGTCCGGGTCGCCCGCGACGGCCCGCAGCAGCCAGGCGCGCCATGCCCCCGCCTCCTCGACGAAGCCGTTGCCGATGAGGGCGGCCAGCGCGAAGCTCGCGTCGCGCAGCCAGCAGTAGCGGTAGTCCCAGTTGCGAACGCCGCCGATCTGCTCGGGGAGCGAGCTCGTGGGGGCGGCGACGATGCCGCCCGTGGGCATGTAGGTCATCGCCTTCAGCACCATCAGCGACCGGAGGACGGCCTCGGCGTACCGGCCGCGGAAGGAGCACCTGACGAGCCACTCGTCCCAGTAGTCGCACGTGTCCTCGTACGCGTGCTCCGGGGTGATCGCCCTCGGGGGGTCGAGGTGCGAGGGGAACCAGGTCAGGACGAACGGGACGCGGTCGCCGGACTCCACGGTGAAGTTCGCCACGGTGCTCATGTTCTCGCCCCGGAGCGGAACCGGGGTCCGGAAGGTGACCGCGTCCGGCCCTGCGATGGCGACCCGCGTATCGTCCTCCAGCCGCCGCACCCACGGGATGATCCGGCCGTAGTCGAAGCGGAGAACGAGCTCCATGCGCATCGGCACCCTTCCCCCGAGCCCCTCGACGATCCGGACGACATCGGGAGCCGTGCCGCGCGGCGGCATGAAGTCGATCAGGCGGACGCTCCCGTGCTCGGTGTGGAAGTCGAGCTCGTGGATGAGCGAGCGCTCGCGGTACCGCCGCTCGACCCGCTCGACCTTGCAGTCCGGTGCCAGCAGCCAGCGACCGTTGTCCGCGTTCCCGAGCAGCGCCGCGAAGCACGCACCGGAGTCGAAGCGCGGGAAGCAGAGCCAGTCGATCGAGCCGTCCCTTCCCACGAGCGCGGCCGTCTGCAGGTCGCCGATCAGGCCGTAGTCCTCGATTCGCATCAAAGCCCGCCCGCCGGGGAGCGGAAGCGGCGGTTCGCAGCGCGGTCGAAGTCGCGCTCGTATGCGGCGCGCACGTCCTCGGCAAGGGTGGCGGCATAGGTGTCGCGCCGGTCGGCCAGCGCGTCTGCGATCGCCTCGAGCACGAGCTGGTAGTCGCCGTACGCCTCCTCCGCAGCCTCGCGCTCAGCCCCGTCGTACGCCCGTTCCGCAAGCTCGGCCTCGCGCAGAAGGTCGGCCTCGTCTTCGACGAAGAGGTCGAGCTGCCGGCGGATGAGCTCGCCGAAGGGATTGCGGCGGAAGATCACAGCAGCTCCTCGTAGAGAGCGAGGTGTGCTCGCGCCGACGCCTGCCACGTCAGCTCGGTCCGCGCTCTCGCCGCGCCGGCGCGCGCCTCGGCCAGGGCCGCCTCGTCGTCGAGCAGCTCGCCGATGGCCGCCGCGAGGCCGTCGACGTCGTCCGGGGCGACGACGCGCCCTGCACCGAACTGCCGCACGGGCTCGGCGAGACCCCCGACGTCGTAGACGACCGCGGGCAGCCCGGCGCCGAGCGCCCGCAGGAGCGCGCCGCTCTGGTCGAGCTCGGGCTTGTAGGGGAAGACAGCCACCGTGGACGCTCCGAGCGCCTCGTCGATCTGGGTCTCCGACAGAAACGCGTTTGCGTCGCCCGCGACTCGGAGGCGGGCCGCCGGAACGCGCTCGACCGCCTCGCGCGCGTGGTCCAGCTGCTTGTAAGGACGGACGAGGCCGAGCGCGAGGACCGTGCGGCCGTCGTCGGCGCGTTCCGGGTCGCTGGGGGTGACGGGATGGGCGATGACGCGAAGCTTCGCCTCCGGCACACCGAACGCCGCCAGCGTCTCGCGACCCCGCACGGAATGGACGACGATTCGCTCGAAGCGTCCGAACGCACGGCGCCAGAGGCCGTGCTTCGACGCTGTCCGCCGCGGCAGGAGGTCGTGCGCGGTGAGCACGAGCGGCGCTCGGTGGCGCAGCAGCCACGAGTCGACCTCCGGAAGTGCGAGCCACTGCAGGTGGACGACGTCGGCCCGCGTCGCGGCCAGCGCCGCGAGACCAAGCGGATGCTCCGCCACCTTCACCGGCACCCGCAGCCGCGAGCGGCGGAACAGCCGGGACGAGAGTGGATAGAAGAGCTCGCGCCGCCGGTAGCCGTGCGGTGTCGGCGCGTGGCCGAAACGAAAACGGGAAGTCACGAGTTCGACGTCCGCGCCGGCCGCCGCAAGCGCCTCGGCGAGCGCGTGGTCGTACGGGGGCGTGAACGCGGGTGGATCGGCGACGACGACGCGCATGCGTTCGTAGGCTAGTGCGCGTGCTGATCCGGAGCTGGAACCTGTTCCACGGCCGGACGGCGCCGCCGGGGTCCGGGGTCCATCTCCGCGAGATGGTGGAGCTCGCGTCCGCCGACGCGCCGGACGTGCTCTGCCTGCAAGAGCTGCCGCTGTGGGCGCTCGGGCGCCTCGGCGACTGGAGCGGGATGACGGCCCGCTCGGCTGTTGCGAAACGGACGCCCGTGCCGCGCTGGCTCGGACGCGTCCTGCAGCGGCGCGACCCGAGACGCTTCCGCTCCGGCGTCACCGGCCAGGGGAACGCGATCCTGCTCGCTCCCGGCCTTGAGCCGCTCGAGCACAGGACGATGCGGATCAGCGAGCCCGGCCGCGAGCGCCGCGTGTGCCATGCAGTCCGCCTCGAGGGCGTGGTGATCGGGAATGTCCACGCCTCGAACGAGTTCAGCCGCCCGGATGTGCCGCGGGCCGAGCTCAAGCGCGCCCACCAGCTGATCGAGTCAATGGCGGGCGGCGGCGAGGCACGCGTCCTCGCCGGCGACTTCAACCTGCGGGACCCGGACCTGCCGGGCCCGAACATCGACCACATCGTCGTCGCCGGGATCGAGCACGGTCCGCTCGAGGTGTGGCCGGCCGACCGCCGTCTGCACAATGGCGCGGTGCTCTCCGACCATGCGCCCGTCGAGATGAGGTTCGGGTGACGCCGGAAGAGGGACGCGCCCTCTTTCCGGTCCTGCAGCGGCTCGCCTACTTGAACGCCGGCACGTTCGGGCCGCTCGCGCGCCTGACGGCGGAGGCCCTCGAGGGGCAGCTCCGGGTGGACGTCGGGCAGGGCCGCTTCGGCAAGGAGTACTTCGAGCGGGTGCTCGACCTGCGGAAGCAGGCGCGCGCGCTGCTGGGCGCGTTCGTCGGCGCCGAGCCGGAGCAGGTCGCGCTCACCGGCTCGACGACGGACGGCTGCAACATCGTCCTCGCCGGCCTCGACCTCACTCCGGAGGACGAGGTGGTGACCACGACCGAGGAGCACTTCGGCCTGCTCGGGCCAGTGCACGCAAGTGGAGCGCGCGTCATCGCGGTCGCGCCGGACCCGGAGTCGATCCTCGCGGCCGTGACCCCGCGGACGCGGCTCCTCGCGCTCTCGCAGGCCCTGTGGACAACCGGGCGCGTGCTCCCGATCCGGGAGCTGCGCGAGCAGACCGGGGTGCCGGTGCTCGTCGACGGAGCCCAGTCGGTTGGGGCGATCCCGGTCGACGCGGCGGGTTTCGACTTCCTCACCATCTCCGGGCAGAAGTGGTTGTGTGGCCCGGATTCGACCGGAGCGCTCGTCGTCGCCGACCCGGAGCGCCTGCGCGTTGCACGGCCGAGCTACTTCTCCCAGACCGCCTACGAGCCGACCGGAGGCTTCGAGCCGGCCGGAGGCGCGGCGCGCTTCGACCCCGGCTGGCTCTCGAGCGCCGTGCTCGCAGGGCTCCTCGCGGCCCTCGAGCTCCGCCCCGACTGGGCGTTCGAGCGCGCCGCGGAACAGGCCGCGCGCTGCCGCGAGCTGCTCGGCCCGCTGGTCGAGGTCGTGCCCGGCGATGCGACGCTCGTTGCCTTCCGGCACGAGGACGCAGCGTCGCTGGTCGAGCGCCTGGCGGCGGAGGGAGTCGTCGTGCGCGAGATCCCGAAGACGGGCCTCGTCCGCGCCTCGTGCGGCTGGTGGACGAACGAGGACGACCTCCGCCGTCTCGCCGCTGCGATCGCGGCCTGACCGGGCTACTGTGCCCCCATGCGCGGCGTGGGGCGTCTCGCAGCGGTGCTGGCCGCCCTCGTCGTTGCGGGCGGGGACTCCGGCCATGCTGCTCCAGGCGAGCCGTTCTTCGTCGGTTTCTCGGAGGATCTGCCGAAGGAGATCGGGGCGAGCGCGATCGCACCCGCGGCGGAGCTCGGCGGCACGTCGTTCAGGCTGACGACGCAGTGGACAGCGGGGCGCACGGCGATTCCTGCGGCCGAGGCGACGAAGCTGAGCAGAGCGGTTGGCGCCGCGGGGGGTCAGCGGCTCGTGCTCGCGGTCTACGGCGAGAGCGGCACCGATGCGCCGCAGGACGCCGGCGCGCGCGACGCCTACTGCGCCTACGTCGGCACACTGCTCGCGACCTATCCGGCCATCCGCGACGTCGTGATCTGGAACGAGCCGAACAAGCGGCTGTTCTGGAACCCGCAGGCCGGAGCTCCGGCGGCGTATGAGGCGCTGCTCGCGCGGTGCTACGCGCTGCTGCCCTCGTCGGTGAACGTGATCGGACTGGCGCTGTCCTCGACCGGAAACGACGACACCGTCTCGACCTCGCCGGGGGCGTTCATCCGCGGCGTCGGCGACGCCTACCGCTCCGCGGGTCGCACCGGCCGCGTCCTGGACACGGTCGCGCACCATCCCTATGGGCTGGACGCGGCCGAGCGGCCGTGGCGGAAGCACATCGCGGCAAAGCCGATCGCTCTCGGCGACTGGAACAAGCTGATGTTCAACCTCTTCCGCGCCTTCGACGGCACCGGCCAGCCGATCCCCGGCCAGCAGGACGTGCGGCTCTGGTACACGGAGGCGGGCGTCCAGACGTCCGTCGACGCCGGCAAGACCGGCTACAGCGGCACCGAGAACGCCGTCACCCTCAGCGACGACGCCGGCGGCGAGCCGGAGTCGCCGCCGCCCGCGGAGACGAGCGAGGCCCCGGACCAGGCGACCCAGGCGCTCGACGCGATCCGGCTGGCCGCGTGCCAGCCATACGTGGCGGCCTACTTCAACTTCCTGCTCGCCGACGAGCCGGTGCTCTCCGGCTGGCAATCCGGCCCGCTCTGGGTCGACCGCACGCGCAAAGACTCCTGGCCCGCATTCCGCCAGGCGATCGCCGCCGCAACAGCCGGCGCGGTCGACTGCAGCCTGCTCAAGGGCGGGCGGCCGAGCGCGGACTTCCTGCCGCCGAGCGTCCCGACCGGCCTCAGCGGCACGGGAGCGGTCGAGCCGCTGCGGGTCGAGCTCTCGTGGAGCGCGGTCACCGACGACAGCGGACCGGTCTCGTACCGCGTCTTCCGTAACGGCGCCCACGTCGGGACGACGTCCGCCACGAGCTGGGCGAATACGGCCGTCGCGCCGGAGACGACCTACTCGTACGCGGTGCGCGCACTCGACGCGGCCGGAAACCTCGGTGACGCAGCGGCGGCCGTGACCGTCAGGACTCCCGCCGCGCCGATACCCGCGCCCGCGCCGCCGGCCGGAGCCGAGGGAGGTGGTGGCGGGGGCGGGGCGCTGCCGCCCGACCTCGGCGTCACGCTGTCGACGAGCCCGGCTCGGCCGGTCGCGGGCGCGCCGGTCGATGCCGTCGTAACCGTCTTCAACGAGACGACAGCCGGTACCGCGTCGGCTGTCTCGGCGACGATCGAGCTGCCGCCGGGGTCGGTCGTGCTCGCGCCGGTCTCCTACGAGCGCGGCTCAGGCTGCTTGGTCAACACGACGATCACGTGCGCGCTCGACTTCCTGCCCAACGGCTGGTCGACGCCGCTGCGCCTGCGGCTGACGCCTGGCGCCGGCACGCTCGCCGCCACCGTCTCGACGGCCTCGGGCGAGACGGACTTCTCCGACAACCGCGCCTCGATCGAGGTGGGCCGGCTCCCCGCGGTCGCGGCGCCGCGCGCGCGGGCCGTACTCGCACCGGCGGCTCCCG
>OBLS010001126.1_pt1 | contig 10663 bp, 11 predicted proteins | sample 1519901 | NCBI WGS metagenome assembly OBLS01 (sample SAMEA3113585, study PRJEB22503) | soil metagenome
GCCGGTACTCTGCCAGAGACGAACCTCTTCGTCATCCTCTCAAGATAGGGGCTACCCGAAAGGGGTCTGAGGAGACCACGGGGGCGGCATAGAGCTCCATCGCCCCTATATCCGAGGTTCGGTTCGCGGGCTCGCCGCGGTCTACCACCCGGATCACGACCGGGAACCGGGACCAGTCCTCCTCGGTGGGAGATGTCGGCGGCATGTAGAAGGCGACGTTGAAGGAAGAGACGCCCAGGTCCCGCGTGTAGCGCGAGAGGACATCGGTGAGAAGGCGGCGCAGAGGATCCCCGAGGTCCAGGCCGACAAGCACGACCTCTTTTTCCTTGATCGGCGTGAGGCTGACGAAGCCGTGAGCCTCTGAGGAACAGGGGATCTCGAGCCCCAAAGATTTGTGCATCCGGTGAAGGTCGTAAAAGTAGTCCGAGCCGTAGGCATTTCTGTACTCCAGGGATGCCCGGCGGAGGTGCTCGACCTTGGGGTAATGAGCGCCGCGAGCGGCGGTGACCTGGGTGTGGCCGTGGACCACGGAGCTCCCGGCCCGCCAGAGGCAGTTCCACATCAGGAACGGGTACTTTGCTTCAGGGTCGACTTTCCTGGCCTTCCCCAGCCACTCAAGGGCAACGGAGACGTAGTCGTCGACCTTCTCCGGGGTAAAAGCGAGGGGATCGTGGTCGTCGAAGACGACGAGGCCATGGAAGCCATCGTACTTGGCGACGTTCGAGGCCGTAGTCGAATAGGAGCCCCGGACACGGCCGAAGACGTCGGCAGGGGTCCTCTCCTCGGGCGAGCAGAAAGGGTCTCCTGTAGTGCTCTCGATCTCACGCCGCAGGTCCGGCGCGGCCCCGTGGGCATCGATGGGACGCGCGGCGCGCAGCTCGTTGAAGAGAGTGCCTTCGAGGGTCACGCGGTTGGTGACCCTCACTATCCTCTGCTCCTGTACTGCACGAACGGAGCCGAAAGTCCTCTCCACCCAGCCGCGCATCCCCTCCGGCACCACCAGGCGGCCGGTGGTGGTTATAACGTCGAAGAGGCGCCCGGCGAGCTCCCGCTCCTCCGGGGACAGACCCTTAATCAGTGAGTCGAGGTCCGCTATCCTCCGTTCGGAGAAAAGCTCGCCGGCGCTCAAGCCGCTCCTTCAGCGTCTTGCAGGCCCCACAGATCCCGATAGATGTCCAGAACCAATCGCCGGCAGTCCTTCGGGAGGTCATCGAAGGAGATCTCATACCCCATCCGCTCGTAGGGCGGCCGGCCGTGGCACAGGGTGTAGCTGTTGTAGGGAGCGGGCGGCTCTTCACCCATGCAGAGGTAGGGGTACTCCCTGGGCCTCTTCAAGTCAAAGAGCCCCGTGAACACCGCGGTGTAGCGTTCGGCGGACACGCCGCCGTCGTCGTAGAGTCAAACATAGCGGGGGACGCCGTCCGGTAGCAGACGTTTTTGTCTCTCTGGCAAGCTCATGCTCGCATTGTACGATCGAATTCGGATCGCAGACGAGAAAACGTGACCGGGAGGGTCTTCGTCAGGTCTGATCCTCTTCGCCGTCTCCTCGCGAAGGGGCCGCCCGCGGCAGGATGCCCATTAGCAGGAGCGAGGCCAGCAGCAGTACCGCCACCATGGAGATCACCCCTTGCCACCCGTAAGGGGTCCAGAACAGTCCCCCGACGGACCCCACGATGCTGGAGCCCGCGTAGTAGAAGAGCAGGTACAAAGAGGAGGCTTGGGCCTTGTCCTCGACGGCCCGCTGCCCGACCCACGCGCTGGCGACGGAGTGGGCCCCGAAGAAGCCGAAGGTGTAAAAGGCGACCCCGACAATGACGGCGTACAGGTTCCCGCTCAAGGTGAGGAGGGCGCTGAGGAGCATGATCGCGACGCCCAAAGAGATCACCCCCCGCCGACCGTAGCGGTCCGACAGCCTCCCCATCCACGCGGAGCTCACCGTGCCCGCGAGGTAGACCACGAAGATCGAACCCACGGCCGCCTGGCTCAGGTCGTACGGCGGGGCGACGAGAAGGTAGCTGACGTAGTTGTACAGAGCCACGAAGCTCCCCATGAGCAAAAACCCCACGCCGAAGATGCACAGTAATCCCGGATCTCTGGCATACCGCAAAAACGAGCGTGGCAGCTTGCCGGCGGCGAAAGGCCGAGAACGAAACTCCTTCGATGCCGGGAGACCGAAGGAGAACCACGCAGCGCCGAGTAGGCCCATGGCGCCGATCGCGGCCAGCGCCACCTGGGGGGAGTACGCGTCGGCGAGAACGCCCGTCGAGATCCTCCCGGACATCCCGCCGATGGCGGTACCGCCGACGTACACCCCCATCGCCGACCCCAGGCCGTCCGGGTGAAACTCCTCCCCGACGTAGGTCATGGCGATCGAGGGCAGCCCCGCGAGAACCACCCCTTGCAGCGCGCGGAGCCCCAGCAACGTAGGGAAGCTCGGGCTCGCCGCGACCAGCAGGGCCAAAAAGGCGGAGCAAAAGAGCGACGCGGCCATGATCGCCTTGCGCCCCCGCGAATCGGAGAGCGCCGCCGCTACCAGCATAGAGACGGCGAGCGTCGCCGTCGTAACCGACAAAGACAGGCTGGCCACCGCCGGCGAGACACCGAACTCCTCCGAAAAGACGGGCATCAAGGGCTGGGTGCAGTAGAGCGTGGCAAAGGTCACGAACCCACCTACGAAAAGGGCGGACGAGGCCCGCCAGAAAGCCCCCGTGCCCCACTCTATGCGCATGAGGATAGCCTCCTTCCAGCTCCCGGTCCGCCACCCTCCGGTACAAAGAAGGGGCCGGTTTTCCGGCCCCTTGCTGACTGCTGAGGACTGACGGCTACTTCAGCAGCTGGCCCTTCTCGTCAGCGATCTCGGTGCGCGGGTCGTCGTCCGCGTCGTTGAACTGCATCTCCTCGGTCGAGCCGGTGAGCGCCGTGGTCGAGGCCATGCCGCCGGCGACCACCTGTGCGACGTCGTCGAAGTAGCCCGCGCCGACCTCGCGCTGGTGTTTGGTAGCCGTGTAGCCGCGCTCCTCGGCGTCGAACTCGCGCTGCTGAAGCTCGGAGTAGGCGGCCATGCCGCGCTCCTTGTAGTCGTAGGCGAGCTCGAACATAGCATAGTTGAGCGCGTGGAAGCCCGCAAGCGTAATGAACTGGAACTTGTAGCCCATCTCCCCGATCTGCTCCTGGAAGGTAGCAATGTCCTCATCCGAGAGGTTGCGCTTCCAATTGAAGGAGGGCGAGCAGTTGTACGCGAGGAGCTTGCCCGGGAACTTCTCGTGGATCGCCTCGGCGAACCGCCGCGCCTGCTCGAGGTCCGGCTTGGAGGTCTCGCACCAGACAACATCGGCGTAGGGCGCGTAGGAGAGCCCGCGGGCTATCGCCTGATCCAGGCCAGCCCTTGTCCTGTAGAAGCCCTCCATCGTCCGCTCGCCGGTGAGGAACTCCGCATCGGTCGGGTCCACGTCGCTCGTTATGAGGTCCGCACCATCGGCGTCGGTCCTCGCGACGATGAGCGTCGGCACCCCCATCACGTCCGCCGCAAGCCGCGCGGAGATGAGGTTCCTGACCGCCTGCGCGGTCGGCAGGAGCACCTTGCCGCCCATGTGACCGCACTTCTTCTCGCTCGCGAGCTGGTCTTCGAAGTGGACGCCCGCAGCACCCGCCTCGATCATGCCCTTCATAAGCTCGAAGACGTTCAGGGCCCCACCGAAGCCCGCCTCTGCGTCGGCGACTATCGGGGCGAACCAGTGCGTGCCGTTCCTGTTCTCGGAGTGGTCGATCTGGTCGGCGCGCTGCAGGGCCTGGTTGATCCTCTTGACCACGTGCGGAACGCTGTTCGCGGGGTAGAGGCTCTGGTCCGGGTACATTTGGCCGGCGAGGTTCGCATCCGCCGCGACCTGCCACCCGCTGAGGTAGATGGCCTCGAGCCCAGCCTTGACCTGCTGCACCGCCTGGTTGCCCGTGAGAGCGCCCAAAGCACTGACGAAGGGCCTCTCATGCATCAACTCCCAGAGCCGCTCGGCGCCCAACCGGGCCAGGGTGTGCTCGATCTTGACCGTGCCCCTGAGCCTGGCCACGTCCTCGGCCGAGTACGGGCGCGTGATCTCCTGCCACCGCGGGGAATCCCACTCCCGCTCTATCTCAGCAACCTGGTTGCCGTTCAACATTTCGTCTCTCCTTCTCTAAAACCCGCATGTCTAAGCTGTGTTTGAGCTAAACATACGTGCGGTTTGCACATAACCATTGTGTAGATTCTCTCGGGACGTGTCAAATGGTGTCGCCACGCGCCGACGGGCACGGGGCCGCTGACCGGCGGTGGGCGGACCGTGCCGCCGGTCGAGGTGTCGGTGAGGGTCGGGATGCGTGCCTCTCTAGTCCAGGTACTCGTAGCCGGGGTAGGTCAGGAACTCGACGAAGTCGTCGTCGGTGGAGATGCGAGCGAAGAGTTCGGCGGCTTTCTCGAACTCGTCCTGCTCCCAGCGTTCGGGGCCGACGAGCTCCTTTATCTTATCGAGCTCCTCGTCGAGGATCCTGTTGAACAGCTCCTCGGTGACCTCGGTGCCGTCGTCGAACTTGCCGTTCGGGTGGTGGATCAACTGCCACACCTGGGCGCGGGAGATCTCGGCGGTAGCCGTATCCTCCATGAGGCCGAAGATTGGGACAGCCCCGCGGCCCGCGAGCCACGCCGCCAGGTACTGGACGCCGACGCTGACGTTGTTGCGGAAGCCCTCCTCGTTGATGTTGCCCTCCGGCTTCTCCAGGAGCTGCTCGGAGGTGGGGTCCACGTCATCGCGCTGCTTGTCGATCTGGTTCGGTTGCGGCATGATCTCGTCGAAGACCTCTTTGGCGGTCTGCACCATGCCTGGGTGGGCCACCCAGGTGCCGTCGTGCCCGTCCTTCGCCTCGCGCTCCTTGTCCTCATGCACTTTGTTGTAGGCGAACTCGGTCCACTCCGGGTCGTCACGGGACGGGATCTGGGCCGCCATCCCCCCTACCGCGTGCGCGCCACGTCGGTGGCAGGTCTTGATCGTGTACAGCGTGTAAGCCCGCATAAACGGGACCGTCATCGTCACCTCGGCCCGGTTGGGCAAGAGCATGTCCTTGTTGCGGAACTTCTTTATGTAGCTGAAGATGTAGTCCCACCGGCCGCAGTTAAGGCCCGAGGAGTGATCCCGCAGCTCGTAGAGGATCTCGTTCTCCTCGAACGTAGCCGTGATGGTCTCTATGAGTACCGTCGCTTTTATGGTCCCTTGCGGTATACCGAGCTCGTCCTGCGCCATCACGAAGACGTCGTTCCACAGCCGCGCCTCGAGGTGGCTCTCCATCTTGGGCAGGTAGAAGTACGGACCGGAACCCGCGTCGAGCAGCGGCCTCACGTTGTGGAAGAAGTAGAGGCCGAAGTCGAAGATGCCGGCGGGCACCTGCTTGCCATCCACGAGCATGTGCTTCTCGAAGAGGTGCCAGCCGCGCGGGCGGGCGATGATCGTAGCCAGGCTCGTGAGGTCCTCGTTGAGCTCGTAGCGCTTGCCGCTCTCCGGGTCCTCGTAGGTGATGGTCCGGTCTATGGCGTCGCGCAGGTTTTGCTGGCTCTCGAGCATGTTGTGCCACGTCGGGCAGTTGGCGTCCTCGAAGTCCGCCATCCACGTGGCGGAGCCAGAGTTGAGCGCGTTTATCGTCATCTTGCGGTCCGGAGGACCCGTAAGCTCGACGCGCCTGTCCTGCAGGTCCTCGGGGATGGGCGCTATCTTCCAGTCTCCCTCGCGGACGTCCCTTGTTTCGGGCAGAAAGTCCGGCATCTCGCCGGCGTCTATGCGCTCCTGACGCTCGGCCCTTCTTTGCAGGATCTCCTCGACCCGCCCGTGGAACTCCCTGGAGAGCTTCGCTACGAACTCGACGGCCTCGGCCGTCAGGATGTCTTCGAACTCGTCCGGGATCGGGGCCGTGAACTCGATCCCCTCTGCGTATTGCCTCGTCTGAGCCATACCTGTGAGGCTCCTTCCCTCTCGCTCTTAGGCTGCTTAACGCGCAGCTCTACCCAAAACGAGAGCTACTTTAGCAAGCCCCGGGCTTCGACGCTTGAGGGTCAGGCCGCGGCGAGAACCCGCTTCCGAACTGGCCGCACGTAGGCTATGCAACAGGTCGGCACGCACCGCCACCGGTAAAGCACCTCGCACTCCCACACACCGTCGAGCATAACCCTCTGACCGATAGCAGGAGCCTCAGCCTCGTACTTGCGGTCCAGAATCTCCTCAGTCTCCGGGTCTCTGTACTGTACCGGTATCACAAATTCTCCTTCCGCCAACCAACAACCGTGCAAGAAGCGTAGCAATGCCCTTGCTATTAGTCCAATTGTTTGCTTGAATTACTGTAATAGAGAATTTTTATATCGGAGGGCGAGGATGCTATTCCGACAGATGGAGTGTTTTCTGGCGGTGGCGCGCTTGGGGAACGTGAGCCGGGCGGCCGAAGAGATGTATCTGACGCAGCCCACCTTGACGGCTCGGATCAAGGGTTTGGAGGATGATCTCGGGGACCAGCTCTTCATTCGAACGAGCCGGGGGATGCGGCTTACGGAGGCGGGCAAGGAGTTCGTGCCGTACGCGGAGCGGTGTCTGGCGAGCCTGGAGGAGGGCAGGCAGCGTTTGAGGGAGCTCAGGGGTGCTTCGGGGGGACGGTTGGCTCTGGGGACGTCGCCGGGGGTGAGCACTTACGCGCTGCCGGCTATTCTGGAGCGGTTCACGGCGGCGCACCCGCGCGTGGCGGTCTCGGTGAGGACCGGGCACTCCGAGGATATCTTGGAGATGGTCTTAAAGGAGGAGGTGCATCTCGGGCTGGCGCGGGAGATCGACCACCCGGAGGTAGAGAGCATGGCGCTCTACGAGGACGAGCTCGTGTTGGTGGTAGATCCCCAGCACCGCTTCACGGAGAAGGGCGCGGCGGAGATCTCCGAGGTCGGCAGGGAGCAGTTGATCATGTTCGACAGCTCGTCGAGCTACTACGAGCTCACCCAATCCCTCTTCAGGAACGCCGGCATCCGGGAGTTTAGCGCCATAGAGCTAGACAACATCGAGGCGGCCAAGAGGATGGTCGAACACCGCCTCGGGGTAGCGTTCCTGCCCAGGACGGCGGTAGTGCGGTCGGTGGCAGCGGGACACCTCTCCCTAATAGAGGTAGAGGACAGCCCGGAGATACAACGCCCGATAGTAGCCATCCGGCGGCGCGACGTTCCCCTCACCGGTACCGTGCAGGCATTCCTGGAGGTCGCCGGCAGCATGGGCGAGACCAGAAACAGGGCCCAACTCTCCCCCACCCTCGCCGCCGAGTTCGAGAACCTACAGCTCATAGACCTCTTCACGTGAGCACTCGCTCGGGCGGAGGTTCGCGCGGGAGTCCGTCGTATACTAGTCTCAGTACGTGCGTGAACGACCGTTTCTGAGGAGAGAGAGTGGAGCGCAAAACCATAATAGTTATGGAGGGCGACCAGACTGGGCAGGAGCTCTTGGAGGAGTCCTTGCGGGTGCTGGACCCTTCGGTGACCGGGTTGAACCTAGAGTTCAAGAGGTACGACCTCTCGCTGGAGAACCGCAGGGCCACCGAGAACAACGTGGTGCACGAGGCGGCCGCGGCGACGAAGGAGACCGGGTTCGGGCTCAAGGCGGCCACCGTTACCCCCGAGGCCCCCGACGACGTAGGTTCCCCGAACGCTATCTTGCGCAGGGGGATAGATGGGACGGTGATCCTCAGAACGGGGCGGCGCATACCGGGGGTCAACCCGCTACCGGGCATCCACGCCCCCATCTCCGTCGTCCGCATGGCGGTCGACGACGCCTACGGGGCAAAGGAGTGGCGCGAGGGCGAAGGTATGGAAGAGGTCGCCTACCGAACCGAGAAGATCTCGCGCAAAGTGTGCCGGGGCGTCGCCGAGTTCGCCTTTATCCAAGCTCGGAGGACGCGGGCGGAGGTCTTCGGCGGGCCGAAGTGGACGGTCTCCCCCGTCTACGAGGGCATGCTCAAAGAAGAGATGGACCGGGCGGCCGAGAAGAACAGGGACGTCCGCTACAACCCCCAGCTCATAGACGCGACCTACGCCCTGCTCCTGACCGTACACGGAGAAGCGATGGTCATCCCCACACTCAACCGCGACGGCGACCTCATGTCCGACATGGTCTTGCAGATGTTCGGCTCCATCGCCGGTTCGGAGTCGCTCCTGATCCAGCTAGACGACGAGCACAACCCGTGCACGGTCATGGCCGAGGCTCCGCACGGCACGGCGCCAAGCCTCTACGGGAAGGACGTCGCGAACCCGATGGCGATGATCCTCGCCGGCGCGGCACTCCTCACCTTCTTCCACGAAGAAGAGGCCGACCAGGTCTCACGTGCGATCTACGAGGCGACCTTCGAGTCGGTACTGGAGGGGAACCGGACGCTGGACCTCGGGGGACACATCCACACCCACGAGTTCACCGACGAGGTGATCCGCCACGTCAAGACCAAGCTCGAGGTCTGGAGCGCCCTTGCTTAAGCGTAAGACGAGGGTCGAGTTCGAAGTCTCCCCGGCGACCTTCGAGACCCTGGCCCTGGGGGCCATCGCCGGCCTCCGCTCGATGGCGGCCCCGGCTCTCCTGAGTCGAGCCGTCCGGCGCGGCAACCTGAAGGCCCCCAACCTCCCGGCTCTGGGCTCCCCGAAGGTCTCTACCACGTTAACGATGCTCATGATCGGGGAGATGATCGGGGATAAGACACCGTTCGTCCCGAGCCGCACCTCGGCCCCCGCACTCCTCGGACGCCTCCTCTCCGGCGCCCTCGTCGGCGCGACCCTGTTCGCCTCGGAGGGGCGCAACAGAAACTCGGGCGCAATCCTCGGCGCGCTCTGCGCCGCCACCGCGGCGTACGGCGGCGAACGCCTCAGAGCAGCGGCCGCTCAGAACCTGCAGCTCTCGGACCTCATCCTCGCGGGCCTGGAAGACAGGGTCGTTCTCTCTGTGGGAAAGAGCGTATTGCAGAGAGGGAGCTAGAACCCGAGCCGGCCGAGCGTCGCCTCCATCGAGCCGACGTAGTGCCCACCGAAGAAGTAGACGTGCACGAGCAGCGGGTAGAGGTTGTACAGGTGGCGCCGCTCCTCGAAGAAGCCGGGTCGTATCTCCCTCAGCTCCCCGTAGCGGCGAAAGAAGCGTTCGCCGAAGGTGTTGAACAAAGCGATGAAAGCCAGCTCGATCTCGGGATCGGCGTGGTAGATCGCCGGATCGAGAAAGGCGGCGATCCTGTCTCCTCTAGCCAGCACGTTCCCGCTCCAGACGTCGCCGTGGATCAGGGAAGGATGCTCGGGCTCTTCTAGTAACTCGTCGAGCTTACCGGCGAGCTCCTCGACGCGGTCGCGCAGATCCGCCGGCAACCTGCCCGCCTCGTAAGCTATCCCGGCGAGGTAGAGAAGTCTCTGATCCCGGAAGAACTTGATCCAGGACCCCGTCCACGAGTTTGGCTGGGAGAGGCTCCCGACGAGGGTGTCGCGCTCGTGGCCGTAGGCTTGGGCGGTTATGTTGTGCAGGTCGGCTAGCAGCTCCGCCGCATGCTCTTGCGCCCCGGAGAGGTCTCCGCTGCCCTCCACGAACTCCATGAGCAAGAGCGTCTCGGAGAAGTGGTAGACCTCTGGGACCGGGAGGTCGCTCTTCTCGCCGAGGTAGCGGAGCATGTACGCCTCGCGCTCCAGGTGCGACTCGCCGGCGCGGTCTACCTTCGCGACCGCCTTCGAGCCATCCGAGAGCTCCGCTTCGTACACCTCGCCGATGCAGCCCCCGCCCATCGGCCGCGCGCGTACGAGCCTCGTCCCTAGTACAGCCTCCACGTTATCGGAGATCAGGCGCTCAGCCATGATCCGCGAGGTGCTTCTCCTTGATCTCCTCCAGAAGCCCCTCCGACGCCTCCTCGACAAGATTCATAACGTGCTCGAAGCCCTGAGATCCTCCGTAGTAGGGGTCCGGCACCTCGGTCTCGGCACGCCCCGGCGCGAAGTCCAGGAAGGGTCTGACCTCGGTGTCGCCCCCTCGGCAAAGGGCTGCAACCGTACGGTAGTTCTCCTCGTCCATGGTCAGCACGTAGTCAAAGGTGTGGCAGTCGTCGGGCGTTACCCGTCGTGCCCGCTGGGCGCTGAGGTCCAGGCCCCGCGAGCTCGCGCTCCTCTGCGCCCGCTCGTCCGGGGGATGTCCGGCGTGCCAGGATCCAGTCCCGGCGGAGTCCACGAAGACCTCGCCCTCGAGCCCCTCGCGCCGCAAGACGCTCTCGAAGACGCCTTGAGCCAGCGGCGAGCGGCAGATGTTTCCCATACAGACAAAGAGGACGCGTACCATCGTGTTGGATTCTAGGTTATCATTCGAGGCCCTTCAGACCGTGCTAAGGCTCTTCCCGGCCGAGGCCGGCCTCTCGCGCGCGGATAGCGGCCTGCGTCTGCTCAGCTGTCTGTAGCTTCTACAGGTTCCCGTCGCATCGGACGAACTCCCGATCTGATCGGGACGTTTCTCCCGATTCGTCCGCGCACGGTCTTGTCTTCGACGCAAACCGAGTAGAACCGGAGCGAAAAGGGTTTGCTAGACTGAATTTTCAGGTGGAACCAAGAGAAGGAGGAGCAGAACATGGCGGAGGTGCACAAGGTAGGAATGCTCACGGGCGGCGGGGACGCACC
>OBLS010001127.1_pt1 | contig 10657 bp, 10 predicted proteins | sample 1519901 | NCBI WGS metagenome assembly OBLS01 (sample SAMEA3113585, study PRJEB22503) | soil metagenome
CCGACGAGCGGCTCGAGCTCCTCTTCACGTGCTGCCACCCGGCACTCGCGCTCGACGCCCAGGTCGCTCTGACCCTGCGGACGCTGGGCGGCCTCCAGACGGAGGAGATCGCGCGCGCCTTCCTCGTTCCCGAGGCGACCATGGCCAAGCGGCTCACCCGCGCGAAGCGCAAGATCAAGGCCGCGGGAATTCCGTTTCGCGTGCCGCCGTCCCACCTGCTCCCCGACCGCCTCGTCGCGGTGCTCGCGGTCGTGTACCTGATTTTCAACGAGGGCTACGGCGGCCGCGGAGACCTCGCGGCCGAGGCGCTCCGGCTCGGACGTGCGCTCGCCGAGCTGATGCCCGACGAGCCAGAGGTGCACGGACTGCTGGCGCTGATGCTCGTGAACGACGCCCGGCGCGAAGCGCGATTCGCCGACGGCATGGTCGTCCTCCTCGGCGATCAGGACCGGTCGCTGTGGGACTTCGACCAGATCGGGGAGGGACGCGCCGCGCTCGAGCGCGCGCTGGCGCTCGGCGGCCGCGATCCCTACGTGCTGCAGGCAGCGATCGCGGCCCTGCACGTCGAATATCCCCAGGACTGGCCGCAGCTCGCGGTCATTTACGGCGAGCTCGCCCGCCGCACCGGCTCGTCGGTCGTCGAACTCAATCGTGCAGCTGCCATGGCCGAAGCGGGCGACGTCGAGGCCGCGCTCGTGCTGGTCGAGAGGCTCGAGCTCGACGGCTACCACTATCTCCACTCGACGCGCGCGGAGCTGCTGCGCCGGCTCGGTCGCATCGAAGACGCCCGCGCGGCCTACGACCGTGCGCTCGAGCTCGTCCACTCGGACGCCGAGCGGCGCTTCCTGGAGCGGCGGTTGGCGGAACTCCCAGGCTGACCGGCCTACCAATGCCGACGCTCATGGCCCGGTACGCGCTTGTGGCGGCGGCCCTCGGCGCCGGCGTGGTTGCAGCCGTCGCGGCGGCGGCGGAACCTCGGACGACGGTCGTGGCGACCGGACTCGCCGTGGGAGCTGGTCTTCCTGCCAGACCGGCGCGCGTTCCTCACCGAGAGGCCGGGGCGGGCCCGTGGTGCTGTTCTCCCGTGGCTTCCGCTCGCGGCGCGTGATCGCAACGCTCGACGTGGACACGGGCGGTCGTAAGGAGGGCGGCCTGCTCGGCATCGCGCTCGACCCCGCCTTCCGGCGCAACGGCCTCGTCTACCTCTATCGCACGGCGACGAACGACGAGAACCGCAACGTGCAGGGAACGTCGCGCCCCTCGGGCGCGACGTTCGTCCACCGGCGCGGATCCGCCTGGACCGGCAGCTTCGTCTTCGGGACCCTGCGTGGCGAGGAGCTCGTCCGCCTGAGGGTCGCCGGCGCACGCGTGCTGGGCGCGCAGCGCCTGTACGAAGACCGGTTCGGCCGCATTCGCAACTTCATCGAGGGACCCGACGGCGCGCTCTACCTCCTGACCTCGAATCGCGACGGGCGCGGCGACCCGTCGCGCGCCGACGACCGCATCATCCGGCTCGTGCCGCCCCGCCGATGAGCGAGGTCGAAGGCTAAGGCACGACCCAACCGCGGCGGCGTAAGCTGAGTTGATGGATGCTGATCGGGCGCGTGAGCTACTGCTGGGCGAGCGGCGGCGGATCGAGCGGGCCATCAGCCGGCTCGGCCACCAGGACGACAGCGAGCCGGCCGACGAGCACGACCCGGCGAATCGAGCCGCAGATCTCTATCAGGACGCACTCGACGAGAGTCTGGCCGAAGACCTCCGCGAGCAGCTCGCCGCCGTCGAGCGAGCGGAGCGACGCCTTGCCGCCGGGACGTATGGCCTCTCGACCGAAAGCGGCCGGCCGATCTCAGACGAACGTCTCGAGGCCGTTCCGACGGCCGAGTTGACGGTGGAAGAGGAACGGGCCCGGGCGCAACGGTGACGACGCCCTCGGCTTCCGTCGGCCTGGAACAACGGCGGTCTTCTCGACGTTTACACCGATGACGGCGAAGGCCAGGTAGGCCGAAGCGTCTTTCGACTACGGGAGGAAACCCGATGACGCAACATCCCACCATGCATCTCGTCGACGTGCGCTGCTCTGCATGCGGGACGTCGTTCAGAACTCACTCGACCGCGCAGTCAATCTCTGTGGAGATCTGCTCGAACTGCCATCCCGCCTACACCGGGCGCGAGCGCGCGGCTACGAGAGGCGATCGCGTCGAGCGCTTCAACCATCGACGCGCTCTCGCCGTGGCCTAGACACCCGCCCGGCGGCGTGATGGCGTCGAGCCCGAAGGCGGCCACCGTAGCCGCACTCGGCCTCACCCCGGTCTCGGCCCAACTCTCCAACAGCGCTACGGAAGCACCGATCTCAGACGGGGAGAAGTTGCAGTGCCCGAGCCCATTTGTCGACGCCTGCAGGAGCAAGTCGCTCGCCCCGGCGCTGCGACGGTTTCTGCATACGCGGATTCATGTCCCCAGGGCACCAAGATGCGCCACTTCGTGTGGAGGGTGAGCACGGGATCACGGAGCCGCCACAGGCGTCCGCTTCTCGGCCTCGTCTTTTAGGTACCGCAGCCCGTCGGGGAGGGCGCTGTCCATCGTCTTCTGGAGCGAGCGGCGCATGAGCCGGGCGATGATTCCCTCGAACGACTCCTCTGTCCGCACGAAGGTCTTTCCGTCCCGCGGCTCGAGTCTGTAGAAGTGGATTGCCCTGATGCCGAACGTCTTGCCCGTCCAGGCGATCAGCCGCGGCGGCTCGACGCGCCGAATGGTCGATGTGATCGTGCCAGGGCCCGCCTTCCAACGGAACACAGATCCCGCCGCAACATCCCCTTCCATGGACATCGACTTGATGTCGGGGTTCCAGGTCGGCCACCGGTCGATCGTCGTGAGCACGTCCCAGACCGTCTCGGGAGCAGCGGCGATCTCGATCTCGCTCGCTCCCACAACCGGGGCTGCCTCGTTGATCCCCTGCAGACGTTCGTTCATCGCTCAGTTCCCGGCTTCGAGGATCGTCTTCACCGTGGCGAGGTTAACGTCCCCGCTTTGCGAAGCGCGCCCGACGAGCGGCCCGAAACATCGGCAGCTCCACCCAGCTCGGCTTCGGGGTCGAGGCTGCTCTCCCCGCCCTCTGGACACCCGGCGCGCGCGACGCTTGACTTGAGCCAGGTGAAAGAGCTTCTGACGGGAACGGTCACGTTCCTCTTCACGGACATCGCGGGATCGACGCGGCTCCTCGATGAGCTCGGGCCGGAGGACTATTCGGAGGCGCTCGCGCGTCACCGGCGCTCCCTTCGCGAGGCGTTCGACCAGCACGGCGGTGTCGAGGTCGACACCCAAGGCGATGCCTTCTTCGTCGCCTTTCGGCGAGCCGGGGACGCCGTTGCCGCCGCGGTGAAGGCGCGACACGCGCTCGAAACTGGACCGATCCAGGTTCGGATGGGAATCCATACCGGCGAGCCGCTGGTGGCGGAGGAAGGCTACGTCGGCATCGACGTTCATCGCGCGGCGCGCATCGCCGCCGTTGCCCACGGAGGGCAGGTCGTCCTGTCCGAGACGACCCGGAGCCTGCTCGACAGCGACGCTTCCGTCCGCGACCTCGGAGAGCATCGGCTGAAGGACTTGACCCAAGCGGAGCGCCTATACCAGCTCGGCGACGGCGAGTTCCCGGCGCTCCGGACGCTCGACGCCACGAATCTGCCTGTCGCCGCAAGCCCACTCGTCGGCAGAGAGCGCGAGCTCGACGAGCTGGTTTCGCAACTCTCGAACGGGACACGTCTCCTCACCCTCACAGGACCGGGAGGCACCGGAAAGACGCGCCTCGCGCTGCAAGTCGCCGCCGAACTCGTCGGCACGCTGCGCGACGGTGTCTTCTGGGTACCGCTCGCCGGCCTCAGCGACCCCGAGCTGGTGCCCTCGGAGGTTGCGCAGGCAATCGGAGCGCCGGACGACCTCGGCGGCTTCCTCCGCGGGAGGGAGCTCCTGATCCTCCTCGACAACTTCGAGCATCTCCTCGAGGCCGGCCCGGCCATTAGCAGCGTCCTCGCTGGCTCGCGTGGACTCCGCGTGCTGGTCACGAGTCGGACGCCACTACACGTTTCGGGCGAGCGGGAGTTTCGCCTGGAACCGCTCCCGGCGAGCGATGCAGCCGCTCTGTTCGTCGAGCGGGCCCGAGCAGTCGGCCGGGAGCTCGCACCCGATTCCATCGTCGAAACGATCTGCCGCCGCCTCGACGGTCTCCCGCTCGCGGTCGAGCTCGCGGCCGCTCGGACGAAGCTCCTCGGTCCCGAGCGGCTCCTCGAGCGCCTCGACGCGACCCTCCCGCTCCTGACTGGCGGCGTACACGACGCCCCAGAACGCCAGCGCACCCTGCGCTCCACGATCGGATGGAGCTACGACCTCCTCGATGCGGTCGGCAAGGAGCTCTTCGCACGCATCTCGGTCTTCGCCGGCAGCTTCCCGCTCGCCGCCGCCGAGAGAGTTTGCGACGCCGACCTCGACGGCCTCGCTGCACTCGTCGACTCGAGCCTCCTGAAACCAATCGGCGACGACCGCTTCCTGATGCTGGCGACGATTCGCGAGTACGCGCTCGAAAGGCTCGCAGGCTCGACGGGGGCCGAGGAACTACGGAGGCAGCACGCGAGCTTCTTGGCTGAACTCGCGGAGCAGGCGTACGGGCACCGGTTCGACGCCGAGGCGGAATGGTCCGAACGGCTGGAGATCGATCATGACGACCTTCGTGCTGCGCTCGATTGGCTGGCGGCGAGCGACCCTGACCGCGCCCTCGAGCTCGCAGGCGCCCTGGGCTGGTTCTGGCTCTCCCACGGGCTTCTTTCCGAGGGATGCGGGCGAATGGCTAACGCGCTCGCCGGGTCGACGGCGAGCGGACGAGGCCGGGCCCGGGCACTCACCGCGCTAGGGTCGCTCACGGCCCGGCGCGGCAATGTCGACCACGGGCGAGCGCAGCTCGAGGACGCGATCGGTCTCTGGGACGAGCTCGGCCAGCGCGACGAGCTCGCTTCGGCGCTCGACGCCCTCGGCTGGCTCCTCGTCTACAACGCGGCCGACAACGCCAGCTCCCTCGAGGCATTCGAGCGGAGCCTCGAGCTCCGCCGCGAGCTGGGGGATCGGGCGGGCGAGACGCGCGCCCACGTGGGCGTCGCCCAGGTGTTCGTCGCGATGGGCGAGGTCGAGCCGGCGGAGTCACTGTCGCGCGAGCTGCTCAAGCTTGCTCGGGGAGACGCGCGCACCGAGCACTTCGCGTTCCACTTCCTCGCCGACTGCGTGCTGATTCGCGGCGATGCCGAGGAGGCCGAGAAGCGCTACCGCGAGAGCTTGCAGGCGGCGCTGCCGCTCGGAGACGTTTTCGAGACAAGCTTCGAGGTTCAGGGCGTGGCCATGGCGGCAGCCGGTGCCGGCGACCCGCATCGCGCGCTTCTCTTGGCCGGGTCGGTCGAGGCGCACTTGACTCACTCGGGACCTCGATCTCGGTCCCGTTCTGGGACTCGCTCCTCGAGCGCTATCTCGGCGCCGCACGCGAGCGACTCGGCCCGAACGCCGCTGCCGTGTGGGAAGAAGGGCGCGCGCTGGCGTTCGACGACGCCGTGGAGCTCGCCCTGGCCCCATGAGATCTGCGGATGCGGCCCGGCTCGCGGCCGGCCCGCCGTGCCTTGAGAGCGCCCAGTCGAGCGTCCCGGCTACGGGCGAACGACCGGGCAGCGGAAGTCCGCCGACCCTGCGCGCGTCACCGTGACGTCCCCAGCGTCTCTCGCTGCGAAGACGGCCTCGTCCGACGTGAGTAGGTAGGGCGTGACTCCGGTGTTGAAGGTGACGCGGTAGACCTGCCAACTGCCTCCGTGGTACGGCCCATCGCCGGGCGCGACGCCGGCGATGCCGAGCTGTCCAGCGGCGCCGTTCGTCACCATATAGAAGGGATCGGTTCCGGCCCCGTCCGCAATCGGCGACGGCGTCACGACTGTCCCCACGATCGAGCCGTTATGGAATAGCTCCCCTTTTGTGGTTTGAGCCGTCGCCGGCACGGACGCGAGCAAAGCCGTCGCGGCGACGAGCAGAGCGGCGAGCAGCAAGCGCATTTCTACCTCCTTGGTTGGATCTGTTTCCGCTCGCGGTGACGCTAGGAGGCGGATCTTTCACACGTGTTACGACGGTCTTAAATCACGCTTAATTCGGGTTGCCGGAGGAGGGTTTAGCTTGGATTGCACACGGGTAGATGTATGACTCACACACATATCTAACCCGCGGAGGTGGCATCAATGCCGAAGCTGGACGGAGAGTTCACTGTCACGTCGTGGAACGAGGAGACGTATGCCGAGCGCGAAGGTGAGCGGAAGCTCACCCGCGCAACCGTGACCCAAGATGTGGCCGGAGGCGTGACCGGCAAGGGTCAGGTCGAATGGCTGATGAGCTACGGCGAGGACGGAACGGCTTATTTCGTCGGACTGCAGCAATTCGACGGCGTCATCGACGGCCGAGAGGGAAGCGTCGTCCTCGAGACGATCGGCGAGTTCGACGGCAAGGAAGCGAAGTGGGACTGCAAGGTCGTCGAGGGCTCCGGCACCGGCGGCTGGGCCGGCATGCGCGGCGAGGGTCGGTTCAACGCTCCCCACGGTTCCAAAGCCTCCTTCACCCTTGACTACTCCTTCGACTGACGCGCGCTGGGGCGCTGCCCGTGGCGAACGGCAGGCGACGAACCTGCTCGGCGCGCTCGCGCTGGCGCTTTCCGACCGACTCGAAGGAGCAGTCACCGAGGCGGCCGGGCTTGCGGAGAGCGACGCGATCGCGCTTTCGGCCTTGCACCAGTTCCTCGACTCGCCAAGGGTGGACCTGCTTGCGCAGGTCTTGGGGTTGTCTTCCTCAGGAACCGTACGTCTCGTCGATCGACTCGAAACGGCGGGCTTCGCACGGCGGACGACAGGCGCCGACGGCCGCGTCAGCTCTGTTGAGCTGACGGCCGCCGGTCGGCGCCGGGCGGTAGCGGTGACAGGGGCCCGCCGCGCGCTCATGGAGGAGGCGCTCGGCGCCTTGACTCCGGCGGAGCGGCGGCGATTCGGCGAGCTCGCCGGCAGGATCCTTGCCGGCTTGATCCGGCCACCTGGTGCAACCCGCTGGACTTGTCGACTCTGCAACCTCGTCGACTGCGGCCGTCCGCTTGGCCGCTGCCCGGTCTACGAAGCGGCCAAAGCCCGCAACCGCGAGATCTAGAGCTTCGGCGCCCGCGCGACGGCGACGAGCAGGGCGGGCTCAGGGCCGGGATTGTGCAGAGCGCGCACCGGCAGCCCGGTCAGCCACAACAGATCTCCGCGACCGAACCGGTGCCTGGTTCCACTCAGGCACTCGAGCTCGATCTCCCCGCGCCGGACCAGCACGAGAGCGTCGCTCCATTCGGCTCGGTGGTAGATCCGATGCCCACCCGGTTCGACCCCCACCGCCCGGATCTCGAACCCGAGCGGGACGGCCATCAGAGCCTCGGCGGCAGGCCGAGCGCCTTCAAGAGCGGCGTGAGCGTGAACGCGATGATCTCGGCGACCGCCCCGTCCTCGATCCGGAGCACGTCGAGCGCCAGCGGCCGGTACTCCGTGTCGCCGGCGCGCTTGACGTAGCACGCGACTGCCGGCTGCGTGTTCGCACTGGTGCGGACGCAGCGGAGGTGACCCCAGGAATCGTCGCCGAAGCCCCCTTGCACCCACGCCTCCACGATGGCCTCGGCCCCGACGTACAACTTCGGCTCCGGAGGCATGGCGCAGAAGGCATCGTCGCGCAACAGCTCGACGATGCCGGCGGCGTCCCCACGCTCGGTTGCATCCATATAGCGCTGGAGCAACTCGCGCTCCTCCCGGCTGGGATCGGAGCCGGGGGCCCAGTCCAGGCGCCGCCGAGGTAGGTGCTCCTTCAACGTCGCGCGTGCGCGCTGCAGCGCGCTGTTCACGGCGGCGACGCTGATATCGAGGAGCGCCGCGCTCTGGGCGGCCGTCCAACCCAAGACGTCTCGTGAGATCAGGACGGCCCGCTGCCTCGGCGGCAGAAGCTGGATCGCGGCGATGAAGGCGAGCTCGATCGTCTCCTTGGCGACCACCTCGGCCTCGGGCTCGGCGTCGCTTGCCGCGATCCCTTCGAGCAGCTGGTCCGGGAAAGGCTGCAACCACGGAACCTCGGCGACGGGTTGGGCTCCGTCGTGAACGGCGGCGACGCGCGGGCGCCGCTCGAGCGCGTCGAGGCAGGCATTGGTCGCGATCCGGTAGAGCCAGGCCCGGAACGAGGAGCGCCCCTCGAAGCTCCTGCGCTTCCGCCACGCGCGCAGGAACGTCTCTTGGACGAGATCCTCCGAGTCTTCGAACGACCCGAGCATCCGGTAGCAGTGCACCTGCAGCTCCCGCCGGTAGCTCTCGACGAGCTCGGCGAACGCGGACTCGTCGCTCGCTCGCGCGGCGTCGACTGCTGCGGCACCCTCGCTTGGACTCACTGGAAGCTATGACGGCGAGGCTGCAGGAAACTCATCGGTCCGCCCTGGCGCGGCAGCTAGCCTGCCCGACTTGGAGCCACCGATGAGTTCTGGGGCTTCAGACCGTCTCTAGTGCAAAACCCGAAGCGACGAAAGGGCGAGACCATGACCGAGCAAGAGCGCGGACCCGACGGGAATCCTTTGAGCGCGGCCGGCGTTGGAGAGCCTATGGCCGCACGCCGCGCAGCCCACGAACGTCTCTCCACCGGCGCGCTCGCGCGCTGGGCGCGGGCGAACGCCTCGCATCCGTGGCGTGTCATCGGCAGCTGGCTCGGGATCCTCGTCGTCCTGATCGTCCTCGTCGGGACGGTCGGCGGCAGCCTGAAAGACGAGTTCGAGATTCCGGGGTCGGATACGCAGAAGGCAACCGATCTGATCGAGGCCGAGTTCGCGGAAGAGCAGGGCGGCGTCCTCAACCTCGTCTTCGCGGCACCGGAGGGCGAGCGGCTCGACACGCCCGAGCGCAGGGCGGCGATCCAGGGATCGATTGCGCGCCTCAAGACGCAAGAGTTCAAGCCGACCGAGGACGAGGCCGGCCTCGAGAGCGTGGGGAACCCCTTCAGCGAGGACACGTTCGCCGACAACGGGCGGATCGCGTACGCAGAAGCTCAGTTCGACCGGATCATCTATGAGGAGGACCGCGAGGCCGTCGTCGCCGTCGAGGATTTCGTCCGCGAAGCCGTCGCGCCGGCCGGCGTGCAGGTGGAGTACAACGGCGAAGCCGAGTTCCCGCCCATCGAGCAGGGAACACAGGAGCTGCTCGGTTTGCTCGCGGCGCTCGTCGTGCTGATCGTCGTCTTCCGCACGTTCGTCGCGACGGCGATGCCGATCGCGCTCGCGATCTCGGCAGTGGCATCCGCGTTCCTCCTGCTGTTCATCCTCGCCGGCCTCACCGACATCAACACGATCACGCCGCTGCTCGTATCGATGATCGGCCTAGGTGTCGGGATCGACTACTCGCTGTTCATCGTGACGCGCTTCCGGCAGCTCCTCCACGAAGGGCTCACGCCGGTCGACGCCGCCGCCGAGGCCGGCGCCTCTGCGGGGCGGGCCGTGCTCTTCGCCGGCCTGACGGTCGCGATCTCGGTCACCGGCCTGGCCTTCTTCGGCCTCGACTTCGTGACCAAGCTCGGCATCGGCTCGGCGCTCGGCGTCCTCACCACGGTGCTGATCGCGAACTCGCTGCTCATCGCGGTGCTCGCCAAGCTCGGGCACAAGATCGACCGGCTGAAGGTGCCTTTCCTGCGTCCGATCGACGACTCCGAGGCCCACCGCGAGAGGACCCTGATCGCCCGCTGGGGTCGGTTCGTGACCGCACACGCGCGCGGAGTCTTCGTGGGCGCGCTGGTCCTGGTCTTGGCCCTGGCGTCGACGTCGGCGCTCGTCCGCTTGGGCGCGTCGGATCAGGGAACGCAGCCGAAGAAGCAGACGGCCCGTAAGGCGTACGACCTGCTGGCCGAGGGCTTCGGGGCCGGCTTCAACGGTCCGATCCCGATCGTCGTCGACGTGAACGGCGACACGCAGGCACCGCAGAGGATCTATGACCGGGTGCGAGGACTCCCCGGGGTCGCCTCGGCCCGCGAGCCACAGCTCAACGACGAGAAGACCGTCGGCATCGTCTTCGTGACTCCAGAGTCGGCGCCCCAGGACGAAGAGACCGACGAGCTCGTCGACCGCTTGCGCGACGAGGCGATTCCGGCGGCGATCGAGGGCGGCAACTCGGTTGCCTACGTCTCCGGCCTGACGGCCGCGTTCAAGGACATCGCCGAACGGATCATGGAGCGCTTGCCGCTCTTCCTGCTCTACATCATCGGGGTTACGTTCCTCGTGCTCGCGATGGCGTTCAGGTCGATCGTGATCTCGCTGACGGCGGCGATCACGACCATCCTGTCGGCGTTCGTCGGCTTCGGCGTCCTCACACTGGTGGTGCAGGAGGGCCATCTGATGGGGCTCACCGGTCTCGACCGGACGGGGCCGATCGAGACGTTCGTGCCGCCGATCGCCTTCGCGATCCTCTTCGGGCTCTCGATGGACTACATGGTCTTCCTGATGAGCCGCATCCGTGAGGAGCATGTCCATGGCCTCAGGACACAGGCCGCCGTGGAGCACGGGATCGCCGCGATCGGCCGAGTCGTTGTGGCGGCGGCGCTGATCATG
>OBLS010001128.1_pt1 | contig 10656 bp, 13 predicted proteins | sample 1519901 | NCBI WGS metagenome assembly OBLS01 (sample SAMEA3113585, study PRJEB22503) | soil metagenome
CCGCACCGGCCGCCAGGCTCACGACGGCGATCGGCTCGCTCCAGCCCTGCTGTTGACCGCGGATCGTCCCGAAGGCGAGTCCGGCGACGGCGACGGCGACCACCAGCGAGCCGAGCCAGTCGAAATGTCCGGTGGCCTGGTCGTCGCGAGATTCCGGTACGAACCGGACGGTGGCGAGGTAGGCGATCAGCAGGAAGGGCAGGTTGATCAGAAATGCCATGCGCCAGGAGATGGTGTTGACGAGCAGGCCCCCGACGAACGGGCCGAGGATGGTGGTGGCACCTGACGCGCCGGCCCACAGGCCAAAGGCCCGTCCCTGGTCCTCGCCCTGAAAGGTGGCGGTGATGATGGCCAATGAGCCGGGGACCAGCAGGGCGCCGGCGGCGCCCTGCAAGGTCCGAGACACGATCAGGAACTCCATGGTGGGTGCGACCCCGCAGAGCAGCGAGGTGGCGGCGAAGCCGACGAGCCCGAGGGCGAACATGCGCCGGCGGCCGTGGTAGTCGCTGAGCGCCCCGCCCAGGATCAGCAGCGCACTCAAGGTGACGAAGTAGCTGTTGGCGACATAGGACTGCGCCTCAAGCGTCCCGAACAGCTCGGAGGACAGCTCCTCGCCGATCCTGGGCAACGCCAGGTTCACCACCGAGGTGTCGAGGAAGACGATGCCGGACCCGAGGATGACGGCGACCAGGGTCCAGCGTTTCCGCGCGGGCGTGAGGGCCGGCGCCTCGCCAACCGCGGCGGATCCGCTCATCGGCTGATCACATCCGCTGGACCCACTGGGCCCGCCATTGGGGCGACGTCGTCGGCGCCGGCGGCCTGGACGATCACCTGCGGGTGGCGGTCGAAGCCGCCGTAGAAGACCTGGCGGGCCTGGTCGTAGCCGGGGTCGTCAGGGGTGATCACCCGCCCGTTCACCTGCTCGCGCAGCCGTGGGACCGAGATGGTGATGTGGGGCACGACAGCTCCTTGTGGGTCGCTTTTCGGCTGGGGCGTTCAACCTGGGCGAACCGCTGTTCAATCGGCGCTGTCCTGGGGCGGCCTGCGCATGGGCTGGCTGCGTGCGCCCACCGGCGTCGTCCGCCGCCAGGCGGCCACCAAGGCCGCCGCCGACCTGGGATCCAGCGTACCCGGCCAGACCGTGGCCGCCCACCTGCTGCGAACCGAGCACGCCCAGCTCCGCCGGTGGCGCAGCCAGCAGCTTGCGGCAGCCCTGGACGCCCTCAGCGACGCGCTGGCCCGCTGGCTTTCGGACTGGCAATGGCAGCGACTCTGCGGCGAGCAGACCCTGTGGGTCCGCCGGTCCCGCCGTCGACGCCCGTGGCTTTGCCCAGACCGTCCTGCGCCACGGCGTCGCCGTCATCCCCGCGAGCCGCTGCTCAGCCCCGATCCCCGAGGCGGCCCCCACCTGTCAATCCCCTTCGTCGCCCCCGCCGACCAGCTCATCCAGGCGGTGCAACGGCTGGCCGGCGCCTGGATCGCGCATCTGTAGAAGTACCACCAGCCCCGAGCTACCATCACCCTGGCCGACCCGCCGCGCCACCCCGCAGCCGAATAGCCTTGCGGCGTTCACCGTGCAAGTGCAGACTGCGCGACCCCCAAACTACCCAGCTACCTGCACAAACGCGATCCACTGCATCGCTGAGCGGTGGATCCAGGTTGAGATCTTCTTCTCCATCGTCCAGCGCAAAGTCCTGATCCCCAACGACTTCGTCGACCTGGTCGAGGTCGAGCACCGCCTGCTTGGGTTCCAGCGCCGCTACGAGCAGATCGTTCCGCCATTCGATTGGCGCTACACCCGGTCCGACCTGGACCGACTCTGCGGTAGCTGAGCGTCTCGATCTCCTCGGCCCGGCGCAGCCGCGCCCTCTGCTCCGCGTGTGGGCCACCCCGGGTGGGGAGCTGACCTCTGTTCAGGGTCACGAACATCGGATCGAGCGGCGGCGCGGTCGGCGGGCCGCCCCCCATGACCTTGCTGTGCGCCCAGCTCAGCGACCGGCTGCAGCGCCAGCTCGCCCGGGCCTACCGGCGGTGGCGGCAGCCGTCCAGCGGCCGCCGACCGGGCGACCGGTTCCTATAGCGGCCGACACCGCAGGCCGGTGGCAGGGTCCGCGGCGGACACCAACCGTCCGGACAGCAACGGTCCGGACACCCCGTCGGTGGTTCTGGAAGCAGCAGCGACCGCCACCGCGTCCGCGGTGTCCGGTTCCACAAGCCACTCAGCCACCGGCCGCGGTGTCCGGCTGCCCGACCGACGGTGGCGGACCCGCCGCCGCTCGGGCGCGACGGCAGCGGCGCACGCGTTGCGTTGGCTCGTCGGCGCTGGCCAGGTGGGCCAGGTCGACCCGCCCGGCCGGGTAGCGGCTGTCCGGAGGCGCGGACACCGGACGCCGCCCGCCGGACACCGGACGCCCGCACGGCCCGGCACTGCGGACACCCGCGACCACCGCGCTACGCCGCAACGCCCGCGACGCGACCCGTCCCTTGGCCCTCCTTGGCAGCACATGGCGACGAGCCCGCCCTGCGTTAGACGCTCACATTTGTTACTCTCTAACGCATGCAGGACGATCACGCGATAGGGCTCCGTGAGCGCCGGCGGGCCCGCACCCGGCGGTCCATCCAGGAGCACGCCATGCGGCTGTTTCTCGAGCGCGGCTACGACGCCACGACCGTTAGCGACGTGGCGGCCGCGGCCGAGGTCTCCCACATGACCGTGTTTCGCTACTTCCCCACCAAGGAAGCCCTCGTCCTGGCCGACGACTACGACCCGCTGCTGGTGGAGCGGATCTCGGCGCGCCCGGCCGGCGAGCCGCTGCTGCGCCGGCTCCAGGCGGGGCTGATCCAGGCCCTCGCCGAGGTCTTGGCCGCCGACCGAGAGCTGCTGCTGGCACGCACACGGTTCATCCTGGCCACGCCCGCGCTGCGAGCGCGCCAGTGGGAGACCCAGTACGCCACCCAGCAGGCCGTCGTCGCCGCGCTTTGCGGCCACAGCGCCACCGCAGACCCCGAGCAGGAGTTCCGGGTGTGGGTCACCACCGGCGTGTGCCTGGCTGCCGCAGCCGCCGCGATCATCCGCTGGGCCCAGCAGGACGGCCGCCCCGATCTCCTCGAACTCACCCAGCATGCCCTTGCCATCGTCGCCGAGGAGGCGACGGCACGATGACCGTTCCCGCAATCCAGACCCACGATCTCACCAAGCGCTACGGCGCCACCCTGGCCGTAGACGGCTTGACGATCCGGGTGGCACCGGGGGAGATCTACGGGTTCCTCGGGCTCAACGGCGCGGGCAAGTCCACCACGATCCGGATCCTGCTTGGCCTGACCCGGCCGTCACGGGGCGCGGCGTTGCTGTTCGGCGGCAGGGTGTCGGGTGGCGGCGTGGGGCCGTGGCGGCGCGTGGGCTACCTCGTGGACGCCGCGCACGCCTATCCCGGCCTGACCGTCGGTGAGAACCTCGAGCTGGCCCGCCGCCTGCACGGCGTCACCGACCCCGGCGCGGTCGACCGGGCGGTCGAGCTGCTTGGCCTCACCGCCTACCGCGACCGGCGCGCCGGGGTCCTCTCCCAGGGCAACCTCCAGCGCCTGGGCCTGGCCAGGGCGCTGCTCCACCAACCTGAGCTGCTGATTCTCGACGAGCCGGTCAACGGGCTGGACCCGGCGGGCATCGTCGAGGTGCGTGAGCTGCTGCGGCGCCTTGCCCGCGAGCACGGCGTCACTGTCTTCCTCTCCAGTCACCTCCTGGCGGAGGTCGCTCGGCTGGCGACCCGGATCGCCGTCATCGACCGGGGTCGGCTGCTTGCCGAGTTGGACGCCGGCGACCTGGAGCGCCGGTCCCACCCGCGGCTGCTGGTCGACGCGCGCGACCGCACCGCTGCGAAAGCGGCGCTCCAGACCCACGGCTTCCAGGTCGTCGATGACGGCGACGGTGGGCTGGCGCTGGAGGACGCGCGTGCCCTGGAGCATCCCGAGGACGTCGCGTCGTTGCTGGTGGCCGCATCGGCCCCGCCGACCTCGCTGCACATCTGGCAGGAGGATCTGGAGACGTTGTTCCTGCGCCTGCTCTCCGAGCGCCAACACCAAGGAGCTGCCCGGTGACCACGCACCTGCCGGCCGCGCTGTGGGCCGAGGCGCTCAAGTTCCGCCGCTCGCGGGTGCCTTGGGTGACCGCGGCGGTGCTCGCCCTCACGCCGCTGCTGGCCGGCCTGTTCGTGCTCGCTGCCCGCGATCCACAGACCTCCGGGCTGGTCGGCGGCAAGACCCAGCTGCTGGGCGTGACCGCCGACTGGGCCGGCTTCTTCACGCTCCTGACCCAGATCGACGCGGTCGGCGGTCTGCTGGCCCTAGGCGTGGTGACCGCGTGGGTGTTCGGCCGGGAGTTCAGCGACCGCATGGCGGTCGACCTGCTGGCGCTGGCCACCCCGCGCGCCGCGATCGTCACGGCGAAGTTCCTCCTCATCGTGGCCTGGTCGACGGTGGTCACCGCCCTGGTGCCACTGGTCGCTCTGGTCGTCGGCGGCGCGCTGGGCCTGCCCGGCTGGTCCACCAGCCTAGTGTGGGAGACCGTCGGCCACCTGGCGGTCCTGTCTGGCCTCAACACGCTGCTCGTCACCCCCGTCGCCCTGGCCGCCAGCATCGGCCGCGGCTACCTGCCTGCCATCGGCCTGGTCCTCATCGTCATCGCGCTGGCGCAGGCTATGGCGGCGATCGGGGCCGGCGCCTGGTTCCCGTGGTCGGTGCCCGCGCTGGCAAGCGGCATGGCAGGTGCGGCCGGCGGCGCGATCTCCGCCACAAGCTACCTGCTGGTCGGCCTCACCGTGCTGGCCGGGGCGGTCCTCACCATGACCTGGTGGCGCCTCGCCGACCAGCACTAAGAACCTAGGGGAGCAAGGATGAGACGCATCCGCAGGTACCAGCCAACCAGCCGGCGGGAACGTCGCTGGCGCCAGGTGCTCCCGGTTGCGCCACCAGACCCCGACAGCGTCCGAGCGCGCCGTCTCCACGCGAGCGCCGACCCAAGGAGGACATGAGCAAGGTGAGCGTGCGCGAGCTCCTGTCGCTGGAGGGCCAGGCCAGCCCGGGGAAGCCGAGCGCAGGGTCCGGCGAGACCGATTCGAGCGCGGCGGCTGGCCGATGCCCTGCTTGGACGACGCTGGAGGAGCGCTGGAGGGGAGGTACCTGATGCTGGTCCAGGGGGGATCCGGTGAGCGGGCGGGCACCCAGGACCCGGGAGACCAAGAGGCTGGGATGGACACCGTAGCGTCGAGCACTGGCCCGGCGATCGCGGGCGACCGATCCGGTGAGGGAGCACTGGTCATCGTGGTCGGCGGCTTCCAGGGTCGGGCGAGCGGGGCGGCGAGGGCGCAGCTGGCAGGGCCGGTCCTGGTGGTGGTGTTGGGTGGGTGGCCGCCCAGGGTCCTCCCCCCAGCAGGCGGCCTGTTGCCCGCCAGGCTCGTGGATGGGCTCGGGTTGGCCGTGGACGGCGGTCGCCCGCCGCTGCCGGAGGGGCACCTGGGGCGGCGTGCCGGGCCGGGGTCGGCCGGGCGTGGCCGCGACGCGGCCGAGGACGCCGAACCCTCGGCGGTGGGGCTTGCCGCCGAGGCTGCCGCGCCCACGGTCTCCCGGCAGCTGTTCCGCCGCGAGGGGGAGTACTGGACCGTGGTCTTCGACGGGGTGGTGGTGCGCCTGCGCGATGCCAAGGGGCTGCGTCACCTGGCCCGGCTGCTGGCCCACCCCGGGCGGGAGTTCCATGTGGTCGAGCTGGAGGCGGCCAACCACCAGACACGGTCCCCGCCGGCGGTGGGCCCAGGGGGTCGGGCCGGGGCTGGTGAGCTTCAGGTGCGGCCCGATCTGGGGGATGCGGGGGCGCTGTTGGACGCCACCGCCAAGGCCGCCTACCGGGCCCGGCTGGCCGAGCTGGGAGCCGAGCTGGAGGAGGCCGAGGCCGGCAACGACCCCGCCCGGGCCGCCCGGGCCCAAGTCGAGCGGGACTTTTTGGTGGCCGAGCTGGCCCGGGCGGTCGGGCTGGGGGGCCGGGACCGGCGGGCGGCCTCCCATGCCGAGCGGGCCCGGCTGAACGCCACCAGGGCGATCCGGGCGGCGATGGCCAACCTGGCCCGCGTCCATCCATCGCTGGGGCGGCACCTTTCTGCCACGGTCCGGACGGGTCGGTACTGTTCTTACACCCCCGACCCGCGGACCCCGATCGCCTGGCAGCGCTGACCGGCAGGGTCCTTCGGCACCCGGCCTGAACGACTGTGCACCCGGGTTGCGCGCCATCCCGGCGGTGAGGACCCAGCGCCACGGAGGCGTGGGGCAGGGTCGAGGGACCCTGGGAAGCGGCCGCCGTGCTGATCCGCACTCCGCTATCCCGCTCGAGCGCACCCGGCCGCTGGCCGGAACCCGCGGCGGCCAACGAAGTCCAGGGGGCTGCTCGCCGCCTGGGCGCTGGCATCCCGCAGCTGCACACCATCGACCTGGACGCCGCCGAGCGCATCGTTGCCGAGCGCCCGCTCCAGCGGGGATCGCGGTGGTCGAGGCGTGCACCACCCTCGGGCCGCGCCGGGCCAGCACCGTGGCCGACAGGTCAGGGCGCGGCGGCGGGCGGCAAGGGGCCGCGGTGGACGGCAAGGGGCCGCGGTGGGCGTCACCTTGGGGCAGGCGAGGCGGTCACCGCCCACTGAACAACGGTTCCCCCACGGGGAACGCCCACCGGTCAACAACCCGCAGCCAGCACCCGGAGGCCACGACCAGAGCAACGCCGAACCACGGAAGTCAAGCTGGTCGCCAACGGCGACCGCCAGCCCAGCCAGGCCGGTCATGGCCGGTGGCCGGGTCCAGCCACAGCCAACGCGGCATCCCAGGCAAGGAGGACATCATGCTGGTTAAACATGCGCACCAGCCGGGGCGCTTTGACCCCGGCCACTGCCGCGACTGCGCCCGCGAGACCGACCTGGAGGACCACTACTGGCAGGTGCAACGCGAGGAGCAGGCCTTCAAGGAGGCCCACCGATGGGCCCGCCGGGCCCACCGGCACGCCAGCTGGGCGCTGTGGTCCTCCGGCACCGGGATCCTGCTGGCCGTCGTCGCGCTCCTCACCGGCTGATCACCGTGGACGCCGATCCACGATAGGGCCAGGGGTGCACACCGACATCCGCATCAACGGTCACTCGACAGCCACTGGTCGGCCTGGTTCGGCGGTCTCTAGGGCAGCTGCGATGACCGGGCCGAGACCACGATCACCGGGCGGTGGCCGACCAGGCGGCCCTGCACGGCCTGCCCGCCAAGGTCCGCAACCCTGGCCTCGAGCTGCTCGAGTGCGCCGCACCGACCCCGAGCTGGCAGCTGCGATGGAGCAACGCGATGCAGCAGGAACCGATCCCACGGCGCAAGGCGGCGACGCCGCGGCGCCGACTGCCCAGCCCGATCGACCGGCGCAGCCCGTCCGGCCGGCTCCTGCCCTACTGACACCCATGTCAGGAACCGGCCAGCCATGCCAGGCCGGCTACATCCCATCAGAACCTCAACAGCCCGGAGGCCAAGCCACGCCGCGGTGCTGAGTCGTTCATCTGACGCCATCGAAGGTGGAAATCGTCATGACGAAGCAAGGTGCACATCCCTGGGGAATGGAGACGTTCCGGCCGGATCCAAGGCCGGCCATCCCCACCCAGCTCCAGGCCTCCTTCCGGCTGTGGCTCCTCGCCGTCGCCGCCGGTCTGTTCGAGACCGCCCTGGTCGTGGTCGACGCCACCAACGGGGAGGTCGGCTCGGCGGCCCAGGTGGCCGTCGGTGTCGCCGTCAGGCTGCTGGTCTTCACCGCGGCGGTCTGCCTGGCCATCCAGCTGCGGCTGGGGAAGAACTGGGCCCGGGTCGCCCTGGCGGTGCTGCTGGGCGGGATCGGCACCGGGTCGCTGGTGATCGGGCCGGTCACCTGGCTGGCCGAGGGGGGATCGCCCACCGAAGCTCTGGCGGCCGCGGACCTGGGGTCGGTGTTGTTCGCGGCCAGCCGGGTCGTGCACCTGGGGGCGGTCATCGCGGCGCTGCTCCTGATGTTCCACCCGGCCGCCAACGCCTACATCCGAGCGACCACACGGGCTCCCGGGCGGCGCGGGACGCGGCAGGAACGGGACGGCGGGGCAGCCAGCTGATCGACGTGGCCGAACACTCCCCGCCACCAGGCGTCATCGCCAAGCCGACCGCGCCGCTTGGCCAGCCGCGTCCCGGGCGGACCAGAGGTCGGCGCTGGCCAAGCGCGCCGGGTCGGCGGCCGCCTGCGCCCTACCGCAGGCGCGATGCGATGTCGGCAACGGAGTCCTCCGAGCTGCCTGGCCTCCAGCGAACCCAGACCACCCTCCAGCGACGTCCCGTGGAGGCAGCTTGGTCGGCGTGCGGATCCGCATATGGATCGAGGCATCTAGCCGGTGGCTGGTACCGCGGCGACCAAGGGATGCGATCAGCTGCGCTCGACGGATGGCTGGAGTTGGTCAGTGCGCACTCCCATCGTTCAGCCTGCCCGAGGCCGGCTGCTCGGCCACGAGGATCCTGCAGGAACACAAAGAGAACTCACCGGAACACCATGCCGTTCGGAGCTGGGAATGACCTGACCGGACACAAAGCAGAAAACCATCGTGTCCGACAACCGGCATCCCCGCAGCCGGACCCGCCCTGAGGCGGCTCGACCGCTTCGCGCCGACGACAGGAGCACCCAATGGTTGACCTGACCATCCACACCTACACCGCCGCCGAGAGCGGCCTGTTCGTCAACTCCTACCTGCTGGAGACACCGGCCGGGGTCCTGGTCGTCGACACCAACCTGCTGGTCTCCGACATCGCCGCGCTCAAGTCGCGCCTGGCCGCGCTGCACAAGCCGCTGCTGGGCGTGTTCATCACCCACGCCCATCCTGACCACTTCAACGGCGTATTGGAGCTGGTCCGCGGCCGCGAGGTCCCGGTCCATGCCACCAGCGGCGTGGCCAAGGCGATCCGCGGGATCGCCGACGCCAAGCGCGCCCAGTGGGGCCCGGTGTACGGGGCGGAGTGGCCGACGGAGACCTACTACCCGAACACCGAGCTGGGTGACGGCCAGCCGGTCACGATCGACGGCCTTGCGGTCACCGGCCGGGAGCTCGGCCAGGGCGAGAGCCACGCCGACAGCATCCTGCTGGTCCAGCCGGCCGGCGAGGCCGGGGCGCCGCTGGCGTTCATTGGCGACCTGGCCTTCCACCGTACCCATCCCTACACCGCCGACGGGCACACCGGCGCCTGGCTCGCAACGCTCGACCGGCTCGCCGAGGAACTGGAGCGGTCCGGGGTCCGCCGGCTGCTGCCCGGCCATGGCGCTGCTACCGGTCCCGGGCTGTTGGCTGAGCAGCGCCGCTACCTGCTGTTCTACCGGGACGTCGTGCGGCGCCTGGCCGACGGCGCCCCCAAGCTTAGCGACGCGGCCAAGAGCGAGCTGGAGGCGATGATGCGGCGCTTCCTGCCGGATGCCCCCCTGACTTGGATGATCGGGCTGGGCGCCGATGCGGTCGCGGCCGAGCTGGCCGCCGAGCCCGACCAGTCACCCAGCCGAGGAGCGTCGTAGCCATGGACTGCAGCTACCTGGCAAGCGCGCTGCTCACCGGGTCCAGCACCGGCATCGGCGCGGCAATCGCGTGCAGTCAGGGACGGGCGGCGGAACCGCCCGGAGCAGGGAAGTGGACATGGACTCCCGCTGAGTTAGGAGACCAGCGCTATGACAAGACTACTGGAAAATAGGATGGCCGTAATCTACGGAGCGGGTGGTGCCATCGGGGGTGCCGTTGCCCAGGCCTTCGCCCGCGAAGGCGCCCAAACCTTCCTTACCGGCCGCAGGCTGGCGCCGCTCGAACGGGTGGCGACGGAGATCAAGCGGGCCGGTGGCGCAGCGCGTGTCGCTCAGGTGGACGCGCTGGACGAAGCGGCCATTGAACGGCATCTCGACCAGGTGGTTGAGGAAGTCGGCGGGGTCGATATCTCGTTCAATGCGGTGGGCTTCAATGAGGTCCAAGGCGTACCGCTCGTCGATCTCTCCCTGAACGACTTTCAGCTTCCTATTGTCAGCTGGTCTCGGACGGTATTCTTGACCAGCCGAGGGGCGGCCCGGCGCATGACGAAGCGTGGATCCGGCGTGATTCTGACCGTCATGCCGGCGGCCGCGGGGACCGGCTTGGCCTCCGGGTTCGGTGCTGCTTGCGCCACCGTCGATTCTATCTCTCGCACCCTGGCTGCCGAAGTCGGCTCGTACGGCGTACGGGTCCTCATCCTGCAGCCCAATGCGCTTCCTGAGTCCGACACACTGCAGGCGTCCTTCGCCAAATATGCCAAGGGGTTGGGGACGAACCCTGAGGACGCCATCACCGAACTGGCGAACAGCACACTGCTCAAGCGGCTACCAACCCTCGCCGACGTCGGCAATATCGCCGCCTTTGTGGCCTCGGACAAGGCCGGGGCGATGACCGGCACCGTTGTCAAGGTCGATTGTGGCTCATCGTAAGCATGGCCGCGATCGCGCCTGCCAAGCACGCTAGACGACATCGCTAGGAACCGGGCGGGACGGCTGCCTGCTCGCCCAGCCCCTCGGCGACGTCGGCCACCGGCTGCGCTGGTCAGGGTGGCGACGCCGACACCAAGCCCGCGCCC